>ENA-OQCN01000021-OQCN01000021.1-human-gut-metagenome-genome-assembly--contig:-NODE-21-length-60979-cov-2.161720_pt1 | contig 60979 bp, 69 predicted proteins | sample MGYA00242497_ERZ504576 | MGnify/ENA primary metagenome ERZ504576 (study PRJEB26092, sample SAMD00036296) | human gut metagenome | host: Homo sapiens | study: EMG produced TPA metagenomics assembly of...
GAAGAATAATAAAGATAGATAATTGATAAATTTTTTAGATAGCAGTACAATAAGACATTATAAAAATAAAAAATGTGTTATGGGGATAAAGAGGGAGATTTTATGGAATTTGTAGCTTTTTATTTAGGTGATATCAATATTTACTGGTATGGCTTAATAATTGTCTTTGCATTATTAATAGGCTTAGGTATAAGTAAAATAATGTTTAAATTATATGGTGAAAAATTCAGCTATGTGGGATTTATTGATTTTATAATTCCTGTGAGTTTGATATGTGCTAGAATTTTTTATGTAATTATACATTTAGATGCATATATGTCAAATATAGGTCAAATTTTTTGTATTTGGCAAGGTGGTCTATCTATTTATGGAGCATTATTGGGTTTTCTAGCAACAAGTATAGTTTTTTTGCGCAATATGGTTATAATTTATGGTTGTGGTTTGATTTGATGATACCTTCAATTTTGTTTGGTTTGATTATTTTGCAATTGGCAAACTTTATGATGCAATTTTCATTGGGAACTCCGCTAGGTTTAGATATTCCTAATGACCATAGTTTAGCTGAATATGTAGAATATAGGTATCGTCCAACAGGCTTTGAAGCATACCAATATTTTCAGCCAGTAGCTTTATATCAGGCTTTTGCTTATAGTATAGTATTTATAATTTCTGTCTTGTGTTTACTTATAAATAGAAAATATAATTTTTAGCTGAGGCACAGTTTTTTTATTTAGTGTTATTTTGATGGCTATTATTAGATTTGGTATTGGCTTTATGTATTTTAGTGTTAATAAAGATATGTTATTATATCCAATGCAGTGGATAGCATTGACTGTAATGATAGCGACTGTATTTATATATATAGTAAAACGTTTTCAACATAATTGAGTGTTTATTTTAAGATGAAAGAGAGAAGATAGGTGTGTTTAAACAAAAAATATATACAAAAATAATATTATTTATTATGTTAGTTTGTTTGCCTTTAGTTTTATCCAGTCCTAAAGTAATGCCTGTATCAGCAGCAGAAAATGAAGAAGATATTCCAATTACTATATTAAATTATCATAAAGTTGATAATATGAATATAGCTTTATCAGTATTACCGGAAGATTTTGACCGACAAATGGCTTATTTAAAAGAAAATGGTTATAATACCATAAATACTGACCAATTATACGATTATATGGTAAATGGAGCAGAGCTTCCAGAAAATCCTATCATGATTACTTTTGATGATGGTTATGAAGATAATTATCAAAATGCGTATCCAATTTTGAAAAAATATGGTTTTACAGGTACTATTTTTATAATTACAGATTTTGTTAGCAATCAGCCTAATTATTTAACTTGGGAACAAATAAAAGAAATGAAAGCAAATGGCATGGATTTTCAATCGCATACAGCTAGTCATAAATCTATGACAGAGCTTACAGAAGCGCAGTTAAAAGATGAACTTACAAAATCTAAACAAACATTAGATACGCAATTAAATCAAGATACGAAATTTATGGCTTATCCTACAGGCACATATAATTTATATATTGCTAAATTAGTTAATGACGCAGGTTATCGTGGCGCATTTACGATAAAATATGGTAATGTGGATAGAGCAAGTAATATTTATGCTTTAGAAAGAGTACCTATTTCCATACAGAAAATACATTTTTATCTTTTTATGAACGTATGCATTATGTACCAGTATTTGAACGATTGGGTTGGTATAAGAGTTAATCGAATTTGCTATTGAAATAAATTTTGATGGCTGTTACAATTATACTTGTATAAATATGATTATTTTATAAAATGAGAGGGGTTTCATTGGTGGAATTTGAACATATTAGTGTTCTACCAGAGAAGTAATAGCAGGGCTTGCTATTAAACCTGATGGTATATATGTGGATTGTACTTTAGGTGGAGCAGGTCATTCATCAAGAATTGCAAGTCAATTAAATGAAAATGGTCATTTAATTGGTATTGACCAAGATGAAGATGCTATAAAAGTTGCAACTGAGAGATTAAAACAATATCAATGTAAAATAGATATTGTGCATAGTAATTTTAAAAATTTAGAAGCCATATTAAATGATTTAAACATAGAATATATTGATGGAATTTTATTTGATTTAGGTGTTTCCTCATATCAATTAGATGAAGCAGATAGAGGTTTTTCTTATATGCAAGATGCACCACTTGATATGCGCATGGATAAAACACAAGATTTTTCTGCATATAATGTGGTTAATGAATATGATGAGGAACAATTAAATCATATTTTTAAAACATATGGTGAAGAACGTTGGAGCAAACGTATAGCTGAGTTTATTGTAAAATATCGTCAAGAAAAGAAAATAGAAACTACAGGCGAATTAGTGGATATTATTCGCCGTGCTATACCAGCCGCTGTGCGAAAAAAAGCAACGGGTCATCCAGCAAAACGCATTTTTCAGGCTATTCGTATAGAAGTAAATAATGAATTAGGAATTTTAGAAAATACTTTTAAAACAGCAGTAAAACATTTAAATAAGGGTGGGAAAATAGCAGTAATAACTTTTCACTCTTTAGAAGATCGCATAACAAAGAATGTTTTTAAAGAGTTATCTCGTGGGTGCATTTGTCCACCGCATTTACCAATTTGTGTATGTAATCATAAGCCTGAGATAAAGCTTTGCAGTAAAGCTATAAAGCCATCAAAATATGAGATGGACGATAATTCACGTTCTAAAAGTGCAAAATTGAGAGTAGCAGAGAAGTTATAATCTTAGGAGGATTTTATTATGTTAGCGCAACGCAAAATTGTTTATGACGAAAGTCAAAAAATTATAAAACAGATGAAAAACTAAAAAATTAGTAAAAGTAGAACAGGCAAAAATGTAAATGTAAATAATGCGTTGCGTTCAAGATGTATTATTTTATTTGTGGTTGTTATAGCTTTAGCAGGATTTTTTATATTGCGTAGTGGTGTAGCTGCTAGCAATGCTTATTATTTAAATCAATTAAAAAATCAAATCTACAGTATTAGAAGCAGAAAATTCTCGTCTTCATTTAGAAATAGCACATTTAAAATCACCAGAAAGAATACAATCTATTGCTACACAAGAATTAGGAATGATAGTACCGGATAAGTTTTTCTTTTCAACTAAAAATTGATTATCAATTAAGCCATAAATTTCTTAAACAAATTTTTATTTTAAGATTTTATGGCTTAATTTTTGTAGTATACATATATAAATAAGTGAGCTATAATATAGTTTGATTTTAGATTGCTAAAAGATATAAAAAGCAAATTCAGGAGGGTTTCCAATGACCATTGAACAACTAGTGTCAGTATTAAATAATGTAGAAGTAAAAGGAGATGTGAATAAAGAAATTGAGTTTATAACTCATGATTCACGTCGTGTGAGAAAAAACACTTTATTCGTATGTATCTGTGGTACTAGGGTAGATGGTAATAAATTTATTCCTCAAGCTATAGAAGCTGGAGCTTGTGCGATTATGACTGAAAAAGATGTAGAAGTTCCTGCAGATATTACAGTTATAAAAGTGCCAAATATGCGTGAAGCAATGGAACTTGCTGTACCATATTTTATGATTATCCAGGTAAAAAATGCGTATGATTGGTGTTACAGGAACAAATGGTAAAACAAGTAGCACATATAGCTTCGCGATATTTTGCGTAAAGCAGGATATAAAGTGGGCGTCATTGGCACAATTAAAATCATGATTGAAGATGAAGAGATGCCAATTCATAATACAACACCAGATGTGATTGACCTTCAAGAAATCTTAGATAAAATGTATAAGCAAAATATCGATTATGTAGTTATGGAAGTATCTTCACATGCTTTAGATATGAATCGTATTGCAGGTTGTGAATATGATACTGCAATGTTTACAAATCTTACTCAAGACCATTTAGATTATCATAAAACTATGGAAAATTATGCCCTAGCTAAGGCAAAATTATTTGATAGTTTATCTGCACCAAATTTAGTGAAGTCTAATAAAAATGCTGTAATTAATTTAGATGATGAACTTGGCAGTAAAACAATGATTGAGCATACAAAATGCAATTTAATAACTTATGGTATTAAAAATGATGCTGTATTAAAAGCTGAAAATGTAGAAATAAAAGCATCTGGTGCTTCTTTTGATGTAAAATACAAAGATGATTGTGTTCATTTTGATTTAAAAGTTACAGGTATGTTCAATGTTTATAATATTTTAGGTGTAATTGGCGTAGCTTTAGCTGAAAAAATTTCTTTTGATATAATCAAAGAAACTCTTGAAGCATTTGAAGCTGTAGCAGGACGCTTTGAACTTGTACGTCAAGGTCAAGATTTCAGTGTAATTGTCGATTATGCACATACTCCAGATGGTTTAGAAAACGTTTTAAAAACAGCACGTGAAATCGCTAAAAAACGTTTGATTGTAGTATTTGGTTGTGGTGGTGATCGTGATAGAACAAAACGTCCTATTATGGGTCGTATTGCAGCACAGCTTGCTGATGTGGTAATTGCAACTTCTGATAATCCAAGAACAGAAGATCCAGAATTTATTTTATCTGAAGTAGAAGCTGGTGTACTTCCTGCGCTTCATGGCAATTTCCATGAAAAATCACAGATAGAAGAACAGCTATTTTCAGAGCTATTGAACTTGCGCAAAAAGATGATATCGTACTTATTGCGGGTAAAGGTCATGAAAATTATCAGATTTTGAAAACAGGAACTATTCATTTTGATGATAAAGAAGTAGCTATTGAAGCAATTAGGGGGAAGATTAATGGCTAATTATCAATTTTCATTAACACAAGTAATGCAAGCTACAAATGCTATCTTAAAAAAATTGACTTCAGCTTCAGTTTTTGGCGGTGTAACAACTGATACTAGAAAAATTGAAGAAGGAATGTTATTTATTGCCTTAAAAGGTGAAAATTTTGATGGGCATGATTTTATTGCTGATGCTGCTAAAAAAGGAGCAATTGGGCTATTGTAAATAAAGATTATGATATTTCCTTGATTGAAGATATTGATATAGATATTTTAGCTGTAGATGATACATTAAAAGCATATCAAGATTTAGCTCATTTTTGGCGTAAGAAATTCAATATTCCTGTAATAGCAATAACTGGTTCTAATGGTAAAACTACTACAAAAGATTTAACAGCTGCTGTATTATCAGGAAAATATAATGTATTGAAAACACAGGCTAATTTTAATAATGAAATTGGACTTCCTATGACTTTATTGCAATTAGATGGAAGTTATGATGTAGCTGTTGTGGAAATGGGTATGCGAGGATTAGGTCAAATTAAAGAATTGACTGATATCGCTAAACCTACAATGGGTGTAATCACTAATGTAGGCGAAACTCATATGGAACTTTTAGGCTCTATGGAAAATATAGCTAAGGCTAAAGGTGAAATGGCACAAGCTATTGAAATCAATGGAAATGTTATTTTAAATGCTGATGATGAATTTGTTTCTAAAATGAATAGATTGACAAAAGCTCACGCAATTTATTTTGGTATCAATCATGCAGGCGATATCAAGGCTTTTGATATCAAAACTGTAAATGATGGCAAAACAGAATTTGACGCAATTGTTGGCGATAAAGTAGCTCATTTTACATTGAATATGATAGGTATACACAATGTTTATAATTGTTTAGCTGCTTTAGCTGTAGGTTATGCTTGTGGACTTACTGTTGAGGAAATGCAAAAAGGATTAGCTACATTTAAACCAACTGCTATGCGTTTTGAATATAAAAGATTAGCTGATTTTAATTTAATAAATGATGCGTATAATGCAAGTCCAATGTCTACAAAAGCAGCTTTAGAAAATTTAACTAAAGTAGCTAAGAAACGTAAAATTTTAGTAATGGGTGATATGTTTGAATTAGGTAGTGTAGAACAAAAAGCTCATGAAGATATTGGTTTATTAGCTGGTAAATTAGGTGTGGATATTGTAATCACTAGAGGCACATTGACAAAATTCACAGCTGAAGCTGCAAAAAAAGTAGGGGTAGCAAAAGTTTTTGAATGTGCAAGTCATGAAGAAGCAGTAGATGTATTGAAAAAAGAATTACAAAAAGAAGATACTGTTTTATTTAAGGGCTCTCATGGTATGCATATGGAAAAAATAATTGAGTTATTGGAGAAAGAATATAAATGATAGAAGCATTTAATTTAAATATGATATGGGCAGCAGTAGCTGCTGCCCTTGTAGTTTTGACAGTAGGACCATTTTTAATTCCGGAACTACATAAATTAAAATTTGGTCAAAGCATTCGTGAAGAAGGACCAAAAAGTCATCAAGCAAAATCAGGAACACCAACTATGGGTGGTATTATGATTGTTGGTGGTATTACTATTGCAACTTTAATTTTTGCAGATTTTACTATAGAAGTGGCTTTAGCTTTATTTGTAATGTTAGGTCATTTTGTTTTAGGATTTTTAGATGATTATATAAAAGTTTGTTTTAAAACGTAATTTAGGTTTAAAAGCTAAACAAAAATTACTAGGACAATTTATTATTGCAATTATTGTAACTTATATTGGTATAAATTATACAGGACTTACTCAAGATGTTTGGATACCATTTATTGGACAAACTTATGATATTGGTTGGTTTTATTATGTTTTAGTAATTGGTGTGCTTATTGGTACTACAAATGCTGTAAATTTAACTGATGGTTTAGATGGCTTAGCATCTGGTGCTATGGCTGTAGCTTCATTAGGTTTTGCTGCTGTTTGTTTATATTTCAATAAAGCAAATTTAGCGATTTATAGTTTTGCTTGTTTCGGTGCATGTGTAGCTTTCTTGAAATTCAATTACCATCCAGCAAAGTATTCATGGGTGATACTGGTTCCCTTGCTCTAGGTGGTGTTTTAGCTGGTCTTGGAATTTTGACAAAGACAGAATTGTTATTGATTATCTTAGGTGGATTATTTGTAATCGAAACTTTATCTGTAATCATTCAGGTAACATCTTTTAAAACTACAGGTAAACGCGTATTTTTAATGAGTCCAATTCATCATCATTTTGAATTAAAAGGTTGGTCAGAAACTCGTGTAGTTATGACTTTTTGGTTTGCTGAATTTGTTTTTTGTATTTTAGCTTTATTGACTTTACATTATAGTTAACACTGATTAATATTTAGATAGAGCTAGGTTTCTTTCATTTATTTCTTACGTATAAAAGAAATAAATTTAAAGATTTTAGGAGGTTTTTTTAATGGATTTGAGCAATAAGAAGGTTATTGTAATCGGTGCAGGCATTAGCGGTTTTGCAGCAGCTAAACTTGCTAAAAAACTAGGAGCAGATGTTATTTTAAGTGATGCTAATGAAAAACTAGGTGAAAAGCACGATTTAACTGAGCTTACTGCTTTAGATATAAAAGTAGTTTTAGGAAAACAAACAGAAGCTTTATTTGAAGGCTCAGATTTAGTGATTATTTCTCCAGCTGTACCAAGACATTTACCACTTTTTGAAAAAGTAGCTGAAAAGATAAAAATTATTAGTGAGGTAGAGTTTGCTTATAAATTAGCTAAAGCTCCTATTTTTGCTGTTACAGGTACAAATGGTAAGACTACAACTACTATGCTTTAGGCGAATTGATGAAGACTATTTATGGTGAAGATAATGTTGGTGTGGGTGGTAATATTGGTACACCACTTTGTGAAGAATGTTATCGCATTGGCGAAAATGGTTGTATTGTAGCAGAAATATCCAGTTATCAGATGGAAGCTTCTAGTGATTTTGCAACAAAAGGTGCAGCTATATTAAATGTAACTCCTGACCATTTGGCTCGTCATAAAACTATGGAAGTTTATCAAGCTGAAAAAGAAAAAGTATTTGCTCATCATACAGAAGAAAATTTCTTAGTTTTAAATTATGATGATGTACATACTCGTGATATGGCAAACAGAGCCAAAAGTACAATCTGCTTTTTCAGTAGTTCCCAAGAATTAGAAGAAGGGGCTTTTGTAAAAGATAATCAACTTGTTATTCGTTGGAAAGGTTTAATGCATGTTATTTGTAATGTAGATGATATGCAAATCAAAGGTAGCCATAATATAGAAAATGCTTTAGCAGCTTTAAGCTTAGCCTTTTTGGCAGGTGGCGATACTATAAAAATGGCAGAAGCTTTGAAAGCCTTTGCTCCAGTAGAACATCGTATTGAACCTGTTAAAACTATTGATGGAGTAACTTATTATAATGACTCTAAGGCAACAAATCCAGAAGCTGCCAATAAAGCAATTGCAACATTCCCACATATAATTTTGATAGCAGGTGGCGATGATAAAAATACTCCACTTGATGAATTTTATGCTTTAGTAAATGAACGTGTGGATAATTTAATTTTAGTTGGCGATGCTACAAAACGTTTTAAAGAAGAAGCTTTAAAACATAATTATCCAGAAGATAAGATTTATGAAGCAGGATATTCTATGCAAGAAGCAGTAAATTATGCTCATAAAATAGCCAAAGTTCCACAAGTAGTATTATTATCACCAGCATGTGCAAGTTTTGATATGTATGAAGGTTATGAAGCTCGTGGTCGTGATTTTAAACGTTTAGTTAATGAATTGAAATAAGTTTAAATAGAGAAAGTGAGAAAATAGTATGAGGATAATTGTATCTGGCGGTGGCACAGGAGGACATATTTATCCAGCAATTACATTGATAAATAATATAAAAAAATTAGTGCCAAATGCAGAATTTCTCTATGTAGGTACTAAAAAGGGTTTGGAAGCTGATATTATTCCACGTGAACAAATTCCTTTTGTTACTTTAGATATAAGTGGTTTTGAACGTCATTTGACTATGAAAAATTTTGTAGTAGCAGGTAAAGGCGTTAAAGCTGTAATGAAGGCTAGAAATATAGTTAAAAACTTTAAACCAGATGTGGCTATTGGAACGGGTGGATATGTATGTGGACCTATTTTGATGGCTGCAAGTTTGATGGGAATACCAGCTTTGATACAAGAACAAAATGCTATTCCAGGTGTTACTAATAAAATTTTAGCAAGATTTGTAGATAAAATAGCAGTAGGATATAAACGAGCTTTAAGTTATTTCCCTGAAAATAAAGTAGTATTCACAGGCAATCCTATTCGTGATGACATTTTGTTGAGTACAAGAAATGAAGGTTTAATGGAATTTTCATTAGATACTACGAAAAAAACTATTTTAATATCTGGTGGAAGTCGTGGTGCGCATAGCATTAATAAAGCTATGCTTGAAGTTCATAAACATTTTGCCAATAATTATCGTGTGCAGATTATGCATGTTACAGGTAAAAATGAATATGATTTTGTAAAAAATGGCTTAGCTGATTTAGGTGTTAATTTAGATAAAGTAGATAATTTAGCTGTTTATCCATATTTGTATGATATGCCAAAAGCATTAGCAGCTACAGATATAGCTGTTTTTAGAGCTGGGGCTACAAGTTTAGCAGAGCTTACAGCAAGAGGTGTACCAGCAGTATTAATACCATATCCATTTGCAGCAGAAAATCATCAAGAATTTAATGCTCGTGAATTAGAAAAAAATGGAGCTGCTAAAGTTATCTTAAATCGTGAACTTACAGGCGAAAAATTGATAAATGTATTAGAAGATATGCTTGCTAGTGAAAATCGTCTACAAGAAATGGTGGAAGCTAGCCGTAATATGGGAAAACCTAGCGCTGCTTTAGCTATTGCTGAATGGTAGTGGATTTGGCTAAAAAAACAAATTATTGATTGTGAGAGGTGTACTTGAAAAGTGCTTGAAGGTATAAAAAATTACATTTTGTTGGCATTGGTGGCGTAGGTATGAGTGCCATTGCTGAAGTAATGTTAGACAAAGGATATGAAATATCTGGTTCTGATTTGAGTGAATCAGCAGTAGTAAAACATTTAAAAGCAAAAGGTGCTACAATTTATAAAGGTCATGATGCTTTGAATGTAGAAGGTAAAGAAGCATTAGTTTTATCTTCTGCTATACATCAAGATAATCCTGAACTTGTAGCTGCGAAAGCTAAAGGTTTAAAATTATTTCATCGTTCCGATATCTTAGCTTATCTATTAAATGATGCTAAAGGTATAGCAGTAGCAGGTGCTCATGGAAAAACAACTACATCTTCTATGATCAGTGTAGTTTTAGAACATGCAAAAGTTGACCCTACAATTTTAATTGGTGGTTTTGTAGATTATTTAAAAGGTAATGCAAAACTTGGTAAATCCGATTATTTAGTAGCTGAAGCTGATGAAAGTGATGGCTCTTTCTTGAAGTTCTATCCTAAAATTGCAGTTGTTACTAATATTGAAGATGACCATATGGATCATTATGGTTCTATGGAAAATATCATCAAAGCATTTATCCAATTTGTACAGAATTTAGATAAAGAAACAGGTCTTGCTGTATTATGCTTTGATAATGAAAATATTAGAAATATAGCAGATAAAGTGGATAGAAAATATATTTCTTATGCTTTAGATCATGATGCTGATTATATGGCAAAAGATATTAAAATAGATGGACCACATACAAGCTTTACTGTTATTTATAAAGGTGAAGTTTTAGGAGATGTAGCTCTTAATATTCCAGGCAAACATAATGTATTAAATGCATTAGCTACAATTGCTGTATGTCATCATATGGGATTGAGCATAGAAGAAATAGCAGAAGGATTTAAAGTTTTTTCTGGTACAAAACGTCGTTTCCAAACAAAATTTAGAAATGAAAATGTTTGGATTGTAGATGATTATGCACATCATCCAACTGAAATTCAAACAACTATAAAAGCTGCTAAACAGACAAATCCAAAACGTTTAATAGTAGCTTTCCAGCCACATCGTTATAGCAGAACACAATTATTACAAAAAGAATTTGGTTCTTGTTTTGTAGGTGCAGATGTATTGGTATTAACTGATATTTATGCAGCAAGTGAAGACCCTATCGAAGGAATTTCAGGTAAAACTATTGTAGATGAAGTAAAAAAACAAACAGGTGTAGATGCTGTTTACATTGAAAAATTAGAAGATATTGCACCATGGCTTAAAGAAAATATTCAAGCTGGAGATTTAATCATTACTATGGGTGCAGGTAATATCTATACTGTTGGTGAAAATTTAGCTCAAAGTTTATAATTGTGAGGAATAGAAAATGAATTTTAAAAAGATTGTTGTCTTGATGGGTGGCCCATCTAGTGAAGCAGAAATTTCTAGATTAACTGGTACAGCTATTTTAAATGCTTTACAAGAAAAAGGTTATAATGTAGTAGCATGGAATTTGTGCCAAAAACATTAGTGGAAGATATCAAAGAAAGTGGCTGTGATATTGTATTTAATGCTGTTCATGGTAAATATGGTGAAGATGGCAGAATTGCAGCAGTACTTGAAATGATTGATATGCCATATACAAGTTGTAGCGTTTTATCCAGTGCGATAACAATGGATAAAGTAGCAAGTAAACATCTTTTCCGTTCTACAGGAATTTCTACACCAAATTGCCTTATTTATCGTAAAACAGATACTGATAGAAATTTAGTAGAAGAAATTGCTGGTAAATTCTCTATGCCAGTAGTTGTAAAAGCAGCATCTCAGGGCTCTAGTATTGGAGTAGAGATTGTAGAGAAAAAAGAAGATTTACAAAAAGCAATTGATGCATGTTTTGAATATGATGATGCTATTCTAGTTGAAGAATTCATCAAAGGTAGAGAATTATCTATTCCTGTTTATGGAAATAAAGAAAAGAAAGCTTTACCAATTATCGAAATAACTACTAATTCTGGTAGATATGATTATAAGAGCAAATATACAAAAGGTGAATCTTTCCACATTATTCCAGCACCACTTAGCGAAGAATTAACAGCTAAAATTCAAAAATTATGTATTGATGCATGTACAGTAGCTGATTGCCGTGGTGTTGTACGTGTAGATGTTATGCTCAGCGAAGAAAATATTCCATATGTATTGGAAATAAATTCAGTTCCAGGTATGACACAGACATCTTTAGTTCCAGATGCAGCAAATCATGTAGCATCTCTTTTGGTGAATTATGTGAAATGATTTTGCAGATGGCTATAGAAGAAAAATAAGGAATAATTTATGACAAAAAAGCAAGTTAAATCAAAAAGATTAATTGCAGCTAAAAATTTAAAAAGAGGCCTAATAGGCCTCTTTGCTATACTAGCAATTATATTTATAATTAACTCGCCTATATTGAAAATAGGTTATGTAAAAGTTACAGGTAATTCTTATTTACCTAGAGAAGATGTTTTGCAAATTGCACGAATAACAGAACCTATAAATATTTTTTCTGTACAAACAGATGTTATTCAAAATTATTTACAAAACGATTTACGCATAGATACAGCTAAAGTTTGGCGAGATTTTCCGAACTGTTTAAATATAGAAATTGTAGAAAGATTACCACTTGCAGTTATGAATTGCAGTTATGGTTATGTTGATTTAGATAAAAATAGTGTGATAATTGACACATATAAAGATCCTAAAAAGATACAAAAGCCAGTGATAGTAGGCGTTTCTTTAGATGATGTATATACTGGTGATAAAGTTGAAAATGAAGTAGTAAATAAGGTTTTAAGCTATTTAGGTTATTTAAAACCAGAAGTATTACAACAGATTATACAAATAAATATTGCTGATGCAAATACTATTGAAGCTTATACCCTAAAAGGAACAAAAATTATTTTAGGTAATATAGAAGATCCAGAGGATTTAGCAAATAAAACAAATGAATTTTTTTATGATGTAAAGACAACAACTATACCAGTTGAATACATTGATTTTAGTTATGCTCGACCAGTATTAAAAATAAAGCAATGAGGCTAAATAATGATTAGAGATAAAAAATTTTATTCGATAATTTTTATATGCTTTTTATTGGGATTTATGATATCTGTTCAAGTAAGGACGGCTCAAGAGAATGTGAAGACATCTACTCAATATCAACGAATAGAAAAATTATCTGATATGTTATTGCGTACGGAACAAGAACGTGATGAATTAAAAGCAGAAATTGTTAGATTGAAAGAAGATGGAAATTTGCGAAAAGAATTTCCTGAAAGGATAAATTTTTTAGCAGGAACAACAGCAGTCAAAGGCCCAGGTGTAATAGTATCTATTGAAGATAGCAAAAAATCATATCAAATTCAGATAATACGAATTTATATATAATTCATGATGAAGATATTTTAAAAGTAATTAATGAATTACGAGCTGCGGGGGCAGAAGCAATCTCATTGAATGATCAAAGACTGATATCAACTTCAGAAATTCGCTGTGCAGGTCCTACTATTTCAGTAAATAACACAAGAGTAGCAGCTCCATTTGTAATAAAGGCTATAGGTAATGCCAAAAGTATGGAAGATGCTATAAAAATGCGTGGTGGAGTAGCTGAAACTTTGAGTGTATGGGGAATACAAGTGGATATAAAAAAGGATAATAATATAGTTATTCCTGCATATAAGGGTGCAACAGAATTTAAATATGTAACAGCTATATCTCAATGAGTTTTATGTAGGGGATTTTTATGAAAAATGTAGTTATTTTATGTGTGATAGCAGGTTTATTAGGTGGCAGTATAGGATACATAGTGCCAGTTGTTATTCCTACAGAATATAATAAATTATTTTCAGTGGCTATATTAGCTGGGATAGAATCTGTTTGTAGTGTTATTAAATTAATAATGAGAGATAAATTTAAAGGCAATATTTTTATTATAACTTTTTTTGCAAATGTAATTATTGCTGTATTATTTGTGTTTATTGGAGATAGTTTAGGATTAGATTTATATTATGTAATTTTATTAGCATTAGGTTTTAAATTATTACAGGATTTAGATGTAGTTAAAACATATATATTTACTAAATGAAATAAGTCTCTTGATACAAGATAATAGTTAAATAAAATATTTAAGCTATTAAACTGTTGTATTGAGAGCTTTTTTATTATATATTAGAATATATTGGTAGGGTTTTAATAAAGTAATTATTGACAAAATAACAAATAAGATATTGGCTAAACATGTTTTTTGTTATATAATTAGTTATTAAGTGTAATATTTTTTAATTTTATAAGTAATTGAAAGAATAATTAACACATAAAATTACAGGATTGTAAATATAAAATTTTAGTAGAACTAATTTAAAATTAAAAAAAGCTTATGAGAATAGAGAACTGGGGGTTACAGTGGTGTTTGAGTTTGATCAGGAACAAGAAATGGAGCCGATTGCGAAAATAAAAGTAGTTGGTGTTGGTGGTGGCGGTAATAATGCCGTAAATAGAATGATTGCTTCTGGTTTAAAGGGAGTAGAATTTATTGCGATAAATACGGATGCACAAGCATTAGTACATGCTATGGCACAAAATCGCATGCAGATTGGTGAAAAATTAACTCGTGGTTAGGTGCAGGTGCTAGACCAGAGATTGGTGAAAAAGCTGCTCAAGAAAATCGCGATGATATCATAAAAGCATTACAAGGTGCAGATATGATTTTCGTAACTGCTGGTATGGGCGGTGGTACAGGTACAGGTGGTGCTCCAATCGTAGCTGAATGTGCTAGAGAAGTTGGCGCTCTTACTGTAGGTGTAGTTACTAGACCATTTACTTTTGAAGGTAAAAAAACGTTTGAAACAAGCAGAAGCTGGTATTGCAAATTTAAAAGCAAATGTAGATACTTTGATTACAATTCCAAATGATAGATTGTTGGATATTATTGATAAGAAAACTTCAATGGTAGACGCTTTCCGTATAGCAGACGATGTTCTTCGTCAGGGTGTACAAGGTATTTCCGACTTGATTGCTGTTCCAGGTCTTATCAATCTTGACTTTGCCGATGTAAAAACAATTATGAGTAATGCAGGTTCTGCACTCATGGGTATAGGTGAAGGTCAAGGTGATAATGCAGCTATTGATGCAGCTAAAATTGCAGTAAATAGCCCATTGTTAGAAACTTCCATTCAGGGCGCAAAAGGTGTGTTATATAATATTACTGGTGGTCCAAATTTAGGCTTAGCACAAGTAAATGAAGCTTCAAGAATTATCTCTGAAGCTGCTCATGAAGATGCAAATATTATTTTTGGTACAGCAATAGATGAAACTCTTGATGATACTGTAAGAATAACTGTTATAGCTACAGGATTTGACGAAAATGCTGATGAAGGTGTACCTGAATTTCCTTCAGTACCAAAACAGCCAGCAGTAGAAGAAGTGGGAATGGGCTTCCCAGATCTTCCACCATGGATGAGACATAGTAGTAAATAAGGTTATTAACAGGCAATCATGACATTGATTGCCTGTTTTTGCTCAACAAAGAAATAATTTCAACAGGAAGTGAAGTATGCGACGATATATACCTTTATTGATAATTGGGTTATGTATTGTATTTATGGTATTAGCGACTTTACTTTATACAACACAAAGTGTTGGCAAAAAAGAACAAGCCAATAAATTTATACCTGTAACTAAAACTTTAACAGTATATACTACAATTCCTGTAGAGATGGCTTCGATTATTGCTAGTGAATATCAAAAAGATGCTAATATTCAAGTTAATTTTATTCCTATAGCAAAAGAGGATTTAATAAATAATTTTCAACAAAATAATGCAAAAGATGTTGATATGGTCTTAGCAGATTCAACAGTTTTAGAAGAATTAAAAAGTTTAAATGCATTAACAAGCAATATATCTGAAGAAGAAGATATTGTAAAAGAGCGATTTAAAGATAATAATAATTCTTGGATTGGTGTATGGTATGACCCTATTGTTTTTTGTTATAATTTAGATTATGTGAAAAATAATTGGCAAATTCCTTTGACTTGGAATGATTTAGCACAGAATAATAATATAAAAATAGCTATGACAGATTTTATGGTGGCTTCAGCTGCTGCAAATGTATTGTATTCGTTAAGTCAAGATAAAAATATAGATAATACTATGTTATTGATGCAACAAATTCATGCTAAAGTAGTGCGTTATGCTAAATATTTATCCACTCCAGTGCGTATGGTTGGTATGGGAGAGGCTGATGTTGCTATAGCAGTACAAAGTGAAACGTTGCGATATATAAATGATAATTATCCTATAAGCATCATTTATCCAAAAGACGGGACTGCATACCAATTGACAGCTGTAGGCATTGTTAAAGATAGTAATCAACAAGTAGAAGCAAATAATTTTATCAAATGGTTATTAGGTGATGATATTCAAATCAGCTTACAAAAAAATCGTTATTATTATGTACCAACAAATTACACATCTTTGACTTATAAAGAATTTGCAGGGAAGAATATAAGATTTTTAGAAAAGAATACTATTTTTGATGAAAATGCCAAAAAAGCTATTTTAGATGAATGGGTAACAAATGTGCGTTTAAAAAATTAAAGTAATTGGAGTTTAAACTCAGGAGGAGAAATTATGTTAAAAGCCGGTTTTATAAGTTTAGGTTGTTCTAAAAACCTAGTAGATACAGAAGTTATGCTAGGTATTTTAGCAAAAAATAATATTGAGATCACAGCTGAACCAGCAAAGGCAGATATTTTAATTGTAAATACATGTACTTTTATTCAATCTGCTAAAGAAGAATCTATCACAACTATTTTAAATATGGCAGAATATAAACAAGAAGGCAAAGGAAAATGTCGTTCTTTGATTATTGCCGGTTGTATGGGTCAGCGTTATGGTCAAGAATTATTAGAAGAATTTCCAGAAGTAGATGCTATCGTTGGCACTGGTGCATGGAGCCGTATTATGGAAGCTGTTGAAGCTACTATTCAAGAAAGAAAACGTGTATTGATTACAGGTGAATCTAAAGAAATTTACACTGCTTCAACACCACGTATTTTTACTACTCCATTTTATAGTGCATATATTAAAATTGCCGAGGGCTGTAATCATCGTTGCGCATATTGTGCTATTCCATATGTACGTGGTAATTATCGTAGCCGTACTATTGAGGATATCAAGCAAGAAGTTGAAGCTTTAGCTGAAAAAGGTGTAAAAGAATTTAATATTATTGCGCAAGATACAACTTATTATGGTAGAGATATCTATGGAAAACCATCTTTAGTGGAATTATTAAAAGAATTAGTTAAAATTGAGAAAGTAAAATGGTTGCGTATACAATACGCTTATCCACATACATTTACAGATGAATTAATAGATTTGATTGCTAGTGAAGATAAAATCTGTAATTATGTAGATTTACCATTACAACATGCTCATAATGATGTATTAAAACGTATGCGTCGCAGTGATACAAAAGAAAGTGTAGAAGCATTATTAGCTAAATTGCGTGAACGTATTCCAGGTGTTGTAATTCGTTCTAGCTTTATTGTTGGTTTCCCTGGAGAAACAGATTCTCAATATACTACACTTCGCAATTTTGTAGAAAAACAGCGTTTTGATAAAGTAGGTATTTTCTCTTATTCTCGTGAAGAAGGAACACCTGCTTATGATATGCCAAATCAAGTTGATGAAAATATCATGCAGGAACGCTATCATGATTTAATGAGTCTTCAAAGTAAAATTTCTGAAACTATCAATATTGAGATGGAAGGTAAAGTTCTTGATGTATTGATTGAAGGTCGCGATGATGAGCAACATATGGCATATGGTCGTTCTTATCGTGAAGCTCCAGATGTAGATGGTCAAGTATTTATCGAAGGTGATGATATCAGTCAGCCAGGTGATATTGTTAAAGTTAGAATTTTACAAGGCTTTGATTATGATGTAGTGGGTGAACGCGTAGACGCGTAAATAATTTAATTGGAGATGAGTTTTAGATGATAGTAGAAATCGTAACTACAGGTAGTGAATTGTTATTAGGTCAAGTAATCAATACAAATGTAGCTTATATGTCAGCTCGTCTTAATGAATTAGGTTTTGATGTAGTATATCAAACAACTGTTGGTGATAATCATGATCGCATGAAAGCAGTGTTAGAGCATGCATTATCTAGAGCAGATATCGTCATAACTTCTGGTGGTTTAGGGCCAACACAAGGCGATATAACAAAAGAAGTGTCAGCAGAAATTTTTGGACGTAAATTAAAAATCCATGCTGAAAGTAAACGACGCATGGATGAACATTTTTCCAAAAGACATGTTGTCTGGACTGAAAATAATTTACGTCAAGTAACACTTCCAGAAGGTGCTGAAGTATTTTTAAATTATAATGGCATAGCTTCTGGTGTTGTCTTAGAAAATAATGGTAAATATTTAATTAATTTACCAGGTCCACCAAGTGAAATGAAAGATATGTTTGAACGTAGTTTAAAGCCATTTTTACAAAGAAAATTTGGCTTTAAACATGTGATTGTATCTAAAGTATTAAACACTTGTGGTATAGGTGAGTCTTTATTAGAAACAAAGATAAAAGATTTGATTTTAGCACAATCTAATCCAACTTTAGCATTACTCATTCGACCAGAAGGCGTAATTATTCGCATTACAGCTAAAGCATCAACTCATAGTGAAGCAGAAAAAATGATTGAAGTAGTAGAAGCTCAAGTAAAAGCTCGCGTTGGTGAATATATTTATGCTGTTGATGATGAGAATATGGAAGAAGTTGTAGCTAAATTATTGAAAGATAATTGCTTGACTGTAGCTTGTGCTGAATCCTGTACTGGTGGAATGCTAGCTAGTAGATTGACATCTATTTCAGGAAGTTCTATGTATATTAAAGGCAGTATTGTAACTTATAGCAATGAAGCTAAGATGAAATTTCTTGATGTAGATAAAGAAATTTAGATACAAAGGGTGCAGTATCACCAGAAGTAGCTAAACAAATGGCTGAAGGTGTAAGAAAAGTCGTAGGTTCTGATATTGGTGTAGGCATAACTGGTATAGCAGGCCCTACTGGAGGAACAGATAAAAAGCCTGTAGGTTTAGTTTATATTGCTGTAGCTGGTAAAGATAATATAGTAGTAAAAGAAAATATTTTTTCTGGTGATAGAGCACGTGTAAGATATCGCTCTACTCAGCAAGCATTAGAAATGATAAGACAATATATTAAGAATAAATAATGGATTATATTTCTTTGATATGAAGAAATAAAGTAAATAGGAGGACTATTTTTTGGAAGAAAAAATTATTAAATTTGAAGATATGCAATTAAGTAAAAAGGTATTAAATGCTGTTCGTGATATGGGATTTGAAGAACCATCTCCAATTCAAGCACAGACTATACCTTTAGCGTTAGAAGGTCATGATGTTATAGGACAAGCCCAAACTGGTACAGGCAAAACAGCAGCGTTTGGTATTCCAACTATTGAACAAATTGATGAAAAAAATAAATACATTCAAGCTTTAGTATTGACTCCAACACGTGAGCTTGCTATTCAGATTGCAGAAGAATTTAATAAAATTGGTAAATACAAACGCGTAAAAACTTTACCTGTATATGGCGGTCAAATGATAGATCGTCAAATTAGAGCTCTTCGCTTTGGGGTTAAAGTAGTAGTAGGTACTCCAGGTAGACTCATCGACCATATTCGTCGCAATACTATAAAACTTGACCATGTAAAAATGCTCATTTTAGATGAAGCTGATGAAATGCTCGATATGGGCTTTATTGAAGATATTTGAAAGAAATCATGTCAAATGTGGCACAAGGTGAAAATCGTCAGACTTTATTATTCTCTGCTACAATGCCAGCACCAATTGAAAAATTAGCGCGTAGCTATATGCATAATCCGCAAAAAGTAATGATTAGTCGTGAACAACTTACAGTGCCATCAGTTGACCAATTATATTTTGAAACTCGTGATAAATTCGAAGGTCTTTGTCGTGTACTTGATATAGAAGATAGCGGTAAATATATTATTTTCTGCCGTACAAAGAAAAATGTTGATGACCTTCAAGCTTCACTACAAGTTCGTGGTTATATGGCTGGTAGCTTACATGGTGATATGAGCCAAGCACAGCGCGACCGTGTTATGCGTCGTTTCCGTGAAGGAAAACTTGAAATTTTAATTGCAACAGATGTGGCTGCTCGTGGTATTGATATAGATGATATCAGCCATGTAATCAATTTTGATATTCCACAAGACCATGAATCTTATGTACATCGTATCGGTCGTACTGGTCGTGCTGGTCGTACAGGTATCGCTGTTACATTCATTGAACCAAAAGAATATCGTCAATTAAAATTAATTGAACGCATGACAAAATCTCGCATGATACGAGGAGAACTTCCAACACCTGCTGATGTTATTGAACGTCAAAGAGAAGCAATCAAAGAACGTTTGTTAAAAACATTAAATAATAATACGTATGCAGATTATCATTTAATTATTTCTGATATCGCTAATGAAGGTTTTGATTATGTAGATATCGCAGCAGCAGCGCTACAACTTTCTATTGAAGGCGTGAAAGAAAAAGACGATAAAGTTTTAGATGAACGTTTTGAAAACACAGGTGGAGCACCTGGTATGGTACGTTTATTCTTAAATATTGGTCGTAAACAAGGTATTCGTCCACAAGATATCGTGCGCACATTTGCTTCAGAAGTTGATATTCCAGGTAGCATAATTGGTGTAATCAATATTTATGACAAATTTACTTTTGTGGAAGTGCCAAAAGATATAGCTGAAAAAGTAATATCTGTAATGCACAGAAATACTATTAAAGGCTATAAATTAAATATCGAACCTGCAAAAGGCAAATAAAAATAAATAGATCATTTAATAATAAAAATAGCATTATCTTTAGGGATAATGCTATTTTTGTTTTATTTTATATTTTTGTCTGTTGAAGAATTATCATAATTGAAATTTAAGTTTTTTATTTTTTCATCAATTTATGAGCGATTTCTGGATTATCTGCAAATAATTCATGAGTTAGGAATAAAGATAAGAGGAATTATAATAAACTTGTTTGCGCATTTCTAATTGATTTTGTTGAAGTACTTTTATTTCATTGAATAAAACTATAAGATTTTTATTTAATGTTGTTAATTTCTTATCTATATCTGCACTGTGGATAAAATCAGTAGATTTTTCAGAAGGTATCTGTTTATGAGGATTTAAAATGCGTTCACGACAAAATTCAGATAGGGATTTCTTTTGTTTTTTAGCTTCTTTTTTTAGAGTTAATTTATCATTATCAGTTAAATTAATAGAAATTTGTCCCATATAAAATAACCACCTTCATAATCATAATAAATTAATTATATCATATAATCTGAAGGTGGTTGGTCTTTGTTAAATTTAGTAGAGATTTTAAGAAATTATAACTTGAATATGTTTACTTTCTAGCTCAGCTTTGATGATATCTGTAATATGATTATCTGTTATTACCATTTTTACACTATCTTTTAAATTTAAAGGAACAACGCTATGCTTAGAAAATTTTCACTTTCAGTCAAAACGATTACTTGTTCTGCCTGAAGAGCCATATCACGCACAGCTTGAGCTCTCATTTGGTCTTTATTGGTAAAACATATCTTTGAAGAATAGCCATCAGTGCCAATGAAAAAGAAATTTACAAAAAAATTCTCTGCACCTTGGCGAACCATAGGGCCTACCATGACTTGAGAATCAGGCTGATAAATTCCACCGAGGAGAATGATTTGAAAATTAGCTTTACCGCGAATATAGTCGGCAATAAATGCACTATTAGTGATGATGGTTAAATCTTTTTTGGATAGGGTTAAGTTTTCAGCTAAAAGAGCACAACAACTGCCATTTTCAATCATGATAGTATCGCCATCTTTTATGAGTTCGGCAGCTTTTTGAGCAATTTTGCGTTTTTCTTCATAATGATAAGCTATTCTGCCATTGATGTCATCGGTGCTACATAAAAGAGCAATACCATGTTCTCGTTTGATAATACCTTTATTTTCTAAAGCATCTAAATCTTTGCGGATAGTTACTTGAGAGACTTGTAATTTTTTCTGCAAGTGCAGTTACTTCCATTTTTATTTTCAGGTGAGAGTGTAAGCAATTCTAAGATTTTATTTGCTCTATTTTTCATTATAGACTCCAATCTTTAATAGAAATATTATCTATTAGTATAACACAAGCTTAAACGATTATAAAAATTAGAAAAAGGCATGGATATCATTATCTAAAAATATTTGCAAATAGTCTTGTAAGTCTTCATGGTGAAGTGCAGGTTGATTTTCATAAGCGTATTTTTTATTTAAAAGATAATATTTATTTTCGCCAAATTGATGAAATGGTAATAATTGACATTGATTACTACCTACATCATGTAAAACTTCACAAAATCTTTTAGCGTCTTCTAAAGAGTCGTTGAATTTTGGTATTACAGGAATTCTAGGAAGAACTTTCTTGCCAGTGGAGATGGCATATTTCATATTAGTTAAAATCAATTTATTATCTACGCCAGTACCTTCGAGATGTTTTTGGCTATTCCAGTGTTTTAAATCAAATAAAATATAATCTATATATTGTATGATGTGCTGAAATTTTTCAGGAGTGCAAAAGCCAGTCGTTTCACAGCATGTATGTAGATTTTTTTCTTTAGCTGCGATTAATAATTCTTTGGCAAATTGAGTTTGCATGAGAAATTCTCCGCCAGATAGAGTGATACCGCCATCACTTTCTTCATAAAAGACTTCATCTTGAAGCACTATATCTAAAACTTGTTGTACAGTTTTAATTTCTCCTTCACTTGTTAATGCTTTTTGCGGACATGTATTTATACATTGTTTGCATAGAGTGCATTTATTAGTATCGATAAAAATATTATCGTTTTTTAAGGAAATAGCTTTTTGTAGACAAATTTCTAAGCAATGATGGCAATGAAGGCATTTTTTCTTATCCCAGAGAATTTGGATTTTAGCTAGTTGACTTTCGGGATTAGCACACCATTTACAATGCAAAGGACAACCCTTGAAAAAAACTACAGTGCGGATACCAGGGCCATCATTTATACTGAATTTTTGAATATTAAAAATTACACCTGTTTGCATATAATTAGCTTTACGCATGATAACTTCCTCGCTTAATTTTACTTTATATAAATTATATCATTTTCTTTAATAAAAATAAATTACAAAACTTTCATTTGAAAGTAAATTTATTTATTAAGATAAAAAATATTGACATATAAGTTTAAATAAGTTATTTTAATTATAGATGAAATTGAAAATATTTACGAATTAAAATAATTTTTTATACTTGTTGGAGGTATTGATTATGGAAAATAAAGCATATTTTGGCTCATTAACTGATAGAATGAAAGCTTTTCGTGAGGAAGTTTTAGATGAAAAGCCATATATTGATGCTCAAAGAGCTGTATTAGCTACACAAGTATATAGAGAAAATCAAAATCAGCCACGTGTAATGGTAAGAGCACTCATGCTACAAAAAATTTTAGAAAACATGAGCATTTATATTGAAGATAAAACTTTGATTGTAGGTAATCAGGCTACAAAAATAAAAATGCCCCAATTTTCCAGAATATACTATGGAGTTTGTATTAAACGAATTAGACCTTTTTGAAAAAAGAGATGGTGATGTTTTTTATATCACAGAAGAAACAAAACAGCAATTGAGAGATATAGCTCCATTTTGGGAAAATAATAATCTTCGTGCTAGAGGAGAAGCTCTTTTACCAGAAGAAGTTAGCGTATTTATGGAAACTGGCGTCTTTGGCATGGAAGGAAAATTAAATGCAGGAGATGCCCATTTAGCTGTCAATTATGAAAAAATCTTAGCTTTTGGTTTAAAAGGCTATGAAGAAAGAGTAAAAGATTTAAAAGCAAAGCTTGACCTTACTGATCCAGATAGTATTGATAAAAATATATTTTATAAAGCTGTGTTAATCGTTATTGAAGCCGTTCATCAATTTGCACAACGTTATAGTAAATTAGCTCAAGAATTAGCCGATAAAGAAAAAGATAGTAAACGAAAAGCTGAATTATTAGAGATAAGCAGAATTTGTGCTAAAGTTCCATATGAACCAGCAACTTCTTTTTATGAAGCAGTGCAATCTGTATGGTTTATTCAATTGATTTTACAGATTGAATCCAATGGTCATTCCTTGAGTTATGGCAGATTTGACCAATATATGTATCCTTACTATATAAAAGATATTCAAGAAAAAGTCATCACCAAAGATGAAGCTTTAGAACTTTTGACTTGTTTATGGATAAAAACTTTAACTATTAATAAAGTGCGTTCCCAAGCTCATACTTTAAGTTCAGCAGGTTCACCAATGTATCAAAATGTTACTATCGGTGGGCAAACTCCAGACAAAAAAGATGCTGTTAATGAATTGAGTTTTGTGGTATTGCAATCTGTAGCGCAGACTAGACTTACACAGCCAAATTTAACAGTTCGTTATCATAAAAATATCAATAAAGCATTCTTTGATGATTGTATTGAAGTTATGAAATTAGGCTTTGGTATGCCTGCTTTAAATAATGATGAAATCATCATTCCATCTTTTATCAATTGGGGTGTAAAAGAAGAAGACGCTTATAATTATAGTGCTATTGGTTGTGTAGAAACTGCTGTTCCAGGAAAATGGGGCTATCGTTGTACTGGTATGTCGTATATAAATTTCCCAAGAGTGCTTCTTTGTGCTATGAATGATGGTGTGGATTTAACGACAGGAAAACGCTTCACTAAAGGCTATGGCTATTTCAAAGATATGAAGAGCTATGAAGAATTATTATCTGCATGGGATAAAACTGTACGCGAAATGACTCGTTATAGTGTTATTGTCGAAAATGCTATTGATAAAGCTTCTGAGCGAGATGTGCCAGATGTTTTATGTTCTGCACTTACTGATGATTGTATTGGTAGAGGAAAAACTATCAAAGAAGGCGGTGCAGTATATGATTTCATATCTGGACTTCAAGTCGGTATTGCCAACATGGCTGACTCTTTAGCTGCAATTAAAAAATTAGTTTTTGAAGAAAAGAAAATCACACCAATTCAACTTTGGAATGCTATTTTAGATGATTTCCAATCTGATGAAAATAAAAAAATTCAAGCAATGTTGATTGATGAAGTGCCAAAATATGGTAATGATATTGATTATGTAGATAATCTTGTAGTTGAAGCTTATGATTCTTATTTAGATGAAATCAAAAAATATCCAAATACTCGTTATCATAGAGGTCCAATCGGTGGTATTCGCTATGGTGGTACATCTTCAATCAGTGCTAATGTAGGTCAAGGTATGGGAACAATGGCGACACCTGATGGAAGAAATGCTTATGAACCACTTGCAGAAGGTTGTAGCCCTGCACATAATGCAGATAAAAATGGGCCAACAGCTGTATTTAAATCTGTTGCTAAATTGCCAACAGAAAAAATAACTGGTGGAGTGTTATTAAATCAAAAAATGACACCGCAAATGCTTTCTACAGAAGAAAATAAACAAAAATTAGAAATGTTAATTCGTGCTTTCTTCAATAGATTGCATGGATATCATGTTCAATATAATATCGTATCGAGAGAGACTTTGATTGATGCACAAAAATATCCAGAAAAACATAAAGATTTAATCGTACGCGTAGCAGGTTATAGTTGCCTTTTTCAATGTTTTATCTAAGAAAACTCAAGATGATATCATCGGTAGAACTGAACAATGTTTATAATTTTAAATTGAATTTTTATTGAAATATATATAAGACTCAAGTTAGTGTAAATGCTGATTTGAGTCTTTTTGTTTATAAATTTATAGATATAGAATTTTGATGATATAATAAATTTGCAGTTTAGATGATTAAATTTTATAATATAGTTTAATCTATATTGGAGGTTAGATGAGATATGGGATATATAATTAAGCGAATTTTTAATGCATTTATTGTTTTATGGATAGTTATAACTATAACTTTTTTTCTAATGCATGCTATACCAGGAGGGCCTTTTACGGCAGAAAAATCTTTGCCTCCATATGTATTACATAGTATAGAAGAAAGATATAAATTAAATGATCCTTTATATAAACAGTATGGTGATTATTTATGCAATTTAGTACAAGGTGATTTAGGACCATCATTTAAATATCCAGGTCGTAGTGTAAATGATATCATCAAAGACGGTTTTCCAGTATCATTTAAATTGGGTATAGAAGCAATTTTAATAGCAATTATCATCGGTATACCAGCGGGAATATTAGCAGGTGTGAAAAAAGATAAATGGCAAGATAGGGCAGTTAATTTTTTTACGACTTTAGGAGTTGCTGTGCCTAGTTTTGTTGTGGCGGCATTACTTATATATGTATTATCGACAAAATTACATTTACTGCCGGCTGCTATGTGGAATGGTTGGCGATATGAAATCATGCCAGCTTTAGCTTTATCAGGAATGCCAATGTCATTTATCGCTAGATTGACGCGTTCTAGTATGTTGGATATTTTATCACAAGATTATATAAAAACAGCGAGAGCCAAAGGTTTATCATGGAGCAAAGTTTTAATAAAACACGCTTTGCCGAATTCATTAATTCCTGTAGTAACTTATTTAGGACCAATGACAGCTAGTATTTTGACAGGTAGTTTTGTCATTGAAACTATTTTTGCGATACCAGGCTTGGGACAATATTTTGTAACTAGTATTTATAATCGAGATTATACTGTAATTTTAGGTGTAACAATTTTTTATAGTGTGATTGTAATTGTTTTAAATATGGTAGTGGATTTACTTTATCCATTATTAGACCCACGCATTAAAATTGGTGAAGAAAAAGGTGAATGAAGATGATAAATAAAGATTTATTTGTTCCTTTAGAGCGAGAAATTGCAGGTGCAAAAAAAAGAAGAAACATTGGGATATTGGCAAGATGCGTGGATTAGATTAAAGAAAAATAAAATGGCTTTGCTGGGATTAATTATTATCGTATGCTTAATAGTTGTAGCTATTTTTGGCCCTATTTTTTCTAGCCATACTTATGATGAACAAAATTTGATGATGACAAATAGTTCTCCTAGTTGGGAGCATTGGTTTGGTACAGATAATTTAGGTAGAGATATTTTTATTCGCGTTTTATATGGTGCGAGAATTTCTTTAGCTATTGGTATAGTGGCGAGTTTATTAAATCTTTTTATTGGTGTAATCTATGGCGGAATAGCAGGTTTTTGCGGTGGCAAGATCGACCGCATAATGATGAATATTGTCGATATCTTATATAGCGTACCGACTTTATTGTATGTAATTTTATTGATGGTAATTTTAAAGCCAGGGCTTATTAATATTTTTATTGCTTTAGGTATTGGTTATTGGCTACAGATGGCAAGAATTGTGCGTGGTCAGATTTTATCAATGAAGGAACAAGAATTTATTTTGGTCAGCTAGAACAATAGGTGTATCGAAAAAAAAGAATTTTATTTAGACATTTATTGCCAAAATGCCATGGGGGCAATCATTGTAACAATGACACTGGCTATTCCTGATGCAATATTTACAGAAGCTTTTTTGAGTTTTATTGGACTAGGTGTTTCTGCACCAATGGCTAGTTGGGGCGTTTTAGCGTCAGAGGGCGTAAATAATTTGCGTGCATATCCTTTTCAATTATTTTTTCCAGCAGTAGCTATCAGTGTCACTATGTTGGCTTTTAACTTTTTAGGTGATGGTCTGCGAGATGTTTTAGACCCTAAGATGCGTCGTTAAAATAGTGAAGGAATGAGTGTTTACCATGGAAGAAAATAAAGAAATTTTACAAGTAAAAGATTTAGCAGTTGCTTTTCAGACTTATCGAGGAAAAGTAAAAGCAGTACGCAATGTTAGTTTTGATTTAAAAAGAGGACAAGCTCTAGGAATAGTGGGCGAGTCAGGCTGTGGAAAATCAGTAACGGCTCATGCTATCATGGGTTTGTTGCCTAAAGAAAATAGCATTATTGAAAATGGTCAGATTTTATGGCAAGGTCAGGATTTAGTCAATTTTCAAGATGAAGATTTAGCCAAAATTTGTGGCAATAAAATTGCGATGATATTTCAAGACCCAATGACATCTTTAAATCCTGTACTTACGATTGGTACGCAGATAAAAGAAGTTTTGTTTTTGCATAAACAATTATCGGATAAAGAAACGACAGAAAAAGCTGTAGAATTATTAAATTTAGTAGGGATACCATTTGCCCAAAAAAGATTGAAAGATTATCCCCATCAATTCAGTGGCGGTATGCGTCAACGCGTTATGATTGCAATGGCACTTGCCTGTGAACCAGAATTATTGATAGCAGATGAGCCGACAACAGCTCTTGATGTAACTGTACAGGCACAAATTTTAGATTTATTAAAATCCTTACAAGAAAAATTGAATATGTCCATCATTATGATATCGCATGATTTAGGGGTTATTGCCAATATTTGCGATGAAGTAGCAGTTATGTATGCAGGTCAAATCGTAGAAAAAGCAAATGTTGACGACTTGTTTTATCATGCACATCACCCTTATACTAGAGGTTTATTAAAATCTTTGCCTCATTTAAATTTAAATAAAGAAGATAAATTATATGTGATTGATGGTCAGCCACCAGATTTAAAAAGAAAGTATTGATTATTGTCCATTTGTCAAACGCTGTACAAAAGCAATGAAAATATGTATGCAGTTGATGCCAGAAAAGACACAATTAAATAAAGATCATTATGTAAAATGTTGGTTGGAGCATGAATTTGCACCCAAAGAGAATAGGGAGGAATTTTGATGAATTTATTAGAAGTCAAAAATCTACATAAAGATTTTGTAGTGAAGCGTTCTTTTTGGGGAAGACCAAAACAGATTTTAAAAGCAGTAAATGATGTCAGTTTTTCTATAGAAGAGGGAAAAACATTAGGACTTGTAGGTGAGTCAGGCTGTGGAAAATCAACTACAGGCAGAACTATTATCGGATTATATAAACCGACAAAAGGCAAAATCATATTTGCAGGCAAAGATATTTCACAAAATAAAGAGATGACAAAAGATATTCAAATGATATTCCAAGATCCATATGCTTCATTAAATCCAAGAATGACAGTGGCAGATATCATTGAAGAGCCTTTGCTTGTGCATAATTTATATACAGATAGAAAACAAAGACAAGAGCGTATCTATGAATTATTGGAATTGGTGGGATTGAGTAAAGAACAGGCAAACCGTTTTCCTCATGAATTCAGTGGCGGACAAAGACAGCGTATCGGTATAGCTAGAGCACTTGCTTGTGAACCTAAACTGATTATCTGCGATGAACCGATTTCAGCACTTGATGTATCTATTCAAGCACAAGTCGTGAACTTACTAGAAAAATTACAACATGAATTAGGTCTGACATATTTATTTATCGCTCATGATTTAGCTATGGTACGTTATATCAGCCAAAAAGTAGCAGTTATGTATCTAGGGCAAATTGTAGAACTTGCCGATACAGAAGATTTATATATAAATCCTCTACACCCATATACGAAAGCATTGTTATCTTCAATTCCATTGCCAGATCCACAAAAAGAAAAACATAAACAGCGAATTATTTTGCAAGGTGAATTGCCAAGTCCATTAAATCCGCCAAAAGGTTGTCCATTCAATACGCGTTGCCCAAAAGCTAAAGAAATTTGTAGACAGAAATTACCTGAAATGAAAATGATAAATAATAGATATGTACGCTGTCATCTTTATGACGAATAAGTAAAAAGCACTATAGTTTTCATGCTATAGTGCTTTTTTATGGATAAAATAAATTATTTTTTTTCGTTTAATTCAAAGATGATATCGCGAATTTGAGCAGCTCGTTCAAATTCTAAGTTGCGAGAAGCTTCTTGCATTTCTTTAGTTAAAGAAAGAATTAATTTTTTCTTTTCTTTAGCAGTCATTTTCAATTTTTTCTTTGGTTTTTCAGCATCATAACTTGCTTTTTCTTCCGCAACCATAGTAGTTTCAATGAGATTTTTTATTTTCTTTTGAATTGTCTTCGGTGTTATATGATGTTCTTGATTGTATTTATCTTGGACTTCTCGACGACGCATAGTTTCATCAATGGCTTTTTGCATAGAATCGGTGATGCGGTCGGCGTACATAATTACTTTACCATGAGCATTTCTAGCAGCACGACCGATTGTCTGAATGAGAGATGTCTCTGAACGCAAGAAGCCTTCTTTATCAGCATCTAAGATAGCTACCAAAGAAACTTCTGGCATATCCAAGCCTTCACGTAATAAGTTAATCCTACGAGTACATCAAATTTTCCTAAACGCAAATCGCGAATGATTTCCGCTCTTTCAATAGTGGCAATATCAGAATGAAGATAACGGACTTTGATACCCATTTCTTTTAAATAATCAGTGAGATTTTCAGCCATTTTTTTAGTCAAAGTAGTGATGAGTACACGTTCATTTTTCTTAGTGCGGATTTTTATTTCTCCAAGTAAATCGTCCATTTGTCCTTCAAGTGGGCGAATTTCTATTTCAGGATCTAATAGACCTGTTGGGCGGATTATCTGTTCTACTACTTGATTTGCTTGTGCTAATTCAAATGGTGCTGGTGTAGCAGAAACATAGATTATCTGATTGATATGATCGAGAAATTCTTCAAAGCGTAGAGGGCGATTATCAAAGGCAGAAGGCAGACGAAAACCGTTATTTACAAGTGATTCTTTGCGTGAGCGGTCGCCTGCATACATAGCTTTTATCTGTGGTATAGTAACGTGAGATTCATCAATGACGATTAAAAAATCATCAGGGAAATAATCAAGAAGTGTATACGGAGCTTCGCCAGCTTTTCTGCCTGTTAAATGGCGTGAATAATTTTCGATGCCAGAGCAATATCCCATCTCTTCCATAGTTTCTAAATCATAATTTGTGCGTTGTTTCAAACGTTGAGCTTCTAAGAATTTATTATCATCTTCAAGGATTTTTAATTGCTGTTGAAGTTCTTCTTGTATGGAGTCGATAGCTTCTTTCATATGTTCTTTAGAAGTTACATAGTGAGAAGCAGGATAAATTAAAATATGTTTGCGTTGACCATAGACTTCACCAGTTAGAGTATCTACTTCTAAAATGCGGTCGACTTCATCACCAAAAAGTTCAATGCGGATAGCTCTATCACTATAACCAGCAGGAAAAATTTCAATGACATCGCCACGAACGCGGAATTTACCACGGTCAAAATTTATATCATTGCGTTCATATTGGATAGAAACTAATTTTCGCAAAATATCATCACGAGGATATTCTTGACCTTCGCGTACAGATAAGACTAAATCATAATAATCTTCTGGTGAACCTAAGCCATAGATACAAGATACGCTAGCAACAATGATGACATCACGACGTTCAAATAAAGAGCAAGTTGCAGAATGGCGAAGCTTATCAATTTCATCATTGATGGAAGAATCTTTTTCGATATAAGTATCTGTTTGGGCAATATAGGCTTCTGGTTGGTAATAATCATAGTAGCTGACAAAATATTCTACAGCGTTATGCGGAAAAAATTCTTTAAACTCACTAGCTAATTGTGCAGCTAGCGTTTTATTATGAGCGATAACAAGTGTAGGTTTTGGATTTTTTCAATTAATTTAGCGATAGTAAAAGTCTTTCCTGTACCTGTAGCACCTAATAAAACTTGTGATGTTTGACCATTTTGAATGCCTTGAGCTAAAGCTTCAATCGCTTGAGGTTGGTCGCCTGTAGGTTCAAAAGGTGCTTCTACTTTAAAGGGAATTTTATTTTCAGTTTGTAATGTATTTAATTTTGGTATGTGTACCATAAAATCATCTCACTTATAATATTAATATTTAGATTTAATGATAAATGGAGAAGAATATTTTTTCAATATCATGATATAATTATTTTAATAAACTAAGAAAAGAGGTTATAAACATGATTTTTGGCAATCTTAAATATGCAGATAAGTATGATTTTTTGACAGAAAAAATTAAAGCTTGTTTTACTTATGCAAAAGAACATGATTTAACTACATATGAAAAAGGTAGTTATAAAATAAATGGCGATGAGTTTTTTGTTAATATCGAAAACTATGCTACAGTAAAACGTGAAGAGCGCTTTTGGGAAGCACATAAAAAATATATTGATGTGCATATGATTATTGAAGGCAAAGAAAGTATTGATGTGAGCTTTTGCGATGATATGCAAATAAAATCATTTGACGAAAATCGCGATTTTGTGGAATTAATAGGTGAAGAAAAAGCTAATGTTAACTTAATTAACAAAGGTGATTTTCTAATTTGTTATCCAGAAGATGCTCATCGCACAGCTATTATGTGTCAACAAAGTCAAACTATAAAAAAAGCTATCTTTAAAATTAAATTATAAGAAAAAATAGCATGCTTAGGATAATACTTAAGCATGCTAAAAGCATAATAATACAACAATATAATGATTAGTTTGGAATTTTGAGCAATGATTACTTTATGTTTGCTGAAGACATAAAGTAAAACCGATAAATAAAAAACCCCTTTTCGCTTTGAAAAGAGGTGAATAGACACATTGAGTAAATTCTAAAATTTACTGTCTAATCTCCTCCCCATCGCTCGCAGGTATGGCAATTAAAATAAATTAATTGCACACGGTGATTGTTAATCAGGCAGTTCTCCTGACTCGAGTTCATTACTACATCCAAGCCTTCCCAGTTTCCCAGTGACATAAATTTGGATAAGTTCCCTCATACAGTGGCGGGACCGTTTCAGCTTAATAATAAATTACGTACTGAATTCCCTATTAAGTCCAAATGGACACCTGATTCATTGAACTATATTCAGTTCTTTTTTAGAATATCACTATATAGAATTTGTGTCAATACTCTATATAAAATAATTATCTTAAAAGTATTTTAATTTATCGTTGACAAATATATAAAATAAAAAGTATAATAAAGGCGACAAGTTGATAATGAAACCTTATAGGTGCATATTTATGCTTAATAGGGAAGACGGTTAAAATCCGGCACGGTCCCGCCGCTGTAAAGAGGAGCAAACTTCATGAATGTCACTGGGAAACTGGGAAGGCGAAGTGAGCAATGATACTGAGTCAGAAGAACTGCCTATAAGAAGCATCGTCGTTTGACCTGCGAGAGACGGGGAGAGATGTAGTAGAATGTATATGTTTTTTATACATGTAAATTCTAATTATAATTTTCTACCGTTTTTCATATATTGTTTATGAAAAGCGGTTTTTCTGTTTATAGAGATAATCCATGAAGATGGCTCATGATTATCTTAAGCAAGTGCCATCGATGTATCATATTAATTTGTTGTAAATTATGTTTAATTTACTGAAAAATTTAATCATTATTATGATTAGCATAAATACTTGAATAATTTAATAAAAATGGTAAATAATATTTGGGGAATATATATTACCAATCCAGCATCACTAAATTTAGTGATGGCTTTTTTATAAATTTTATATTTAATATCTAGGTAGGAGGAACTCGAACCATTTATTAGATATATAAGAGTATTTATTAACTATTCAATAATAGTATTAAATTATCCCCTTAAATGAAAATGCAGAAGTAGAGAAGGGAAATTATTATATATGGAACAAGATAAAACACTTGGCGAAGAAATTCGACAAGAAGAACAACAAGAACAAGATATTCCTGCTGTTACTTTTGATGAGTTTGAAATTCCTTCATATGAAGAATGGAAAGAAGCTGTAGTGGCATTATTAAAGGGAAAACCTTTTGAAAAAAGTATGTTTACTAAAACTTATGAAGGTATTACATTAAACCCTATTTATCGTATGGAAGATTTAGAAGGGTTAACTCATAATAAGACTTATCCAGGAATGGAAAGTAATTTACGTGGAGCTAATGCTAGTGGTTATATACATAAACCATGGACAATAGCTCAAGAGTGTGATGCTAAAACTCCTAGTGAAGCCAATGAAATGGTAAAATATGAATTATTAAAAGGTTCAACAGCTGCAAGTGTAGTTTTGGATACAGCAACACGTAAAGGTTATGATGTAGATACAGCTAATAAAGAAGAAATCGCAGATATTGGTGTTTCTTTATCGACTTTATCAGATGTAAATAAATTATTAGATGATGTTGATTTAGAAAAATTTGAAATTGATATTTATGCAGGTGCTTCTAATATAGCATTACTTTCTGCTGTTGCAGTGGTGTGTGAACAGAAAAAATTATCACTAAAAAAAACTTCATGGTGCTATTACAGCAGATCCTATTGGAGAATTAGCTTTAGATGGAAAGCTTACACGACCTCTTGATGAATATTATGATGAAATGGCTCATAGTATTTGTTGGGCAGAAAATTGCACCAGAATTAAAGACTGTAGTAGTAAATACAGATGTTTATCACAATGGTGGTGCAAATGATATCCAAGAAGTAGCATATGCCATGAATGAAGCTGTAACATATATGAAATCTATGGAACGACGTGGCATTGATGTGAATACTTTTTGTCGTCATTTACGTTTTCATTTTAGTATAGGTGCAAATTTTTTTATGGAAATTGCTAAATTACGCAGTGTGAAAATGATTTGGGCTCAAATTGTTAAAAATTGTGGTGGAGATGATATAGCTCAAAAAATTAATATATATGTAAGTACATCGTCTTTTTGTCAAACAGTATATGATCCTTATGTAAATTTACTTCGTGCAGCTACACAATCATTTTCTGCTGTTGTTGGTGGTATGGATGGTATGTTTGTAAAACCATTTGACCATTGTATACGTCCTAGTGATGAATTTTCTCGTCGTATTGCACGAAATATTCAAATTATGGAGCAACATGAATTTAATTTTATTCAACCAATAGACCCTGCTGGTGGTAGTTGGTATCTTGAACCATTGACAGAAGAGTTTACTCAAAAGGCTTGGGCAAAATTTCAAGAAATTGAAGCTCATGGTGGTTTAATAAAAGCTTTAGAAAATAATACTGTGCAGATAGCTATTAATGAAGTATTACAAGCTCGTTTTAAAAATTTAGCAACAAGAAAAGATCGTGCTGTTGGTAATAATATGTATCCAAATATGACTGAAAAATTATTGGAAGTACCAGAAATTGATTTTGATAAAATTATAGCAGATAGAAAAATGGCACTTAAAGTTAATGTAAAAGTACGTGATAATGATTATGTTAAATTATTATTATCGGAAATTGGTAAACGTGATTTTAGTGAACATGGTTCATTAATAAATACAGTTAAACAGACTATTAAAGCGGGTGCCACTTTAGGTGAAATATCTACAGCACTTACAGGAGAGGCGACAGGTGAAGTTATAGAAGCTATTTTGCCACATCGCTGGACTGAAAGATATGAACAACTTCGTCATCGCACAGAAAAGTATCTAGAAAAAACAGGGGAAAATGTAAATATTTTCCTTGCTAATATGGGACCTATTCCACAGCATAAAGCACGTGCAGATTTTGTTACTTCATTTATGCAAGTAGCAGCATTTAATGTACTTACTAATAATGGTTTTCCAACAGTAGAAGAAGCTGTACAAGCAGCTATTGATTCAAATGCTGATGTAGCTATTGTTTGTTCTACAGATTCAACTTATCCAGAACTCGCGCCAGCTGTTACTTCTGGTATTAAGGCTGTAAAACCTAGTATGAAAGTTTTTTAGCAGGTGCACCAACACCAGAATTAAAAAAAGCATGCGATGAAGCGGGTATGGACGATTATATAAGTGTTCGTTCTAATTGCTATGAAACTTTACTTCGTATGCAAAAAGAAAAGGGGATGATTGAATAATGTCTAAAATACCAGATTTTACACAAATTCCTTTTCAGCAAGCAATACAGAGTGAGGTCGCTTTTGCTAAATGGAAAGAAAGTTTAAAAGCAGAAACTGGAAAATCTTTTGAGGAAAATTTTTATCGCACTATGGAGCAAATAGATGTAGCACCACTTTATGATGAAAATGTTTATAAAGATTGTAATCATTTAGATTTTGTAGCAGGTATTCCACCATTTTTGCGTGGTCCATATGCAACTATGTATGTAACAAGACCATGGACAGTACGACAATATGCAGGTTTTTCTACAGCAGAAGAATCAAATGCTTTTTATCGTAGAAATCTTGCAGCTGGGCAAAAAGGTTTATCTATTGCTTTTGACTTAGCAACACATAGAGGCTATGATTCAGACCATCCTCGTGTAGTAGGAGATGTTGGTAAAGCAGGAGTAGCAGTTGACTCTATTTTAGATATGGAAATATTATTTAAAGGCATTCCACTTGATCAGATGTCAGTATCCATGACTATGAATGGTGCAGTACTTCCTATCATGGCTTTTTATATTTTGGCTGGTGAAGAACAAGGTGTAGATAAAGCTGTTATGGCAGGTACTATTCAAAATGATATTTTAAAAGAGTTCATGGTACGTAATACTTATATTTATCCACCAGCAGCTTCAATGAGAATTATTGGTGATATTTTTGAGTATACTTCTAAATATATGCCTAAATTTAATAGTATATCTATTTCTGGTTATCATATGCAAGAAGCAGGTGCAACAGCAGATATTGAATTAGGTTATACATTAGCTGATGGTCTTGAATATTTGCGTACAGGTACAGAACATGGATTAACCATTGACCAATTTGCACCACGATTATCTTTCTTTTGGGCTATGGGGAAAAATTATTTCATGGAAATTGCTAAAATGCGTGCTGGTCGTATGCTTTGGGCTAAAATTGTCAATTCTTTTCATCCTAAAAAGACAAAATCTATGGCTTTACGTACACATTCTCAGACTTCTGGTTGGAGTCTTACAGAACAAGATCCATTTAATAATATTACTCGAACTTGTATTGAAGCTATGGCAGCAGCTCTTGGTCATACACAATCTTTACACACAAATGCACTAGATGAAGCTATAGCTCTTCCTACAGACTTTTCAGCTCGTATTGCTCGTAATACGCAATTATATATTCAAGATGAAACTAAAGTATGTAAGGTAATTGACCCATGGGGTGGTTCGTATTATGTAGAATTTTTAACAAATCAACTCATAAAAAAAGCTTGGGCACATATTCAAGAAATTGAAGCTCTCGGTGGTATGTCTAAAGCAATTGATACAGGTCTGCCTAAAATGCGTATAGAAGAAGCAGCAGCACGTCGTCAAGCTCATATTGATTCTGGTAGTGAAAAAATTGTTGGCGTAAATTATCTTCGCTTAGATAAAGAAGATCCACTTGATATTTTAGAAGTTGATAATACAGCAGTTCGTTTAGCTCAGATTGAGAGACTTAAAAAATTACGTGCAAATCGTGATAATGACAAAGTTCGTTCTTGTCTTGAAGCTATCACTCGTTCTATGGAAACAGGTGAAGGTAATTTATTAGAATTAGCTGTAGAAGCAGCAAGAGCACGTGCATCTAAAGGTGAAATTTCTGATGCAGTAGAAAAAGTTTGTGGTAGACATAAAGCAATTATTCGTTCTATATCTGGTGTATATAGTAGTGAATTTAGTGATGATGATGTTATTAAAGAAGTTCGTGATATGACAGATAAGTTTGAAGTGGAATATGGTCGTCGTCCTCGTATCTATATTGCTAAAATGGGACAAGATGGTCATGATCGTGGAGCAAAAGTAATTGCTACTGCTTTTGCTGATATGGGTTATGATGTTGATATTGGACCATTATTCCAAACACCAGAAGAAGCTGCTCAAGATGCTGTTGATAATGATGTGCATATTGTAGGTATGAGTTCCTTGGCAGCTGGTCATAAAACTTTAATGCCACAACTCATTGAAGAATTGAAAAAACGTGGTCGTGAAGATATTATGGTAGTAATTGGTGGGGTAATACCTGCTCAAGATTATGATTTCTTATATGAACATGGTGCTGCTGCCATTTTTGGACCAGGTACGATAATTCCTGTTTGTGCAAAAAAAGTATTGGAGCTTCTTAACAAACGTCTGGAGGACTGATGTTATGACTGATACGTATAAGCCTTCATGGAGACCTGATAATAATGATGATAAATTTGCCTGTAGAGTTATGCGAGGTGTAGAAGGTGGACATGATGGTATGAGTGAGCAAAATAAAACTGAACATCATGTAAATAAACCCAAAATAGTTAAACAAGTAAAATTAACAGTAGATGATTATGTTAAAGGTATTTTAGCTGGAAATCGTATGATTTTATCAAGAGCTATTACTTTAATTGAAAGTAATGCAAGTGTACATTTTGCTATGGCACAAGAAGTAATTCAAAAAATTTTACCATATACTGGAAAATCTATGCGAATTGGAATTACAGGTGTACCAGGTGCAGGTAAATCTACTTTAATTGAAGCTTTAGGAACTAAATTATGTCAACAAGGGCATAAAGTAGCAGTATTGGCAGTAGACCCATCTAGTACAGTTACACGTGGTAGTATCTTAGGGGATAAAACTAGAATGGAGCAGTTATCAAGAGAGCCAAATGCTTTATTCGACCATCACCATCTGGAGGTACTTTGGAGGATTAACACGTAAAGTAGAGAAACATTACTTTTATGTGAAGCTGCTGGTTATGATACAATCTTAGTGGAAACGGTAGGCGTAGGACAAAGTGAAACGACAGTACGTTCTATGGTAGATTTTTTCCTTTTAGTTGTATTAACAGGTGCTGGTGATGAATTACAGGGCATGAAAAAAGGTGTTATGGAATTAGCTGACGCTATTTTAGTAAATAAAGCTGATGGAGATAATAAGCAAAGAGCATTGGTGACTCGTGCAGAATATGAACGTATTTTGCAATTTTTGCGACAAGCAACAGAGCACTGGACTACACATGCTTATACTTGTTCAGCATATACAGGTGAAGGAATTATGGATTTTTGGCAAAATGTTGTGAAAGTTTTTATGAAACAAGGTTTTGCTAATGGTGTTTTGAAGGAACGTCGAAAACAACAAACGATTTCTTGGGTGTATACTATGATAGAAGAACATTTGCATAATTTATTTTATCGTTGTCCAGAGATTATAAAAAGTAAAGGAGAAATTGAAGAAGATGTAATTAATGGAAAATTATCTGCAACACTAGCAGTGCAACAGTTGATAGATAAATTTGCTAATGCTGATATTAATGAAAACAGTTTAAGAAACTTATCTCCATTTGATTTAAAATGAATAATAAAGCGTATCCTTAGGGATTACGCCTTTATTTATAAATGAAGAAAGGATTTTTAAGATATGGATTATAAATTACCAAAAGGTTATATAGATTTAATTGAGAAAAATATAATTTAAAAGTATTAGATAATCATTATATTTTAGTAGATAAAAATTTTCAAAGATATAATATGATGATTGATGTACAGTTTAATGATAAAATGTTAAAAGTTTTTAAAGAAAAAATATGCACAGGAAAAATCAAAAAACCATGTAGCTTGGGAAGAAAGAAAACAAACAAAAAGTATTCGTTTTTATGCAGAAGTAGGTAATAATATTTTATTATTATGGGATTCTTTACAAGAAAAATAAAAATAACCACTATCTAGCCCAATTTTTTTATTAGATAGTGGTTATTTTTATATAATAAGAAGGTGACTATCTATGATAATTGATATTGAAAATAGGAGAAGTATACATAAGTTTAAGCAGAATAAGTAACAAAAGGATTTAATTAAAAAATTTTAGAAGCTGGACGATAAGCTCCTTCTGCTAAGAATAGACAACCATGGTATTTTATAGTGGTTATGGATAAATCGAAACAAGAATGTATGCAGATTTTAAATTAAGGAATAACTAGGGAATTAATGCAATCATTATTACCTAATTATGTTAACTATATCAATAAAGCTCAAAATAGTTTTAAAATTATGCAAGAAGCTACAGTACTTATTTTTGTAATGAATACATTATCTAAAGAATATAGAAAATTCTTGAGTTTTGAGGAAGATATTGCTGAAATTTGTGATACTCAAGCAATATGTGCAAGTATTGAAAATATGTTATTAACTGCTAATAATTTAGGATTAGGAAGTTTATGGATAGGAGATATTTTCTTTGTATATCCAGAATTAAAATATTGGTTAAATAAAAAGGGTGAAATAATAGCTTATATTGCATTATTGGGTTATGCTGATGAAAAACCTGTAGTTAGACCACGAAAAGATTTTGATAAAATTGTTCAATGACGTGAATAAATATAACCACTATTATAGTATAATTTTAAAGATATAATTTCATACTAAATAGTGGTTTTATTTATTTAAATCATTTTTATTAAAACAATACCAGTAATCATCGTCATTAAGCCAATAATTCCCAAAGGCTTGATGCGTAGACCGAAAAATAATTTATCAATAATTGTAGTTAAAAGTAAACCACAAGCACCAAATAAGGCATAAGCAATACTTAAATCCATGATGCTAATAGCGTAAGCTAAACATAAAAAGGCAAATCCAACTAAACTGATTGCCAAAAATCCATATAATTTATATTTAAATCCTTGAGATTTTTTTAGACAAATATTAGCTAGTACATCGAAAAATACAGAACCAATAATCAATAAAGTACCAATCGTACTATCTGACATAATATTCAACTCCATTATTTATTTGAAACAGTATAAGTTCCTTTTTTTATCATGATTAAACCACTTAAGATTACCATAAAAGCTAAAACTTTTAATAAAGATAAATCTTCATTAAAAATAAAATAAGCTACAGTAGCTGTGCCGATTAATCCTATACCTTCCCAAATAGCATAAGCAGTACTGATGGGAATTTTTACAATGGCTTTACTTAATGCAAAATAGGAACAAAATATAAATAAAAGCATTAAGATATAACCTTCCATACCACCTTTTATGGCAAAAAATTTCATTAAAGCTGTACCTGTTATTTCCAAAATATTGCTAGCAATAACATTAACCAGCAATATTTTTTCGTAACCATAATAACAAATCCTTCTTAAAATAGAAATATATTACTTCTTATTTCAAGTATAAACTATGGTATAACACCATAGTCAATAGCTCTTTGTTCAATTTTATTAATGTATTTTAGTTATAGATTGAATAACAAAGCTGTATTTGAATTTAATATTACTTTGCATAATAATATAAATATAGTAGATTATGAAGGAGATATAATTATAAAATCATCATATTTATGCTATTTAGTAATAGAAAATTGAATAATAGAGTTATAGAGGTTAGGGAAAATGAATAATTATTTAGAACATAATAATTTAAAAAATTTGAAAGAAGATAAGGAGATTGAACGAAAAATACAATTGATTTTGCGTGTGGGCAAAGTTTTAATGGAAAGTGGAGCTGATACAAATCGCATTGTGCGTAATATGAAACGCGTAGGCGTATTTATGAAAATACCAGAGCGAAGATTACAAATTCATATTACTTTTACGACAATAATGGTAAATATCAATACAGGGGATAAATCCATTACTAATTTCCAGAAATGTTATAGACATGGAGTAGATATGACAGCAATTTCTGGAGTTAGTAAATTATCATGGCGAGCTATTGAGCAAGATTATTCTTTAAATGAATTTGAAAAAGAATTGAGATTTATTTGTTTGCGTAAAAGATATTATAAAAAGCCTTTAGTGATGATTAGTGCAGGGCTGGCTTGTGGTGGCTTTAGCTTATTATTTGGTGGTGATTTTTTTGCATTTATCTACACTTCTATTTGTGCAATGATAGGTTATTGGACGAGAATGAAATGCAATTTATTAAAATTTAATCCATATGCTTCAATAGCTATTTCTGCTTTCGTAGCCACTATTTTGTGCATACTTTATACATTTTATGCCAACTAATACGCCATGGCATCCACTTATTGCTTGTAGTTTATTTATCGTGCCGGGAGTTCCTTTGATTAATGCGATAGATGATTTGGTAGATAATTATATTACAGCAGGAATGACAAGGGCGATAAATACTTTATTGATGATAGGAAGTATGACTTTTGGCATAGCTTTTGCCATAAAATTATGTGTAGTTCAAGATTTTACAAGCTTGAGCATTTCTTCTAACTCCTTTTTAGTCTGTGCTGTTGCAGCTTCAGTGGCTGCTATAGGTTTTGCAACTATTTTTAATATGCCACCTAGATTGTTAATTGTAGTTGCCTGTGGAGCAATAATTTCAGTGGGAGTACGCAACTTTTTAATGTTAGAATATGCTTGTTCACAAACAACAGCTTCGCTTGCAGGTGCTGTTATAGTCAGTTTATTATCGTTAAAAGCCGTACATATAGTACATGCACCTAGTCATGTATTGACTATTCCGTCTGTAATCCCTTTAATTCCAGGTGTTTTTATGTATCGTTTATTATTTAGCATCATCAATTTAGAAAATGTGGATAATATGAATTATCATCATGTTTTAAATAATGGTGTTAATACAACTTTGATATTATTAGCAATAGCTGTTGGTGTGGCAATTCCTAATATCTTTTTCCGCAATTATATTAATAAGTTAAAAGAAGATAAATTGATGTTTTTGGTAAGAACTAAATCAAAAAGAGCATAGATAAAATAGAAAAAACTGTACTAAAATCATAAATTGTTTAGTACAGTTTTTTCGTTTTATTTAACTACTTTTATTTGATTTAAAATAAATGGGTCTTTGATATCATTGTCTTTGGCAAAGAGCAATACTTTGGTGATGATTTCGGTTGTTTTAGGGTCCTCATCAACAAAAGGTAAAAATAGGCGACCACGATGTTGGGAAGGAACAACAGAAATAGCGATTTCAGCTCCTGCCATTTGATGAACAATACCGCTACCTAAATGAATGGAATAATCAGCTAAATTTCCTTTGATGATAGCAAAATTATCATTTAAGGAAACATTATTCAATTTAAAGAGTGGTAAAGTAAATTCTAAGATAGCTTTGCGCATCTGTATTGTAGAATGGCTTGTTTCAGGGTCTACGCCACCTACATGAGCAATGCTGATAGCTAAATCTACATCACGCATAACTTCAGAGAAAATAATATCAGGAATATCTTTAATTAAAATATCTTTGAAAGTTTTGCGATCATAAAACGATACATATTCAAGTATAGGAGCTTCAATATCAGCAGGAGTAAACCAATCAACAGCAGCGTAAATAGTAGCAATGATATTTTCTTGATAATATACTTTTGTAGACCTTCATAATAGCTAGCAATCCAATTGCGAGTTTTTAAAACAGCTTGCGTTTTTTGTGGTTGGATTTGATAACCATCATAACGATGAGATTGAGCAGAATTTAACTCATCATCTATTTTTAAATATAATTCACGGAAAATTTGTTTGAATGGCTGTTTAATTTGACGTGTAAATAAATCTTGCTGATATATATGCCATAGATTACTTTTATATAAATCTATAGGGTGAGCGATACGAATTTTATCATCAGCATTTAATTTGATGATGTCTTTTGTAGGTGAGATTAAGCTATTATTTTGGAAATAGCCTATATCATCATCATGAATAAATACTAGATTTTGAAGCAATGGCTTTAATATAGGATTTTGATTGAGCAAAGTGATTTCATCTGCCAAAAATAAAGTAGAATTTTCCATAGCTTGTTCAAACATAATTTTTGAACGACGATATTGGTCAATAAATTCATTTTTGGCTTGTTTTAAAGCAAGATAATATGGTTCTTTTTTGATTTTACTAGGTATAGATTTTAATTGTTTATTTTGTTTTTGACAAATAATAGAAGTTTTACCATATTCATCTACTTGTAAATAAATAGAAATATTTTCTAGCTCTTTAGGCTCAAAATATTGTTGCTGATTTTTGATTAATTGTGTTTCCATATTTAAGATAAAGCGGAAAGTATCAGAAAAATGAGCATTTCTTGCTAAATTATTTAGAGCAATTTTGCAAGCTAAGTTTTCACTAGATTGTCTTTGTGAGCCCAATTTTTTACTTTCTTTGTGGAATTGCTGAATGAATATATAACGTTTGAGGATTTCTTTTTGTGCAGTCTTAGTGATTTTACCGCTCTTAGAAAGTGGGATTAATCCGTAAGCCATCAATAAATCTTTATTGCGTTTTTCAATTATTTGTGCTTTGACTTCATCAGCGGAGAATAAACCATTAGTAGCGTCAGCGTATTTTCTAGCACGTGTATGAGCATTTCCTTCAGAGATATATTTAGCAGCATCATATAAAATAGCAAAACGTTCTTTACCTAATTGTTTATAGCATGATTTAAACCAGTCCAAATCAAAAGCTCCATCACGTAAATCTTCAATGGAAATAGGCGTGTATTTAGCAAAGGTAGCAGCTAATTTTTTATCAGCATAACGCATATGTGCTAAGAAATAATAGCAACCGCTGACAAATCCTTTCCATTTCAAAATTTTATCCACTAATGGTATCCATGAAGGTGAGAACATACAAGCTTCGATTAAACGAATATTAGAGATAGATTTATCTTTTAGATACGCTTTTAAATCTTTAGCGGTTTCATCTTTTTTTGGGTTTGCAAATACTTAATAGATAAGAAAAGATGCTATCTTTATTAGTTACTTCAGACCAAAGATAAGAAATATTTTTTAATTTACTTTTGCCTAATGCTGTTAAAATATCAACAAAATAATGAATGCCTTTTATTTGTTTGATATTATTTATTAATTTAGTGTATTTAGTAGGTAAATCACCGCGTTTTAATTCAATGGATAAAATTTGAGATATGATGATATCGGCAAAATTTTGGCTATAAAGTAATAAATCTTGTTTTATTGTTGGTTTTTCAGCAGAAAAAATCACGAAAAGCTAAAGTCGAAAAATTGTCTTCAAATAAAGAAGATAATTGATTGAGTTTTGAAGATAATTGTTCTGATGAGCGTTGGAAAATATCGATATAAAGTTCATCTTCAGCGATTAAATTCATTTGCTTAGCACGAAGGAAATTATATATAGGCAAATAAATTTCATATTTGTATTTAGTGTAGAGATTATATAGTAAAATGAAGCTTTCTTTAAAGCTAATATCATCATTATAATTATTTAAAAGTGGCATAAGAATGAAAGTACAACCAACAGATTTACTACCATAATGATATTGCGTTAAGAAAAAATAGTCATTTTATTTTGTTTTGCTATGACTTTATTAAAATCGAATTTTTCTAAATGACGTAAAGCCCAGAATTTAGCAACTTCAAAACAATATTTTTGAGGAACATAATATTCATAGAGATTTTCAATGATAGTGGCTAAACTTTCTATACGGGAATAATTATTTAATTTAGTTTGTATATATTTGGATTTTAGACAAATTGAATTGTCATTGAATGTATTAGATATTACATCTTTAAATGGTGAATTTATATCGAAATAATTCAATGATATAAATAGATATAATTGATAAAGTTTAGCAGGTGTTTTGATATATTGAGCATAAAAATCCTGCCAAAGATTAGGATAAGGATATTTATATAAATTAAATTTTTCTTCCCAAGAAATGCGTCTAAAATCATTATCTAAAAGGATTTCACTGCCATACAAAGGATTATACGAAAGCATTTTATGTTTTTCGTAAAAATTAGATAAATCTTCTAGTATTTGGAATAATTCTTGATGTGAAAGCGGATAAATATCTGTTATTTTTAAAGAATTGTTTACTTCAGATAGTGTAAGTTGAGTTTTTAATGTAGTATCATACGATAATTTTTTAATAGTAGGGTCATTATCATAGCTATCATTTATTTGCGAAATTAAGATTTGTTCATTAGTTGTAGGATTAGTAAGTGTACAAAGATATGATTTGGCAGTATTAAATAGGGTTTGATTATGAGGAGTTTTTTGCAATTGCAATAATATATCTAAACCAGCAAGGCGAATAGAGCCTTTTTTTATCGCTCAATAAAATTTTTAAAGTATCAAGTAATTGTTTTTCAGGCTGTTTTAATAAGAGTCGAATGATATTTTGACGTAAATCACTGTATTTATATTTGAGCATGGATATGAGAAGGTCATATTCATCTTTAGAAATGGCGAGCTTATTGATGATGTTATAGCTTTCTTTGCGTGTGGCTTCACTTCTATCAGCCAATAGGCAAAATACTAATTGACGTTGAGTTAGAGTTTTAGGAGTAGTATATAATTTTTTCAAATAATTATCGCGCCAAAAAGTATCAAGTCGAGAAATTTCACTGCAAAAATCATCTAATAATTCATCAGAAGCTAGATAGTAACTAATATCTGCCATTTCAATCAAAACATCACTTAAGTTTAGAATTTCAGTATGCCATGGGAAAACGCAAGGCGAGAAAATTTTTTTCTTTAGGTAAATTTTGCGATAAAGCTTTTAATTTATAATAATAATCTGTTAGCTGTGTGGAGCTGAAATTATGATCAAGGAAATTTTTATAAGCTGTATCTTTTAATTTTAGACGGAATAATATAGCTATTAAGGAGAGATTATCTTCTGTTAAATTGTATTGGGTAACTAATTCATAACGCAATTTAAAAATTATTTGATTATCATTGATTACATTTAAGAAATAACCAGCGACTAGTTTTTGATGTTTTTGACCATTTTTAAATAAATCAAGGATAAATGGTATAGTTGTTTCTACATTATAAAAAGCATATGACCATAGAGCTAAATAAATTTCCACAGGATTTTGGCTATTGAGTGATTGATGGCGAAGCTGTTCGTTCGTTAAAAATTTAGAGAAAGAAGCGATTTCTTTTTTTGTGATTTTATCAGCATTATCAATATCAATTAGACTTGTCCATGTGGCTATAGCTCTTTTTACAGATGCATAGCGAATTAAATTATTTTCTTCGATTACTTTTAATAGGGTTAAAAAAGCTTCTACTGTACCATTATCCATATTTTCAGTGATGGATTGGCGCAATCCTTCTTGCAATCGTCCAGCTAAGAGTAAATCACCTAATAATTTATGCAGATGCTGATTATGACTTTTTACTATGGAATTGATTAAACCATAAGAAAGAAAAGCAACTTGATTATCACCTAAGATGATATCTTCAATTAATTTTATTGTTTGTGTATTATTGTTATCGATTTCAGCGGCTAGAACATAAATACCAAAACTTTGCAAATAAATATAATCTTGTAGTGGTAAATTATTTTCATCGATAGGTTTACAAGATAGTTTTAATTTTTCTAGAGGTGTTAATTGAGTATTGCGATAGATTAAAAATTCATTTAATACATCGAACATGCGACTTAAATATAGATGTGATTGGTGAGAACGTAGTGTGCGTCTATACCAGTTAGTTTGATAAGGGTAATCCATTAAATTATCTAGGCTAAGAAAAATAAATTTACTTTGTCTTTGCCTAAGATGGTCTGCAATACAATTTTTCATCATCAGAAAAATAAGAAGATATAGGCTTTGTTAATACTTCAGGTAAAATTTTTTGCCAATGTAGATATAAAGGGTGATTAGAGAGCCTTTCTTCTAAGGAAAAAGAAGCGTAATAATAATTATATCTAGTTTTTACTTGTAATTCAGTTAAATAAATATCATAAATATTTTGTTGCGTTGTAGAAGTTTATTTTTTAACTTTGCAAGTTCAGCTATTATTTTATTTTTAAATTCTTTATTATTATTGAACCATCTATCTAAACACATAATAAAAATCCTTTCTAATTTTACGAAAAAGTTTACCAAATTCTTCCTGATAACATGGTTAAGCGGATAAAAGTTAATTTGTCATTTTCTTGTAAATTGATTTTTTCTTCTAGGGAAGATAGTTCGTTATCGTTTAGAAATATACGAAATAATCCATCATTAAAAGCCATAATAACATTATCAAAAGCCGATTGAATGTCTTGTTTTTGTTGGCGGTAATCTAGATTAAAGGATATTTTTCCAGAAGGCGATTGATTTTCTATTTGAGTTAACGATAAATAATTTAATAAGGTAGGTTCATCATCTATATTGCCAATAGCACGATGATTGAATTTATCTACTTGTTTAGTTACGATGTCATAAAGTAAATCATGTACAGTAAAAAGGGAGTCTTCAATTATAAATTTTTGTGCTTCAATACTATCTTTGCGTTTGCCGAGTTGTTTTACTTGAATGTAGATTTGCATATAATCCCTCTTTTCTAAATTTAAAATAAACAATATCGTTTAGTATATAATTCGCTGAATTTAAATAAAATCCTTGCAATTTCTTGAGGTCTTATGTTAATTTGAGTGATATTTTAAATAAATATAATTTTGTATGTACTATTATCTTAGATTGATATTATAATAGAATAGGATATTTATTTTATGATTAAGAAGGGCATTTATACTGATGAAGAACGTACCAATTTCTAAAAGCATACCATATAATATAGATGAAAATTATTTAGAACTGACAAGAAAAGTTCATTTGATTTTGCATGTAGGTCGTTTGATGATGGAAAATTCAGCAGATACGAGCAGGATTGTGCGAACTATGCAACGAACAGCCGCTTATGCAGGGATTTTTGGCGACCAATTGCATATTCATGTTACCTATACTACTTTGATGGTCAGTGTGAGCGTTGGCAATTATCATATGACGAAATTGCAAAAATGTTATCAGCATAATGTTGATATGAATGTGATTTAGAAGTTAGTAAAATGACATGGGAGGCAATCGAAAGAGATTATACTATTGAGCAATTTGAAGCTGAATTGAAGAAAGTAGAAAGTAAGAAAAGCAAATACGCAACTTTTATTATTAATCTTGGGGCGGCACTGGCTTGCGGTGGTGTAGGTAAAATGTTTGGCTGTGATATCATGGCATCATTATATACTGCAATAGCAGCATTTATTGGCTTTTTTGTGCGCAGTCAATGTTTAAAAATTGGTATAAATCCTTATATGGCGATTGTATTATCTTCATTTACAGCTACAGTGATAGCATATTTTACACATTTTTTGCCGTTTACAGATACTTCATGGTACACTATGTTGGCATGTGCTATTTTTATCGTTCCAGGTGTGCCTATGGTCAATGCTTTAGAGGATATGCTCGATTGTTATATTACAGCTGGCATAACAAGAGCGATGAATACTCTGCTGATGGTTGGTAGTATGACTTTTGGTATAATTTTTGCCATAAAATTATTCAGTGTAGAAGATTTTACGCATTTATCGACAGTAAATCATCAAGCATATATTGTTTATGTAATATCAGCTTTTATAGCAGCTGCTGGTTTTTCTACCATGTTTAATGTTCCGCCACGTTTATTATGGGTAGTCGGTCTAGGTGGAGTGATTTCTGTCTGTGTACGTACTTTGTCTATGGATTTTTTAGGTGTTGGTTTGCCGATTGGAACATTGCTAGGAGCAATGGTAGTAAGTATTATTGCTTTGAGGGCTGTGCATTGGTTTCATGTGCCTAGCCATGTGCTTACGATACCATCAGTTATTCCGTTGATGCCAGGTATTTTGATGTATCGTTTGTTATTTAATATAATTGATATTGATACTTTAGATGTAAGTAATTTTTTACAAGCGTTTCAAAGTGGTGTAAATGCTACTTTGATAATTCTAGCAATAGCTGTAGGTGTGGCATTACCAAATATTTTTGCTCAGAAATATATTAGAATTTATGATAGTAAAAGATTGAGCAGGGCTTTATCAGAACGAAAATATCGTCAATATCATTTTAAAGAGATAAAACAATTAGAACTGTTTAAAGAATAGAAAAAGACCTAAGATATATGGGAAAATCCATATAAGCTTAGGCCTTTTATATTTTTAGTTTTAAATCAATAACTCCATAGTGAATAGGAGCGTATTTACCACCACAGATTTTAGTAAAACCAAGGCGAGAAAATTCAAGACTGCGACTATTTTCTTTGAAGACTATGCGATATTTAGCGACGCGTTTAGCTTCATTTAATGCTTCGTGGCTAACAGCTCTCATATCTGCTAATTGGCGAAGTGGATTTAGACTTTTACTGTCCGTGAGTGCATGGCGAAACATAGGGTCAAAATAGATGATATCAAAACTATTATCTTCTTGTTCTTTAAGAAAACTTAAATAATCTTGATTGATAACAGTGATATTATCCATAGCAGATTTTAAATCGTAATTAGTAGGTAGATAAGTCTTTAGTCCATCTTTGACGATGAGAGCGATTAAAGGGTTAACTTCAAGGCCGATGACTTTACCTTTAGGGCCTACACCATATGAGCTGATAATTGCATCAGAGGCAAAACCTAAAGTGCAATCTAAAACAGTTTTATTTTGTAAAAATTCTCGTCCTCCCATAGCTTCAAGCATATTATCAATATCACCACAGCGTAAACGTTTCATGCGAACTTGAGCCATATTAGGGTGAAAAAACATTTCGCCTGTAGGTAAATCTAAGACTAATTTATCTTTTTTTACAATGATTACAGTATCTGCATTTTCTTGTTGTTTTATTTTATCAATGCCGAGATTATTTCTTGTAACATAAGAAATGGATAAATCTTTAGCAATTTGTTTAGCTTTATTTTCTAAATCAATTGTTACTTTGCGAATAGTAGTAATTACAGTCAAATTTAAAGCTCCTTTTAAATATTGCGATGTACAAAATTTGATATAGGTTTATAAATGAAATAAGTTATTAAAGCATTTATACTTGCTTTAATCAAATTAAAAGGTATGATGGCAGGTAAAAGTAGTTCAATAACTTTTTCCATAGGTGCACCTAAGAAAATAGGTGTTAATAGTAAATTACAAATGACCATAACACAAGTCATACTTAAAGCTCCGCAGATTAAACCGACAACAGCAGAGCGTTTTGTTTTTGTACGTTGATAAATAAATCTGGCAATAAAAGCAAAAGTACCTGTAGCTAAAAAAATGCATGACGATACCGATTGGACCACCATCACCACTGATGAATAAACCTTGTAAAATAGAAACAATTGCTGTCAGGATTACACCACCCATAGGGCCAAAGAGAAAACTGCCAATGAGAATAGGAATATCAGCAGGGTCATATTTCATAAATGGAATAGCAGGCAAAATCGGGAAATTAATCAACATTACTAAAATCAAAGACAAAGCTACAAGCATTGCCATATTTGTCAATATTTTTATTTTCAATATACTAACCCTCTCTATATTTAATCTTGTATAGTATTATAGCGTTTATTTATTTTTTGCATAGAATTTTTGTACAAATTTTATAAAAGATAAGATATGTTCTTTTAAGATATAGTCTTTATGATAAGCAAAATATAAACTGCGAGTTAAGTTATTTTCAGGTAATTTTATAGTGAGCAAATTATCTGCATCAGTGATTGCTTTAGCAGAAATAAACGAGATGCCAAGTCCACTAGCTACTAATTTTTTGATGGATTCTTGGTCATTTAATCTAGCTATGATATTTAAGGATTTTTCGGATAGATTGATTTGCTCAAAGTAACTTTCTAAACGTTTTTTACTGCCACTACCTTGTTCACGCAAAATAATAGTTTCTTTTTTCAATAAAGAGATTAAATCATCTTGATTAAATGCTTTTTGGGAAAAATGTAAAAATTTTTCTTGTTTAGGAGTAATCATCACGATTTCATCATGAAAAAAAGGAACAAAATCAAGCTCTTTTTCAAAAGATTTCATACCTACCATACCAATGGTGAATTTGCCATTCAAAATAGATTGTAAGATATTACCACTGTCATTTTGATGAATATGCAATTGGATATCGGGATATTTTTGACAAAATAACGGTAATACTTCAGGTAATATATAATCGGCAGGAATGGTAGAAGCACCGATACGAATGATTTTTTTATTTTCTTCAGACCATTTTTGAATTAAATCATTTTTTAATGTGAAGATTTTTGAGCACATGCAAATAATTCTTTTCCATGTGGTGTGATTTCAATATTTTTAGTAGTGCGAATGATTAAGCGAAAATTGAATTCTTGTTCAAGCATACGAATATGAGTGCTGATTGTAGGTTGCGAAATATATAATTTTTCTGCAGCTTTAGTAAAACTTTGATAACGAACAACAGCACAAAAAGATTCTAATTGTCTAAATTCCATAATTAATATCCTATATATTTTGTATATCTTTATTTAAAATGAGTTTAGTTAAGGCTTCTATAGTTAAATCTATCTCTTTTAATGTATTGAAATAACCAAAGGAAAAACGGATTGTGCCTGTAGGAAAAGTACCTAAAGTTTTATGTGCTTGTGGGGCGCAATGAAGACCTACTCTAGTCATAATTTGAAATTTATCATCTAAATCATAGGCAATTTGTGATAATTCATGATTTAAAACTTGAATAGAAACTACGCCTGTACGCATAAGAGTATCTTTTTTGCCAATAAGGCGAATATATTTTTCATCAGGGTCTAATTGTTGTATCTGTTGCAAAAAATAATTTGTCAACATATTTTCATGTTCATGGATTTTGGCAATAGTAATTTTTTTTAACCATTGTAAGCTCGCATGTAGTCCAATAATACCAGGAAGATTTAAAGTACCAGCTTCAAATCTATCGGGCATAAATTGAGGTATTTCTTCTGTATGACTGATACTACCTGTGCCACCGCTGATTAAAGGTTCAATTTGTTTAATCATATCTTCAGATAGAATAAAGCCACCTATTCCTTGTGGACCTAATAAACCTTTATGACCTGTGAAAGCTAGAGCATCAATATGCATTTTTTGCATATCAATGGGCAAAATACCAGCAGTTTGAGCGCAATCTACCATGAATTTTAAATTATGTTTGACACAAAATTCACCAATTTGTTCAATAGGTAAGATTGTTCCACATACATTACTAGCATGAGTTACAATGATAAGCTTAGTGTTTTCTTGTAGACAATCAGATAATTTTGCTAAAGGAAATGTTCCATCTATATGGCAAGGGACTTGAGTATAACTGATATTTTGTTTAGTTAATTGAGTCAAAGGTCGCATAATAGCATTATGTTCCATAGAAGAAATTATTACATGATCATTTGGTTTTAAAAAGCCTTTTAATAATATATTTAAACTTTCTGTTATATTTTTAGTGAAGACTACATTTTTACTATCTGTAGCATGAAATAGATCTTTTAATAATTCTCTTGTTTCAAAAACTATTTCTTCAACAGAATAAGCATTATTATAAGAACCTCTATTGATATTCACTGCATTATGAGCAAGAAAATTATAGACTTCTTTAGCTACTGAAGGTGGTTTGGGAAATGATGTACTAGCATTATCTAGATAATTTTGTGCATGATAAAACCTCATTTATTATGATTTTGATAAATAGATGAAAAATATTAATAAATTAAATTAGACATAGCTTAAGTTTAGATGCTATGATAAACGCATTGTGCATATACATAGAAAGGGAGGCATATATTATGCAAAAGAATGAAGTATGATGATTATACTTTCAGGGGGAATTATAGGTATTATAGCATCTTGTTTAGTTTATTTTGGTAATCCTATGAATATGGGCTTTTGTATTGCTTGTTTTTTACGTGATACAGCAGGCGGTTTAGGTTTACATTCCACAGCAACAGTTCAATATATTCGACCAGAAATTATCGGTTTGATTTTAGGTAGTTTTATAATTGCTGTGGCTAAAAATGAATTTAATGCTAAAGGTGGCAGTTCTCCATTAACACGTTTTATATTGGCATTTTTCGTGATGATTGGCTGTTTGATGTTCTTAGGTTGTCCTTTTAGAATGATATTGCGTTTAGCAGGTGGAGATTTAAATGCTATTTTTGGCTTAGTAGGATTTATCGCTGGTATTATGGCAGGAGTATTTTTCTTAAATAAAGGATATAGTTTAAAAAGAACATATAAATTGCCTAAATTAGAAGGTAGTATTTTACCAATTATCGCTGTAGTTTTATTAGTGTTTTTACTTACAGCACCAGTATTTATTCATTTTACGGAAAGTGCTTCAGCTCCAGGTGGTAAACATGCAGCTTTAGTTATTAGTTTAGTTGCAGGTATTATTGTAGGTATGTTGGCTCAACGTACGCGTTTATGTATGGTTGGTGGCATAAGAGATATAATTTTATTTGGTCAATCAAGATTATTATTAGGCTTTATTGCTATTTTAGTGAGTGCGTTTATTTGCAATTTAATACTTACAAATATCACAGATGTATCATATTTTAATTTAAGTTTTGATAAACAACCAATAGCTCATACAGATGGAATTTGGAATTTCTTAGGTATGTTATTAGCTGGTTTTGGCTGTGTATTACTTGGCGGTTGTCCATTGCGTCAATTAGTCTTAGCAGGTGAAGGTAATTCTGATAGTGCTATCACTGTTCTAGGGTTAATTATCGGAGCTGCTTTTGCCCATAATTTTGGTTTGGCTTCTAGTGGCAATGGTCCAACAGTAAATGGTCAAATTGCAGTAGTTATCGGTTTAATTGTAACGATATTCATAGCATATTTTAACACATTTAGTATTAAATCAAAATAATGAGGGAGTTTTAGATTTATGGAAATTTTAGATGCAAGAGGACTTTCTTGTCCAGAACCTGTGATTATGCTTAGCAAAGCAATGATGAGCAAAGAAAATAAATATCAAATGGTAGTAGATAGCCCTACAGCTAAAGAAAACGTGAGCAATTATGGTAAAAAGCAAGGCTATAATGTCAATATTACTGAACAAAATGGAGAATATACTTTGACTTTTACAAAGTAAAAGTTAAATATAAAATACAATGAAATATATAGTAACTTTTTATGCACATTTTGGTGCTATTCGCTTTAAAAAATTATGCGAACAAATGAATATAAAAGCTAAAATTATGCCTGTACCACGAGATTTGAGCAGTAGTTGTGGGACTTGTGTCTTATGTGAAGGTGAATTGATTGATGAACAGCAAATTCATCAAGATGAAGTCGAACAAATTGTAGAGCTTAAAGAAAATAAGTATCATCTTATCTACAGGGCAGAAAATAGTTAAAAGAAAGTAAAAGCTATTAATAGTAATATCTATTAATAGCTTTTTTGTTAAAGGATACGAGCTTCTATTCTCATTAAATAATAGTTGAAATCCGTTTCAGAAAGATAATTGAGCATATCTTCTTCATATAAAGCACCTATGACATTGTAATTCATATTATGTAGTTCTTCTACGAATTGAGCATAAGCTTTGATTAAATCATCATAAGAACCACGAATATATTTTATGGCATATAATCCAGCAGGTTTTATCAATAATTGTTTATTGTTTACTTTGCGATTTATTTTCGTGCAAAAATACGTAGTTTGGAAAGTTTTATCTTGAATGTGTTCAGCAGAAATGATTTCACCTAAGGAAAAAGTATAGTAAAAATTATGCTTATTACAATAATTGACATGTTGAGAAATAGCTGAAAAAACAGCTTTATCATCAGGGTTTTAGGCCCTTCAGTTACAATAAAATATTCTTCTTCTTTATGCGTGAATGTAATTTTATCAATTTCTACATTGAAAGAATCAAGTGTGATATTCATTGTATTTTTTAATAAACTACGCAATCTTTTTAACCGTTCTATTTCTTGATGGATTTTATCCTTTTCTTTTAACATGGATAAAAAAGTTTTAGCGTCGCGATTATCCATATATATTTTGATTTCTTCTAAGCTAAGACCTACTTCTTTTAAAAGTGAAATCATATCAAATAAAAATGCTTGATTGGCTGAATAATATCTGTAGCCATTAGTAGCTATTTTGGCAGGTTTTAATAAATTAATATCATCATAGTGAAATAATGTATCTTTTGTTGTATTGCAAAATTTAGCAAATTCGCCACTGGTGAATAATTTTTGTCCCATGATAAAATACCTTAATTGTTTTAATCAGTTTTTAAATCTTCATTAGAAAATAAATTTGCTTCTTGATAGAGTTTTTCTCGTTCTTCATAACTCATATTTGGCAATTCTGGTAAATCTTTTATATCATTTAAGCCGAAACATTGTAAAAATGTAGAAGTAGTACCATATAATATAGGTCTGCCGATGACCTTTTTACGACCAACTTCTTGAATTAAATCTCTTTCAAGTAAACGACGTAAGATTTTATCTGTATTTACACCGCGAATTTCTTCGATTTCTTGTTTAGTAACAGGTTGCTTAAAAGCATGATAGATAATGTTTCCATTATAGGTTGAGAGAGCTTTTTATCAACAACTTGAGTGAATTTTTCAAGATAAGAAGCTATTTTTATTTTTGTACATAATCGATAGCCACCAGCAATTTTGACTAATGCTAATCCACGATGTTTAGCTTGTAAATCTTCTTGTAAGGACATGATGAGTTCATCTAATTCGTCGCTTGTAATATTTAAAGTATTTGCTAAGCGAAAATGAGATACTGCTTCACCCGATATAAATAAAATTGCTTCTAGTGCAGCTTTTAATTCATCTTTATCTTTGGAAATTATAGGAGTTTTTTCTGTTTGCATAAATTATCCCTCCTTTTTTAGTTATTAAATATAAGAAATATATTTGAGGAAATAGTTGTATTTTATTTTATCAAAAAAGCTGTGATTTGCCTATTAAATATCAATATAATCGTAAAATAAATAGCAGGCAACACAAAAATATGTTGCCTGCTATTTGGAGATTGTATATTAAGAGAATTAGAGAGAGCTAAATTAGAAAACTTTAACGCTACCTGCATCACGCATATGAATTTCATAATATTCATTTTTAAGAACATCTTTGAGGAATGCTCTAAATGCAGGAGATTCTTCTTTTGGAATAACAGAAAGGATAGAACCAGCAAAACCGCCACCATGAACACGGCATACACCTTTATGATTCTGGAAGTAGATTTCATTCATAGCGAGGAAGAGTGCAATACCTTGATGTTTAGGGTCTGGTGTTGCACAGTTCTGTAAAAATCTCCAAGAAGAAAGACCAGAATCAGTAACAGCTTTTTCAAAGTTAGTGTAATCATGTTCTTTAACTTCTGCAGCTAGTTTGCGAACACGTTCTGTTTCTGTAATGAAGTGGATAGCACGAAGAACTGCACGGTCGCAGCTTTTTCACGAAGAGCTGGAAGATTTGCCATGATATCGTCCATGCTAACATCTTTTAAGTATTCTTTACCAAAGAATTGGGAGATAGCTTTCATTTCTACAGTGATAGCAGTGTATTCGCCATCAAGAGCGGAGTGATCTTCGCCTGTAGGAGTGATGAAAAAGTCATATTTATCTTGAATAACTTTACTATCTAATTTTACAACTTCAGGGTTTTCATAGTTAGCAAAGTCAATAGTAATCATACCACCAGTAGCACATGCTAATTGGTCTAAAAGTCCGGATTTTTTATCCCATTTATTATTTTCAGCCCATTGACCAGCTTTAGCACATTCTAAAGTAGAGATTTCGTTATTGTTGTAGAGGTCATTTAAAATTGCGCAGATAAGCATTTCAAAAGAAGCAGAGGAGCTAACACCAGCAGCACTTAATACTGTAGTTGTCATGAATGTAGTGAAGCCACCAATTTTTCTGCCATTTTGAACGAAACGTTCGAGAATACCTTTGATTAATTTAACAGTACGAGAGTCATCTTCTTTAACAGCTAAATCATTAACATCAATAGTGAATTCATCATATTCTAAGCTTTTTACATGAATTTTGCCGTCAGCATTAGGAGTAACAATTGCGATTGTATCCATGTCGATACTTGCAGCTACGATACGACCAAGTTGATGGTCTGTATGGTTACCAATGATTTCAATACGACCAGAAGAACTGAAGAAAGATGCATTATCAACAGGATAAACTTCAGCAAAAGCATCAGCTAATTTTTGATAACGTTTAACTTGAGTATCTACAGCTTGTTCATCAAGATTGTAAAGGCTCATAAGTTTTTCTTTAGCTTCTTGAGATTTTAAGAATTCGATAATATTAGACATTTTTATACCTCCATTTTGGTAAACGTTTTCTTTAAATAGCAAAATAAAAAAGGGAAAAAGCCCAATCCCTATACCACAGTTGTATCTTATGTAATATATTATGCAGCTTTTGTGGTTGATTGTCAAGTATAATTTTTAAATTTAATTTTTTTATATATTTTCTGAAAAATGTAAGATAGACCTACAAAAAATGTAGGCTATCTCACATTTTCATTTATTATTTTGAGATTTTATTTATTATTTTCAGCAATTATTTGTTCACTGATTTTAGCAGGAACTTCTTCATAATGTGAAAATTCCATAGTGTAACTGCCACGACCTTGAGTTGCTGAACGTAAATCAGTAGCATATTTATATAATTCAGCTAAAGAAACTTGAGCTTCAATGATGCTGACATCGTGAGATGGGCTTTCAGTATTGATGATGCGACCACGTTTTGTATTGATACCACTGATTACATCACCCATATAATATTCTGGAATTGTGATTTTTAAAGTATAATATGGTTCTAAGAGTACAGGTTTTGCTTCAGGAATACCTTTTTTTATAGCAAGAGCTGCTGCTGTTTTGAACGCCATTTCTGAAGAGTCAACAGTGTGGTAAGAACCATCAAAGAGATTAACTTTGATATCAACCATTGGATAACCAGCTAAAATACCTGTTTGAAGTGTTTCACGAACACCTTTTTCTACAGCAGGAATATATTGACGAGGAACAGCACCACCTACAATAGTTTCAGTGAAAGTAACGCCACTGCCTAATTCACCAGGCTAAATTCTAACCAAACATCGCCATATTGACCATGTCCACCACTTTGTTTTTTATGTTTTCCTTCAACTTTGCTAGTGCCACGGATAGTTTCACGATAAGCGATAGCAGGCTGATAAAGTTTAGCTGTAACGCCAAATTTATTTAAGAGTTTTTCAATAGCTACATCAAGATGTAATTCACCTACACCACTGATAGTTAAATCGCCAGTTTCTGTATTTTTATAGATTGTTAAAGTAGGGTCTTCATCTACTAGACGAGTTAATGCATTACCAATTTTATCTTCGTCAGCTTTTTTATCTGCTTTGATTGCCATAGTAAACATAGAAGCAGGATGAGTAACAGGTTCATATTTGATAGGTTCTTCTTCATTACATAAAGTATCACCTGTTTTTGTTGCTTGAAGTTTGGTGATGATTACGATATCACCAGCATGAGCAATTTTTTGAGCTTGTTGGTTTTTACCACAAGCACTATAAAGACTGCTAATACGTTCAGTTTTTTCGCTAACGCTATTATATACAGAACTGTTTTCAATTAAAGTGCCAGATAAGATTTTTAAGTAACTAACTCTGCCGATGAACTGGTCAACAACTGTTTTAAATACATATCCGGAGAAAGCATCTTCTGTACGGCGTTCAATGAGTTCATTATTTTTTGGATTAATACCCATAGAAGCACGGAAATAAGGAGTTGGCATATATTCAATGATACTGTTCATTAATTGTCTAAAGCCAATACCTTTAGTAGCACTACCGCAAAGTACAGGGAAAATTTTAGCATTTACGATACCTTCAATGAGAGCAGCTGCTACTTCTGTTTCAGTGATTTCTTCACCTTCAAGATATTTTTCTAATAATTCATCATTGAATTCAGCGCAAGTTTCCATGAGCATATGACGAGCAGTATCTACTTCATCTTTCATATATTCAGGAATTTCATAAATCAAATCTTTATTTTTGATTAAGACTTTTGTATTCATAGTGATAAGGTCAGCTACGCCTTGGAAACTAGCTTCGCTACCAATAGGAATTTGAATAGGAACAATTCCTTTACCAAAATGAGCACGTAATTCTTCTACTACTTTATAAAAATCAGCATGTTCACGGTCCATTTTATTGATGAAAATAGCACGTGGTAGAGATAATTCTTCAGCATATTTCCATGCTCTATCTGTTTCAATTTCGATACCAGATGTAGCAGAAACTACTACGATTGCTGATTCACAAGCAGTAAAAGCAGATTTTACTTCTCCTGTAAAATCAGGATACCCTGGAGTATCTATGAAATTAATTTTGTAACCTTGCCATTCACAAGAAGCTAGACTAGAATCAATAGTCATTTTGCGTTTTACTTCTTCTGGTTCATAATCAAGTATGGAAGTGCCATCATCTGTTTTGCCTACACGATTAGTAGCACCACATTTGAAAAGGCAGTTTTCTGCTATTGATGTTTTACCAGATTTGCTATGTCCTACTAATGCTAAGTTTCTTAATTGTGTACTATTAAATTCTGTCATATTAAAATCCCTCCTGGGTGTAAAATCTTAAAAATCTATATTTAATATATTCTCTGAAAATTTTTAAAATCCTTTTATAATTTTAGAAAAAAATAAAAGACTATCACTAATATTATTTATTTTTTAGTGATAGCCTAAATAAAATATTTAATTATTATTTAATTGAGCTTTTAAAACTTCCAATGCTTTATCTAATTGTGTATCTGAAGTAGCATTTTCATCTAAATTTATTTCAATATCAGGTGTGATACCTGTGCCATCTATAGAACGTCCACTTGGTGTATAGTACTTAGCAATAGTTAATTTTACAGCATCATCTTCAAACATAGGTAAGATTGTCTGCACAGAGCCTTTACCATAAGAAGTATTACCGATTATTGTACCTGTTTTTGTATCTTGAATAGCGCCAGAGAGTATTTCAGATGCACTAGCACTATTTTTATTGATCAATACAACAAGAGGATATTCAGGAGCTTCTAAAGATGAAGAATATGTTTCTTTATTTCCTTGTTTATCAACGATAGAAACAATTTCTCCTTTAGGTACAAGTTTTTTAGCAATTTCAACACAAGTTGTCAAAAGTCCGCCAGGATTGTTGCGTAAATCTAATACAAGTGCCTTCATACCTTGATTTTTTAAATCATTGTAAGCTTCATTAAATTCATTGGCAGTGTCTTCAGAGAAAGATACTATTTGAATATAACCGATATTGTTATCTAACATTTTATGACCGACAGTTTTTAATTTTATATTGTCGCGTGTAATTGTTATATCTTGATTTGCATTATCGCGCATAATTGTTAAAACTACATCGGTACCAGCTTGTCCACGAACATGGGCAGCTACTTCATCAAATGCTATTTGAGTTACTGGTACCCCATCAACGGCTAAAATTTCATCACCTTCTTGAAGACCTGCTTTTTGCCCTGGAGAATTTTCCATGATGCCGACTATATGAATTTTTTGTTCATTATCCATACCCAT
>ENA-OQCN01000022-OQCN01000022.1-human-gut-metagenome-genome-assembly--contig:-NODE-22-length-60425-cov-7.023102_pt1 | contig 60425 bp, 54 predicted proteins | sample MGYA00242497_ERZ504576 | MGnify/ENA primary metagenome ERZ504576 (study PRJEB26092, sample SAMD00036296) | human gut metagenome | host: Homo sapiens | study: EMG produced TPA metagenomics assembly of...
TTTTCTTTTTTCCAAGCTCAAGAATCTCAATAAGCTTCTGCTGGAAATTCAGTCTCTGCTCCTGCTCCTGTGCCATGTCTTTTTGTTCCTTTTTCTTTGCCATTTTATTTTCCTCTTTATTCTGGTATTTTTGCAATTCTTCGAGTGCACGCTTATCCTCAATAATCCTCATCATGCCCTCCATATCTGTAGGTGCAGATGCTTTGAGCGGTAGTCTATGCTGTTTTGCTTGATACGGACAACGGTTTCCCTGAGTGCGGTTGCCTTGTCATTTTTGCCCTCCACCTGATGGATTGTGGCATTGAAAAGCCCTGCCACCTCGCGCTGTTCGTCCTCATCGGTAAACATGCTTACTATCCTGGCCGGATTTACTGTATGCGTGGTCTCGTACTGTGAAAAAACCTCCTTAGCCACCTTGTGGTACAGCTCTTCGGTAAAGTCATCTGCACTGATACGCCCCTTTATCCTGTCAAAAAGTGAATTATCCTCTATGAGCCATGTGAGGAGAAGCTTCTGCGACTGCTTCATGCCATCCTCCTTTTTATTTTTCTCATTGATTCCACTTTTAAGCTTTGTCTGGGGCTTTACGATACCGCCCTTCATTGCCATACTGTTTACGAGCTTTCTTAAGTCGTCGTATGGTATGCTGTACTCTCTTGACACTGCCTGCGTATAGTTTGTCCGCTCAAGCTCCTCGGTAAACCCAAGCAGCTTCTTTGCGATTTCATTATAAAATGCGGTTTTTGACTCGGGATCGTCCATATCATAGCCTGCCTGCATGATCCGTATCTGAAACATAAAGCTGTTTTCAGCCTTTTTGATACGCTCCTCATACTCCTGTGCGCCAAGCGCCTTGATAAACTCATCCGGGTCCTTGTACGGCCGCATGTTAATGACCTTTGTTGTGATGCCTACCTCCTTGAGTATCGGAATCGCACGCAGCGCTGCCTTTACCCCGGCGCCATCACTGTCATATGTCAGATACACCTCATTGGTGTATCTCTTTAATAGTGAGGCATGTCCGCTCGTGAGCGCCGTGCCAAGCGACGCCACCGCATTGTCAAAGCCCGCCTGATGCAGTGCTATGACATCCATGTAGCCCTCACACAAAAGGAGCTGGTTTTTCCTCGTGCTCCTTGCTATATTAAGTCCGTAAAGATTACGGCTCTTATCAAATATCTTTGTCTCCGGAGAGTTTAAATACTTTGGCTCTCCATCACCCATCACTCGGCCTCCAAAGCCTATGACGCGGTTGTGCACATCCATAATCGGAAACATCGCACGATTCCAGAACTTATCGTGCCCGCCTCTGACCTCATCTATCGTCACAAGACCTGTCTCCTTAAGTATCTCATCATCATAGCCCTTGCTGCGCAGATACTTGTACAGATCATCACTGTACTGGTCCGAGTAACCAAGCCCGAACTTCTGCATTGTCTCATCGGACAGCTCTCTCTTTTTGAAATACTCATGCGCCCTTTGTCCTCTCGGTCCACGAAGCAGCATATAAAAATACTTTGCAGCCTCTTTATTTATCTCAAGCAGCTGTGTACGCCTGTCTGCCTCCCTCCTTTGTGCTGATGTCATCTCCTGCTTGGGAAGCTCAATTCCCACACGGTCTGCAAGCTCCTGCATGGCCTCTGGAAGGTGAAGTTCTCATACTGCATGAGAAATGTAAATACATTGCCTCCGGCTCCACAGCCGAAGCAATAGTACATCTGCTTATTCGGTGAGACGGAAAAGGATCCGGTCTTTTCGTTATGGAATGGGCATAATCCAAAATAAGTACTTCCCTTTTTCTGAAGGTGCACGTAGCTTCCTATGACATCGACTATGTCATTTCGCGAACGTACCTCCTCTATAAGCTCGTCAGAGTAGTACGGCATTTTATCATCCCCTTACTGTTCATCTTTGTTGTCATTTGTGTCGCCCGGCGAGCGCGTCTGCAGTGCGGCACTTAGCTCTTACAACCGGCTAACGCTACGCTGCTAAGAGTCTGTACGAATTATCAGTAACCATCTATTTCCCAGGCTACCGGTACGAAATACTCGTGGAACTTCGTGGTGGCATACTGGTCTGTCATGCCTGATATATAGTCGCATATGATACGCCCCTTGTCATCACCCTGCTCTAGCATGACGAGATACTTCTGCGGCAGCTCCTCTATATGCTCCATATAATAGAAATAAAGCTGCTTGAGCATCGCCTTGGCCTTTTTCTCCTCGCTTTTTGCGACTGGATTGTTATAGAGGTTTGCGAACATGAATTTACGCAAATCCTGCATTGCCTGCGCGGACTCTTTTGACATGCATATATCGTCCTTTCCCATGCTGTTTGTGATGATATTGTGCACCATATGATTAAGCCTGGCCTTGGTGCTGTGTCCAAGCGTGTTTCTTATCTCAAGCGGTATATCATCCTCGCACAGAAGCTGTGCGCGGATTGCATCATCAAAGTCTGAATTTATGTAGCTATCTTGTCTGAAAGCCTGACTATTTTGCCCTCTAAGGTGTGTGGCATGAGCGAGGTCTGGTGATTTAGCATACCATCTCTGACCTCCCATGTCAGATTGAGTCCTGCTCCGTCCTTTTCGAGCTTCTCCACTATGCGCACACTCTGCTCATTATGCTTAAAGCCACCCTCGTATATCTCATTGAGGATGCGCTCACCCGCATGTCCAAACGGTGTATGCCCCAGGTCGTGTCCCAGCGCTATAGCCTCCACCAGATCCTCATTCAGTCTCAGTGCCTTGGCTATTGTCCTGGCATTCTGCGACACCTCAAGCGTATGCGACATACGTGTGCGGTAATGGTCGCCCTTTGGCGTAAGAAACACCTGTGTCTTATTTTTCAGACGCCTGAATGCCTTGCTATGCAGTATCCGGTCCCTGTCCCGCTGAAAAACAGGCCTGATATCGCACTGTGGCTCATCATAGTCCCTGCCTCTTGATTGATGCTCAGGCATGCGAACGGACTAAGTATTTCCTGCTCACGTTTTTCTATCTGCTCGCGAATAGTCATTTATCTGCCTCCTCGCTGTCACAGTCGTTATGTTCTGCTGCTATTCACACACAAATGTAACAAATAGCGTTACATTCCACTAATTATGCTCTACATTAGTTATTATTCGACGTGATTTTTAAAAATCCTTTTTTTATTTCTTTTTACTTTAATTTTCTTTCGGCAAAAAATTAATGCTATATCAATTACCGCCGAGCACATGTCGCAGCATCTGAAGCTGTCCGCCTGTGATTTCATTGTCGTAGCTGCCATAGTAAAATTTATCGTCTTTTGCCAGTATGCAGCCCACCCAGGTGCCCACATGACTGTCACTCTCTATGGCATCCTTCATGGATTTGTAGCCCTCTATTGTAAAATAGGCATCATAGCTCTTGAAGTCTGCCGGATTTATTTTCACTGCACCAAAGGTATCCTCAAGACTTTTTATGAAATCCTCATCGCACTCCGTATAGCCTGTGACATCCTTGCTGTAGCGCGACTCTGACTGCCACTCCTCATCCCACATGAGAAAAACGCTGCAGTCCTTCCATGAATTGCTTTTTTCAACTACAGACAGCTTCTTGTATGAATTTGATGCGTTGCCCGCCATCTGTAAATATGTATCGTCACCGTTCTTATTCATATATAAGAGGTTTGAAGCTGCAAGCTCATAGTACCTGCTGCCATAGTCCTGATCCTTGTATACAATATAGCCAAGCGGACTGCCGGTCCCTGCATAGTCAAGCTCTATGGTTATCGGAATATACACCTGACTGTCATAAACCATAGGCCCAAGCCTGTCATCATTTGTGATACAGCTTGCAACCTTTTCATACTCAGCCGGCTCGTTTGAAGGCGACATGAAATATGTGTAAACAACAATAATTGCAATGACAACGACCGGCACAATGACTATTACAGCTTTTAATGTTTTCCTTCGAACCCTGCGTCTGTGAATGCGCACTTTCCTGTCTGCATGCTCATCGCAATACCTGTATTTTACCAGTCTATATACAACAAAAAGCTCCAGCACAAGCAAAAGCACAGCAAAGGCCATCATACAGCCGGCCTGCCACATCACCTTGTGATTGACAAATTTCTTATCTATAAACCTAAGCGGTATGAGTATTATCGTCCAAAAAAGCGTATCTCCCAACACATACCGTGCATATATTTTCCTGCTTTTTATTACGGTAAGCGGAAAAAGTGAAACAATCACTGTCAGCATGAGCACAATTGCAAAAAAATATCCCCATATCTCTGACAGGTTGAGCCGTACAGTGCCTTGAAATACTGCGCCGGACCAAGCTTTTTGATATTTCCCCAGCCTGAGTATTTTGAGATAAAGAGCACTACCGTGCCGATAAACCATGTCAGTATATAGATGCCCATGTAGCATGCCATATTTTTCCTTGCAAAGCTGCCATATCTCATAATGGAATATGACACAAGCACCCCTGCAAGCACGGGAAATCCGCCAACTCTGCCAATCAAAAGATTTACATACTCCATAACAGCAAAGGACAAAACAAACACACATATTACATTAATATAAGATAGATTCAATCTCTTCACGCTGCAATCCCATCTCCAATATAATAATCAAATTCCTGTGACAGCTGTACCCCTCAGTGTGGCAGTCAACGGTTACAGACCATTAATAGCCAATAGGCTTTCAAAATTATCTGCACAAAATAAAATAGGAAGCCGTTCACCGACTTCCCTGTTAATGCAGGAGATGGGACTTGAACCCACACGATATTGCTACCACAGGCACCTGAAGCCTGCGCGTCTGCCAATTCCGCCACTCCTGCGAACAAGCATTATTCTACCAAAAAGTTTAGAATAATGCAAGCATAAATTTAAAAAACTATACGAAATGTACGAAAAACTATAAATCTGTTACTACACCAGCTTTGATATATCTAAAACCAGTGCATCAACCTCCTCCTGTTTTGTAGCCCAGCTGGTGCAGAATCGTACTACAGTGCCATCCTTCGTTCTTTCCATCTCTTCAAAATAGTATTTCTCGGCAAGTGTCTTCTTCTGCTCATCCGATAAAATCACAAACTGCTGATTTGTAAAGCTCTCAACCCAAAACGGTACCTTCTTCTGTTCAAATGCCTCTTTAATCTGCATGGCAAGCTCATCAGCACGCTTTGTCTTTTCAAAATAATCGCCATTCTCAAGCATAGTGGCAAACTGTAAGCCCATCAGCCAGCCCTTTGCAAGCACTGCACCGTTTTGCTTCATATAAGCCTTAAAACGATACTTGATATCCTCAGCATTTATAACCAGCGCTTCGCCAAAGAGCGCACCACACTTTGTGCCACCGATATAAAAAACATCCGAAAGCATGGCAAAATCACAAAGTGTAAGGTCATTTTTATCTGAGCCCAGTCCATACCCCATTCTCGCACCATCAACAAACAGGTACATGCCGTATTTCTTGCAGACAGCACTGATATCGCAAAGCTCTCTTTTCGTGTAAAGAGTACCCTGCTCAGTCGGAAATGAAATATAAACCATCTTTGGCTCTGTCAGATACTCAGGCTTTGCATTGTCATAATACTCTGCAGCACACGCCTCAATCTGCGCAGCACTGATTTTACCATCCGTGTTAGGAAGCGCAAGAATCTTATGACCTGTATTCTCAATAGAAGCTGCCTCGTGGCAATTGATATGTCCCGTATCCGCTGCAATCACGCTCTGCACCGGTGAAAGCGCCGCCGCAACCACAACATAATTGGCCTGTGTCGCACCCGGAATAAATTTAATCATGGAATCATCTCTGCCAATAAGCCCCTTAATAATCTGCTCAGCCTTATCGCACCACTCATCCTCACCATATCCCGGATAGCTGGTTGTATTTGTATCCGCCAGTGCCTTCAAAATGCAATCAAATGCACCGCGGTTATAATCGTTATTAAATCTAATCATAAAAATCCTACCTTTCCTGTCTTATCATTATAGAGAGCCTGCCCCGCAACAACCGGAGCCTTGCGGAAGATGGGGCGCAAGACATCCGGGGGATGTCTGCTCTGCGCCGACCGAAGCGGAGCGGAGACCGCAAGACGCCCGGGGGACGTCTGTTCTGCAACGACCGAAGCGGAGCGGAGACCTTGGACCCATGGGGCCTGCTCTACCACGACCGTAGTCTTGCGCAAGATGGGGCGAGTGAGGTCCGGGGGACCTCATGCCACGAGCCGACCGAGCCGGAGGCGAGACCTTGAACCATGGTTCAAGGCTCGCTTCGGCTTTGAACAACAAGACAGGGACCAAACGCTTTGCTTGGTCCCTGTCTTATTGTTCAATGCGGAAGATGGGACTTGAACCCACACGATTGCAATAATCACAAGATCCTTAGTCTTGCTCGTCTGCCAGTTCCGACACTTCCGCATGTATTTTGTTTTCGCCGCTTGTCTCACGCGACTCGTATATAATATCAGATTGTTTTCAAAAATGCAAGCACTTTTTTCAAAAAAATCATATTTTTTACAGACCCTTTTCATAGCACAAAAACGGCTGCCCAAACAGGCTACATTCACCCACTGTATCAAATCCAAATACTGCATACGAGCGCAGAGCCTTCACATTAAGCTTGTTGACTAAAAAATGTACACTTTTGTATCCTCTCCTTGCGAGTTCTTCCATCCCAAATACCAGCATTTGTCTCGCAATTTTCTGATTCTGAAAATCCGGATGAACCGCAAGTCTTGAAAGCTCAGCCCCGGGTGCCAGCTTATGGCTCCAGCAATCAAGCCTCTCCACCTGTGGATCATCATCAATTGAAATCGCTGCGATAATTCTGTCCTCTTTTCTTACGGCATCAGCATTAATCTCCTGCCCATCAATCATTACAAACAAAGATTCTCTACCAAGATCAAACTCAATCTCCTTCATTCCCGGATAAGAATCGTCCCATGGACAAAACTCCCTGCCTAGCTGTATCTTATACAATTTTAAAATTTCTTCTTTATTTTCTTCTGTAGCTGCTACTATTTTTCTCATTCTGTTTCTCATTTCCAACTAAATATAATGGACAAAAGGATTCAACCTTGCAAGCTTGAAGTTTGTACTCTAATAAACATGAAACTACCTTCTTATAAATGAAAAATCATATACATTTCTGAACTTTTGCGTTACTCTCTGATTGTGTGTATAACAATTATAATCACTAAAACCATCCAATACACATCCGAAAAACATCCAAAAAAGAATAACAATCCCCATACAAGAATAATTATGCCAAACATCAAATTATGCCATAATAAAAGAATTCTACTGCATGTAATGTTATAAAAAACGGACAGATAATCTACTGCCCATTTCTATGCTCATTTAGCAACAATATATTCCATTTCTTCGTTTTTAGAAAGAATATCTAAAAGCCTGAACACCGGTCCTGTTGGATGTGTTCTACCGCCTTCCCATGCTTCCACTGTTTTAATCGAAACTCCCATATATGAAGCAAATACACTTTGAGTCATCCCCGCCTTTGTCCTAATATCACGTATTTCTTTTCCACTATACTCTTTGACCGGCAAAATCATATATGTTTTTACTCTACCCGCTCCATATCCTTTCTCATAAGCTATAGCTTCCTCGAGTCCTTCTTTTAAATCCTCAAATAATGAACTCATAGAAAAATCACCTCCTATTTTTAGCAGCTTCCTCTCTCAACGATTTAACTAATTTCTTTAAAACGCTTTTTTCTTCCTCTGTAAGATTTTCCTGACTCTTTTTTTGAATGCTGTAATCAGATATATTACTTCATACTCCGCAAAATCAGTATAACAAACTCGTACGCTACCACTTTTACCTCTATTTTGGAGAGGAAATCTGACCTTGCGAATTCCACCAGTTCCTTCCATTATAGGTCCTGACACAGGATCTTTAAGTAACATTATCTGAAGTGCTCGTAATTCATCCTCACCTAATCCAATCTCTTTCCATCTTTTTGAAAACAACGGAACCTCTATAAAAGTTCTTGTCATTTGTAATTTTCCCTTCTCTTTTTAACCATATTACACCCTATATTATAGGGTGTCAACACAATTCATCTTTATAAAACATAATTTTATCAATTTTCTTTATTGTCTGACATATACTTCTTCCAAAAAAACATCCATCCTTGTTTTCCTTATGACATTTTTTCTAAATCTGATCTTGTTTGAAATGCTACATCTCCGATCAGAATACAACCACCCTCTTTTAATAATGTTTTTAATAATTGAATAAATTGAATTTTCACATCATCTGTCAGGTGATGTAAGGAATACGTTGCAATAATAAAATCATATGCATTGTAGCATTTTTGTAAATGGAGATTGATTCATCTATAATTATTTTATTGTCGACTGTATTTTACTGCTTTCACGACTGTCTCAATGCAATTAATTGTTAATGCCAAAATGATGATTGATAGAAATACCTTATTAAAGTGTATAAAAACATGTGAAATACCTTCTGCATCCGTTCCAAGTAACTGCTCAATACCATCAAAAAATCCACTATTCATAATCCTATCATTTAACAGCCAAATGATTGTTAATACTCCATCAATAATATTGGTGATAATGGTAACAAGCATCACCCTTTTGGTATAGCTGCCATCAATAAGTCTCACACTGTCCCTTGTAACACCCAAAATTCCAAATACAAGAATGAAATACCATGTTTGTCTGATATATTCTAAATTAAAAAGTGGTTCATACACAACTACCCCATTTTTTACAAATGCAATGCATAAAATCTGTGGGCATACAAGAAATACAAGAGTGAAGATAACCGAAAAAACAATTCCTACAATCGCATCTACTTTTGAAATCCTATTAGACTTTTGTGGAACAGGAGGCAAATTATCTATTCCATCATTTAACCCATCCACCTTAATTCCTTTTTTATAAAAGAATGCAAATAATAATGTCACAAATGCAAATCCTGTCAATATACCGCCAAAAATCCCACCGATGGTTCTATAGATAGCTATATACCAGATTGTATGCGATGTTAATGCTGCCATAATTTGGGCAAGTAACATTCCTCCACTGATGCACACTGTCACAATTTTCAATACATACACATATAAACTGTAATACGGCTGTCCAATCAAACAATCCTGTGTTTCACCTTTATATTTCGAAGCTAACTCATTCGGGGTTCCCAGTTCCGTTAGAACAACTTTGATATCACGCTCCGTTGGAGTAACATCCTCACATCGTTCCTCCAACATATCTTGTATGATCGTCTCTAATTCCGCCGCCACGTCTTTTTTCATGGCGGATTTCATATGTTTTGTAACTGCATAAATGTATCTGTCGATCAAATCATTTTTTACCATTTATTCTTCCTCCATTAAAACATTGATTGACTGTGAAAATTTTTTCCAGTGTTCTTTAATTTTTTTATAAACCAGCTTCCCATCTTCTGTGATGATATAATATTTTCTTGGCTTCGTTGCCTCAGTTTCCCATTCACTTTTTAGCAGACCTTGACTCTCTAGTCTTCTCAGCAGAGGATATAATGTATTGCCTTCTATTGAAATACCTTTTCCTTCTAATTCCTTTACCAATGAATATCCATACATTGGTTTATTTAGTTGTGCTAACACTACCATGATGAGTGTGCCCCGTCTGAATTCTAAAATTAATCCTGAAACAATTTCATCACAATTCATCCAATCTCCTCCCTAGTATCCTTTATTTAAATTCACTGTGTTTATTGCACTGTATTGTGTGTCGCACACTATGTGTTTAACATAGTATACTGTGTATCACACATCATGTCAACAAGTTTATCCTTTGCGTTTTAAGTTTTGCATATTATGCCCTATATTATAGGGTGTCATCACAATTCATGTCCTCCTTACATTTAATACAATAACGCTGAAAAAATGTGGTGTCAGTGATGGGAATAGCCAAGGATTTTGATATGGGATTAGCGATAGTGTAGATAATACAAAAAGGACAGTGTCCTCTCAACACTGTCCTCCCTAATTTACATGATTGAATTTTCATAATCTTGTAATTCGTGATATATACCTTCTATGATGACCCTATTTCCAGCCACTCTATAAACCAATAAATATCTATGCTTTGCAAAACTTATTTTTCGCAACCCCAATTCTCTTAATCTATCACTTTTACAATAATTAAATGTATCAGCCATTTTTTCTAATTTTCCAACTGTATCATCAAAGTCATCCATAACATTTTCTAAAGCCTGCGGATTTTTTAATACATTGGATATATATGACAGAATAATATCATATTGCTTTTCTGCCAACTCTGAAAGTTCTACATTAAACTGCATACTTCTCCCTCATGCTCTTTGAAACTGCTCTTGCTGACTTCGTTGCTCCAGTGTCACTTTTTCTGATTGATGCGGAAAGTTCTTCTACTAACTCGTTCTCGCTTAATCTTTTCAGTCCATTGTTTTCTGGCTTTTCAGATAATTTGTTAACAAGCATAATTACCATATTATAGTCTTCTGCTGACAGACTTTCTATCTTTGCTGTTAATTCTGCAATACCCATGTATATCAACTCCTTTCCCATTTCTCTTTCCTTTATTATATCTCGTACCTACTGCAAAATCTACTCCAATTTCTTCCAAAATTTACTTTCCTAACCGCATACTGACCTCTGTTTTTATTTCAGGTGTTCAAAAAGAACACTGTCTTGCAGGTTTGTATTTACTTCTTTATCACCAGTAACCCCGTACAATAAGATACCTGAGTAAATTCAAATTTAGGAAATGCTTTCTTTAACTCATCTACCACAAAATAGATTTCATCCTCATCCTATCCATCCTTGTTTTCCTTATGACATTTTTCTAAATCTGATCTTGTTTGAAATGCTTCATCTCCGATCAGAATACAACCACCCTCTTTTAATAATGTTTTTAATAATTGAATAAATTGAATTTTCGCATCATCTGTTAGGTGATGTAAGGAATACGTTGCTATAATAAAATCATATGTATGCTATAAAAGCGATTCTACCAGCCCTTTGGAAAAATCACCCTGATATAAATGTGCATCTGGCATTTTCTTTTGAGCTAACTCTATCATTCTTTCCGAAAAATCCTGTCCATATTTCTCATTTTCTTATTTCACCAGCATCTCATAAGTAACCCCATACTTCTGCGCAATCTCGCTTGCATAAGATTTTCCTTCCGGAGGCGCCACTTCAATCTGATAGGAGCGCTCTGTCCCCTTCATGTGCACAATCATGGAAAACGCTTTCCCATCTGTGTGCTCTGCCTTCTGCTGCTCTTCATTCATTTCCTCCACATCAAATGCCAGCTTATGCATATGTGTATTATAAATGGTCCTCATTCCCTTATGTAAAATTGCCCTGACACTGTCCTTGGCAATGTAGTATCCTTCTTCAAACGAAGTGGTAGAAAATGATTCATTCATCAAAAGCAGACTCCTGCTGTCAGCCTCCTCATAGATTGCCTTAAAACGCTTACATTCTTCCCCAAGCCTTCCTAAATCCAATGTCTTGTCCTCATCTGCCGGGAAATGGGTGTAAATACCTGTAACAGGGGAAAATGTAAATGCTTTTCCCGGAATATATATGCCACCCTGCGCCAACACAAACAACTGCCCAACAGCCTGTGTAATTGTCGTCTTTCCACCTCGTTGGCACCTGTTAAGATATACACTCTCCTATTCCGGTCGAAATCCATATCATTCGGTACAATATTCCCGGACTCCTCTGTCTCAAAACAGCAAGTTTTAAATTGTAAATTCCACGTGCCTGCATCATATACGGATCAGATTCATTTTCTCCCGCTTTATATACAGAAGCTTTAGCAAAGGTAAAGCCCTGTTCCTGCAATTTTTGGATGTACTCCGCCCATTTGATATAGTAGAGCAGCTCCGGAATCAAATCTGTCATGTCGGTAATGGTAATAGAAACATATTTGTTCAGTACTTCTCTGACTCTTTTCACCATATGGGAAATCATATGGTTGACGATTCGGTCTGTATAACGAGTCACATCCTTTGCCTGATCTCCCTCAGGAAGCTTCACAATGCCACCCCGGCTTTCCGACCGCATAACAGCTGTATCCATCACCTTCTGCATAGGAGTGCTAATCACCACGTCTGCATTCACATCAAATGGCTGAAATTTGAAATTCTTTTTCCATATGGTATCCTCATTGATCCGATCCTTTGACACAATATGGTCATAAAAATTGCCCAGGATTCCGGACTTGGTAAAATATTTGCTGTTTACAGATATCAGACCGATTCCGTCCGCTTCAAAGCGGTCATTCAGGTTAATACCTACCGTAATGCTCTTAAGCTGTGAAGTGTCCATTTTCAGTTCTGAGATATCTTTTTTCAATTCTGCAAATCCGTTGTCCGCATAGATTTTCTCCACATAGGCTTTTAAACCCAGAAAGCCTGCGGAATGAATGTCCGAAGCTGCCAGACATGTATGAAGCGCATCCACACACTTGATATAATCATTAAGCTCGTCCAGCCGATGCAAAAGATCCCAGATGCAGGCACTCTCATCATATTCCCGGTTAAAGCTACCGTACTCCCTCAGAAAGCTGATGCGCTCGAGTATTTCCATAAGATCATCACGCATTTTTTTCTGTTGAAGGACATCCTCGAAAATATCGCAGCGGTACTGTGTCACCGCCGGATCTGCATACAAACGCGCCATCACGTTTTGGATGTAGTTCTGCTCCCGCTCCTTTGCTGACAGCTTTTTGCAGATTTGATCCATCCCCAAATCATGCATAGTCACATCACTCAAGGTCCGGTATTGTACATTTGTATCCGGGTATAATAAACTGTATTTTTTCTGACTCATAAGCTTGTCCTCTCCTTCTGATCTAATATGCAATATTGAACGAAATCCGTATAATTTAGCTACCACAACCGAAGCCATGCGGAAGATGGGGCGAGTGAGGTCCGGGGGACCTCATGCCACGAGCCGACCGAGCCGGAGGCGAGACCTTGAACCATGTTCAAGGCTCGCTTCGGCTTTGAACAATAAGACAGGGACCAAACGCTTTGCTTGGTCCCTGTCTTATTGTTCAATGCGGAAGATGGGACTTGAACCCACACGATTGCAATAATCACAAGATCCTTAGTCTTGCTCGTCTGCCAGTTCCGACACTTCCGCATATATTTGATTTTCTGTCGCTTGTCTCACGCGACTTTGATATAATATCAAATCAAACCAAATATGTCAACACTTAATTTCTATTTTTACATATATTTTTTCATTTATTATGCATTTAAGCTAGTCCAGCCCCGCCTTTATCCGGTCCTGTATATTGACCAGACACTGTAGGAGAACAGGAATATCATCAATCCAGTGTTTCTTGTTCATGTATTCAAGCTCCATCACGTAGTTCTTGCCTTCTATATTGTAGTACCTTGATATGACCTGGTACGAATCAGTGCCCGAAAACTCTATCTTGACACGCTGCCTTTTATCTTTTATGGTCTTGGCCGTGATACAGTTCGTGCACTGTTTATTTTTCTTCCAAAATGAATAGCATGGGCTTTTTCTATATCTTCTTCGTGCATGTTACACCTTCTTCGTCAGATATATTTCTCCTCAAAGCTTTCTATGCACATTGGCTTATCGAAGAAATACCCTTGTATGTAATATATTCCCATCTTCTTAATAATAGCATATTGCCTGTCAGTCTCAACTCCCTCCACGCAGACATGTACTCCTATTGTGTTGGCAAGCTCTGTAACCATCTTGACAAATGCATCAGAAAAATCATCCTCCCCAAGATGCTCAATGAAGCATTTATCTATTTTAATGATATCAAGAGGCATCTCCCTGATATGGTTGAGTGATGAATATCCTGTACCAAAATCATCCAGTGCAACCTTAACACCAAGCGCCTTTATCTCACTGAGTATCCGCTTCATGCGCACCATGTCATTGATTGCCAGACTCTCTGTCACCTCAAGACACAGATTTCCCGGTTCTATGCCCACCTCATCAATTATGCCTTTGATTTTCTTAACTATGTCATTCTGCAGCAGCTGCACCACAGACAGATTTACGTTGACCTTGTAGTCAGGATGTCCCATGTCATTCCAGTACCTGCAGTGCTTCGCCGCCTCTCTTAATACATGCTCCCGATTGTTTATAAGCCCAAGATACTCAGCAAGCGGTATAAAGTCAACCGGATTTATAAAGCCCATGGTTGCTGAATTCCATCTGACAAGAGCCTCTGCACCTGCACAGACATCCTCCCCCTTCACGTTTATAATCGGCTGAAAATACACGGTGAACTCATCGCACTCATTCATCGTGGCTTTTCTCATGTGCTTTTCCAGGTCAAGACGCTTTGTGCTTGTGCCATCAATACCCTCGTTGTAGAACTCTATACGGTTTTTTCCTTCTTTCTTAGCATTGAAAAGAGCTATATCAGCTCTTCTTATGACATCCTCCACAGTTCTTGCATCTGTCGGGAAAAATGCCACTCCGGCACTTATTGTACAGTAATAGTCCTCTCCCTTCAAGAACCACGGTCTGACAAATATCTGCTGTATATCATTAATGATACTCTCCAGCCTGTCAACAGAGCTGCCTGTCACTATGACGATAAACTCATCGCCACCCATCCTGTAGCAGTGGTTCTCAATTCCCTTCACCTGTGTCAGGCTATGCGATATAGCTTTTAAAAGCACATCTCCGTACTGATGGCCAAGCCCGTCATTTATATGCTTGAAATCATCCAGATCTATATAAATCATCGCACCTCTGGTGTCGTTTTTCACTGAATCATCTATAAACTTAGCCAGATCCTGCTCACATCTCATCCTGTTATATAGCCCTGTCAGGAAATCATTATTGGCCTGGTTCTCAATGCGCTGCTGATAACGCTTCTTCTGTGTGATATCATACATTGTAACAAGCTGCACCTTGCGGCCATCCACCCACGCTATGCCTGTGCGATGAATATCAAACCACTTGTCCTCCTCCGTCACGTAGACTCTGTAAAGCTCCGGCTCTCTGCAGTATGGGAAAAAATATATTTTTCCAGCTTGTTCTGTTCGATAATATTTGAAAGCAGCTGCTTACAGTAATTATTCATGTAAAGTATCTCTGACTTAGACATATCAGCCACGTATATACCGCAGCCGGAGTTTTCCAGTATCGCTTCGAGCGAAGCATAGGAGCCTGCAAGCGAGTTGGTTGTTATCTTTTTTGTGAGAATACTTTGAATGACGCGCTTCGTATCATTTAAAAACTTCACATCATATTTTTCCCAGCTTCTGTCATCCTTCTCATCAAAAAAGCACACATACATCTGAGTCCTGTTATCTATATTTACAGGCTGGAATATAGCTGCCCTCATAGCCTGCTTCTCCATGAAAAGGCGGAATTTCTCCGGCATCACAGAGTCTGATGATATAATGTAAGGCTTTCCGGTGAAAAAAGGCACCTCGGTAATTGATATTGTATCAAACGGCTTTCTGCCATAGCTTACAATCACATCCAAATGCATGCCGTCCACGTTTTTGCGGATGATAAAAGCACCGGTAAGCTTTATGGTAGTAACTGCACTCTCCAGTGCTTTTTGAGCCATATCAGTAAAGCTTCCATCCATCTCAAGCAGTTTTATAACAGAATTGATAGCCTCAAGCATATGAAACTGTTTCTTGATTTCCTCATCTGACTTCCTGATAAGCGAAAGTGCCTCATTCGCAGCATCCTCATCTCTCTTTGTGATCAAAAGCTGTCTGGTCATAGTTTCCAGGAACTCAATTGTTCTGTTAAGACGCGCTTCACTGGTAATAATTATGCCATCAGGAAGCAGGTTTCTCTCATCATTAGACATCTGCTCATCAATTACCGCAGCTATAATCCAATATATATCGTGGGTATTGTCCACTCTTACAATCAGACCATACAGCCTGATATAGTCCTTATCCAGAGGTTCATCTATGAGATTCTCAACCCTGCAGTCCGACAGTCTCAAAAGAAGGTTTTCGTATTTTTCCTCACCAATAAAGGTAAGCATACTCTTCCATTTATCGTTACATTGACACACCTCTGTCATGACTCCATCCTTTTTTGTCAGACACGACAAATATATTCCGTTGACCATGCAGAAATAATCCTGTATTTTTTGAAAAAGCTTGGAATCTGACATATTTTCCTCCTAAAAACTCACACAAATCAATCCTCATATCTGATAACAAACAAATAAAAGTCATTCTTATCGAGAATACATGTCTCCTGAAGCAGACGGTATTCGACACGCAGCCTGATTTGTTTCTTCACAAACCCAATCTCATTTGAATACATGACTATGATTCCGCCGGATACCAGATGCTCTGCGGCCTTGTCGAAAAACCTCTCGTAAAAAAGCTCCATCTCCGCCTTGGTCTGTCGGTTACGAACCGGCATATCCGTAATCAGCTCATCAAATTTGTAGTCATGTCTGAAATCAAAGAAATCCCTGTGTATAAAATTAATTCTTGTTTTGGCAAACGCAGCATTCTCTCTGCCCATAGTGATTGCATCTCCATAGGTATCTGTAGCATATATCTCGCGTGCCGGGACTAAATGTGCACGCTCAATAAGCAGTGTACCAACTCCGCAGAACGGATCCATGATTTGTGCTGTTTCCTTAAGATACGGCTTTGCAAGTGAAACAATAAGTGCCGCTTGTGACGGATGCATCGACGTAGGAAGCACATTCTTTCTGTACGCAAATCTATTATCCTGTATAGAACATAATCTCATGCAGACAAAATAATTGTCATTTTTTGTCGGTATGAGCTTAATCACCACGTCGTAATCATTTGGTGAATTGATCATCCTGCCCGCAAAATGCATATCGATAGCTTTCGCAAGCCTGCTCTGGTAGGCCGCATCTGCCGTGCTCTCAATACGATAGTAAAACGGACCACCCTCACGGTGCATGCGTCTTAATATATCATACATATCTGACTCTGCAAGAAGTCCGGCTGCTTCCTGTGCATCCTTAGGCAGAAGCGATGCTGCATGTATGGTAAAGTACATTTTTCTGAATGTGCGCACCTGCATGATAAGAGGTATATTGTCAGTCTTTACAAGCACTCCAAGCGGATGCAGCTTTGTATCCTTAACCGGTATCTGACGTCGTACAACCTCTCTGTGAAGGCGGTTTGTCATCAGAAGCAGCTCAGCCTTTACTCCCTCGAGCACAGGTGTATGGTGCTTTATCCCATTATATTTAATCAAGATTTTATTTATCTCGTTTAATTCTTCCTCAATATGCTTCCTATTTTCAGCTGTGACCGTCATATGCTCAAGCTCTTTTGCACGTTCCATAAGCTGTGGCAAGAGCTCTTTGCAGTCCAGCTGTGACAGTGCCGCCAGATATGAGCCCTTTACAAAGCGCATCTGTTCAGCCTCGTATGCTTTAAAAACCTCATCAGAAAGCTGTGACATATGAAGATCTCCTATCAGAAGCGCTGCGTTCTTTCTGGTTTTTGCATCTTCTGCTCCCATAAACGACACAAGCAGCTCATCTTCTCCTGCAAGCAGCTTTAGAGCCTCTGCTAATGCATTTTCATCTTTAATCTCCTGTCTGAGGCTGCTCAGATTCTGACGTACCTTCTCTTTTTTTAACAGATTTCCGATAATTTCCTTCATTTTTTAAATCATCCTTTAATTTATTGTATATTGTCAGTTTTGGCTTGCCTCTTCCTTTGGCACACCATTTTCTTCGATGTATGTATCCAGATCCTTGTGAAACTGCTCCCACGCATCCTCATGCTCCACGAAATATAGCGGACACTTCTTGCCTGTCACATCGTAGTGCCTTATTACATCATCAGCACTCAGATCATACCGCCCCATAAGCCATGTGGTGAGCTCTATGAGCGACTGGTATGTGCTGTCGTTAAACTTTCCTGTCTCATCCTCTATACAGCACTCTATCGATATTGTGTCACTGTTTCTGTTATTAGATGCATACGATATCTCATTGCAAGGTATGCACTGCACTATCTCACCCTCTAATCCTATAACAAAGTGTGAGCTTGCTTTGGTCTTTTTGGTCTCTGCCAGGCCATTGAAATAGTCTCTGTTTTGTCTGGCTGACGTACCCGGATTTGCTGTATAATGGACAACTATGCCGTTTACCTTCTCAAGTGCCTTCTGTGGTCTGGAATACGGATTGGGTGTCAGCAACTGTACATCAAGCTTTGGCTGTATAGGATTGTAAAGAGTACTGGTCACCTCTGCCTTTACTTCTTCCTGCTTTGCCTTTTTGCCCCTTAAAGCTCCCACAATGATTATCGTTGCAATTATAAGTATTATCATGCCTATAACAATGCCATTGCCAATAAGCTGCTTTCTTCTAACCTGGGCGCGGTGTCTCTTTCTATATTCTTCGCGCTTTCTCTGTCTTATCTTTTCATACTCGTCCATTTAATTATCCCCGGTTATCTCTTTTGTTTGCTTTTATATATCTATTCCAAGCTTTTATAAACATTTGCATACATATAAGAGTATATTAGCACAAATCGTCTTGTTATGCCACATAAAATAATACAAAAGCACCAGATATTACGACGTAACATAATACCCGGTGCTTTATTATAAATGTATATTCTTATTATTAATCACACTTAATCTCGTGAACCCATCCATCCGGTCCATCAATATGGCCCATCTGAATGCCTGTAAGTGTGTCACGAAGCTTCTTTGTGACAGGTCCCATCTCATCCATACCGCTTGGGAAGCAGATTTCCTTGCCGTGGTCTACAATCTTTCCTACCGGTGAGATTACTGCTGCTGTTCCGCAAAGTCCACACTCAGCAAAATCCTTTACCTCATCAAAGAGCACCTCTCTGTGCTCAACCTTGAGTCCTAAGTACTTCTCTGCAACTACCATCAGTGAACGGCGTGTGATTGATGGCAGGATGCTGTCTGATTTAGGTGTAACAAATGTGCCATCCTTTGTGATAAAGATAAAGTTTGCACCACCTGTCTCCTCTACCTTTGTACGTGTTGCAGGATCGAGGTACATATTCTCTGCAAAGCCCTGTGCATGTGCATCTACAATGGCATGAAGACTCATTGCATAGTTGAGTCCTGCCTTGATATGTCCTGTTCCGTGAGGTGCTGCTCTATCAAAGTCTGATACACGGATTGTGATTGGCTTTGCGCCACCCTTGAAGTATGGTCCTACAGGTGTTACAAGGATTCTGAACTGATACTCATCAGCCGGCTTAACACCGATTACTGCATTTGTTCCCATAATGTATGGTCTGATATAGAGTGTAGCACCTGAGCCGTATGGTGGAACCCATGCAGCATTTGCCTTTACTACTTCCTCAACTGCCTTTACAAATCTATCCTCCGGGAATACAGGCATCTCAAGTCTCTCACATGAATCCTTAAGACGCTGTGCGTTTAAGTCAGGTCTGAAGCAGACAATTCTGCCATCCTCTGTTGTGTATGCCTTAAGTCCCTCGAAGCATGTCTGTGCATACTGGAATACTCCCGCACACTCATTAAGTGTCACTGTATGATCCTTTGTGAGCTGTCCATCGTCCCACTTTCCATCTTTATAATTAGAAACATAGCTGTAATCTGTTTCCTGGTAGCCAAAACTAAGGTTTGACCAATCGATATCCTTCTTTTCCATCTTTATATCCTCCGTTTCTTTACGGATCCGATATAACCTAGCGTTATCATATATCGGGTCTACTATCATTTATGCTCATTCTAGTACAATAGAAAAAAAATGTCTAGTACTATTTTTTTATAATAACTATAACTTAAGTTTCTATATAGCTTTTTTTACTATTATAAGATAAGGCCTGACTTTTTCTTACTTTTTTCAATAGCTGTATTAAACCTTCCAAACGGACGCCCAAGCAGCAGTCCGATCACAAGCGATATTGCTATAAATATAAGAAGAATCGCAAGATCCTTGCAATAATCAAAGCGGTACATGCCTCCCACGCACTCTCTTAGGGCATTCATGGCATAGTTAAACGGCATGAACTTATACAGTGCTCTGTACACCTGCGGCAGCACCTCAACCGGGAATGTGCCGCCTGCGCCTGCCACCTGAATGACCATAATGACTACTGCTACAGCCTGTCCCACATTGCCCAAGGCTGCTGTGAGTGAGTACATAAGAAGCGTGAATACAAGGCTTGTCAGCGCGCTTGCGCACCAGAAAAGGAACGGATGCCTGCACTGTATTCCGACAAAGAACAAATCACCGAGCACTGTCACAAGTGTCTGAATCTGGCCTATCACAAAAAATGTGATATATCTGCCAAAAAACTTATGTACGCTGTTTACTTTGCCAAGTGATTTTATATCGTCAGTGTCCTTTACCTTTGTTTTCACAAGTGCAACAGTTATCAACCCTCCCACCCACAGAGCCAGCACTGTGTAAAACGGTGCCATGGCTGAGCCATATGTGGATATCTCATATATCTTCTGCTCATCCATAGACAGCGGTGATGTCACAAACTGCGCAATGAGTGTCGGATCTGTCCGAAGCAGCTTTACAATCTCATTAAACTGCTCATCGTTTGACAAATTATCAAATCCTGATATAACATTCCGCAAACCATCTCTGATCTGCTGTACATACTGTCTGGTATTTACAATATCTGCATTTCCTGATTTAAGAACTACCGAATAATCATCGAGTGCTTTTTGTATATCCGGGAAGCTGTTGTCCAAAGAACCAAGCATGGACTGTGTCTCAATAAGTGCATATTCTATATCATATACCGCTCCTGTGAGATTCGGTGATACACTATGGTCAAATGTATTTTTAAGTGTATCTATTGCAGACTTGGCACCTGACACATCGGCTTTTATTGATTCCTTAAGAAGCTTTAGCTTATCTGCCGTCAATTCAGTATCAGACTTAAGGTCTTTTATCTGTGTTTTAATGCTTTGGATATTATTTCTGACAGCCTCTATCTGTGAACTATCCACTCCATTTAAGCCTTGAATGGCGGAAAGCGTATTCTCTGCAAGCTGTTCTACCGTATCAAAGCCCGCCAAAGAAACAGATATATCCGCAGTATCAGCATCCGCTAATCCCGATGCATTTAAGAGCTGTATGGAGTTTTCCAGCACATCGAGCTGGCTGTTTATGTTTGATAAGCTTATGTCGACCATCTGTGTGATGGTTTGTGCTGTCTGTGCACCCGAAAGCACCGATGACTGCATGCCGCTTACCGATGACTGTCCCCCGTCAATCAGCCCCTGCACACTCGGAAGCAGTGACTGTGTCGAGCCTATCAGGCTGTCTGCTGAATCCGTGAGCATGGCAAATGTATCGAGCATGCCTGCATATGTAGAAAGAGTCGTATCCATATCCTTTAGCTTGTCAACAACTGTTCCGGCCAGGTTATCGCCTGATTTGCCGTCTCCCACTATGAGCTCTCCCGACTTTGACGCTATCTCCGTAATCGTGCTCACCATTGAAGAGTTTACAGACTGCTGCACCGTGTCTTGACCTTTGAGGTTATCTTTGTTGCTATGGCATTTTTCTTGCTGTTTTCATAGTATTCTATCTGCGGATTGACCGGCTCACCGCTTAGGAAGCTAAGCATATCAGCTGAAAAATCCTTCGGCACTATAAATGCTGCATAGCACTTTCCACTATAAACATACTCCAGTGCCTCTTTACTGCTGTCTGTGAAAATCCAGCCAATTGCATCGTTTTCCTTCAGCCCCTTTATGACACTGTCTCCCATACATAGCTTTAAATCACCGACGCTCATCCCCTCATCCTCAGAATATACTGCTATGTGCATCTGTGATGTAGCTTCCTCTCCGTAAGGATCCCAGTTGGACATAATATTAAACCATGCGTACAAAGCCGGGATGATGCCAAGACCCATAATAATAACTATGGCAACCACATTTGTAGATATGCGTTTCAGGTCAGCCAGATATATTTGAAATATTTTTTTCATTGCTCGGCATCCTCCCCTGTACTTTGCTGCATCGTATCAAATTTCTGCTCCACTCTTTCGGCTATTTCCTGCACCCTGTCCTCAATCTGCACGACAGGACTCACACTCTGTGCATCACAGCCGCTTATCTCATTCATCTTCTCCTGCAGCTTATAGTCCACATACTCGACTCCGATTAAATACACTGCGATAGCAAACAGACTCACTATCCACAGCACAAGAAAAATGATTTTTGAGCTATCCGGCACAATCATCAGCAGAACAAGAAAAAAGAGCGGAATGATGTATATGCACCTTAATCCTATTTTTATCCGTTTTTGATTCTGCTCGTGAATGGTCTTTTCATATCCGACCAGCTTATCATACATCTCGCGCAGTCTCTTATCATCGGATAGCGGCTGCTCATTCACATTATTATTTGCATTATTATTCATATCATTATCCATATTGGAATCTTTATTACTGTTTCTACCTGTATCCTGCATACTTTCCTTCCCGCTTTATAGCTTACGGCATATCAGAAGTACCATATTAATATGCCAATTATCAATTTATTAATTGTACATTTAACTATAGCATCTCAGTATCTTCCATACGCTTCTCTATAAAATGATTGAGTCTGATAAACGGCTTTCGTATCACAAGTCCTATCACCAAAGAGCTGCGCCAAAAAGTAAAAGCGTGATATAACATTTGCCGAGTGTGTTTTCGTACATACCTCCTATACACTCCCTCATCGCATTTATCGCATATGGGAATGGGAAGAAAATATACACTGCCCTGAAAAATGCCGGCAGCGCCTCTATCGGATATGTGCCGCCGCTTCCTGCAATCTGAAGTACCATGACAACCACCGCCAGTGCCTTTCCTATATCACCAAAGGATATGGTCAGAGAATATATGAGCAGTGAAAATGTAAGGCTTGTCACTGCGCCTGTCACAATAAATGAAACCGGATGCACACACTGTATTTTAAGCAGGTATAAATCACCTAGCACAATGATAAAAGTCTGTACCTGTGACAGTAAAAAGAATGTCAGATATCTGCCAAAATAAAGCTGTGAAGGCTTTAGTTTCCCAAGCCCCTTAGCATCCGCGTGAACCTTTACCAGCGAAACAAGTATAGTCATGCCCACCCATATGGCAAGTGTCGTGTAAAAAGGTGCTACTCCGGAGCCATAATTGGCTATCTCGTAGATATAATTATCTGATACCTGCACCGGCTCTGAAAAGAAGCTGCCAAGCTTTTCAGGATTCCCCGAAAGCAGATTCACTATGATATCAGCTTTTTCATCCTCAGAGGCTGCTTCAAGCCTGTTGAGTGTCGTATTTATCTTGTCAGATGCTGATTCTATAACTCCCTTAAGCTGTGTCATGCTCATATTGAGTGTATCAAGCGTACTGTCCACTCCGTCAAACACCTGCGCCATGGAGCCTGATGTCTGACTTAAATTGCCAAGTGTGGTCTGCATTGAATCAAGAACAGACGACATACTGCTTATCATGCCGTCCACCTGTGGCACTATCTGTGAGGTATATGTATCATTCACTGCTGACGCGGTCGATGAAAGAGCTGACATAACACTCTTAAGTGTTTCCTCAGAATTCTGTGTCTTTCCCGATAAATCCACAGACAGTGTACTTTCTATCATGCTCCTTGTCTGCTCCTTAACAAGCTCTATATTGGAAATAAGTGTGCCGACATGGGTATCGTCCATATCCGGCTTTATTTTGTTGATTTTGTCCTCAAGATTGTCAATATTACCTTTCAAAGCATCCGCTGACTGTTTAATATTTTGCACATCACTTTGAATAGTATTTACATCCTGTGACAGATTTGCATCTGAAATCTGCTTTGATATATCATCAATCGAGCTCTTCACCTTTGCTAATGCCGATGTGATATCTGCACTAAAGCTGTCGAAGGATTGTCTGGTGGACTGCAGATCATTTTTACTCTCTTCAAGCCTGTCTGTGCCCTTTGCAAGCTTATCCTGCCCATCTTTGAGTGCTTCGCACGTTTCTTTAGACACCTGTGACAACGCCTTATTTCCGTCAATAAACGTATCTATCATGGCATCGTACTGCGCAAGACTCTCTGATACCGCTTCAAGCTTACCGGTCATCTGCCCCACAGCATCCTTTTCCTTCATGTCATCGGATATTACGTTGGTCTCCTTAAATACCTGCTCTGCAAGCACCTTTATAAACTGCTTATTAATACTTGATTTAACAGCACTTGCTGCACTGTCCGTTATCTTTGTCGCAACAACATTTTTCTTGTCGTTGAGATAGTAGGTAATCCTTGGATTTTCAATATTGTCAGCTACACCATGATACATGCTGTAGGTAAACTGCTCATCTATGACAAGTGCAGAATAATATCTGCCCGACTTAACACCCTCAACAGCCTTTTCCTCTGATTTAACAAATTTCCAGCCTATAGTATCCTTTTGCTTTAATGACTCTACCACACCATCGCCCATATTGACAGTTTCGCTGTCATTCTTCGTCCAGCCCTTGTCCAGATTGACTACTGCAATTGCTATATTTCCGGTGTTGCCATACGGGTCCCAGTTGGCATAGATATTAAACCATGCATACAGCGCCGGCAGCACGCAAAGTCCAATAACTATAATGAGTACAAGCACATTTCGGAATATGCCGCACATATCTCTTTTAAAAATTCTTAAAATATCAGCCATGAATCATCCTCTTATATCCGGTGTTTATATCCGGTGCTGTTTAAGCTCCCCAATAAAATACAATGAGCCAAATGCAACATTTTTCGTATCTCTTTTCAGGTGCTTTCTTATCTCATCAACTCCTGAAAGCTCTGTTGCCTCAACTCCCTCTTTTCTGATAAAATCAGCAAGGTGCGATGCCTGCAGTGCCCTGTCTGAATCCGGTGTCACTGTATAAAACTCCTCAGCAAGAGGTAAAATCTCACGTATCATCACATCATAGTCCTTATCAGCCATGACTCCCATGAAAAAGCAAAATTTCTCACCCGGATACATCTGCATGAGGCTTTCCTTGAGCGCATCAACTCCATTGCTGTTGTGTGCTCCGTCCACCAGCAGAAACGGCTCCTTTGATACTATCTCCATGCGTCCCGGCCACACAGCCTCTTCAAGTGCACTCTTTATCCTGTCATTCAGGTCTGTTTTCTCGCTCTTTGGCCCTGTCTTATCATATTGCATTTCATATTCCGGCCCGCCATAGTGCTTTCCCAGCACATACCGCGCCGCAAGCTCTGCCGCTGCAGCATTCTCCCACTGAAATGTGCCACAAAGCCTCAGTGCATAGCCGCTGCAGCGTGCTATATCGCTTTGCTCCACAGTAATTATCCGTGCATGCTTTTTTTGCGCTTCCTGCTCAATCACCTGCATGGCACGTTTATCCTGCTGTTCCACCACCACTGTGCTGTTTTCCTTTATGATACCGGCCTTCTCAGCCGCTATATCCGCTATATCACTGCCAAGGATAGCCATATGGTCATAGCCTATCTTTGTAATAACGGCACATTGCGGTGTGCCGATTGCATTTGTTGAGTCAAGTCTGCCTCCGAGCCCTGTCTCAATGACCATATAATCGCACTGCTGCTCCTCAAAGTACAAAAGAGCCATGGCAAGGCAGTAGTCAAACATCGTAAGTCCTATGCCAAAATCTATATCAAGCAGATAGTTTCCAAGCCGTGTGACATCCTCCTTAGCTATCATACGCCCATCAACCGTGATGCGCTCCTCAAAATCTACCAGATGCGGTGATACAAACGTGCCTACCCTCATATGCTCTTTTTTTAATATACTAGAAAAAAAAAAGCGCACACCGAGCCCTTTCCATTGGTGCCTGCCACATGGATATACGGTATTATGCGCTTTTGCTTTCCTTTTTCTCTCAGCACCTTTATGACCTGTGCTGTCACCACCACTCCCGGCTCATTGCCGAAACGGCGTGTGTTTTCTATTTTGTTTAAAACCTGTGTGTAATCTAAATTTCCCATGCCATCATTATAATATATCCGGCCGATAAAATAAAGACCATATCCTTATACTGCTATAATAATGCCTCCGTCATTTGCATACATGCTTGAGATGCCGGCAGTATCCACAATGACAATCTTCTTAAATCTGGCAAGCTTCTCAAGGCATGCCTTCACATACTGTGCACGCTCCGGGCAGTTGCAGTGTGAAATTGCAAGAATCCTGTGCTCACAGTCCTTTGTGGCAGCCACAACATCCTCTACCATCTTGGCAAGTGCCTCTTAATGCCTCTGGCCTGGCCAAGCTGCTGGATTGAACCCTCATCGGTTGAGCCCATGACAGGCTTTATATTTAAAGTGCTGGCCACAAAAGCCTTCAGGTTGCTTAATCGTCCTGCCTTTCTTAATGTATCAAGTGTCTCAAGCACAAAGAAGGTATTCATGGAAGAAATATACTCCTCGGTCTGCTTTACAACCTCATCAAATGAAAGTCCACTCTCTTCAAACTCCTGTACCTTCATGCCGATTAGTGTCTCGCCTATAGATGCTGAGCGGGAATTGAATACATAGATTTGCTTGCCACAGTCCTCATGCTCCTCGTTGTACAGATTGACTGCTAAAACAGCGCTGTTGTATGAGCCGCTGAGCTTGCCCGAAAGCGTGACAACATATACATGGTCAGCCTCTCCCTCAAAGGCCTGCATATATTCCTCAGGAGACGGGCATGACGACTTTGGTCCCTTTACACTCTCCTTTACTCTTCTTAAGAAATCATGCTGGTCAAAGCTCTCATCATCGCGGATTCTGTATCCGTCAACATCAAGCTCGAGTGCCACATTGCAAAAATGTCCATCCTTCTTAAGGCTATCTGTGAGCTCACCACAGCTATCTATTATAATCTTATACATATCTATTCCTCCTGCACTATATGATAATAAAAGTTTAAATTACTTTTTTAAAAGTTATTTCATTCCGTAACAAGTAGTTTTCATTACTACGTCATATTAACACGAAAACTAAACTTATGCAAGAGGTTTCTGTATTTATTTTCCCATAATGGTTATCTGCCTTTAATGGTACCCGAAAAAGGCCGTCACACAGTCGCTTAAGGCTTTCATGTCGCGTACTCCCATAAGCTCACAGGCTGAGTGCATTGCAAGAATAGGTATACCTATATCCACAGTCTTTACCGGCAGAAGCGTACCTGCAATCGAGCCAGTGTGCTGCCGCCACGGCTGTCCGAACGATTCACAAAACGCTGGTAAGGTATGCCCTTTTCATCACACAGCTGACAGAGAATGGCGATAGCCTGTGCATCCGTAGCATACGACTGCGAACACGCCTGCTTGATACAAAAGCCTTTACCCATGACAGGCTTATTTGTGATATCCATCTTTTCCTTTTTATTAGGATGAAGCGCATGAGCCACATCAACAGACAAAAGCATGGCATCATATATGCTCTCATCTATTTCATTTTCTGAAAGGTCCATATTTCTTAAAATACGTCTGAGCATATCGTGAAGCATTATAGAGGCCGCGCCCTGCTTACTGTTACTTCCAATCTCCTCATGGTCAAAAAGCGCTATGATGTTTATTCCATCAGCTCTGTTTCCATCCTCTATCGCATCAAGAAGAGCCCTGCAGGATGACTGGTTGTCGATTCTGGGCGATGAAATCATGGTGTCATTCACACCGACAAAGCAAGGCTCCTCCACACAAAATGTATTGAGCTCAAAGTCTATGATGTCGCTCTTTTCCACAGACAGCTCTCTAGCCAGAAAACTAAGGAAATAATCCGTGGTCATTTCATCCTCAGGTATTGAATCAAGCACCGGCATCAGATCCACCTGATTATTTATCTCGACTCCCTTATTCACATCCCTGTTCATATGGATGGCAAGATTTGGAATAATCATGACAGGCTTTTTAGACCTATATAGCACCATACGCGGATTGAACACATCCTCACTCTTTATAGCCACGCGCCCTGCCACTCCGAGAGGTCTGTCAAACCATGTGTTTAAAATCGGTCCTCCATACACCTCTACATTGACCTGTGCATATGAGTTTGTCATAAAATCCGGATTTGGCTTTATGCGAAGATATGGATAGTCTGTGTGAGCTGCCGCTATTCGCACCATATCCTTTTTGTTGTAGCCGCTTCCTACAGTAAACGCAAACATGGTCGTATCATGATGATTTAAGACATACCTGCCACCGCGCACAAGCTTCCAGTTACCTGTATAATCTATCTCCTCAAATCCGTTTTCCAAAAGCTCCTGCTTTGCAGCCTTCACACACTCGCATGGTGAAACAGCCGCTTTTAGTAAATCAAATAATTTTTCCTGTTTCATGGATTGCCTCCTGTTTTTATTGCATAACGCATTTATTCTACCACGGACTTTACAATTATTCCAGTTGAACAGGCTTTATTTTTAAGGCTATTTTTATATCTATTTTTATGGCATAATCCGCAAATCTGATGTATGATATAATAATCGATAACTATTCAAAACCACTTAGAACAATCATTCACTGTCACATACAATGTGGAAAATGAGGAGAAATTATGATATCAATTGAACTGACAGACACAAAGGACTTTATGAACAAGCTGCTTCGCACGGAAATCTTTGACAACTTCCTGCTCCAGGAGGCCGTCATCACAAAGGCAGCCTCATACATCATAGACGGTCACCTGCAAAAGGGCTTTTACAGCTCCACAGAGCTTGAGGAAAATGGTATAGCGGGCTATAGCATACTCCCCTTTAGGATGCTTCGCACAAACTGCTTTGACCTGATAAAGGGCCGACAGACTCCATCGTCATTCAAGTTTGTCTTTCTGCTTTCACCCGAAAACATGGAGCACACCCTAAGCAGTCTGCACTCTGCTTTCACCGTGTCCGATATCAGTGGTTTTTTCATAAATATCAGGTATCAGAGCCAGCTTCTGACTCTGACAACCGGAATATCCTACAATATTTTTTCAGCGGATAAGACCTTAGACAGTGAATGGGATAAGCTTGTAATGAAATTTTTAGCAAATAATGACATAAACTTTAAAGAACTTTGACTTTATTGCTTTACATATTAAACCTGTTATGCTATTCTAACGTTAGTTGCGTAAGCAGCATTATTATTATTTGGAGGTACTTTCGATGAGCAAAGGTACAGTAAAATGGTTCAACAACCAAAAAGGTTACGGATTCATCACAGCCGAGGACGGAAAGGATGTATTCGTACATTTCTCAGGACTTAACATGGAGGGCTTCAAAACTCTCGAGGAAGGTGCATCAGTAGAGTTCGATATCACTGATGGCGCTAAAGGTCCACAGGCAGTTAACGTTGAGGTAGTTAAATAATTTTGACCACCCAGGCAATCTAGTTTCTATGTACCTTTTTCTTTATTATATATTTAGGTAAGATGATAGTTACAAAAATGTTAATTGGGGAATAAGATATAAGAATCATGATTAAAAAAGAAGAGTTCATTTTGAACTCTTCTTTTTTGTGCTTTTTTATTGTTTTGGTGCTTTTAGTTGTTTATGCGATGATGAGACATCGGTGAGCTTGTGGTGAGTGGTAAAAACGTGTAACCGTTCGCCTGTCCCCACTGGATGATCTGCTCGACCGCATTGACACTGAAATCCTTTATGTCGTGCTGCAATACACTGATACGTTGTGGCTCTGTACTCCTGAAATGACATTCTGCACTACCTGTTCCGTGCTGATCGGCTTGTTGTTTGCATCTCCGCTCGATACATTCCAGTCACAGTATAAAAGCCCTCTTGCTGTCACATCATTTACGAGCTGTGTCATAATTCCCGGACAGTAATCCTTACTCACAGTATTTGACGAGCCACCCGGGAATCTGATGATTGACGCATCATTTCCTGTCTGTGCCTTTATGATACTGTTCATCTGCTCAAGGTCATCAAAGAATGCCTGCTCGCTTGTATATATCTGGTCGTATTTGTGGCTAGCAGAGTGGATAGCCACTGTATGGCCTCTCTTTGCCTCCTCTGCTATCAGGTTCTGATAGTCAGGATGCGTATTTGTAACAAAGAAAGTGACCTTTACATTGTATTTATCAAGTACATCTAAAAGCCCCTGTGTATACTTTCCGGGACCATCGTCAAAGGTAAGATAAATAATCTTGTTGCCCGGGTTTACCGTGTCTGCCGTGGCAACCGGATCATACACACTGACCACTCTTGTAGCTGTAGCCTTATTGCCTGATAAATCTGAGACCTCATAGGTCACAGTATACTTTCCTGCCTTATCCTTATCTACCTTATCTCCTGATACCTTGACACTGTCTGTGATGTCTCCGTCACAATTGTCTGTTGCCGTGTATCCCGGATCTTTGTACTTATCACCTTTTTTTACAGACATAAAATCATCACCCGAAAGCTTTATCTGCGGTGCAGTGGTATCTGTGACATGCACAGTCCTTTTGACCTCGATCTCATTCTTTGACGAGTCAGCGACACTGTACTTTATCTCATAGTCTCCCGGCTTTGAAGTATCGACATCTCCTGTGACAGATACCTTGTCTGTCAGATCCCCATCATAGTTGTCAGTTGCCGTATATCCCGGGTCACTGAACTCGCTGCCTGCCTCTACAGTCATCTCTGCATCGCCATTTAATGCAATCTCCGGAGCCTTCTTATCCCTCACCTCAACCTTGATGGTCTGTGTCGCTGTTTTTTTACCGTATTGAGCAGTTACTTTTATCTCGTATGAACCTATCTTTGTTGCATCGACATTACTGTCTATAGTGCATTTTATCTCTTTTCCCTTTCGATTTATAAGCCTGCCTCTGACATACGCCTTGATTTTTGGCGGCTCAAACTTTTTGCCATACTCAACAGTAATACCGTTTTTGAACTTGCTGCTGAACTCAATATGTGAATCAAAGCATGTGATATACACTATAAACGCCACCACCAGAACTATTGCAGCCGTAAGTATGCCGATAATCATCTTTTTATTTTTGTCCATTTTTCCAATCCTCTTTAGCATTTTATAATTATTCTCTCTATATTATTACTCAAACCTGATAATATTATTTCAAGCAGTATCTATTATAGCGTTAAACAATCTTTTTTGCTACTGCAAATTCCTTGAGAATTTCTTAATGTTGGCTTCATATATTTCAGTTGTGTTACAATTGTTTCTTTATCCCGAAAACCCGTGATAGAGTCGTAATATGTACTTAATTTATTTAATATCTTTGTTACTATTCAGTTCTCAATATGACTAACCACATATCTTTTTGCAGATATTCGCAATCACAAAAATCCCCCGAACAAGTCGGGGGATTTAAAAAGATTATGCTGTAACAATCATTTTATTACTGCTCCTTACGGTGCATCTCAAATGTCTCCATATGGTAGTTGGCGATGTTGTCACGAATCTTTCTGTCATCTGCTCTGCTTAAGAGATCATCACGGAACTTCTTGGTAGATACCATGTCATTGTATGAGCTTGGTCCGCCTACGCAGCCGCCCTCACATGCCATTCCCTCGATGAAGTTCTCAGGAAGCTTGCCTGCCTTCATGAGGAGAAGTGCCTTCTTACACTCTGCTGCTCCGTTTGCCTTGCAAACCTTACAATCAACATCCTCGCCTTTTTCCTTCATGCTCTCGATTACAGCTGCTGTAACTCCGCCTGAGTTTGCGAAACGCTTACCGAATACTGAGCCCTCCTGATATGAGGTATCATCAGCCTCAAGCTGTACTCCCTTTGCCTTCATAATAGCACGAATCTCGCTGAAGGTAAGTACATAGTCTGCATTGCCCTCTATCTTCTGATCATGTACCTCTGACTTCTTGGCAACACATGGTCCGATGAATACTGTAACTGCATCAGGATCCTTTGCTTGATCATTCTTGAAACTGCACACATAGGTGAAACAGTTGTAGAAATCTTGTCAGCAAGCTCAGGATAGTGCTTTCTAACCATATTTACAAATCCAGGACAGCATGATGTAACCTTCTTCTCCCCTGCCTCGTATGCCTCAAGCCACTCGTCAGCCTCGTATGCTGCTGTCATATCTCCTCCGAGTGCTACCTCAACAAAACCGTTGAAGCCAACTGCCTGCATAGCCTTCTTCCAGCTGTTCATAGTGATGTTTACACCAAACTGTCCCTCTGCTGCTGGTGCAACCATAGCGTATACATGCTTGTTCTCTGACTTGATTGCATCGATTACATCTACGATGTATGTCTTTGATCCGATAGCTCCGAATGGACAGCTGTGGATACACTTACCACATCTGATACATTTGCTCTCATCGATCACTGAAATGCCGTACTCATTGTATGTAATGGCGTTTACAGGGCAAGAGAACTTACATGGTCTCTTTAAATGAGCGATAGCGTTGTAAGGACATGCCTGTGCACAGCGTCCACACTCCTTACACTTCTGTGGGTCGATATGTGAGCGGAGACGTCCTGCCTCAATTGCTCCGAACTTACATGCATTGATACAAGCCTTGCCAAGACAGTTCTGACAGTTCTCAGTAACTGTGTAGCTTGAAATCGGACAATCCTCACATGCTGAGCTGATTACCTGGATGATATTGCCGTCATCGTTTGCGCTTGGTGCTTTACCCTCTGCAAGTCTGACACGTTGACGGATGATTTCTCTCTCCTTGTAGATACAGCAACGGAACTGAGGTGTCGGTCCCGGAATAAGTGTAAATGGGATGTCATCTCTGATCTCATCGAGGTTACCTGCAAATGCAGCCTTTGCGACCTCAAGCAAAACTGCATGTTTGATTTTGATTACGTTTTCGTCAGCGTACATATTATCTCCTTTTCCTTAAAATAATGTATATTTTGTTACCTAATTAATTACATACTTAGAAGAATCATTACATCATGTGACACTTCCCATATCACATGACCTGATTCCTCTAAAAAAATGCTCCTAGTACAGTATTTATCTACTAGGAACATTTTACAAAATTTTTTAAACTTTTTCTACCCTTGTATTCATCAAAATACAAAGAATTGTTATTTTTTTCACAATAGCAGCGATTTCAATAAGAATTACTCATGGCGCAGTGCATCAATAGGGTTTAAGTTCGCTGCCTTGTATGAAGGAAGCATACCAAATATGATTCCGATTGCCATGGAAAAAAGCACCGCAAGTATAGCTGCTGCCGGACTTATCGCTGTCGGCGTGCCGTTTAGCATTGAGATGACCTTAGAGAGTATCACTCCGACCAGCACTCCGACCAGACCTCCAAGACTTGTAAGAACAACTGCCTCTGTGAGGAACTGTCCAAGTATTGCTCCCTTTCCCGCTCCGATTGCCTTTTTAAGTCCTATCTCTGAGGTACGCTCTGTGACTGACACAAGCATGATATTCATGACACCGATACCACCGACTAGCAGTGATATTCCGGCTATCCATATGAGCATCATATTGGTTGACTGGCTGAGCTGCTGTATCTGCTTTGCCTGCTCCTGTAAATCCTGTGCCTTGTAGGTCACATCAGAGCCATCTGTAACATTTAAATTGCTGTTAAGTATCTCCTCAGCAGCCTTTCCCACTGTAGCCATGGTATCCGTGCTGTCTGCCTTAAGCAAAAGGTTCTGCGGCTCATCGTAACCAAATATAACCGGCCATGTTCCGCTTGGCACAAATACATTGCCCTGGCTGTCATCATAGGCATACATATAGTAATCATCAATTGAGTTTATTACCAGGTCATAGCTGTCCTTTTCCGTGACTACACCGACTACTGTAAACGGATATCCCTGTATCTCTACTGTCTTGCCGAGCGCGCTCTCTCCTGAAAACAGGCTGCTCTCCACGCTCTCATCGATGAGTGCCACCCTGCGGGCCTTTGCATAGTCATTCTTTGAGAAGCCTCTGCCCTTCATGACTACATAGCTTGCAGTATCGAAATATCCATCATCGACACCTGTTATATTGCCGCCCGAAAGCGCCGTGTTCAGATAATAGACTGCATTGGAAGCCTGTCTTGTACGGTAAAGAGCTGCATTTTGCACATGGTCGAGCTCCTTTATGCTGTCAAGTGTGGCAGCCGATACCTCGGTCACTCCCGCCGGCGCCGTATCATATGATAGATCCATATCATAGCCATCCTTCTGCAGTGTGACCTTTACGTTATTACTTCCCGAACCTATGAGGTTCTTTTCTATCTGTTCGTTTGTGCCCTGAATTGTGGAAACAATCGCAATAATTGCTGCAATTCCGATGATGATTCCAAGCATGGTCAGAAACGAACGCATCTTATGTGACCAGATTCCCCTAAAGGACAATCTAATATTTTCAAGCATCTTTAATCCTCCCTGCTAAACTAATACATACCATCTTCGGATACCTTGGTTTTCTCGCCCTCCCTGACTCCATACGGGAATGCGATATAGTCATCATTTGTCAGACCTGACTTTATCTCCACATATGAGCCCCAGAGTGACTTGCCTGTTTTGACAGACTGCTTTTTGAGCTTTCCGTTGTCATCCTTGTATATATATGACTGTCCGTTCTCTGTTCTGACATATGACTTGTCGATATATAGTCCGCTGTCAGAGCCTCTGATGATGTATCTATGGTCAACTCAAGTGAATCGCCCTTTTTGAGATTCTGCGGATTCTCAATGTATGCAGTGTACTCATAAAATGAGGAGTTTGGATTGCTGTCTCCATAATAGTTTACGCTGTCTGACGGCACATTGCTTATCTCGGATATCGTGCCTCATAGGTATCACCTGTCATGTAGTTGACTGCTGATACGCTCTGTCCTACCTTTACCGTATCCAGATCCAGCTCACCGATTGTTCCGCTGATATACAGTCCCGATGCTCCCGAAAGTTGCAGGAAAGATGTACCGTCCTGCGGTGGATTGGCAGGATCACCGACTGTTGTCACAATTCCATCCTTCTTTGCATATACCACGCCATCCTCAAGCTCGCTCTGCAGTTCCTTTAAATCGGCCTGTGCAATTCTCTTTTGTAAATCAACATCGGCAACACTTCTGGTCTGCTCCTTTATGGCATCCTTAAGCTCATCTGCTGTGTATGTCTTTTCTTCTGCCGCGGTATCAGCTTCTGTCTGTGCGGTCTGTTCTGTGGCACTGTCTACTGTACTGTCTGCCGGCTCATTTCCTGCTGTATCATCAGAAGCATCTCCTGCTGTAATTGTGCCTGCAAGGAAAAGCTTTATCTCATCGCTTTCATCATAGCCGCCAAGCCTATCTCCTCTTACGATAAGCTCCATATCAGGTGCGTTAGCATCCCCTATTACAAACCGTGCTACAGCGCTTTTATCAGCGAGTGTATTCAAAAGCTCTCCCGATACATATGAAGCCTCTGTGCATGTAAATACATAAGGATCGGCCTCTGTACCGCTTCCTTTGGCCTCTGACAAATCAGATATCACATCATGCTGTTCATCAGGCGTTTGCCCAGGCGCAGACGGCTGTGTGTCAGGCTGTGGCTCAGGTGTAACAGGAGTCTCGGGCTGCTTTTCAACCGGTTTAGTGTTCTTTAGCTTGTCAAGCTTCTGCTTTTCCGATGCAAGCTGGTTCTCAAGACTCTGTATCTCAAGCTGCTTCATCTCAACCGAGAGGGAAAGACTCGTCACATCATATGCAAGGAGCTTATCTCCGGCCTTTACCTGCTGATCCTTTGTGACATAAACCTCTGTCACCTTCTGTCCATCCTTTAAATTGATTGTCTGACATGCATCATCACACACCATTCCCTCACTGGTCATGGATGTGTAGTCGTTTGTCGTGCTGATCATTGAAACACTCATGACGGAAGCAAGCCCCTTGGAGTTCCTGTAATAAACAACTCCTGTGATGCTTCCCGCTGCAACTGCAACTACAAGGACAGCTATTATAATGATCTTAATTCTCTTTTTCTTTTTCATTACCTGCCTCCTGTCCTTCCTCTGTTATCTCGCCGTCTATGATGTGGACGATGCGCTTTGCCTGCTCGGCTACCTTTCTGTCATGTGTAATCACGACAACCGTCACACCGGACTCATTAAGGCTCTCAAAGAGCTCAAGCACCTGCTTGCCTGACTTTGAATCAAGTGCTCCCGTAGGCTCATCCGCAAGCAGAAGCTTGGATGATTGACCATAGCTCTCGCTATCGCCACTCTCTGCTTCTGTCCTCCTGAAAGCTGTGTTGGCCTGAAATCAGCCCTGTCTGAAAGCCCTACACGCTCTAATGCCTCCATGCCCATCTGCCTTCTGTCCTTTTTGCTCACACCGGCATATATGAGTGGCAGGCATACATTGTCCAGTGCACACTCTCTCGGCATGAGTTGGAAATTCTGGAATACAAATCCAATTGTATCCCGTCTGACTCTCGTAAGCTCCTTTTCCTTAAGCTCACTGACAGGTCTGCCGTCAAGTATATATGTACCCGATGTTGGCAGATCAAGACAGCCCACTATATTCATGAGAGTGGTCTTGCCGGAGCCCGACGGTCCCATGATTGCCACGTACTCTCCCTCCTCAATCTGGAGTGAAACATCCTTTAAAACCGGCACCACGAGCTTATCCTGGTCATAGTTTTTATAAATATGCTGGAGTTCTAGAATCATCTACTGTACCTCCGCGTCACCTGAACCGGTGGCATCCGCAGCACCTTCGTCCATTGTGCCATCGTCCATTGTGCCATCATCAACAGGACCGCCCTCAGTGCCCTCAAGCATCTGGTCATCAAGAGCTTCTGTACCCATATCGTCATAGACTGAATCTTCACCGCCGCCATTTTCAACGTACTCTTCCCATGTCTGTGCCGGCTCACCCTCATAAAGATCATCAGATGCCCATACTATATAGTCATCCTTTGTAAGCCCTGACTTGATTTCATACATCATGAGATTCTCGTCATAGTCTCCAAGCTCAACCTTTGTCTTCTCAAGCTTATCCTTTTTATTAAGTGTCCATACATATGCATCATCGCCATCCTTTACGACATAGCTCTCATCAATCCAAATACCATCCTTCACCTGCGTCTGTCCGAAATCCGGCTCCACATATACATGCTGTCCTAAAAGCATGTCGCCTGTGCCTGTAAGCTGCACATAGAAGTTGTACTTTGATGCCTTCTGCTCGCTGCTTCCATCATCATACATGCCGGAATTGCTGTTATCAGTCTGAGTATTCTCAGTATCAACCTTGCTGATGGTACCCTGCCATGTCTTTGACTCATCAACTCTCGAGCGCACTATAACTGCCTGCCCCTCTGCGAGTCCACTGTTTAAAAAGCTCTGCTCATCAATTGTGCCCTTTACCCTGTAATCACCCGTGGCAACGATTGTCATAAATGCAGTATCTGCTGTGTCTGCACTCTGATTCTCATTGATTTTCTTTACAACACCAATCATTGTGCTGTTTACAGTGGCATTTTTGATGCTCTCATCATACTTTTCTATCTCTGCCTTCTTCGTGGCAATATCGTACTGAGTCTGCTTCTGCTGTGTCTGCGCCTGCTGAATCTGCAGTGTATAGTCAAGCTGCTGATCCTTTGGCGCTTCCTTCTTTTCCTTGGTGAGCTGCTCTATCTGTGCATCATAGCCGGAAAGCGTATTGTTTAAGCTCTCAAGCTCAAGCGTGGCGCTTTCCTTTTTCGCAGCAAGATCCTTTGTATCATAGGTAAAAAGAGGTGTGCCCACCTGTACCTCATCCCCTTCTGACACAAGAATATCCTTTACCGTTTTTTCACTGTCAGCCTTGATATCCATGGTATCGGCTGCTTCCACGACACCGCTGTACCTGTCAGTACTTCCCGCCTGATACATGACATCAGCGACCTTGTTTGCATAGACTCCCGATGCCTTTGCTGCATTCTTTCCCTTTGTCATTGCAATGACAACAGCTGACACAATCACTGCTATGATAAGCACAACTGCAATCACTGAAATGATTATCTTTTTCTTTTTACTCATTTCGACCTCCCGGTTTCTTATAATTAATTGATTGATTATGAATTAATCATACCAAATATATATTGCATCTGTCTTTTAAGATTTTTTTAATATTTTACTAATAAAAAATGGAGGTTAGTATGGAAATAGCATTTAGTGAGAAAATTTCTCCACAACTGTCCGCCGCCCTGTTGTCCACCCCTTATGAGCTTGGTAAAGAGGGAGGGCTTTCAAGCGGCTATCTGCCGGAGAGTGATAGCTGGGAAGTGATAGTAAAATATGTCGGTGACATCGAAAAAATAAAAGAAAAGTATCCTTCTGTACTCATCACGAAGCTGCTCGGAAACTATGCGGTGCTCGTAATTGAGAAATCACTTGTAAATACCGTTGCCCTGTGCGATGAAATCATATATATGGAAAAGCCAAAGCAGTTTAACTACGATGTGTACGAGGGCTCGCAGGCCTCATGCATCACTCCCGTACACACCAATCCATATAATCTGACCGGAAAAGGTGTGCTCGTAGGCATTATCGACTCCGGAATTTACTATGCCCATCCGGCTTTTATACAGAATGGTGTAAGCAGAATCGCCTATCTGTGGGACCAGACTGTTTCCGATGATTCCTCACACAGTGATATCATCCCTTTCGGCACCTTATATGACCGCGATACAATCACCAAAGCCATAAATGCAGAAAACAGCTTAGAAATGCAGCGCATCTGCCCAAGCATCGACATATCCGGGCACGGCACTCATGTGGCAGGAATCGCTGCCGGAAATGGTAATGGTAATGAACAAAACACAAAATACCGCGGTGTTGCTTATGAAAGCACTCTTATAATCGTAAAACTCAAAACCTCAGGCGGTGCCAGCTTTCCCACAACCACGCAGATTATGCTGGCAGTAGACTTTTGCATAAGAAAATCAATCGATATGAACATGCCTATCGCCATAAACCTAAGCTTTGGCACAAGTAACGGCTCGCACAGCGGCACCTCACTGCTTGAAGCATACCTGGACTATATAGCAGGAAACTACCGCTGCGCTGTCTCAGTCGGCTCAGGTAACGATGGAGCCGGCTTTGGTCATGCAAACGGCAGCTCATACCCTGCCGATGCAGAGCTTGCGATAGGCTATCCTGAGCCGTCTCTTTCCATTGATTTATGGAAAAATACTGGGATGAGATACAGCTGCGCATTAGTGCACCAAATAATGATATGCTGGAGATTCCCGATACAATTACCAATCAGGCAAAGGGCTTTACATACAGATACAGGCTCGATGGGACAGACATATATATAACAGGCGGCGGTCCCTCTCCCTACTCTCCTTTTCAGGAAATATTCATTGACTCATGGGATCGGAATATATCTCACCCGGCATCTGGAAAATATCACTTGAACCCATATCTGTAAAGGACGGCTCATGGGATATATGGCTGCCGTCAGGTGCCCTGCGCAATGCACAGACCTCATTTATCCATGCATCGCCTGATATCACCCTGACCATCCCCTCAACCGCTCAAAATGTCATATCTGTCGGAGCCTATGACAGCCGAACAAACCGCACAGCCGCCTTTTCCGGCCGAGGCTATACCTGGGCCTTTGACAGCATAAAGCCTGATATCATTGCGCCCGGTGTAGACATTATTTCATGCTCAAACACGGGAGGCTACACTTCAAAAACAGGGACATCTATGGCTGCACCGTTTGTGACCGGTGCGGCTGCGCTTCTGATGGAATGGGGAATTGTGCGTGGAAATGACCTCTATATGTATGGCGACAAGCTTAAAGCTTCTCTCATAAAAGGTGCCGGTGAAAATGTATTTACAGCAGCCTCAAGGGCTGTCTCTGAAAACACTTCCAAAAACACAAAATACCCCAACTGTTACGGGCTGGGGTACATTGTGCTTACTGGATAGTATTCCTTAGTGGAAGCGCTATTCGTATACATGCTTCTGATGCTTCTTTGCATCTGCCTTATTCTTTTTCTTCAATGGATGCTTTGGGTTTTTATCCATTATAATCGCTTCCTTCCGTTCGTTCTGACTACGTTATACACCTGCAATCAGCACTTGTCAAGCAAGAGTGCTATTTTTAATCAATTATTTATATTTAATACAAAATCGCAATCATTTTGATGTTGAAGCATCGATTTGTATGCACAATTATTGACAGTTTGCTAAATTTAATTATTATCTCTTCATCACACTCTTTTTAAACACAGTCATCGCAATTCAAAAAAATACATCATTACATAGCTGCCAAATATACAAAATATGCTGCATAGCAAAGCAGCATCACCACTCCACATGGCTTTCTAAGCTCTTTATGTCTTATCGTACCGCCCCACAGGAGCACACCGCACAAGATTGCCACAACTGTATCAATCACAAACCTGCTCTCAAACGGTACCGGACAAATGAGAGCTACTGTTCCGATTACAAAGAGTATATTGAAAATATTGCTGCCGACTATATTTCCAATCGCTATACCGGCATTTCCCTTGCGTGCTGCTGAAACAGATGTAACAAGCTCCGGAAGAGATGTGCCGAATGCAACGATTGTCAGTCCGATAAAGCGCTCACTCATGCCGCAGGCTCTTGCTATGGTCGTGGCACCGTTTACGACAAGCTGGCTTCCAATTACGACGCACACACCGCCCAGCACAATAAAGAGTAGACATTTCCATACCGGATATAGCTTTACCGACTGCTCATCACCGCTGTCATTTCCCTTTTTTGCCAGAATATACAAATAAAGCAGATATGCAATAAATAAAATCCACAGTATAACCCCCTCAATGAATGTGATTTCATTGCCTGTCATTCCCATCACGAGAAGCACCGCTGTGATAAGAAGCATGTACGGTATCTCGTATTTGAAGGTGGTTTTTTGTATGGCTACATTTGTGATGAGTGCCGTCACTCCCAGGATTATAAGAATATTTAGTATATTGCTGCCGACAATATTGCCGACTGTAATCCCCGCATTACCCTTTATCCTGCAGTGATGCTGACTGCCGCCTCCGGCAGCGACGTACCCATCGCCACAATCGTCAGTCCAATCACAAGCTGCGGAATACCAAATTTCCCGGCGAGCGCCGCCGCTCCATCCACAAACACATCCGCACCCTTCACCAGTGCTACAAAGCCTGCTATAAGCAGTAAAATTGCTACAAAAATCATAATTTTCCTCCTTCTGCTGTCCTTTTTAAGGATGCATGATTAATTGATAGTTACATCTATGTCTTATCAGCAGAAGGCTTTTATATACAAAAAAGGCGACACTTCTGCTGTATAAAACAACAAAAGTCTCGCCATTTAATCACTCTCCGGATTGCTGTCATATATGTATGAGCAATCGTACTGACGGATAAGTAAGCACTCTCGTGCCGGCTACTCCCTTTCACTTATATATTATGATATGCCAACGCAAGGGATTCGTCAATAGAAAGTTTTTCTTGCCTTTATCACGCTAACGTGGTAGCATGGTTACTAAATAAACTATTAAAGAGGTACTACAAATGAAAACATCAGAAATTATTGTATTTATCGTCTATCTGCTGTGCATGCTGGGTATCGGTATCTTCTTCTTCGTGAAAAACAGAAACGGCGGAGAAAAGACCTACTTCCTCGGCGGACGTGAGATGGGGCCATGGGTTGCGGCGCTGTCAGCCGGAGCCTCAGACATGAGTGCATGGGTACTCATGGGACTTCCTACTTCTATCTATGCACTGGGCTTAGGTCAGGTATGGATCCCTGTAGGACTTGCAATCGGCTACACTATAAGCTGGCTGCTTGAAGCACCGAGACTGAGAAAATTCTCGATTGTAGCAAACGACTCAATCACCATTCCGCAGTATCTGACCAACAGATTCCTGTCCAAATCACTTGCACTGCAGGTGATATGTGCAATTGTGTTTTTGGTTGCATACACTATTTATGCGGCATCGAGCGTAAAGGCATGTGGTACTCTTTTCCACACTGTAATAGGAATGGATCCACAGATTGCCATGTATCTTGCAGCAGTTGTCATCGTAGGCTATACCTTCCTCGGCGGCTTCTCGGCTGTATGCTGGACCGATTTTTTCCAGGGCATGCTCGTGCTTGGTTCTATGTTTATAGCACCGATTTTTGCAGCATTTATGCTTGATACATCATCTATGTCAGCACTCCCGGGCGGTTACTTAAATCCATTCTCAAGCTGGCAGGATATCGTGTCAGGACTGGCATGGGGACTTGGTTACTTTGGTATGCCACATATCATTATCAGATTCATGTCCATCAAATCTCAGAAGGATTTGAAAAAATCAGCAAAAATCGGAATCACATGGACTCTGCTTATTGTATTTTTTGCAACCTTAATCGGAGTAATCGGAAGACTTTTCCTTGGCTTTGACGAATCAATCAATGAAAACTCTCTTGTTTTCATCCAGATTGTAAGAAAGATTTTCCCGGGTGTTATCTCAGGTATACTCCTCTCAGCAGTGCTTGCCGCTCCATGAGTACCGCAGACAGCCAGCTGCTTGCTGCTTCATCTGCTTTCTCGAGTGATGTGTACAAGCCTGTCATCAGAAAAGGCAAGGCAAGTGACAAAGAGATGATGTGGACCGGCCGTATTGTCGTTCTTGGAATCTCTGTTGCAGCACTCATCATCGCATCAAACCCTAATGCCGGCTCTATCATGGCACTTGTTTCCAATGCATGGGGTATCTTTGGAGCTGCCTTTGGACCTGCAATCATGCTCAGCCTCTTCTGGAAGCGCTTTAACTTCAAGGGTGCTGTTGCAGGAATCATAACAGGTGCTGCCGTTGATATATTGTGGTATGCATTCCTCACATCAACCGGAATCTACGAGCTGCTGCCGGGATTTGTTTTCGGACTTATCGCAGCCGTTGTTGTGACACTTTGCACAAATGAGCCTTCAAAAGAGGTTTATGAGCTTTTCGATAAAGCCGAAAAGTTTGATGAATAATTAAAGTAATTAATCAGTAAAGCACATAAGTAAAACCGTCGTACCCTGCCATTTATGGCCCCGGTACGACGGTTTTATTTTTTTCTTATGCTTTATGTTGTGCTTTTAGAAGAGCTGCTTTAGTACCTGCATTGGTATTTACCTTTACAAAGGCAAATGTGCTGAAATGGTCTGTCTCAAATACAATTCCTTTAACTTCTACAGATGAAGCACTCGCTCTTTAATCTCCTGGGTTCTTCCCTGATTCCAGAACTGTGTGCCGATATAGCCGCATGTACGGCGGGCTACACTCATCTTGTTCTGGTCACGATTGCCACAGTGTGGGCACTCCCAGATAAGCTTGCCTGAGCCCTCTTCCTCTACGATTTTGATTTCTCCGTCGTAGCCGCATACCTGGCAATAGTCGCTCTTTGTATTCAGCTCTGCGTACATGATATTGTCGTAAATGTACTGCATTACTGAAAGCACTGCAGGGATATTGTCCTGCATGTTTGGCACCTCAACGTAGCTGATAGCGCCACCCGGAGACAGCTTCTGGAACTGAGACTCAAACTTTAGCTTGTCAAATGCATTAATCTGCTCTGTTACATGCACATGGTAGCTGTTTGTAATATAGTTCTTGTCGGTAACACCCTTGATGATACCAAAGCGCTTCTGTAAGCACTTAGCAAACTTATAGGTGGTAGACTCAAGCGGTGTGCCATATATACTGAAATCGATGTTTGACTCCTTTTTCCACTGCTCACATGCATCGTTTAAGCGCTGCATTACCTTAAGTGCAAACGGTGTTCCTTCCTTTGGCTCTGTGTGTGATACACCCTTCATGTAGCGCACACACTCACAAAGTCCTGCATAGCCGAGTGAGATTGTTGAGTATCCGTTAAATAATAATGGGTCTATAACCTCTCCCTTTTTCAGACGTGCAAGTGCTCCGTTCTGCCAAAGAATCGGTGCTACATCGGATTTGGTACCAAGAAGCCTCTTATGTCTGCACATAAGTGCTCTATGACACAGCTCAAGTCTCTCATCAAGTATCTTCCAGAATTTTTCCTCATCCTTTTCTGATGAGCATGCCACATCAACGAGATTTAAGGTGACAACACCCTGGTTGAAACGTCCATAGTATTTACGCTTGTTTGGATCAAAGTTCTCGGCATGTGCCACATTGCCTGCTGTCTGTGAGCATCTGTCCACTGTGAGGAATGAACGGCAGCCCATGCATGTATACACATCTCCGTCCTTAAGCTCCTTCATGACCTTCTCTGAAATATAGTCAGGCACCATTCTCTTTGCAGAGCACTGTGCCGCGAGCACTGTGAGATTCCAGTACTTTGAATCCTCTGTGATATTATCATCCTCAAGCACATATATGAGCTTAGGGAATGCCGGTGTAATATATACACCCTTTTCGTTCTTTACGCCCTTTATTCTCTGGTGCAGCATCTCCTCAATGATTGCGGCAAGATCTGCCTTTGTCTGCGGATCGGATACCTCATTCAGGTACATGAATACTGTGATAAACGGTGCCTGTCCGTTTGTAGTCATGAGTGTGATGACCTGATACTGAATCATCTGCACACCGCGGTTGATTTCTTCCTTGACACGAAGCTCTGCTACCTCGTTGATTTTTTCTTCATCTAAATCAAGGCCTACGCTCTCGAATTCCTTTTGCACCTGCTTTCTGAACTTCTCACGACTGACCTGTACAAATGGTGCCAGATGTGCAAGCGAGATACTCTGTCCACCATACTGTGAGCTGGCAATCTGTGCGATAGCCTGTGTAGCAATGTTGCAGGCTGTTGAAAAGCTCTTTGGTGTGTCAATCATAGTCTCACTGATTACTGTGCCGTTCTGAAGCATGTCCTCAAGGTTTACAAGACAGCAGTTGTGCATATGCTGTGCAAAATAATCTGCATCGTGGAAATGGATAAGCCCCTTCTCATGAGCCTCCACTATATCCTCAGGAAGCAGGAAACGGCGTGTGATATCCTTGCTCACCTCACCTGCCATGTAGTCACGCTGCACGCTGTTTACAGTAGGATTCTTGTTGGAGTTTTCCTGCTTTACCTCCTCGTTATTGCACTCAAGAAGGCTAAGAATCTGCTGGTCCGTAGAGTTTGACTTACGGACGATGGCTCTCTTATATCTGTAAGTAATGTAGTTTCTGGCTACGGTAAAGGCACGCTTGTTCATGAGCTGGTTCTCCACCATATCCTGTATCTCCTCAACGCTTGGAGAGCGCTTCATGTTCTCACATGCAGTCTCCACGTTGCTTGCAATTTCCTCAATCTGATCAGCAGTAAGCTTCTCATAGTCTAGCACTGAATCGTTTGCCTTTCTAATGGCAGCTACAATTTTGGCTGCATCAAATATATCCTCACTGCCGCTTCGCTTGATGATTTTCATGTAAATTTCTCCTCTCTGTATACTATATTCCATATAATGTAGTGTACTATATATAGTATTGTCATTCAATGCACATACTATATATATACATTTTATCATGTGTAATGGCACAAAATATGCAGCTATAAATGAGATGTAATCATTAATTCATGTCACTGCCCTGCAATGTAAAGCGGGCTTTTCACCAAACAATTACGATATAGCTACATATAAAATGCCATATTATTTAATACAAATCTGTGCATCTGTCTTTTGATGACAATCTAAATTATACAAGATATTGTTGCTATGTCAATACGCTCAACAATATTTTGTAGCATTTTGACTTATTGCACAAAAAATCCACAATATTTATGCTACTTTTTCAACTCTGTAATTATTTTGTTACTTGTTAAGCTTTTCCATATTGTCAATCACTCTGTCCAAAAAGCCAAGGATCATGTTAAACTCCTCCTTAGAAAAGCCTTCGTGCATGGCTTCCTCTATTACCATTATATTTTCCCTTACCCTGTTTTCGTGTCCAGTGCTTTTTGCGTCAGCTCAATCCTCTTAAGCCTTGCATCATTTTCCATAGGTGTGCGCACGATATAGCCGTTTTTTTCAAGACTTTTAAGCATATTTGTCACTGTGGCTCCTGACAGATGAAACTTTGCTTCGATATCCTTTTGAAATATATTTTGGCCCTGATTATCCATTATATATCCAATCATCATCCCCTGGCTTCGCGGTATACATTCTGTTTTACTGCACCTTTTTCTGTCAAAATATCTGTCTATACTCCTGCTGATGCGGTTTATCTTGTGTCCTAAGTATTTATCCGGTGTAAACTCCTTCATATCTGAAATCCTTTCATAGATTTTTCTTGACAATAAAAAAAGTATATCTATAATATAGTTAGCACACTAACTAATTAAATGCAAGTATTTTTTTAGTTAACCACATTACCATAAATGTGGGAAGTTTGTTTTAATCAAATATGAAATATAAGAAGAAAGGACAAAACATATGTTAAAAACACTAGGTGCCCAAATAAAGGAATACAAATGGGCTTCGATTGCGACACCTGTTTCATGCTGCTTGAGGTGGCTGTGGATACCATAATCCCTCTTCTCATGGCATCAATCATCGACAACGGTGTCAATATGGGCGACACAAGGCATATCTATATCATGGGTGTGTGGATGATTGTCGCAGCACTGTTTGGTCTTTTGACAGGATGTCTCGGTGCAAAATATGGTGCAAAGGCCGCCATGGGCTTTGGAAAAAATCTGCGTGCTGCAATGTTTCGCAACATCCAGACCTTTTCCTTTGCAAATATCGACAGATTCTCATCCGCTAGCCTTGTCACACGTATGACAACCGATGTGACCAACATCCAGAATGCTTACATGATGCTGCTTCGCATGGCTATGAGAGCCCCTGCATCCATAATATGTGCGATGGCTATGTCATTTTTCATCAGCCTCGCCTTGCGACAATATACTTAATCGCTGTCATTGTGCTTGGAGCTTTACTGCTTTTCATCAGTAAGGCGGCCATGAAATACTTCGACAGAGCCTTCAAGCGCTATGATGACCTGAATGAAAGCGTACAGGAAAACGTATCCGCTATCCGCGTTGTAAAGGCATACGTCCGTGAGGATTATGAGAAGAAACGTTTTTCAAAGGCAGCACAAAATATCTACGACGTATTTGTGAAGGCAGAAAGCCTTGTGGTATACAACTCTCCGCTCATGCAGTTTACAGTGTATGCCTGCATCCTGTTAATAAGCTGGCTCGGAGCTCATATGGTGGTAAGCAGCACTCTCACTACAGGTGATCTGATGGCTCTTCTCACCTATTGCATGAATATTCTGATGAACCTCATGATGCTCTCGATGGTGTTTGTAATGATTTCACTCTCACTCGCATCCGCAAGACGAATCAGCGAGGTATTAAATGAGCAGAGCACACTGCACAATCCAAAGGAACCGCTTTACGATGTGCCTGACGGAAGCATAAGCTTTAAGCATGTAACCTTCAGATATTCAGACACCGCTGAAACTCCGGTTCTGTCAGATATAAATCTAGACATAAAATCCGGTGAGACCATCGGCATCATAGGAGGAACAGGAAGCTCGAAATCTTCCCTTGTAAACCTGATAAGCCGTCTCTACGACACAGACACCGGCTCTGTAATCGTCGGAAGCCACGATGTGCGTGAATACGACATGGACACTCTCAGAAACAAGGTAGCTGTCGTGCTCCAGCAGAACGTGCTTTTCTCGGGCACCATACTCGAAAATCTGCGCTGGGGTGACAAAAACGCTACCACGGATGAGTGTATTGAGGCCTGCAAAATGGCATGCGCCGATGACTTTATCGAGTCCTTCCCTGACAAGTACAACACCTACATAGAGCAGGGCGGAACCAACGTATCCGGTGGCCAGAAGCAGCGTCTGTGTATCGCAAGGGCTCTGCTTAAAAAGCCAAGGATACTCATACTCGATGACAGTACCTCGGCTGTAGATACAGCAACAGATTCAAAAATCCGTGCTGCCCTCGCAAAAACAATACCGGGAACCACTAAGCTCATCATCGCACAGCGTATCTCATCAGTCATGGATGCTGACCGTATCATCGTGATGAATGACGGAAAAGTGGACGGCTTTGACACTCACGAAAATCTGCTTAAAAATAATGAAATCTACCGCGATGTTTACGATTCCCAGACAAACGGCGGAGGAGACTTTGATGAAGGAGGTGCTGCCTGATGCCAGGACCAAGAGGACCACGAGGTCCAAAACCCAAAATTAAAAATCCCGGTAAGCTTTTTGCGCGCCTCATGGGATTTATTTTCAAGAAATATTTACCGGCCTGCATAATTGTTGTGATATGTATCTTTGTCAGTGTACTTGCAAATGTGCAGGGAACCATGTTTACCAAAAATTTGATTGATGACTATATAGTACCACTGCTTAAGACAGGAAGTCCCGACTACGGACCACTCCTTGCAGCAATGGGAAGAGTTGCCGTATTCTACGGCATCGGCGTCATCAGTACGTTTACATACAGCAAAATAATGATCTACGTATCACAGGGCACCATTAAGAACCTGCGTGTTGAGCTCTTTTCCCATATGCAGGATCTGCCAATCCGATACTTTGACTCACATGCGCACGGCGATATCATGTCAATTTATACAAACGATATCGATACACTCCGCCAGCTCATCAGCCAGAGTCTTCCGCAGATACTTAACAGTGCTATCACTGTTGTGAGCGTTTTTGTTTCAATGGTCATATTAAATATTCCGCTCACCATACTAACTATCGTGATGGTAATCGTAACAACAGTCGTGACAAAGAAATTTGCAGGCTTCTCCAGCCGCTATTTCCTTGCACAGCAGCGCGACCTCGGCAAGGTTAACGGCTTCATCGAGGAAATGCTCAACGGCCAGAAGGTAGTCAAGGTATTTACCCACGAGCAGGAAAATATTGAAGCCTTCGACAAAATAAATGATGAACTCTTTGAAAGCGCCTACAATGCCAACATGTACTCCAACATGCTCGGTCCTGTAAACGCACAGATTGGAAATCTAAGCTACGTGCTCTGCGCTCTTGCAGGCGGTGTTATGGCTCTTTCAGGCTTTGGCGGTCTGACCCTTGGTAAGCTTGCGAGCTTTCTGACCTTTAACAAGAGCTTTAACATGCCTATCTCGCAGGTCAGCCAGCAGTTCAACAGTATCATCATGGCACTTGCCGGATGCGACCGTATCTTCTCACTGCTCGATGAAGCGCCTGAGACTGACGAGGGCTATGTCACACTGGTAAATGCTAAGGAAGAAAACGGAAAACTCACTGAAACACCTGAGCACACCGGCTTATGGGCATGGAAGCATACTCATCAGGCTGACGGCTCTGTGGACTACAAAAAACTCGATGGCGATGTGGTATTTGACGATGTGGATTTCGGATATGTGCCTGAGAAAATTGTACTGCACGATGTGGATCTTTTTGCAACACCCGGTCAGAAGATTGCCTTTGTCGGCACCACCGGAGCTGGAAAGACTACCATCACTAACCTTATCAACCGCTTCTACGATATAGCAGACGGCAAGATAAGATATGACGGCATCAATATAAACAAGATTAAAAAGGCAGATCTGCGCCACTCTCTTGGCATTGTTTTGCAGGATACCCACCTTTTCACAGCTACTGTCATGGAAAACATCCGCTACGGCAAGCTTGATGCCACAGATGATGAAGTATACGCAGCTGCCCGCCTGGCAAACGCCGATACGTTTATCCGCCAGCTTCCTGACGGCTACAATACTGTACTGACAGGTGACGGTGCAAACCTAAGCCAGGGCCAGCGCCAGCTTCTAGCCATTGCGCGTGCCGCTATCGCCGATCCGCCTGTGCTCATCCTCGATGAGGCTACAAGCTCAATTGATACACGTACCGAGCGTATTGTTCAGGACGGCATGGATAAGCTCATGCATGGCCGTACTACATTTGTTATCGCACACAGGCTTTCTACTGTCAGAAACAGCGACTGCATTATGGTTTTGGAGCAGGGACGCATTATTGAAAGGGGAAGTCATGATGAGCTGATTTCAAAGAAGGGAAAGTATTATCAGCTTTATACCGGAAAGACTGCGTAATTCACTTGACTAACTACGAAAACTGGGAGACCGGGAACGCAGCCGGGGGGATGGCACACCCTCATGTGCGCTAACGCTTTGCTGTTAAGATTCTGTACGAATTATGCTTATAGTGTTTCTATGCTTGACGAAACCGGCTTTTATGCGCCGTCCATGGCGCATAACACCTTGCCCAGCCATCCATGGCTGGGCATTTCTGTGTTTCATGTGCATAATTCTACAGTATCTAAACAGCTTCGCTAGTCGCTTACATGAGGGTGTGCCATCCCCCGGCTGCGTTCCCGGTCTCCCGGTTTTCTTACGCTGTGACTAGATGTTCATTTGTGGTTAGCTAATATTTCTTTCATCTTTTTGCACTTCGGCCTAATACAATTCCACCATATCGCTTGGCATTCTCAGATCACCTCTAGGAGATAATGAAACAGTTCCCACCTTTGGTCCGTCAGGTATGCATGAACGCTTAAACTGCTGCTGCCTGAAACGCGTAAAGAATGTTTCCAGAGTCTTTTCTATTTCACCCTTACTTACATTTGCAAAAGCAATCTCTGCAAGTTTTAATATCCGATCCCGGCTTTCTCCATTACGCAGAAAATGATAAAGGAAGAAGTCATGAAGGTCATATTTGCCGATGCTCTCCTCTGTTTTCTGTGCTATGTTACCGTCTTTATCCGGCGGCAGTAGTTCAGGAGAAATAGGCAGGTCTGCTATTTCGCAAAGCACATTTTTCATTTCATCCGTTGACGCGCACTCGCTGGCATAAGCCTGTACAATGTATTTAACAAGTGTCTTTGGTACACTGCAGTTCACGGCATAATTGCTCATATGGTCACCGTTGTAGGTGCACCAGCCAAGTGCAAGCTCTGACATATCACCTGTACCGATTACAAGTCCGTCTACCATGTTTGCATAATCGAATAATACTTGCGTACGCTCTCTGGCCTGAATGTTTTCATATGTCACGTCAAAAACATCATCCGGATGTCCTATATCCTTCATGTGCTGTCTGCATGCAGCCTCAATATTAACTTCCACGGCTGTCACTCCAAATTCTTCCATAAGCCTGTCAGCAATTGTCTTTGTAGTAGATGTAGTTCCAAATCCTGGCATTGTAATACCATAGATATTTCTCTTCGGAATGCCAAGTGCTTCAAATGCATCACAGCATACCAAAAGTGCAAGTGTGCTGTCCAGACCGCCGGATATTCCAAGAACAACCTTTTTTATTCCGGTGGATATGAGTCTCTGTTCCAGACCTTTTGCCTGAAGCGACAAAATCTCCATGCAGCGGTTTTTTCGGTTGTTTTTATCACTTGGTACAAACGGATACGGATTAACTTTCTTTGGCCATATTTGATAATCCTTCGTCCGGTTTTCACCATTTAAAATTACTTTTATCACATCCGGCACATCAGCCCATGAATCGCTGTTGTATCTGTGGCGGTCATTCATGCAGCGATCAATATCTATCTCACTTATCACAAAACCAGAGCTCATCACATCATCTTCTGATACCTTTTTATTCATACGTTTTGAATAATCTGACGTCTCACCAGCTATTCTGCCATTATCAGCTATGATGCAGTGGCCGGAAAATACCAGATCCGTGCTGCTCTCTCCTGCACCGCTTGACGCATACACGTATCCGGCACGGCATCTTCCTGACTGCATCGCCACAAGACTGCGCCTGTATTCTCTTTTTCCGATTACGTCATTGCTTGCTGATGGATTTATAATGATATTTGCACCGGCTTTGCAAAGCTCCCCGCTCGGAGGCGCACTTACCCATAAATCTTCACAAATCTCAGTACCGACAATTGCGCCTCTCAGATCCTTGATAATAATATTCGGAGAAAAAGGTACTGTTGGTCTGTTTGCGACATAATTTAAAGTAATCTCATCTGATAATCTCTTGTCTGCACTTGTAAACCAGCGTTTCTCATAAAATTCACCATAGTTGGGAATATATGTTTTTGGCACAATTCCAACAATTTCTCCGCTGTGTACATATGCAGCACAGTTGAAAAGTCTGCCAGCTTCATCTTCTATCGGCAGTCCCACGCATACAAGGATGCTTAAATCCTGCAATGCTGTTTTAATCCTGTACAGTTCTTGCTGAGCCTGCGCGAGCAGTTCTTTTCTCAAAAACATGTCTGCACAGCTATATCCCGTAATACACAGCTCCGGAAAAACCACAAGCTGCACATCCTTTTTTGCAAGTGACTCTGCAATGTGTATGATATTGTCAGCATTGTTCACGCAGTCCCCGAGATAAATCTCAGGGGACGATGCGGCAACACGGTAAAATCCTGTATTCATGACATTTCCTCCTAGCGGTCATTTTTCATCCTGTAATCAATGCAGCGGTTTAAGTAATCCACATAATCCGGATTTTTGCACATCCCCTTGCCGGGTGTATCAGAAATCTTCGCTACATCCATACCATTGCATATTGTGGTTTTCATGACAATATTGAGTGCAGGAACATCTGTATCATTGCTTAAGTATGTGCCAATACCGAAAGCTACATTTGTTTCCTTGCAGAAATGTCTGTAGAGCTTGTCAGCACGCTCAAAATCAAGACTGTCGCTGAATAAAAGTGTCTTTGTTTTTGGGTCAATTCCAAGGCTCTTGTAATGAGCAATCATCTTTTCACCCCACTCATACGGGTCTCCGCTGTCATGACGCACTCCTGAGAAAAGTGTCGCATAGGTCAGCTGGAAATCACGCAGGAAACAGTCTGTTGTGATTGTGTCAGTAAGCGCAATACCGTTTAATACTCCATACTCCTTGATCCATGCATCGAGAGCATACCAGTTTGAATATGCCGGATTGTGCCTGTGATTGCCCTGTCCTGTGCACATAATCCACTCATGAGCCATGGTGCCTACAGGTGTAAGTCCGTACTTCTTTGCAAGATACACATTTGATGTGCCGACAAACTTTGATGAACTGTGCAGGGTGTCGTTTAAATGTGCGAACTTCTGCACTGCAAGCTCCTGCGCTTCAGCAGAAAGTCTTCTTCTGAGACCAAACTCTGAGAATGTACCGCGTACCAGTGTCCGTTCTTTAAATTCTCATACTTTGCATCCAAACGCTTCTTAAAGCTGTCAAGCAGCTTATCATAGTCATATGCCATTCTGAAATACACTTCATTTACAATGGCAAGTGTCGGAATCTCATACATTGAAGTGTTAAGCCATGTTCCTTTTGCCTCGATAGACAAGCCACAAGGTGCATCTGTTCCTATCTCAAAATCCTCAAAACGCGGCTGCCAGAGACGAAGAAAATCAACATAAGAGCCTTTGATCCATTTGATATTGTCAAGATATGCAAGCTCATCCTCTGTAAACCGAAGCTTACAGAAAGCCTTAATCTGTTCTGTTATCTCCTGCACCATTTTCTGTGTAAAATGCACATCTTCATTTCTGCACTTGAATGTCCATGTGGTCTTGTAATCCGTAAACTGATGGAATATTGTCTGACCCATCGAAAATTTATACATGTCTGTCTCTAAAAGACTTGTGATTATCTGGTTTAATTTCATGATATTCTCCTCCTAATTCTTACGCTATCAGTATGTTAGAAACCCTTTTGATAAATGGCTTTCTATATGATATTGACCTGGATCATTTTCATTGCTTCTATTGCTGTCTTATGACTTTCAGGCGTTACGCAGGCACAGGCATTTTCTATCACTGACACCTCTGCATCTTTACAGAACGTCTTTGCAATCGCTACGTTGCTGATTACGCATATTCCCGTGCAGAATCCGCAGAAATAAATCTCTGTATCGCTGTTGTCATATCCCGCAAGCAGTTCGCCAAGCTCTTTGCTGCCAAACGTCGGCTTGTCAATATAAGTCATATCATCACAGTCAACTCCACGCTCCTTCATTGCTGCTTTAAGACGAGCGTCTACTTCCCATCCGTTTGTCCCTTTAATACAGTGAGCTACCGGAAGCTTTCTTCCCTCCTGAGTATTCAGATAGTTTTCATCATGCGTATCCCTTGTGAATATCACGTCATCATATTTTCCTGACCTGATTTCATCTGCAATAACATTTGTTGCCACGTTACACTCCTTGTTTCCAAGAACTCCTGTAATAAAGTCATTCTGTGCATCCACTACTACTAAAATTTTCTTTGCCATAATCATTTCCTCCTACATCATATAATCATCATTTGTTGCATCCATAAGGATTTTTCCAAGCTGCTTTAAATCCTTCCACATCCATCGCGGAACCAGATCCCTGACTTTGTCATAATCTTTCTTATACAGCAAATCTCTGATCATTGTACTTGAAATCTCAATATCGCTTCTGCCAAGGTTTCTGATGGTCACATTCTTTAAAATATCATCTGTAAACCAGTTTTCCGCAATCTTCGGGTCGTCGTTGTAATAGAATGTAAAGCTTTTCTCTCCAATTTCATTAGCTATGTTGTAATAGAAGAAAGAACCCCATTCCTTTACATATTGAGCTGCATCCTCCATGCTCCAGTCTGATAATGTCATAACCTTTACATCTGCACCGCTTAAATCCTCTTCCTGCAGTACGTTTTCAACAAGTCTTTTTCTGTATTCGATTGGAAACGGATTTCTCTTTGTATAGCTTTTGTTTGCACTGCCTATCACAACAAGCAGATTTTCGCACTCCGATGCGGCCTGTTTTATCATGTTCAGGTGTCCGTTATGGAATGGCTGTGCCCTTGTGAGTATCACACCGTTTTTATATTTCTTCTGCACTTTAACCAGTTTACGTTCATCCATGTTAAGGTCAACATATCTGTACACAGCAGCCGGTTTTCTTCCGACAATAGGTCTCTGCGACCTGTCAAGTGAAACAAGCTGTCCTGCAATCTTCTCACGGAACACCTTTGGATGAACTTCCTTTCCTGAAAGAACCTCAAACACCTTAAGCAGGTCCGGAATGGTAAACTCACGCGGCACAAGGTTAAACATAATGCCTGTATACTCAGCCTTATTCCTTATCCTCATAAGTCCTTCCAGTATAATCTGGTCATGGTCAAAAGCAAGCTTTTCGTCTGATACGCTGACCGGAACAAAGTTTTCCACTGTGATTACACCGTTTTTAAATTTCTCAGACTTGAGGGAGTATTCAATTTTAATCAAGTCGTTTGCAAACTCAAGTTTTTCATCTGCAAATTTCACATCGAACCATCTGGCATCCTTTGCGTCATCACCTGCAACGGCAGACTGCTCATATCCATATGGAAGCAGTGCAATATATGCAATATCAATAATTCTCATACGCGGGTCCCTGTCCGGCTGGCTCATGGTATAGAGCTGCTCAAGATAAATATCTGTAAGACCTGTTTCCTCTTTAAGCTCCCTGCACGCTGCTTCATATGCTGATTCCTTTATGTTAATAAATCCGCCTGGAAGCGCCCATTTGTCTATCTCCGGATGAGCCTTTCTCTTTATCAGAAGCACCTGCATACAGCTTAAGTCTTCCTTCATACGAAGCACCATCATGTCAACTGTAACCGATGGTCTGTCATAATCGCCCGGCTTATATTCTGCTAAAAACTCCCGTTCTGTTAATCCATTTACATCTACTTTATTCATGTGTTCAACTCCTATAATTACTTTCTGCGCTTCTTATATTTACTTTATGTACTTATTATAGTAACTCTTAGTAACTATGTCAAGTACTTTATAGAATTAATTATAATTTTTGCAAATTTATTATGCTTCCACAACCTGTCTGCAGGAGACGCTAATATATAAGCTCAAAAAAAGAGGATGTGAAAAAACTCGATTGAGTTTTTTCACATCCTCTTCCATTTTCTGTGTTTCATGTGCATAAATCTACAGTATCTAAACAGCTTCGCTATACATCAGGCAATTTCTTCGGAGTTACGCTTTATCTGGTTCACTATCTCCATTATCTGTTTTGCGGTACTCATATCATCTTTGAAAAGAGTTGTGATACTTCCAACTGATTTAAATGGTTCACCCATCAATACTTATTATCTTCGATATTTCCATTTGCTACTATATAGTCCACTATCAGATTTACGAATCTCATCTGATTTATGTTCAAGCGCTCTTCTGACATAAAACAACTGAAGGCTTCGTTTACTGCCGCTCTATCTACACCGACTATTTTTCGTACTAATCTGCCTATCGGTGTCTCTCCGTATTCCTTTATATAATCTTCCTTTGAACCAAGCTCAGTCCACAGAATTCGTTCCAATTCCCTTAGATCCGTTTCTGTCAGCTTTTTGTTGTTTTTCAGCTTATACACTGACAATTTGTCACTATGCTCTTTCAGGTAAAATTCGACTTTTTTACGATAATTTTTCAAGTCATTTCCGCCATATAAAGGTTCACCCGGTGTACCATCTGTTATAGAGTCCGTGAAATTTGTATAGTATATTGGCCGTACCTGTCTGTCAAGGTACTGCAACAGACCTCTTAAAGCTTCTCTTACTGTATCAAGCTCTATTATAGTGACTTTATCCCAAAATTCATTTGTCTGGACCTTTTCGATAATCTCCTTTTTCTTTTCCACCTGTGGGATTGAGTATTTGGCAGACAGCTTTTCTGCGGTCTGAACCACTATATTCACCGGACTTTGTATGCTTTTGCTTTGCAACAGTCCAAGATCTATACTGTATACCAGATAGTCAAATCTTCGCGCCAGCTCATCTTCCTTTTTAGGCCTGATAAGAGGTGCAATATGCTCCCTGATATCCGAAATCTCTATTGTCTCCAGATTATCCCACGATGATGAAGCCCTGAAAAACTCTACATAACGCAGATGTCTTTTCACCATAAAACTATCGTCATTTAAGCTAATTACATCTTCCTTTAAATCATCCACAAGACTTTTTCTGTAATCTGCGTATACCTCATCACTACTGTATACCGGTGCCTGAAGCTCTCTGACAATCTGGGCTTTTGTGTTATATATTTTCTCATTGAGTGATTCTGTTATGCCATTCTCCGCTCCATTTTTGTTCACGCGGAAATATTCAAAATTGTTACAGAAATCAAATATGAGAAATCTTTCTTTGTCCATACCCTCTCCAAGCAGATTAGGGCAAAGCCTGGTTCCCCTTCCAATCATCTGCCAGAACTTGGCATAGCTTTTTACCTTCTTAAAAAATACAAGATTCAAAATCTCCGGAATATCTATTCCTGTGTCGAGCATATCAACAGATACTGCTATCTGTGGCATTTTATCACTTGTGCTAAACTCATCTATCAATGAATCACTGTACTTTATACTATAATCTATCCGCTTTATGAAGTCTCCTCCATATTCCGGAAAAAGCTTATTGAAACGCTCGACTATTGCCTGCGCATGCAAAGAGTTTTTGGCAAAAATTATTGTCTTGCCAAGCTTGTCTCCACCCTCAATTTTTAAGCCCTTTTCCATAAGCTCTCTTAAAACCTTATCAATTGTATCCGCGTTAAAAAGCCATGTATTTACGGCCTCTCCTGATATATCATCACCTACAGTGTCATCATCAGAAAATGTATCCTCATACTCTTCTTTTTCCTCATCTGACAGCTCATCATAGTGAATACCGCTTTCCATTATTTTTGACTTATATTCCAGTGTAGAATAATTGACCAGATAGCCCTCTTCCACCGCTTTTTCAAGCTCATACGCAAATGTCGGAACTCCTCTTTCAAGGTCAAAGACTCCATATGTGTTTTTGTCGATTTCATTCTTTGGAGTGGCAGTCATACCAAGTAACATCGCATCAAAATACTCAAATATTTCCTGATATTTTTTGTAAATGCTGCGGTGTACTTCATCGCAGATTATGAGCTGAAAATGCCCCGGACTAAAGAGCTTCTCACCATATTTGTTTTTCCTCTCATCTATGGCATTCATCATCGTCGGATATGTAGAAAAAATCATCCTGCACGACTCAGGGTCATCTTTATTGTCAAGCAGATTACAGCATGATAAATCAGGAAGCAGATTCGTATAATTGTTTTTGGCCTGCTTCACAAGAGCTTTTCTGTCTGCGAGGAACAGAATATTTTTCACGTAATTGTGGCGCCTTAATACATCAACAATACTAATGCTCACTCTTGTCTTTCCTGAACCTGTGGCCTGCACTATAAGCATCTTACGGTGCTTATTTGTGATAGCATCGCAGACTGCGGTTACAGCCTCTTTCTGATACGGTCTGTTGGTAATATCATCGCTTATCCGTATATTTTCAAGCGGAATCCTTGAAGTGCGTCCATCCATCTCAAGCTGCAGCTCTTCCTGTGTGAAAAAGCCTGAAACCTCACGCCTTGGATATCCCATATAATCATTCGTATAGAAAAATTCAAATCCATTTGTTATGAAAATAAGAGGGCGTCTATTGTATTTATTCTGCAAACAGTCAGCATACAGCTTCGCCTGCTGGCTTCCTACCATAGCATCCACAGAAGCCTTTTTAGCCTCCACTACAGCAAGTGGAAGATTATCCTTTCCCCAAAGAACATAATCCACATACCCTGTTCCTGTGCTGTTTGGCATTCCTGTAACCGGCTCCTCCTCCGTGACATTTCTGCCAATAACCCATCCTGCCTCCTTTAAGGCAACATCTATATATCTCTTGCGGGTTTCTGCCTCACTTATCGTATCTACATGGAACTCCCTTGTCTTTACATTCTGACTACGCTTCTTTGTCATCTGCTCGCGGAGCTCTTCATTCTCCTTCAATACGCTCTCGAGCTTTTTATCCTTACTGCTTAAGCCCTCATACAGCTTCATGAGCTCATCAGCCTTTATACGCTTTTCATTACCGCTTGCAAGAATCGACTCATCATATGTCTTCTCATCGTATTCCCTCGAATATGAATAATCAATCCAATCGCAAAACTCAAACAAATCACGAAGCGCTATTATTGCTTCATCCCTGCCTATATTGTTGTTGGTATGAACTGCAACATTTCCCAGATGAATGGTATATTTGAGCATTGGAAACAGCCTTGGCTCAATTATCCTTCTAAACGTTGGCTCATGAATAAGACTCGATACATTATCTCTGTACGGAAGCGAAAGCTCCGCGTCATATGAGAAAACAAACCTCACTGCAAGCTCAAGTGCACGCCTCGACAAAATGGCACAAGTGCCGGTGAAATGGATAAACTTTTTTCTGCTTCAACTGCCTGTTTTGCAAAATCTGCGTATTCTTCTTTCTTTAAAAGGTAATCAAAATTAGTTTCCATGTAATCACCCCTTTTATCTTTCTACAAGCACTTTGCATCTCTTCCTGCAAAATGCAATTCCATAATACATGATATTCTGTCTGTCATTATTTAACAGATATTCCTGATATCTTCTATCCTTTATCTGTTTCAGAGCTTTTTCACAGGATTTTTCCATAGCTTTAAAATCTTTTGTGTATTTAAGCTCTGCAATAATTCCTTCATCCGGATCATCTGTCTCCACAATAATATCTGCAAAGCCCTCTCCTGCCTCAACATTTGACTTTACCAGCCAGTCCTCATTGCCACTCAAAATGCCAATAAGCAGATTATGATAGGAACTTTCCTTTTCCTCATTTCTCGCTTTTGTGTCAAAAACGCTCACCGAATTGCTCAGCACCTTGTTTAAATACATTTCCATTATCTGTGTATTTCCATCTTTGAAAGCCTTCCAAAAGTCCTGCAACTGCTCTGTATTGGAAAATAATTTATTCCTGAACCACTCCTGTATCTGCAGCTTAAATACTTCTTTAATCTCCTTGTTCGGAATTACAAGGCTATATTTTTTGTCCTCACTTATCTTTGTATATGTCAGATAACCTGTTGTAAACAGAACACTCCATAGATTATCAATATTATTGTCTATTTCGTCATAGGTCATATCCAGACGGATTTGCTTGTCTATGGCTTCTCCCGCGATCAAACGCTCAATTTCATTTCTGGTTGTCTTACCAGCCTTATCTATAAACCTCTTAACAAGCTCATTTCCGCTTGTATTAATCCAATACGCTTCCGGTCCTGCCATTGGATCATCTTTTATTCGGTCAACATGATTGATTACATCCCACGGACAGTATACATCGACATTTCCGAAATGATAACCATCATACCATTCCTTTGTCTCCGCAAACCTGTTTTCCACATGATAAAATGCCAGCAAACGCTCTACTTCATCATCCGTAAATCCAAAGTGTTCATCAAATCTTGTATCAGTAATAGATAAAATCTTGAAATTATTCAATCCTGTAAAAATACTTCTTTTGAAACACGAAGACAACCTGTTAAGACAGCAAAATCCAATGCCTCATTTGTCTTTAATGCTTTTCCGAATATGGCACGTATCAAAGAAACCATCTCTTTATAATAGCCATTTTGAAATGCCTTATCCAGTGGAACATCATATTCATCTATTAAAATAACCGTTTTTCTGCCATGATGCTACGTACGTCTGAGCATCGATCGATGTACAGCTACGTACGTCTGAGCATCGATCGATGTACAGCTACGTACGTCTGAGCATCGATCGATGTACAGCTACGTACGTCTGAGCATCGATCGATGTAC
>ENA-OQCN01000023-OQCN01000023.1-human-gut-metagenome-genome-assembly--contig:-NODE-23-length-59948-cov-2.391936_pt1 | contig 59948 bp, 70 predicted proteins | sample MGYA00242497_ERZ504576 | MGnify/ENA primary metagenome ERZ504576 (study PRJEB26092, sample SAMD00036296) | human gut metagenome | host: Homo sapiens | study: EMG produced TPA metagenomics assembly of...
CACCGTCAGAATCTTCTGTTTTCACGCGCTTTACCTGCTGCTCACTCTTTTGATATACGCTGTTTTCCGATCGCAATACCGCCAAATACACTTTTTCCGTGATAAACTTTCATAAAATCCACCTTTCTGTGACCATATGCACAGCAGGCGGACTGCCGAATTTCGGTGTCCGCCCTTTTATTTTCTTATTTGATAACGTTACAGAGTTGTCTTGAAAAATTCTCCATTGCCTGTGCTGCTGCTTCCTCATCGCTTCCCTCTACGGTAACGGTAACAGTCTGTCCCTGCTTTACAGCAAGTCCCATGATACCAAATACACGCTTGCAGTCTGCTGACTTTCCTTCCTTATTCAGCTTAATAGCACTCTCAAATGCCTTTGCTGCCTTTACCAGTTCTCCTGCCGGACGAGCGTGGATTCCTTCTGGATCTGTAATAGTGTAAGTAAACTCTTTCATTTTGTTCTCCTTTATCCTCTTTGATTTTATTATAAGGGCAAGCTGCCCCTTTTTTCTTTTCAGGTTTTTAGTTATCAATTTTTTAATTGACGCATTTTATGCTTCTCTTGGCTTCTTTAACACACCTAATAAAACAGTAGAAATAACCGTTCCAATCACAAGTGCCAGTAAATACATAATTGCATTTCCTACTACAGGAAATACGAAAATACCGCCATGCGGTGCCATAAGTGTACATTTAAACAGCATACTAAGTGCACCTGCAACTCCAGAACCAATCACACATGCCGGAATTACATGAAGCGGATCAGCTGCTGCAAATGGAATTGCACCTTCTGTGATGAATGCCAGACCCATGATAAGTTTGTCGGACCTGCATCTCTTTCTTCCTTTGTGAAACGATTCTTAAACAAAATCGTTGACAGTGCAATTGCACATGGAGGAACCATACCGCCAATCATAACAGCTGCCATAACATCATAATTTCCAGAAGCGATTGCTGCGGTTCCAAATACATATGCTGCTTTGTTGAACGGACCTCCCATATCAATTGCCATCATACCTGCAAGAACAAATCCTAATAATAGCTTACTCGAACCGCCCATACTTGTCAAGCCATTATTTAATGCAGTATTTACTGCACCCATAACAGGCTCTACTACAAAGTTCATAAGAAGTCCCATTGCTAAAATTCCAACTACCGGATAGATCAAAACTGGTGTGATTTTTTCAAGTGCATCCGGCAGCTTGTCACAAACTTTTTTTTAGTCCAAGGATGATATAGCCAGCTGCAAAACCAGCAACAAGTGCACCTAAAAATCCTGATTTTCCACTATATGCAATCATTCCGCCGACAAAGCCAAGTGCCAGTCCAGGACGGTCTGCAATTGCCATTGCGATAAAACCAGCCAATACTGGAAGCATAAAGGAAAATGCCGTGCTTCCGATACTTTTTAACATTGCTGCAACAGGTGTAATGCTTCCAAATGCAGAACGCTCCTCTGCTGACAGTGATGCCATATCAACGCCAAAACCATCAATTAAAAATGCGAGTGCAATCAAAATTCCTCCGCCTACAACGAAAGGAAGCATATGAGAAACACCGTTCATTAACTGCATATAAATTCTATGACCAACGCTTCCGCCGCTCTTTGCTGATGTGCTTGAAGAAGACTCGCCTGCACCAGATGCATGATACACCAAAACATCACCAGACATAGCACGGTTTAACAATTCCTCTGCCTTGCTGATTCCATCAGATACCTGACACTCAATCACCTTTTTTCCATTGAAGCGCTCCATCGGAACCTTTGCATCTGCTGCCACGATAATGCAGTCAGCTTCATCAATCTCAGCCTGTGTCAGCACATTTTTTGCACCGCCTGAACCGCGAGTTTCAATTTTAATGCGGCATCCAAGCTTCTTTGCTGCCTTCTCTAAGCCTTCCGCTGCCATATAGGTATGAGCAATTCCTGTTGGACATGAAGTAACTGCCAAAATCTTCTTAACTGGCTCAGCCTTATTCTCAGATGGCTCATCTAATATGCTTGTCTGCTCAAGACGCTCATCAATGCTTGCTTTTTCTTCATCAGCCTGATCAATAATTCTTAAAAATTCTTCAACACTTGATGCATTTCTAAGATTTTCTGTAAACTCCTCATCCATCAGCATAACAGACAGCTTACTTAACACATCCAAATGCACATTGTCTTTTGTGTTTGGCGCCGCAATCAAAAACAGCAGTGTAACAGGCTCACCGTCAAGTGAATCAAAATCTACTCCATTTTTGATGACCATTGCTGCTAGACCTGGTCTGCTGACTGCATCACACTTTCCATGTGGAATAGCAATTCCTTCTCCAATTCCTGTGGTGCTTTCTTCTTCTCTCGCATAAACCTGACTGCGATATGCTTCTTCGTCATTGATTTTTCCACTCTTTGTCATCAGTGCTACTGCCTGATCAAGTGCTTCACTCTTTGTCTTTGGTGATGACGTAAGCGATACGCTTCGTGCATCGAGCAAATCTGTGATTCTCATATATCAAACCTTACCTTTCCTTTTTTATTTGCACTCATTAACCTGAACCTGATTGTAAACCTTTTCAATCATTTCACTATCTGCCAGATATTCTGAAAATGCACTTGCACTTCCGCAGGCAACACCCATACGAAATGCTTCCTTATAATCATGTGATTTCATCCAACCTGCCAAAAAGCCTGCAACCATAGAATCACCTGCACCGACACCATTTATCAGTGTGCCTTTTGGTGCCTCTGCCATGAACACGCTTTTATCTTCGCTTACAAGAACAGCACCCTCTCCAGCCATTGAAATCAGTACGTTTCTCGCACCTTTTTCCTGAAGCTTCTTTGCATAAGGAACTACAGATTCCTTCGTTGAAAGATTAACACCGAAAATCTCACCAAGCTCATGATTATTTGGCTTAATTACAAATGGATGATATTCCAGCACATTAACAAGCAAATCTTTTGTTGCATCTACTGCAAGCAAATTTTCTTTCCTTCCATGCGTGCTGCAATATTTCTGTACATGTCATCTGGCATTGATGCAGGAATGCTTCCAGCAAGCACAAGTACGTCACCTTCCTTTAAGACATCAAGACGCTCAAGAAGCTCTTTTGTCTTCTCCTCGCTGATGGCAGGTCCCATACCGTTGATCTCAGTTCCTTCTACATTCTGAAGCTTCAAATTGATACGCGCACATCCATTTTCCATCTGAATAAAATCTGTATGAATGCCCTGTACCTGAAGCTGACGCTTAATCTCTTCTCCAGTAAAGCCTGCACAAAAACCAAGCGCCGTACTCTCAATACCAATATGATTTAATAAGATTGAGACATTAATTCCCTTTCCGCCAGGAAGCAGCTGTTCTGACTCGGTACGATTTGTTTTACCAAGCTCAAATCCCGGTACAGAAACGATATAGTCCAATGACGGATTGAATGTTACTGTATAAATCATGACGTTTCCTCCTATTCCAAACGATTGCTTTACACTTCTTATAGTGTGATTATACAATCATTATCGCTCAAAATCAATCAATATAGTGCACGAATATGATTGATTATTTTGGTGTATCCTGCACAAGTTTGATTGATTTGTGATTGTTTGGTTGTTTTTGGCTGATTTTAGTCATTTTTTCTTCATTTTCCTTCGTAACTTTTGTTTTAAAAATGCTCAAAAAAATACTGATACAAAAAAGCAATACGCCTCACTGTATCAGTATCTTTTTCTTTTTATTTTTATTCTTTGTTTTCTTCTAACATAGTCAGACATGCAGTCGTCTTGATAACTCTGACAAAAACGTCTTTCCCTGAAAAATGATTTTTGCAATAAGAAGCAGCACACCAATGCCTGTTGTCACTGTCACAAGCATTGTGTTATGCATAACTCCAACACAGACAAGTATTACAACAAAAACTGTTGCTATAATAGTCAGCAAAAAATAAATTCCATAATCTGTCTGGTGCTTTCTGTCCACAAATCCAAGAATAAAATATAATAAATTCATGCCAACTACTGTAAGCGGAAGAACAATCTGTACGCTCCAGCCCTTCCAGCCAGTATACCAGTCATACGCTATACATAAAATCATGCCTATGATCACTTCATACATGACCATTTTGCGAATATTTTTCCACTTTCGCTGTCCGACAATCAAAAGTGCATAGCCGCCAGCCACACCTATTACGACAAGAAAAAATATCGGCTGCCATGTGCGGTCTGATAATACCATAATTCTGTCGACCATACCTGCCACAATAACTGCTGCGAGTGCCGCAAACGTTACGATTTTCATAAAAATGAAATCTGCCTGTTTTTTCTGTGTCACAGGAAATACATCAAAGTCTTCTTTTATAGAGGAATCTGCCGTACCTTCATCTATAATTCGCTTTTTACACAGCGGACAATATACACGCTCTCCAGAAAAGGTAAGACCGCATTTCTGACATCGAATTGTTTTTTCTCTTTTTATCAGTATCCATCATCAGTCTTCCTTTCCCGAATAATTCGTGTTGATAATCATATCTGGATCAAACTCAGCCAATCTGCGAAAGAATGCACGCTCTGTGTCCTTTGGACTTGAACTTCCTGCGCATGTTACCATCATATGATCTTCATATGAACACATGCAAATTTGTCTTCCGGCACATCCAATAAAAAAGTCAAACTGACAGACATATGGTGCCAATGCCTTTGGCATTGTAATTCGCCCGATATTTGAAAAATACATTGTCTGACGCGCTCCTGCAATCAGACCAGACAATTCCATTCCAATATCCTTAAAAATGAGTGGGATTGCTCTTGCTGCCATATGCTTTTCCAGACTAACCTGACCGGCAATCATTTTTTCAAGCTTTTCCTTTGTCAGTTCTCTTCTGAAATTTTCTGCAACTGCAGCTATAACGTCTTCTAATGTTTCTCCCTGCTTTTTTCGATCATAAGTAACTGCAATCAGTCCAAAGAAATTTCGCACCGTCGCTGATGGAAAATAACTTCTAAGGTTAACAGGAACCATAATTCGCACTGCTTTCTTTCTATCTCTTGGTTCCATTGCATCATAGATAGACAAAATCAAAAGAGACACCAAAAAGACCGTCACTGTCGTATGATACTGTTTTGCTGCCGCAATGATCTGTCTTGTTGAAACCTCTGCCTCTGTTACCTGTTGGAAAAAGTCAGGTGTCGACGGCTCATGGAAATGAAAAATCGGCACTGTCTTTTCACCTAAGAAGGACATACTTGAATTTTTCTCTTCCTTGTTATAATACTGACTGAAGCTGTCTGAATCCTTTTCTCGAAATGTACTGTCTATACCAAGTGACAAATCTTCATGCGCAAGCACTGGATGAACAATCTTCAAATAATTGACTACCAGCGTTTTCAAAAACATAAGCGCGCCTGTCGCATCTGCCATAGCATGGAATACCTCAAAATTGATCCTGCACTTATAATAAGAAATATCGATCAGCAAATGATGCTCGTTCTTATCATAAAGACGGCTGCATACATTTTGATCTTCCTCATGCACAATCGGCATCTCTCCTGATTCCTCAAGATAATACCAAAACATGCCATGACGGATGATGTTTGTAAAAATAGGAAACTCCTCCAACGCCTGCTCCGCTGCCTGCTGCAGCGCTTTCTTTTGAACAGGCTCTGTCAGCTGACAGGCAAAGCGAAATACACGGCTGTCTTTTTTATTCGCCAATGCCGGAAATACCTTTGCCGCATTGTCCAACCGGCTCCATCCCGGCCGTTTTGTATTCTTCACTTATCCCTCGCCTCACTTTTCTCTTTACTTATTTTTGTCAGAAGGCACTTCGTTTTCTGTCAAAGCATCCATTTTGACTGCTTCGTCTTCCGATTGTCCTCGTTTTCCAATGAAGCCTTCAATTGCCTCATAAATTTCCTTTGCACCTGCAAAAATCGGCGGAAGAAGCATCATTCCATGAATACCGTCTAACACACGAACACTCTTTACGCTGCAGCCGGCCTCGCGCATCTTTTCACCTAATGCTTCACCTTCGTCACGAAGCGGATCATACTCCATCGTGATCAAAAGCGTATCAGGCAGATTTGAAAAGTCATGATGCTGAAGCGGTGCAAAGTATGGATTTTTCTCATCTTCCTCACTGCTTCTATAAAGCTCCATGTACTCGCACATCAATGCACGTGTAAGTAAATAGTCATATCCATTTTCTTCAACTGATGGATATGGATTATCGTCACCATATGAACCATAAGCTACAGGATAAATCAGTACCTGTCTTTTTGGCATCAGCCTCCACGATCTCTTGCCATCATACCAAGTTCCGCACAGATCTCACCGCCGGCGCTGTCGCCCATGATAACAATATCTTCCTGCTTTGCTTGATACCAATCTTCGCAATGCGCAAGAACTGCCTGCATCGCCTCATAGCAATCCTCTAATCCCTGCGGAAAACGGTGCTCTGGCGCCAAACGATAATTAACAGAAACAACCTTATAGCCAGTGCGCTCAGATAGATTTGCGCAGACATTTCCGTAGCTTTCAAAATCACCTGTCACAAAGCCGCCACCATGAAAAAATAAAATAAGCGGTGCCACTTTTCCGTCATAGCTGTAGGTACGAAGCAAGATATCACGCCCCTCAAGATGGAGAATGCGATCCATCGTATTGCAGCTTCTTCCCTTGTAATACGGATACATTTTTTCTTTTTTGCGGCTCTTCTCGTAGTCTTTTGTCATATCACCCTGATGACGTGACATTGTTCGAATTGCGGCTCTTAAAACTTTATTCATAAATGGCTGTATTCCTTTCTGTGGTATGCAGTCACAAAACTCTTATAACTTGCACAATGTAAAGTGTGCCTCGCCTTCGCGGTCAATTTCCATCAATATATATGTGTGGGCAAAACCATCCTGACGCGGCAAAGTTAAACTTCCTGGATTTAAGATAGTGACATCCCTTCCCTGATTGATAATCGGCACGTGAGTGTGACCATACATTGCGATGTCTGCTCCACGAAGAAGTGCTGCCTCTTTGAGTGTCTGGATTCCGAAATTTACCTGATAACGATGTCCATGTGTCAAAAAGACGCGGTACTTTCCGATTTCTATTAGCTTATCCTGCGCAAGATCAGATGAATAATCACAGTTTCCGCGCACAATATCAACAGGGCAGCCTGCTAAGCGTGCTATCTCATCCTGCTGTCCCTCTGAGTCACCAAGATGAATCAATCTGTCTGGCTTTCCTGTTCTGGCTAACATTTCCTTAAAATAATTAAGTCTTCCATGTGTGTCACTGACAATCAGAATGCGCTCACTCATTATTGCTTTCCTCTTTTTGCAAAATTGCCTTCATGGCACGAAGTGCTTTTCCTCTATGGCTGATCTTGTTTTTCTCTTCTGCTGAAATCTCTGCCGTTGTCTTGCCAAGCTCTGGCACATACACAATCGGATCATAGCCAAAGCCACCACAGCCTGCCGGTGTCTTTGCGATTACACCCTCGATGGTGCCGCGTGTAACAGCAGTATGGCCATCTGGAAAGCTGGCTGCAATCACACAAACAAAGCGTGCACTGCGGTCATTCCCTTCCACTCCATCAAGACGGTCAATGATAGACTGATTTTTGATATCATATGATGTGTCCTCACCCATATATCTGGCTGAATGTACACCTGGTTCTTTATTTAAATAATCAACCTCCAGACCAGAATCATCAGCCAGAATGATGTCATCAGTATATGGACGAAGCGCATTTGCCTTAATCAGAGCATTTTCCTCAAATGTGCTGCCATTCTCATCGATATCGACCTTGATGCCAGCATCCTTAAGAGACGTAATCTCATAGCCGCTTCCTTCCATAATCATGCGGATCTCACGCATCTTTCCCTCATTTGTGGTTGCGAATAATATTTTTTTCATGGTGTTTTTTTCCTTATTCTTTCTTACTGTTCTTTTGTGTATGCCTTTAAGCATATGTTGCACTTATATTTGTCCTGCGCAGACTGCCAGCTTGTACCTTTCATGCTGATGTAGCCCTCGTTTCCACTCAGGTTTGCAATGACAGCGCCATCCTTGCTTGTGTACTCGACTGCTACAGGTCGCTCACTGCCTGGCGTGCGCACGTAGACGATCACTGCATATCGATCACCATCTGATAAAAGCACTGGCTTGTCCAATTTGACTGTGTAATACCCGGCATTTGAAAAACTGCCAGATGCCGCCTTTTTCTGGAATGTCAGATCAGCCTCTCCTGTCACCTTATTTACCACATAAACTTCATAACTAGTGTCTGGTGCTGTGGCATAAAAACCAACAGCTTCAAGCACCTCTTCGCCATTTGCAGTATAAAGATTTGCAAAATAAGCTTCCTCGTTTCCATAACCAAGCTGTCCAACCCATCCGCACTTATCTGACTGGTAAATTCGATCATAATTATCTGTATTTTCAATTTTTGTGTAGGCTGCATTATAGATGCCGACATTGGAATCATAATAAGACACCCAGAAATATCCGCCGTCACCAAAGCCAGTTCCCCAGCTGTTCATGCAAAGCCATGCACCATTTCCCTCTGGCTGTGTACGAAAATTTGACGCGGCATAACCATCATCCCAACCAACAATCAGCGTATCATGATTTATTTTGTTCGTTCCTATATAACAGTATGCGTTCTGTGCATTGTTATAATATGAAGATTCGCTGTTTTCACCGCTGACCTCACAGTAGATAGATGTCTGGACACTTCCATATAGATAAACAGCTCGCTTAATTGCAGATTGATCCTTTGACGGAATGATTTGAATTTCCTGCACATGCTTAACTGCCCTTAATGATGTATCAGTTTTTCCATCACCATATGGGTCATCTTCCTCACGCACAGGTCCTTTCCATGAGAGCAGATACGCCATCGCCATAGTGTACTCACCGCCCGTATCCTGTTCCCAGGTATATCCATTATTCAGACTCATGTGATCAACTGAGAAATTCCAGCTTTCCTCTGGAAGAAGTGACGCCTCTAGTGCACCGACTGATGCAAACGCCCAGCATGTACCAAGCTTTCCCTGATTCATAACTGGCGCATCAAGACCATACAGCCTTGGGTCAAATGCTGAAGGAAGCTTAGAGGCTTCTGGACGGATATCAGTAAATCGAATTGTATTGGCTGACGCATCCCACTCGACCTCATAGTCAAGTCCCTTCGCTACTACATCTGCACTTAAATAGTAAGATCCTCCCTGAAAAACAAGTGCATTCGTGATCTTTTCCTTTTCACCATTGATTACGATCTCTTCTTTATTTTCCTCTGCCTCTATGCTTCGGTCATTGCGGTATGCCTTCAGTGTTTTGTGATCATAGATTCCTACATTGCAAAGAAAGACATCGCGAAGCGTATCCACTGGAATCATCAGTTGTCTGTCATCTGCCATATATGGCTGTATATCATTCTTTGCCAAGCGCTTTCCATCCACGCTCAGACTGATTTCCTTTTGGTTTGTCTTTGCTGCAATCAGCTCATTCCATTCATCACAAACGCCTGCCTGCGTATAGCCGCTTCGAACTGTGCTTGTTGTCTGCCTTTGGTACAGACAGCCAACAGCCAACAATAACAGTGCAAGCGCTGCGGCAATATACCACTGTTTATATTTCACTCGTTCTTTGTTCCCTTCTCGGCGGCTTCGGGCCGATGTACTGATAATAGTAGGTCTTAATCATTCCATTATAAATTTTACGGTTCTTGTCCGCTTTCTTGCCAATTGCATTCTGTGCATCCTCATAGGATGTGATTAAATACATAGACCATGTGTCCAGCTTGGCAAAACGATCACCTATTGTACGATACAGCTCTGGCAGATCTGCCTTCTCCTCAAGACGCTCGCCATATGGCGGATTCGTGATAATAAAGCCATACTTTCCAGGATGGGACAATGCGCTTACCGGGCGCTGCTGCAAATGAATCATATGATCAACACCGGCACGCTGTGCATTCTCTCTTGCCATGCGCACAGCAGACGGATCAATATCGTATCCCTGAATATCTGTCTTTACAGACAAATCTACAAGATCATTTGCCTCGTCCATCGCATCATACCAGGTTTTCTTTGGAATCAAATTTTTCCAGCTTTCAGATAAGAAGCTTCTGTTCATGCCTGGTGCCATATTCGCTGCCATCATAGCAGCTTCAATTGCAAAGGTGCCGCTTCCGCAGAATGGATCAACAAGAATACGATCTTTCTTCCACGGTGTCAGCATAATCAACGCACTTGCAAGTGTCTCACTGATTGGTGCCTTTGTTGTACTCTGACGATATCCTCTCTTATGAAGACTCTCTCCTGTTGAATCAATGCCGACAGTAAACTCGTCCTTCATGGCAAATACTCGTACTGGATAAGATGCACCTGTCTCCGGAATCACCTCGGTATGATATGCACTCTTTAAGCGCTCTACGATTGCTTTTTTCATGATGGACTGGATGTCTGATGATGAATAAAGCTTACTCTTTACGGTGGATGCCTTTGTTACCCATACCTTGCCGTCCTTTGGAATCCACTCTTCCCATGGCAGTGCTTTGTGCACTCAAACAGCTCGTCAAATGTGCGCGCTGTAAAGCTGCCTGCCTTTAACAGGATACGCTCTGCGCTGCGAAGAAATACATTAGCGCGGCAGAGCGCTTCCATATCTCCTATAAAGGTTACTCTTCCATCTTCTGTTTTGCTGATATCATAACCAAGATCATCGATCTCTCTTTTTAACACCGCCTCTAATCCAAAGTGACACGGTGCAATTAATTCGTATGTTTTCATTTAGCCTCCAATTTTGTGTTTTTATATTTGTAAGCCAGACGTTTTTCCTGCAGCATTTATCATACAATAGCTACATAAGCTACATATTGCTGAAACGACGGTATGCCTGCAGCCCTCCATTTACGGAGAGCACATCATAGCCGTACTGGCTTAACTTTCTGCCTGCGAGAATACTGGTTGTACCCCACTCACAGTATAACACTAGAAGGCGGTTTCGGGGAAGTCTTTTCTTGTAATCTTCTAAAAAATCATAAGGAATATTTACGGCACCCTCGATATGACCCTTCTCATACTCTTCTTTTGTGCGAAGATCGATCAGGTAGGCACCTGATCTTCTATAATCATCAAGTGTACTTGCTGCGATTAGTCTCATGAAAAGCACCTCCGAAAATTTCTTGTCTTTTCAGACTATGCTATACTTTATTCTATGCGTATGTTACTCGGAAGGTCTATGAAGGGCAGCATCATAAGTTGATGTTCACGGACATGGTTACGAAAAGCCCTTCGGTGATGGTTTCGTCGGCGCCCCTTGTTCCCGCAGCGCTGTTTCGGTAACGTTGACAACTCATTAATGTCTTGCTATAATTTAACAAAATTATTGGAACGGCGGTGATGACCATGAAATTTAAAATTGCAATCTGCGATGATGAGCAAAATCAAATTGACTATATGGCTTCGATTGTTGCATCGTGGAGTGCTCACGCAGGACATAATTGCGAAATACGCACGTTTGCATCTGCCGAAGCTTTTCTGTTTGAATATGAAGAAGATAAGGCATTTGACATTCTTCTGCTTGATATTGAAATGGAAAATATGAACGGCATTGAACTTGCTAAGCGCATCCGCAAAGATCACAACCGTGCCGAAATCATTTTTATTACTTCGCATTTTGAGTTTGTCTGGGAAGGTTATGAAGTGGATGCGCTTCATTATCTGACGAAACCGCTCTCTGCTGAAAAACTCACGCAGGTTCTGAGCAAAGCTGCAGATAAGCTTTCTGTCGAACCGCCGTCGGTGGTAATCTCTTGCGATGGTGAAACGCTCAAATTATATGAATCAGATATCCTCTATGCAGAAGCCTTTCTGCATTACATTGTCATTCACACAAAAGACAACGAGTACAAGATCAAAGAACCTATATCTGTGTTTGAAAATAAAGTAAGCGATGATTTCTATCGTATTCACCGTTCTTACCTAGTTTCGCTTAAATATATAACTCGAATTTCTCGTACATCCGTTACTATCGGAAACTCAACCCTTCCTCTTTCCAGAGGAAAGTACGACGATATCAACCGAGCATTTATCGAGCATAATTGAGAATCGAGGAAACTTATGAGAAAGAAAACATACTTAAAGCTGGTTGACTATCAGACGGAACAATCTGAAAAACACTTAAATGAAGTGCGAAGTATCCACAAGGAAATGAGAGGTTACAAGCATGATTTTCACCATCATCTTCAAACATTAAAAGGTCAACTTGAAGCTGGAGAAATTGAACGTGCGCTTGCTTATATCGAGCAACTTGACACGCAACTAATGCAGGTGGATACTCTGTTGAAAACTGGTAATGTATCTCTCGATGCCATTTTATCTGCAAAGATCGCACAGGCAAAGGCAGAAGCTATTACGGTTACCGTGAAAGCCAATGTGCCAGATATCCTGACAATTTCAGATTTGGAATTGAGTATTGTCATTGGGAATCTGCTTGACAATGCGATTGAATCCTGCCGTACCGTCACAGGAGAACGATTTATTCGTATTTTTATTTCGATGAAAGGAACAATGCTTTATTTTTCTATGCTCAACACAGCAGGTCCAAAGAAGAAAAAGACAGGTTCTTTGTTTGCAACCCACAAGGACGGTGTTCACGGGTTCGGTTTGCGCCGTGCCGAAGCAATCCTTGAAGAACATGGCGGCTGGGTCAAGTACAACAGTGAAGACGGTGCTTTTACTTCGGAATTTTTGGTGCCAGCCATCGAGTAATTTGCAATTCATGCACAGACAAAAGCATTTGGTGCACAAATTTATAATCGTGCAACTTCGTATGTTAGCATAGTTGTATAGATAGGAGGTACGCGAATATGAAAAAAACTAACAGAAGTTCGCACGATGAATTAATCTCACCATTATTCGGCAATGAAAAACATCCTATATTGCCTGAATAATACAGTCAAATGTCATTCTCCGCTTTTGTGTTTGTGTTCTTTAAAAATACTGATTGGCACGTTAATTCCAATTTTAACAACCATTCTGCCCAAAATAGTAATCGAGATGATTACTGCAAAACAAAGCGTATATAAATTGGCATCTGCCATTCTCAGCTTTATGGGCAGCCTTGCCATTCTATCTGGTGCTGACAAATTTCTGACTAAGTTGATTTATCATCAGAAATTCAGAATGAACACATTTTATCTCAAACATGCGGCACTGAAAGGATTGACAACTGACTATATCAACCAAGAAAATGGAATTTTTCGGAAGCTTCAAGCAGAAGTTTTGAGTGCTGTAATGGAAATTACTCTCCGCTTTCCAATATATATGAAATTTTGATAAAACTCTGTACCAGTTTTTTGGGATTATCTGTTTTTGGTTCTATGCTCATTCAGGTTCACTTGGGAATCATTATTTTTCTAATTATAATAACAGTAATCAGCTATTATTTAAATCAAAAAATCATTGCATGGACAGCTGCAAATAATAAGGAGCGGATTGGTTATCAGCAGCGACTCCACTATATTAACGATATTTCTGGTGATGTTCGTTCTGCAAAAGATATTCGTCTATACAAAATAGCTGTATGGTTTTCCGATATTTACAACACCAATATGAAAGGAATTGCCGACTGGTACAAACGATTTACACGCAAACTTTTGGGTATTGCAGTATATGACAGCAGCTTAGCTTTCCTTCGTGAAAGTATTGTTTATTTCTATCTACTCTATCTTATCTGGAATGGTCAAATAACGGTTGCAGAATTTGTCATGTATTTAAGTGTTGTTACTAACTTCTCGTCATGGCTTGGCAACATTTTTTCAGATTTATCCTCGCTTAACCAGATAAATTTGAAAATCAATTATTTTCGTTCCTACCTTGAATACCCAGAAACATTTAATCGAAACAATGGCGTAACAAATCCGACGGAAGATTGTCCAAAAGAAATTGAACTCAAAAATGTGAGTTACCGATACGAAGGTGCAAATCACAATACATTACAAAATATCAACCTGAAAATAAATCCCGGTGAACATATCGCAATCGTGGGATTAAATGGTGCAGGCAAAACGACACTTGTTAAGCTGCTATGCGGTTTGATTGATCCGACAGAGGGACAAATATTCTATGATGGCATTGATATCCGCAAATACAATCGCACCGCATTTTATAGACTCTTTTCTGCTGTATTTCAACAATTCAGTATTCTGCCTGTGACCATTGCGGAAATTGTTTCCGAAACTACGCCAGAAAATATTGATTATAATAAAGTGAAACGCTGCTTAATTGTCGCAGGGTTATGGAATAAAATCGAGCAACTGACCAATGGTGTAAACAGTCAATTTGGAAAAACAATATACGACGATGGTGTCGAATTTTCCGGCGGCGAAATTCAGAAATTGTTGCTCGCGCGTGCAATGTACAAAAATGCTCCTGTTATGCTTCTTGACGAACCTACAGCTGCCCTTGATCCCATTGCAGAAAGCACATTATATGGAAATTACAATCAAATAAGTTTTCAAAAAACGACTGTATTTGTTTCGCACCGACTGGCAAGCACAAGCTTTTGTGACCGCATCATCCTGATTGAAAACGGAAAAATCTGTGAGGAAGGCAGTCATAATGAACTGCTTAAGCAGAACGGAACGTATCGTATGCTTTTTGAGACACAAGCAAAATATTACAAAAATAATCTCGATAAAACGGAGGTGGCAGAATGAGCAAAATTGCGCTTACCAAAAGAGTTTCTATCACCATGCGCGGATTTTCAATCTTAAAGCAGTACTGTCCTGGGCTTGCACAGGGAAAGGCTACGTATGAATTGATCAATTCCATCCAGCCCTTCATTTCCGTTTGGTTTACTGCTCAGATTGTAAACGAAATTTCATCACAAAGAAGATTCAATACAATTTTGCTTTTTATTCTAGGTGCAGTGTTACTCAACTTTATCTGTTCTCTCCTTAAAAACATACTCAATCACGTCTGCAACGAAAAAGAGGCACAAATGTGGAACTGGTTTGAAAAAATATTCTCAGACAAGCAGATGTCTCTTGATTTCGTTGATCTGGAAATGCCGCAATCCAGCATCAACGACAGGAAGCACAAGAAAACCTCTACATGTTCGGTAACGGTCTGGCACAGCTCTTTTGGGGATATCCGCACTTGTACGAACACTCGTATATATCGTACTCTCTCTTGCAATGACAATCTCTTTGTTTCTTTCTTCATCTGGAAACCGATTTATTGATCATCCTATCTGGATACTCATTATCCTAGTTTGTATTGCAATTGGTGGTTTGAGCAAGTCCAAAGCTACTATCAGCGAAAACTATATCTTCATGGAGTATTGCAAAAACACAGTTTGGTTTAATCGCGTCTTTCTGTTTTTTGGCAAAGAACTGTATATGAATCCAGAAAAAGCCAAAGACGTTCGCATATACAGTCAAAACACGGTTGCTGAAAAAATGCTGGATAAACTCATCTCGCACGAAAAAGAGAACCAATCTGATATCGTCAAAATGGCTCTCTATCCTGCTATTGCTCAAATCATCATTGTTTTTGCAAATGCAGTTTGTTATCTGTTTGTGGCATCAAAAGCCTTGTTTGGTGCTTTTGGCGTCGGCAATATTGTACAATATGTTGCTGTTTTATCAAGGCTTGGAGAAGGCTTACAGGAATTGATGTATCTCTTATCCGATAATGAAGTATATTGTACCCACCTGCAAAACCTGTTTGCGTATCTGGATTTGCCAAATCATATGTATCAAGGTTCGTTAACTGTTGAAAAAAGAGATGACAACGAATACTATGTGGAATTTAAAAATGTTTCGTTTCAGTATCCAAATGCAGATGCCTATGCGCTTAAGCATGTGAATTTAAAATTTAAAGTTGGTGAAAAATTGGCTGTTGTTGGAATGAATGGATCTGGCAAGACCACGTTTATTAAGCTGATGTGCCGCTTATATGATCCAACCGAAGGAGAAATACTGCTCAACGGTGTGAACATCAAGAAATATGACTACAACGAATACACTTCCATTTTTTCGGTCGTTTTTCAGGATTTTCGTCTTTTTTCCTTCTCTCTTGGGCAAAATGTCTCTGCCAGTGCTTCTTATGATGAAGATAAAGTGATCGAATGTTTGAAGAAGGCCGGATTTGCCGAACGTCTCAACTCATTACCAAATAAGTTAAATACGTTTCTTTACAAAGATATTGATGCTGATGGCGTAGAGATATCCGGCGGAGAAGCACAAAAGCTTGCTCTTGCCCGTGCTCTCTACAAAAATGCACCGTTCATCATCCTTGACGAACCGACTGCTGCACTCGATCCAATTTCAGAATACGAAGTCTATAGTAAATTTAATGAAATCGCAGGAACCAAAACCGCTATCTATATCAGTCACCGTCTTGCATCATGCCGCTTCTGCGACAAAATTGCTGTATTTCATGAAGGAGAAATCATTCAACTCGGAAGTCATGAAGAACTCCTTGCCGACAGCAACGGAAAATATTATGAACTGTGGAATGCACAGGCGCAGTATTATACAACGTAAAATTTCAAAAATGCCGCTTGCACGGACTTTTATTGTCGGTACAGGCGGCATTTCTTCTATCTATTCGTCCCACTCACCATATTTATCAGCATTGCAAATTTCAAGTCTCCGGTAAATTTTTCTCGCCCCACTCTTTCATATAATCCAACACTGAAATAAAACTTGTTCCAAGTGCAGTCAACGTATATTCCACATGAGGCGGTACTTCCTGAAAATCATGGCGGTCAATAAAACCATCTGCTTCCAATTCTCGTAACTGCTTTGTCAAAGAAGATTCCGTAATCTCTCCCAAATGACGCCGCAAGCTGCCAAATCGCTGTACATTCTCAACACCGATATAATACAAAATCTCCAGTTTCCACTTTCCACCCAATATTTTTTGCAGCGTTGACATTGTTTTGCAGCGCTTTATGGATTCCTCATTTTTTCTCATCCTGCATCGCCTCCCATTTTTTCTGTATTATACTGTGTATTTCTCGCAAGATCAATGGTACTACAAAAAAAGTACCGTACTTTTCTTTTTTTAACATGCTGTTATAATCACCTCAAAAGGAGGTATTTACAATATGCATTACACAGGAACAATTTGGAGACCGCCCTATGAGGCTTCCTCTCTACTATTAGAGGTGACAGCAGGCTGTACGCATCACAAATGTAAATTTTGTACTTTATATGCCGATTTGCCGTTCCAATTCCGGATGTCACCTCTTAATGACATTGAAAGTGATCTGCTTGAAGTACAAACACTGCGCTACAATCCTGCTTCTCAAATGACGGCTCGTCTTCGTGGTCTTCCATGCCCACAACCAATTGAGCGCGTATTTTTAACAGGAGCAAATCCCTTCATTTTAAAAGCAGACCGTTTGCTGACAATCGCACAATTAATTCACACATATATTCCATCTGTCACATCAATTGGTTGTTTTGCACGCATCACGGATTCTGTAAATAAAACCGATGAAGAATTACAAAAGCTTCGCCAAGCTGGCTATAATCGTCTGACAATTGGTGTTGAGACAGGCGATGATGCCGCCCTTGCTTTCATGAACAAAGGCTATCAATCGAAAGATATTCTTACGCAATGTCAACGGTTGGAATGCGCAGGCATTGAATATGGCTTCTTTTATCTGACTGGAATTTCTGGAAAGGGAAACGGAGTTGCAGGTGCTAAGGCGACTGCCCAGATCATCAATCAGCTGCACCCATTTCTTGTCGGTCCAAATATGCTGACCATTTACCCTGACTCTGAATTGTATCAGGAGATCCAGAAAAACCGCTGGACCGCAGAAAGTGAAACTGAAAAATATGAAGAAATCAAAACACTGATTCAAGAGTTGACAATCCCCGTTGCCTTTGCAGCAATGGGTGCCTCGAACGCCTTTCAGCTGTATGGTCATCTTCCACAGGATAAAGAAAAGCTATTATCGGTAGTTGACCAAATCCTTTCTGAAGTAGGAGAAGAAAAGCTTCGCCAATATCGGGAACATCTACCACATTTATAGAAGCATCCTTATACTGTCCAAATAATTTTCAGTGTGTCATTTTTATTGGCAAACAAGACAATATTGCTATCGAAATGGGGCCTCAACGAATTGACTTTACTGAGACAATCGTCGAGGCCCCCCCAATCTTTTCATTTTTTGTTCTTTTCCTATAATAAAATTCAGAAGCGCAAAAGCTTGCTCTTGCCCGTGTACTCTATAAAAATGCCGCTTGCACAGATCTTTTTTTGTCCGTGCAGGCGGCATTTCTTCTACATTTAATCAGAATTTTCTGACTCAACAAAAAATTCATACGCGATATAAAAATCGTTTTCATCTGGTTCATTAGTCATCCATTCATCTGGAGCTTCGTGAAAGCACATATGAAGCAAAATTCGGTACTCTCCTTCATCTAACTCCGGATAATATTGCTGTAGCCAAGCATCTTCCATTTGTTGAGTACCATCCGGTCCAATCATTTCAGACGATAAAATCCACGGATTTCCACCGAATTCATACCATTCACCGTCATTGCAAATTTCAAGTTTTCGCCAATAAGAACACTCCAAGTACTGATCTGTGTGATTAACAATATAATAACTCATAAATTCGTTGCCGTTTGGCACTAGCTCAATTCCCATTTTTGCTGCATCTTGAACCACATACGGACTTAAATGGTCTTCTGGAACAGGTAAAATATTGCATTTTGTCAGAAATATTTGCAGCAGACTGCATATGAAAAATAATAAATATTTTGCGCCGATAATGATGCACCTCCTATCATGTATTATTTCTCCAAACTATCCGGCTCGTGAATTTCGATACCATCTTCAATGGCAGCTTCTAACCATGCCTTCTTAGCATCCAAAGCATTTGCAACAGCGGATTCTACTGTTTCTCCACAGGTGATACATCCCGGAAGCTCTGGAAATGAAACCACGAAACCGCCCTCATCCTTATCCTCTACAATTAAGCTTTCATTTCTTAAATCTTCCATCTGCTTACACACTTCACTCACTCCTTTCGGATTCTCTTTCAGATACTTCGTTTTCTCTGCCATTAGTGGAAAAACCATATCGCTGGCCTGTGTACAGTTAAAATCATGCATCAACTTTCCGATACCAAACTCATCATCAATAAGAGTATATGCTCCCTCTATTATGTGCTTCTATGTTACCATAAAGCCTCCCTTTTATCAAGCAGTACTCTGTAGAGTTTCTCATAATATTTCTACAATGTGAAATAACTTCTGATTAAAAATAGTAAGGTGCTCTGACTGCTTTTACATCAAATCATACTTGTTTCAATTTTCTTTACTGCATCTCATCCACGCACCTCATGCCCAATAATCTTCCCATGATCGAATCGGAAAATCTCGTCACACAAAATATCAATATCCTCTTTGCTGTGACTGGCAATAATGATCAACTTTCCCTGATCTTTCTGTTTTAGCAGCACGTTTCGCATCTCCTCCACACCTTCATTGTCAAGTCCGTTTAACGGCTCATCCAAAAGCAATATCTGAGGATCTTCCATGATAGCCTGTGCAATGCCAAGGCGTTGACGCATTCCAAGTGAATATTTTCCAACATGCTTTTTGCTATCCGGATCCAATCCGACTAGCTTGATTGTCTCACGGATTCGTTCGCTCGTGATTTTCCCGCGAATCATTGCCATCAGCTTCAAGTTTTGAAATGCCGAATATTCTGGCAAAAAGCCCGGTGTCTCAATGATTGCGCCTATATCATCAGGAATGTCAATCTCTTTTCCAACCTGTTCTCCATTTACTTTTATCGTTCCCGACGTAGGCTTAATAAAACCAAGTATCATCTTCATCAGCACTGTTTTTCCAGAACCATTTCTTCCCACAAAGCCATATATTTTTCCGGGATAAAATATGCCAGACACATCCGATATTACGGTCTGCGTGCCAAATGTTTTTGTCAAATTTTCGATTTTAATCATTGCCGTTTCCTCCGATTTTTGTTTTCCTCTTTTTACACGATACTATCTTTTTTCTCGTTCCTGCTATACGGTAATATCCTTTCGTCTCGTTCCTATACCGGCTATGACGAATAAGACGATACAGATTATCACATTTGCAGGAATAATAATGTTCTGATTTAATGGCCGTTCCATCCCCAGAATCTTCCAGTGTTCAATGCTGCTCCAACTGACTGGCGAAACATAATACATCCAATAAGCTTGAAGTACAATCCAGCGCACCACTGGATCCAACAAAACGAAAAAGCTCGCCACAATACTTCCCAATCTATACTTTCCAGACAGCTGGTTCACCGCATATATCAAAAAGCCAATTCCCGTAAAAGACAGCCATGCAATCCCAAAGATCATCCACTGGCAGAATCTGGATATATGGTCTGAAGCACATCTTTTGAAAACGTCAGGCTTCCCATATACGAATTTAAAACATCTACATCTTCCACCAAGATACTTTGAACCACACTTCCCCAAAATGGTTTGAATGTGATCACTGGTATCGATATCACTGCGCAAATCAGACAAAAATAAAGCAAATACACCGCAGATGCCACCATGATATAAAAGCAATTTCCAAGCCACCATGCTTTCTTTTTGCTTCGCGCAATCACACTGTAAAGCGTTGTATCACAAAATGGTGCATTGCAAAACAACACAATCACGCCAAAATAGACCATCACCTTTAACAGCCCATTTGCAATGGAGGCATCAAAAAACAAAAATGGAAGCAAGAATGGAGTTACCGTCTTCTTCATAAAAAGCGCATATCGAATCAGTCCACTCATGGATTGACCTACCAAAAAGCCCTCCATCAAAAATACAAACCATACACGATAATCATGTTTCCACTTCAAAAAGTTCGTCATCATAATCGAAACAGATCGTTTCAAAATGCCTGTTTCAGTATATACCATTTTGCACCTCCAATCCGGTTACTGCATCCAAATACAGATAGTCATTTACATTTGTCCCTGATACATCTGTGCCAAAGCAAATCTCCCAGCATGGAATGATGGATGCAGAAGCACCTACTGCTTTCTCATTTTCCTCCTCCACATTTATATACTTCTTATGACTGTAGCACAGCTTTACAGAAAGAATCTTCGATTGGTTCAATTTCTGTTTCTGCAAAATGGCTGCTCCCATCGAATATGCCTCTTGTGCCGAAATGATTTTCTGTTCTTCCTTTTTTGCCTGTGAAAGATCAAGCGCTGGCATGCCACTATTTGCATAAAAAATCTGACCATCCGCATTGACAAACAACTCTATCCACGGAAAGGTTGGCGAATAAAAACGTTTTTCATCCAACTGCTGCTTATAGACAACATAGTAAGCTTCCTGCTCTTTTGTCCACTGCTTCACATTCCATGTGCCATTCCACGGATCCGACCCTTCGATATATTCCGATCCCGGTGCACAATAAAAGCCCTCTCCATATTGTTTTGAGGCATCTTCCTGAAGCTTGCGCAGCGTCTCATAATCCATCGCAAATGCATTTTCAAACACCGCAGGAATCTCTGCATCGGCCATCGCCTGATCACAAATCTTTATTACTTCTTCTCTCGATAACTGATCGAGATCTTTTTTCGGAAAACGCTCTGCCAGCTCTGACAATAAAAATCGTCGTTCCTGATATTCAGGTTTCGTGATATCCAAATATCTCCTTGCATCTTCCGAGTCAATCGCATAAAAGCAAAAACTAATATCTCCAAAATCCAGTTGTATTTTCGTATTTTCTTCTGGTACAGTAAGAGACTTTATCTCATGCTCGTCACATACCTTATATTTTTCAATTTCTTCATCGCTCAAATCGGTAAAGCCCCTCGCAATATTTTCTACTGTATATGGAATGACCGAAACATCATTGTACGCAAATGCAGTTAATTCTTCCACTGTTTCCAGCTCTACCTCTGCAGCTGCCTCCTGATAATCGCCCTGTAAACGATCCTCTGCACTCATATGAACTGAATGGCATGATGAAAGCAGACATCCACCGCCAAGCAACATTCCTATCATCATTTTTTCAATCTGTTTTTTCGTTCTCATACATGCCTCCTTACTACAATTCCTACGATTTCACGTTCCATATAATCATACAATGCTTCTAATCCATTCCATTTAAAAAGCGCTTTTGCATCACAACTTTCACACACTTTGCTGTGGCTAGCGAACAGATCGTAAAAAACACAACATGATAAATTACTTCACCAACTGATGCTCTTCCCGGTTCGGATGTAAGTGAACTGTAAGAAAGAATCCATGGCAGTGAAACTGTAAAATAAAACAAAAGATAAAATACAAAAAATCCAGCTCCAACTGCTACATACTCATCTGGTTTCAAAATGGCGACTGCCGCTGCAAGATAACACACTGGAATAATAGACATTGCAAGATTAAAGCTCATGAGAACTAGGTAAATCCATGCGGCCTTGCTGTTCATAAGTGGCTGAAAAATTCCATACAATGAACTGCCACGTGTTTCAATCGTCATGAATGGATTCAGGAATACGCCGGCCAGCAAAAATCCCGTGATCATGGTAACAATTATGTAAGCTGCAATCGCAAACAATCTTGCATTCATCATGCTGTCAAAATCTGTTCGCTGCCGAATATAAGGTAAAACATGATTTTTAATGTCGGATGGAAAGGTTGTCACCGTACAAATACTTGCCGCAATTACATACAAGGACTTATACCGATCAAATATCAATGTCATCTGAAGCTGATCACAAATACTTTGCTTTAACTCTGCGGGCCAACTGATCGAATCAATTGAAATCAAATCCGACACGGAAATGACTGCAATCATGGCAACAAGAAAGAGTCCCGTCATCAATCGCCTCACCGTGAACAATCGATATAGCTCCGCCAGCAACATTCCTTTTTTCATTCTCTTTCGCTTCATTTTTTTCTTACTTTTCAATCGTTATCGCCTCCCGTTTGTTTGATCGTTTGTTGTTTGATAACTTTTTATTTGATGTGTTTATCTTAAACTAGTAACATGACAATTCCCTTACTTTTCGGTGACAGTTTTGTCACTTTCATAAACTTAATAATATGTAACTATATTTGGATTTTCAACTACTATTTCATAACCTTCGCCAGAGGCAGTTGAGGCGAATGTGATTTACGAAGGCGCTACCGTCTGCTACGCAGCCGCCCGTGTGGGAGCGGGCTTACGCAGTATCTAAGACAAAAAGGTGTGTAGAAGGCGCCGCGGGAACAAGGGGCGCCGACAAACACTTCGCCGCAGCCGCTTTAGCGGATGCTTACGCCCCTCGATTAACTCACGGACCACAATCTTAGACTATATATTGTGATAGCCTTCCGAGCTGCATTCTAAAACTACTCTTCGCAATACTCTTACATATTACTGTCTCTTGCAGTTATCGGCTGCATTTCGTGCCTGATAGGATTTTGCGGCATTTCTGGAATTACTGGCATTCTTCCACTCATCTTTTGAATTTTTCTCTGATGTGTCTTTATCTCTGTGACAATTAGTTGCAGAATTTTCTTCCTTTGTACTGTGGCAGTTTACTGCCTGATTTCGATATGAATCCTGTTCCTTCTTGTTATAACTGTTCTCTGAATCGCTATAATTTCTCATAATAAAAACCTCCTGATGTGTAACTAGATTGAAAAAGCTTTCGCCTTCACATCTAGTATGGCACCAGAAGGTTTGTTTATGCATGACATTTTCCTCATGTTTTTTGCATGTTTTCTATCATGCTTTTACGTCACATTTTTTCTGTCACGTTTTTTATTTATTTGATGAATTTTTCACCAGATAATACACGGCTGCCACTGCCAGTACGACAACTGCCGGTTTGAAAAGAATTGCTACGAGCTTAAAGATAATGCTTAATACAAGAAAAACAACTGCTACAATTGCTAAAATCGCAATGGTTTTTGTCACCCAGTTTTGGGATGCATCTCCTTCATCAGCTAAAGCTCCAGCCATCACCGCCAGTTGAACTGTCGTCTGAACCTGTGCTGTAGTTGTAGCTTCCGGCACGACTGTTTCCCTGCGTACTTGCCTCACCGGAGGTATCAATAATCGTCTTTGCAATAAGACGCGGACTTCCAAGTGAAGCAAAAATCTCTTCCTCAGACTTTCCTGCAGCTCTTTGCTCACTGATATAGTCATTATAGTATCTTACATTTTCCTGAATGATGCGCTCTTCCACATTTCCACGAAGCGCCTGCTCTAACTCTGTGACGAATTCAATTTGTGTCATAAAACACCTACGCCTTTCTGCTTATTGATAGACGATCATCTCAAGCTGATAGCTTTGCTTCTTTCCATCAGCCTCTGCGATCTCCTTTTGTCACCTGTTACATTATCCTCTGAGCGATAGATGGATACGGCATAATCACCATTTGCCTGTGTCACTTCAAACACCGCTGTATAATATTCACCCGGTGTAGTCGGCACCCCATTTAAGTTCGCCGTAATGATGCGATCCTCAAGCCAGCCTGATGTTTCCCAATCTTGCTCATAAAGAATTTTATCATCACTGTCCTTTACTGTCAGCTTCACGTATCCTTTGTTGACACGATCATTGACACCAGCGACAAAGCGAATCTTATCAATTGAATTGCCTGTTGCACAGAACGTCTGGCTCACCTCATCACCAAGCTCACAAAGCTGTACCTGGCTGTACACATTTTCAACTTTATATCCCGCATATGGTGCTTTGAAATATGCCATCAGACACACAAATGCCGGAACGACAAAAATTGCAACACCGCCAATAAAACGAGTGCGCATCCAACCCATGCAATTGACTTCCTGTGCAGGATTTTGTGCACAATACTTTGGATGCTTAAATACAGCATATACAAGCATCATCATTGTCAGAATTGACAGGCAAAGACTTTTATCAAGCTTTGCAATCAAATCCTCCATCATGAGCTCAGTACCGATGTTTCCATTTACAAGAGATCGTAAGATGCCGTTATTAAACATCGCCTGATCTACATTGTTAGGAATCATCTGTACATTAAATATGGTATAAACTAACATAAAAATCAAGTCCAAAATCATAAAAATTTTCGTATCTTTATGAAGGAATGACTGATAACCCAAATGGTACGGCAAACAGCAGCCACTGCGGATGCCACTTTGACAAACCAAACAGTACAAAGAAGGCAAGACAGCAGATATAAAATACCGTATTAACGAAATTTCTGTCATCTGTCGGCTTATTGAAATAACACCATGCGCACAATGTACCAAATGCCAAAACAGCAAAGCTGACCTCATAATGGAATGTTGATAATTCAAATCCTGTATAGTATCCTGCATTCATGATGTAGCCTGTCGGACTGCTGACTGCATTTCCGCCAAATCCAAACACATATGCCTGAAATACCGGGCTGTTTCTGTAAACAAAAAACTCCAATACAAATGGCACCATAAGCAGCACGCAGGATGCAATAATCTTCCATACATTTTTCTCACGATATAAAAGAAGCGGTGCAAAGATTAACAGCGCTGAATATTTAAATGTCATCGCAATGGCAAACCAGAAAATAAACCAAATGTCCTTCTTCTTTAAATAATAGTAAACGCCAAGAAGTACACAGAATGTCATGATGATGTCATACTGGCCAAAAATAAACTGCGCATAAAAAGCAACTGGCATAGTAAGGCATGCATATGCACAAAGCTTTGATTTCTTGCTGCCCATTCCAACAAGGATGGCAATATGATAAATCAACACACCGCTTGCCACATAGATCAGACATGGTAAGAGCTTTGCCCATAAAATAGCAAGAACAGGCAGATTTTCCGTTGGAAATGTCACGACGCCAAACAGACGCATCGGAATATTCCAGATGGCAAAGATAATATAAAAGCTTGGCATGTATGCCGGATGAATATCAAATGTTCCGCAATAATCATAAAAATCACGGAAATGACCATTTAAATAACCGTAGCTGCAGCCTGCCGTATGCAAAAGATCGGACTGCTGAAAAACTAAAAAGCAAAAGACTGCGATTGCAGCAAATGCTACATAATCCCAGATAAGAAGCGGCTTTTCAGCAATTGCATTTACTGAAATACTACGTGCCTGACTCTTTTGATGTTTCTGACTCATTTTTTCACACCCTTTCTTTTCGCTCATTTTTTGACAATGCCAAAAAGCCAAGCATTGTAATTAATAAGAACTTAACGACATTGACTGCAAGAAGTCCCCATACAGCACCCCAGATTTTATAAAGGTACATAGCAGGAACTACTGCTGCAAAGAACAATACTGCATAAATCACACCCATGATCAGCTGATAACGCTCTGGTGCAAATCTAAGCACAACTGTCATCATTGTATTACTCATAAAGAAAAATACCTGTCCGGCATTTGCCAGCAAAAACAGATTTTTTACTACATTGTAATCCTCTCTGTAAAAGAGATATACGTAAATATGAGAACCAAGTGTTGTTCCGGCAATCAATATAACTGCAAGCGCTGACAATGCAGCAAATACACCAGTTAACATCTTCTTTGTGATTTTTCCCTGATAGCGTGCAAGATGACCTGTGATAACACCATTTAACGGTGTTGAGATCAGAGAACTCATCTTTCCTACAGTACTTGCAATAAAGAAATAATAGGAAGCTGCATCTCCGGCTGTCATAGGAAGCACAACACGGTCCGTATATGTTACAAAATCTGACAGCAGATATGCCGATGACAGTGACACACATGTTTTTGCATCTTCCCTGAAAAATTGACTCTTTTCAAAAAATGGCTTTTTAAAGATGCTTCCTGTGATTGTAACAAACAGCAGTCCAAACACCTCTCCTAAAATAAAGATGCTTACCCATGAATGACTAATTCCATACAGCGCCATGCCAATCGCATAACCTACTGCAATAAAAAGATAATAGAAGAAAAAAGCCTCTGTAATTTAAGCTCAGTCTATATTCTACATCTGCATAATAGCGCACTGTTGTCACAAAAATAAGTACGCCAATGGAAATAGGAAGAGCACCTGCTGTATCTTTTTTCACACAAATTGCCACTACAGTGACAATCGCACATAAAAGTGCTGTGAATACAAGAAAGCGATTGTAATCACCATTTTTTGTCTCATGACGTGTAGAAGCTTTCATACGGCCATAATTGATTCCAGAACCAACTGCCGATGCCATCAGACCCATGATTGCTGTAAAGAACAACATTTTTCCGCTTCCTTCAGCACCCATACGGCTTCTTAAAAACGGATATACCCCAAAAGAAAGCGTCATATTCAAAATCATCAGCCCGGCAAGACTGTAAACCATATCCCCCGCAAATCGGCGTAAGCCTGATTTTGCTTTTGGCTGCTTTTCTGTCATGAATTTTTCTCTCCCTTTTCGCTGTATGATAATGTGACAAATTTAGGATCACAATGAACAAGCTCTCTGTCTCCCGGAGGCGGCGGTGTCATGTAATCGCCATAAAGCATTGTAAGCGCTTCATGATACCCACATGGACCAGGAAATTTCTCTCCATCAACCTCTAAATCAACTGCATGGTCAAACCACTTTGCCTGATAAATCTTTCCCAGATCTGGAAACAGGCAGTTACTGTAATAGCAGCGCTTATGCTTTTTATTTTGACCGCGCTCCATCTTACTGATTGCATCATACCAATGAACAAGTGTCTTTACAGGAAGATGCGTCCGATTACAGAAAGAATAGCAACTACTGCCTTAGATGCACCCTTATACTCTGAAAGGTCAAGCTTATAACGGCGTCCCATGCACATGCCATACACAAGAATCAATAAAGCATGACAAAATTTGTGCTTTAACATGTTGTCTGAAACATCATCCACTATAAAAATATCTGTTCGCATATGATTATGAATGCCATTTCCATAATATTTTTGCTCTGCATTATTTTCGCGCATAGTTGAATCAAGCATCACAACACGCGGCACAAAATCATAAATGCACATTTAATTCATCTGGCTCCACATAGACAAAGCCATCCTTTAGTTCGGTACGTGCTACCTTGCGAAATACCTCAAAATCTTTTCTTGTCATAGCGATATCCGCGTCATCATCCCACGGAATATCAGATTTCTCACGCACAGCACCTATAAGATTTCCGCTGTCTAAAAAAATAATTCAAATGATATTTCTCACAGACGCGCCCTACCTCACGGAAAATGATATGATTTCCCTCATGAATCAGTTTAAGCGCATCTTGTGTTGTCTTGTCAAATTCCAATTTTTATTCCTCTCATTCGGCTTTCTGATTTTTGCAGCCATCTTCTGCTTCCTTGTCATCTGCCTCATTTTCTTTTTTTCTCGTCTAAAAATTCAGACGTTCATCTTCCACAACAAGCGGACGCCTCTTTACACGATCATTGATGCTCATAATATATTCACCAATTAATCCGATAAAGAACAGCTGTATAGAACCAAGCAGACAAGTGACAATTAAAAGCGGTGCCATACCTGCTGGGAAATTGTCCCAAAATAAAAGCTTTAAAATCAGATAAATAATTGCAACTACCAGACTGATACAGCCAACTGTCATACCTATAAAGGTCGCCAGTCTAAGTCCTACTTTTGTATAAGAAGTAATGCTAAGCATTGCAGCATCATATAAACGGTAGAAATTGTTGCTTGTTTTTCCCGCACGTCTCTTTGGCTGCTCGTAAGGGATTTCCTTTCGTTTAAAGCCAAGCTCTGCTACGATTCCTCTTAAAAATGGTGTTGGGTCGTTAAGCTCTCTCATGACATTGATAAACTTCTTATCATAAAGACCAAAACCTGTAAACTGCTCAATCTGCTCAACATCAGAAAGCTTCTTGATTAATTTATAGTAACAGCCGCGAAGCCAGTACATCAATTTATTTTCCTGGCTGGACTTTTTAATTCCAATTACAATTTTATATCCGTTTTCCCATTCTTTTACATACCTTGGGATCATCTCAACCGGATCCTGAAAATCGGCAGCCATCAGTACTGTGGCATCTCCTGTTGTCTGGAGCATAGCATAGTACGGTGAATTGAACTGTCCGAAATTTTTTGCATTAAAAATTCCCTTAATCCCCTTATCCTCTGCACAAAGCTTTCGGATAATTTCTCTTGTCCTGTCTTTTGAATCGTTATCTATAAAAGGATCTCATAGCGATAGGCTGGAAGATCCTTTTAAATGTCTCGCGAAGCGCATCAGCCATCGCCTGAACATTTTCCTCTTCATTATAACAGGGCACTACAATACTAATTGTTTTCATGAAATGTGCCTTCTAACTTTCTTTTATTATTCCATAGTAACCATCACTTTAATTAGGTCGGCAGGCTTGTCTCGCATTAAATACAGTGCATCTTCTATCTGATCAAGTCCATTAAGATGATGGGTGACTAGCTTTTCTGGATGGATTCTTCCATACTTTACCATGGATAACATGCGCTCGATACGTGCACGTCCTCCTTCTGCTAACTCAGTACGGATTGTTTTTCCTGCCATACCGCGTCCTCCGGAAAATTTTGGAAATGGAAGATTTCCTGTTCCGCCAAAATAATTGACATTGGAAACGGTTCCGATACCATAGCGCACCATATCAATTGCCTGCGCAAATACTTCATCGTTTCCTCCGCAGATTATGACACTATCTGCTCCTATTCCATCTGTGCGCGCCATTACCTGCTTGACTATATCGCCATCTTTATAGCTTAAGACTTCTGTTGCACCAAACTCATAAGCAGTCTTTACACAAAGCGGCCGGCTTCCTACAGCAAGGATCCTTGCCGCACCTAAATGAGCTGCACCTGCTACTGCCATAAGTCCAATAGGACCAATTCCCATAACTACAACAGTATCACCAAATTTAATATCGGCATTTTGTGCTCCTGTAAATCCAGTTGTCACAACATCTACACACATAAGTGCCTGCTCTAAGCTAACACCCTCTGGAATTTTCGCCAGTGTCGTATCAGCATCTGGAATAAGAAAACGCTCTGAAAATACACCTGGCTGTGTGCGTCCAAGCTGATGACCTGAAAATGGTGCTGATGCATGCTTAAAATTGTGCTCCTGAATGCTTTTTGCCCGCCAGTCTGGTGTGATTGCTGGTACTGCTACTAGCTCTCCCGGCACAAAATCAGTCACATACTCACCAACTTCAAGCACTCGCGCCACACATTCATGACCAAGCACTAGATTTGGTGCCTTTCTTGAACCGCCTCCAAAAACAGTATGGACATCAGATGAGCACGGTGCGACAGCGACTGGCTTTAAGATGGCTCCATACGGAGTCAATACAGGCTCAGGAACCTGTTCATAGCCTACAACACCCGGCTCTTTTAATACAAATGCCTTCATAGATCAATAACCATGCCTTTCTCTTAAAAAGCTTCTCAAAATTACAAAATTTCTTCTATTTTATTGCTGCGGATTGCGAATATACGCACCGTCTTAGGGAAACGAACACGAATCACATTTGCAATCTCATCTGTGTAACCCGGTGCTGCGATTAAAATCGCATCTGGTACATTCTTAAGCGCCTCATCTGGCGACACAATTACAAGATGTGAAGCTGGTGCATATTTTCCATGCTTAAATGGCGCTGAGTCAATAATATACTCTGCTTTTTCACCAAGACATGTTGTTGCTGCTAGTGTAAATCCCTGATGACTTGCCCCCCAAATGGCAAGATTCTTTCCTGTAAGACTTTCAGAAAGTGCCTTCATCTGTTCCCTGATACTTGCTAAACTATCGCCAAGCGCAGTGATTTCTTTTGTAAAATCCTTCCATGAGGATACCTGAGAAATTGGTGTCTTTGTCTTTTTTACCATCACAGAAAGCGTATCGCGGTTGATCATTTCTTTGCTTTCGACAATGAAACCATTCTGATTCAAAAGATATGTCAGAGAATCAAATGTATAATATGCCAAATGATCGTGAATAAGCTCATAATAGGTATTGTGATCTGTAATATACTCAAAGCTTGGAACTGTGATAAGTCCCACACCATCATCTGTCAAATTGTTATAAAGACAAGTCAGCATCACATCAGGTGATGGCTGATGCTCTAAAAAATTAAAGGATAAAAACGCATCAAACGGTCCATTTGGAAGCTTTTGATCTATAGTTTCTGTAAAATCACATGAAACTAAAAGACCACTCTCCTTTGCAATCTCCGCCAAAGAAGGATCGTGCTCAATACCATATCCTTTAACTGGAAATTCCTTTAATACGCGAAGAAACTCACCTCTTCCGCATCCTGCCTCGATGATTTTCTTTCCCTCAAGCTGATAACGTTTAATAAATTCCTGATATTGACGGCGGCGCAGCTCTACCATCGTGGTGGAATAGCCGCCTGCACGAATAACATCGCGGTAATATTCGACTGGCTCGCAGTCAAATTGAATCAGACCACATTTTTTACACTGGCACAGCGGCAGATGGATTCCTCTGTCGTTTTTTACCTGTTCCTTATCCGGCATGTGCTGTGCCGCTGCCGGCATATTGTCAAATGCAATTATCTCTGTATTTGTAAGAGATTCTTTGCATGAAATGCAATTTCCCATAATTAACATGCCTTTCCTGTTTGTTTCAACCCACAGTCGGTATTTTCACGGAGTCTGACATGTCGAAAATAGTTCGACTGTGACTTGCCTCATGTCAGTTGAGGGATACCGATTTTCTCCGCCCGCCACTGCCGAAGCAACTTCTTGTAATATCTACTCACATAAGCATCTTTTTAATTCCCTCTTCAAAGGAAATCATCTGATGAAATCCTGTTATTTCTTTTAGTTTTGTGATATCAGGATCTAGTGATGTCACACCTTCTGCGTTTGGCGGCCGCTTGCCATACTGGCAGGTGCCTTGTCCGCCGCACAGTGCTCGTATCGTCTCAATATATTCGCGAAGCGCCTTGTATCTTCACCAGCCACGTTATAGACACCTGCCGGTGCATCACCAGTCAAAAGCGTCACAATTACATTAACTGCATCGTCAATATAAAGATAATTCCAAAGCTGTGTACATGCACCAAGCTCCATTATACCGCCTTCTTTGAAGGTGCGCATGCAGCTTTCCACAAGTGACCATGGATGATCGCCAGGACCATAAACAGAAAAGACGCGTGTGTGAATATATGTTATGCCAAGTGCTTCTGCACGCATAATAGCCTCTCTTCCCACCTTAGCCTTAGCCTTTCCATACTCAGAAAGCGGATGTAGCTCGTCTGTCTCTCGCATTGTCGTATTTCGCACGCCATACTCTGCCTGTGAACCACAAAAAAGAAAACGCTTACAGTGGGCGGCAGCTGCAGTCTCAAGCGCATCAAGCGCATAGACGGCATTCATTGACTGAATATCAGCTAGCTTTCTGTTATCACTTCCAGAGCCATCCCAGCCTAAATGCAGCCAATAATCGGCTCTCCCCAGATCATGAGACCATTTTTGTCCGATTTTGCTAAGTTTTTCAGCATTCACTGCAAGTTCTTTCAGCCCACCAAGCTCACACGCGGTAATCTCAAGCAGTTCTTTTTTTATTATCATCTGCTCTAAATTTTTTTTGCCAGCTGAATTGGGACGAATCAGCGCACAAACTTCAAAGCCTTGATTAATAAGTGTTTGTACGGCGTGACTGCCGATAAAGCTTGTCGCTCCTGTCACTATTACACGCATATTACTCCTCCGACCAGCGCATAATACTCTTTAACTCTTCTTCTGGAAGAAATGGCGCTAAATCTTCAAGCGGTGCAGAAACCATACTGCCATCTGGCATTGGCTTTGATGCTGCCTTTGGCTCAAACTTCTGATCCATATCAACCATTACCTCGCAGATAACAGGTCCATTTACGGACAGTGCCTTCTCGATTCCCTCACCAAGAGCATCGTTGCTGTCAATGCGAATAAATGGGAAACCATATGCCGGCGCTAATTTTGCCATATCTGGGAAACTAAGATCACCGCTGTCTTTTCCTATACCAATAAGCGGCTTTCCAAAATAGTTGTTCTGTGTCTGGCGAATGGAATGATATCCGCCATTATTGATCAGAAAAATCTTGATCGGATACTGGTGATGGATGATTGTCTGCAGCTCCTGAAGATTCATCTGAATACTTCCGTCTCCTGTTACGCAGATGATATCCTGCTCCTTCTCACCTGTCTCCCTGCAATAGCGCTTATTTGCAACACAAGCTCCAATTGCTGCTGGCAGATCGTAACCCATCGATGCAATAGCTGAATTTGAAATAAAACGCTGACCTTTCTTTATAACATAGCCATGACCACCTACAACACAGGCAGAGCCATTTCCTACTACTGTAATCTGACCCTCGTTTAAGCGGCGGCTTTCTTCCTTAATAAATGCATACACATTTGCCGGACTCTTCTGCTCATAATGCTTTGGCTGAACAACAGGATAATCCTTCTTCCATTTTTCACAAACCTTTCTCCACTCATCACCCTTAAATAATACTTCACCATCTGCAAGCTTTTCATTTAAGCGGCTCTCAAGCTTTTCAAGAAGATCCTTTGCATCAGCCCACACCGGCATTTCTACATGAAGAGACGGCTTTTTCAATTCCTCTGCATCAATATCATTCATAATGACAAATGCATGCTTTGCCCAAGCCGGCCAATCATAATTAACCTGACGAATGCTTAATCGGCTTCCAACTGAAAATAGCAAATCACTGTTTTGTACGGCAAAATTTCCAGCGCGGTCACCCATATTTCCAGCACGTCCTGTGTACAGCGGATGCTCATCCTCCATTAAATCAATGCTGTTCCAGCCAGTCACAACTGGAATGCCAAGCTTATCTGCGACACGGCGAAATGCATCAAATGCTCCTGCAATACGTATTCCATTTCCGGCATTTAACACCGGACGCTTTGCCTGACGAATTTTCTCAATAATAGCGTCTGCCTGCTCGTTAGTAACAGACGGAATAGCTGTCAGATTTTCTTTTGACGGATCAAAACCTTCAAGCTCATCTATCTCAACTGTTGCACCCTGCACATTTAACGGAATATCAAGCCAGCACGGACCTGGTCTTCCAGTCTGTGCAAGATAAAGTGCTTTCTCAACAGCATAGCGAATACGCTTTGGATCAATCACCATCTCACAATATTTTGTCATAGGCTCTACGCTCTTGCAGATGTCATACTCCTGATCGCCAAATGCACGAATGCCAAGGCCTGTGCTTCTTGCCGTTACATCATAGCGTACCTGACCTGAAATAACAAGCATCGGAATAGAGTCAAGCCATCCTCCGACTACGCCTGTGATTGCGTTTGTTCCGCCAGGTCCTGTTGTGACACAGACAGCTGCAATGCGGTTATGGATTCTGGCATAGCTTTCTGCTGCAATGGCACATGCCTGCTCATGGTGATTATATACACAGTGAAGTCCCGGCTCATGACCAAGTCCATCATCAAGATGCATTGCACCGCCTCCGGTGATCATAAAATACATCTGTAATTCCATTTTGAACAAGCAGTTTTGCAATATAGTTGGATACCTTCATTCTCATAACTTAGCCCTCCAATGCTTCATGAATTACCTTTGCCATATATTCAATTTTCTCATCTGTCATACCAGGATAAACACCAACCCAGAATGTAGATGTCATAATACGGTCAGTCTGCTCTAAACCACCGACAACACGATATGCCTCTGTTCCACGAATATCATCAAAACAAGGATGCTTTATCAGATTGCCTGAGAACAGCATACGTGTCTGAACACCGTGTGATTCAATATAGTTCACTACCTTTGTACGATCCACGCCTTCCTTACATGTCATTAAAAAGCCAAACCAGCTCGGATTAGAATGCGCTGCTGCCTCAGGAAGAATCAGCTTACCTGCGCAGTCAGACAAAAGCTCTTTTAAATAAGCAAAGTTATGACGTCTCTTCTCCACAAAAGATGGGAACTTCTTTAACTGTGCACAGCCTACTGCTGCCTGCATATCAGTTGCCTTTAAATTATAGCCAAAATGGGAGTACACATATTTGTGGTCATATCCTAATGGAAGCTGACCATACTGCTTATCAAAGCGATGACCGCAGAAATTATCACATCCCGGAGGACAAATGCAGTCACGTCCCCAGTCTCTAAATGAACGCACAATTCTGTGAAGCAGTGGATTATTTGTATATACAGCACCGCCCTCACCCATCGTCATATGGTGCGGCGGATAGAAGCTTGATGTTCCTATATCACCAATTGTTCCTGTCAGCTTTTCCTTGCCGTCAATCTCATAGACAGAGCCAAGTGCATCACAATTATCTTCAACAAGCCATAAATTATGACGGTCGCAAAATGCCTTTACTGTCTCCAAATCAAATGGGTTGCCAAGTGTATGCGCGATCATCACGGCCTTTGTCTTATCAGACAATGCTTCTTCAAGCTTTGTGACATCAATATTGTACTGAGGAATTGTCACATCTACAAACACTGGAACTGCACCATACTGGATTACTGGTGTTACTGTTGTCGGAAAACCTGCAGCAACTGTGATTACCTCATCGCCTCTTTTTACCTGTCGTTCTCTAAGTAGCGGAGAAGTCAGCGCCATAAATGCGATCAAATTCGCTGATGAACCAGAATTGACAAGAGAGCAAAAGCGAACACCTAAATATTTTGAAAACTCGCGCTCGAACTCATCTGTATAGCTCCTGCTGTCAGCCAAATTCCAGTGAGCTGTCCACAAGATTTACCATCTCCTCGCTGTCATAAACACGTGACGCGTATGGAATACGGTCTCCCTCCTTAAATTCCTTCTTTGTATTATGATATTTATCGCAATAGGCAGCTACTTGTTTTAGAATTTCTTCTCTCGCCTGTTGTTCATTCATATTTTCAAACATTTATTACTGCTCCTCTCCATCTGTTAAAAAGCTTCTTATCTGCTCTCTCATGCAGGCATTCATTTTATCTGCAAGCTCCTTTGGCTCTGCCATATGAGTAATCAGCATATTATAAAGCTGATACCACTCTACACTCTTTGCCACAGCCTTTTCAATATGCCATGTCGGTTTCCAGCCAAAGACACGCTTTACTCTTGAGCAGTCCAGCTTCAAAAAGCCAGCCTCATGAGGACCGCCGTCACTCTTATTTTCCCACTGCATGCCTCTGCCCCAGCTCTTACAAAACAGCGTAGTTAATGTGCCAGTGTCCACACAATCGCAGTCATCTGGTCCTACATTGTAATAGCCGCGAATGGATGGATCCTCCCACTGTTTCTTTACAATTGTCAGATATAAAAACAAAGGCTCCAACACATGCTGATATGGACGAATTGAATATGGATTTCTTACTGTCACAGGCTGCTTAATCACTGCGCTTCTGTAGCAGTCCGGTATAATACGGTCTGATGCAAAATCACCGCCTCCTATAACATTGCCTGCTCTTGCAGTAGAGACTGCCGTATCACTGTCCGCAAAAAAAGAGCGGATGTAGCTGTGTGTAACCAGCTCCGAACAGGATTTGCTGTTTGAATATGGATCAAATCCGTCCAACACATCCTCCTCACGGTAGCCCCACTCCCACTCTTTGTTCTCATATACTTTATCAGTTGTAACATTTAAAAATGAACGGACACATGAAAATTGACGTGCACACTCTAATATATTGACTGTACCCATCACATTTGTCTCATATGTCTCACGCGGATTTTTATAAGATTCGCGCACAATTGGCTGCGCTGCCAGATGAATCACAATCTGTGGCTGCACACGCTCAAATACTTCCTTTAATAATTCAAAATCTCTAACATCGCCAATAACACTGTCCATCTGATTTTCCAAACGGCAAATTGAAAAAATACTTGGACTTGTCGGTGGCTCTAATGAAACACCTGTTACCTTTGCGCCTGCATCAATTAAAATTCTCGAAAGCCATGAACCTTTAAAACCGGTATGACCTGTGATCAGTATTCTCTTATCACGAAAAAATGACATTTCTGTTTTCTGCATTATTTAGTCCTTCCATGTTTTCCACGGCGCCTTGCCGCTCTCCCACAGTGCCTCCAGACGATTCTTATCACGAAGTGTATCCATACAGGACCAGAAGCCCTCGTGAATATAGCCCATCATCTGACCATCTGCTGCGAGACGCTCAAATGGTTCTCTCTCCAATGGCTGATCATCTCCGTCAATATAATCAAACACGCCCGGCTCCATAACCCATATAGCCAATGTTGATCATACTGCCATCCTTATCTGATTTCTCACGGAATGCTGCAATCTGTCCCTTATCATCATAATCGATTACACCAAAACGCTGTCCTACATTTGTCATGGAAATTGTAGCAAGCTTTCCATGGGAGCGATGAAACTCGCACAGCTCTTTTATGTTTATATCCGAAACTCCGTCTCCATACGTCAGTAAGAATGGCTCATCTCCGACATACTTTCGGATACGCTTTACGCGACCACCTGTCATTGTATTTAATCCTGTATCAACAAGTGTTACCTTCCATGGCTCTGAATAATTATCGTGAAGCTCCATAGAATTATGTGCGAGATCAATCGTAATATCAGATGTATGAAGAAAATAATTTGCAAAATATTCCTTGATCACATATTGTTTATAACCAAGACAGATAATAAAATCGTTGAATCCGTACTGCGAATACTCCTTCATAATATGCCACAAAATTGGCTGATCACCAATCTCGACCATCGGCTTTGGGCGGTTTACGCTCTCTTCGCTGATTCTGGTACCGAATCCTCCTGCCAGTATTACAACCTTCATGCTATTACCGTGCCTTTCTTTTTGTTTGGATATCCTGATTCGGTCAATATTGCCATTTGACCCACTCTCAGTTGTACTAATAATGGACTCATTTTACCATAGTTAAAGCAAAAAAGCAACCGGATGATTCCGGTCGCTTTTCGCCTTAAGAAAACGTTAAGTTTTTGGAAAATACAAATTAATTATCTGCAAAAGCTGCTGCAGTCCCAGATCTGTGCCCCGAGTGCTCATAGAACTCACGCTCATGGCAGACCATAAGAATACTTCCTTTGTATTCTTTAAGTGCTGTAAGCAAAGAATCCTTTGCGTCAGCATCGAGGTGGTTTGTCGGCTCATCGAGGATTAACACATTGCTCTGGCGGTTCATAAGCTTGCACAGACGTACCTTTGCCTGCTCACCACCAGAAAGGACACGCACCTGGCTCTCGATGTGTTTTGTAGTCAGGCCGCACTTTGCAAGTGCACTGCGCACTTCGTACTGATTCCATGACGGAAACTCCTGCCAAATTTCCTCGAGGCAGGTACGGCCGTTGTCACCACTTGTTTCCTGCTCAAAATAACCAATTTCCAGATAATCACCCTGATGGACAGTTCCGCTGTATGGCTTGATCAGTCCTAGAAGACTCTTTAAAAGAGTAGTCTTTCCGATACCATTTGCACCTACCATGACTATGCGATTTCCGCGCTCCATAACAAGGTCAAGTGGCTTTGTGAGCGGTCTGTCATATCCAATCTCAAGCTGCTCTGTAGTAAATAAGAAGCGGCCCGGTGCACGTCCATACAAAAAGCGAAACTCTGGCTTTGGCTTTTCGGCTGCTAATTCGATCACATCCATGCGGTCAAGCTTTTTCTGACGGGACATTGCCATGTTTCTTGTTGCAACTCTTGCTTTATTTCTGGCAACAAAGTCCTTTAACTGAGCAATTTCCTGCTGCTGACGGTTGTATGCTGCCTCTATCTGTGCTTTCTGTACAGCATGAACCTCCTTGAAGTGGTCGTAATCTCCTACATAACGGTCAAGCTTTTGGTTTTCCATGTTGTAGATTAAGTTTACAACACTATTTAAGAACGGAATATCATGAGAAATTAGAAACAAAAGCATTCTCATACTCCTGCAGATAACGGCGCAGCCATTCGATATGCTTTTCATCCAGATAGTTAGTCGGCTCGTCAAGAAGAAGGATATCTGGCTTTTCAAGAAGAAGCTTTGCAAGAAGGACTCTTGTTCTCTGACCTCCGGAAAGCTCGGTGACATCGCGTTCTAAGCCAAGTGCATCCAACTCAAATGCTCTTGCAACTTCCTCTACCTTTGCATCAATCATATAGAAATCGTGCATTGTCAGAAGATCCTGAATCGTACCCATCTCTTCCATCATGACAATTAGATCTTCCTCAGAAGCATCTGCCATCTCTTCACAGATCTGATTCATACGCGCTTCCATGTCAAATAAAAAGCTGAATGCATTCTTAAGCACATCACGTATTGTCTGACCTGGTTCTAATACAGTGTGCTGATCAAGATAGCCAACACGCACATTTTTTGCCCACTCAATTTTTCCCTCATCTGGCATCAATTTGTTTGTAATGATGCTCATGAATGTTGATTTTCCCTCTCCATTTGCACCAACAAGGCCAATATGCTCTCCTTTTAATAAACGAAATGACACATCTGTAAAAATTGCTCTGTCTCCGAATCCGTGAGATAAGTGTTCTACATTTAAAATACTCATATTATCTTTCTCTATATCCTTCTATATATTTTTATTTTGCGCTGCCACTATTTAGCAAACTCTCTGCGTAATATACTGTCTGCATCGCATCCTTGCCATAGTAATCTGCGCCGATCATATCTGCGTACTCCTTTGTCAGTACAGCACCGCCTACAACAATTTTGCACCATGGTGCTGCTTTTCTTACCTGGCGAATAGTCTCTTCCATATTTACAACCGTGGTATCATAAGCGCACTTAAGCCAAGAAGCGGTGCATGTGTCTCTACTACCTTTTCTGCCACCGTCTCAGGCGGTACATCTTTTCCAAGATCGATCACATCATAGCCATAGTTTTCCAGAAGAACCTTAACAATATTCTTTCCGATATCGTGGATATCTCCCTTGACTGTTGCAATTACAACAGTGCCTTCTTTTGCTGGTCGCTGCCCTTTGCCTCCATAAATTCCTTTACGGCAGCAAAACCAGCCTTTGCAGCCTCGGCACTCATCAAAAGCTGCGGCAAAAACATGGTTCCTTTCTCGAAGCCCTTTCCTACAATATCAAGTGCCGGCACAAGCTCTGTATTGATGATCTCAAGCGGCTCCTTTTCTTCAAGCATCTTCTTTGTCACCTTATAGGCTGGTTCCTTAAGACCTTTGATGATACATGTCTTTAAATCCATACCTCCAGATGTGCTTCCTGTAGCTTGATTTTTAGATTTATCTGTTTCTGCACCTGCCTTTACTGTAGTGGATACAACCTTCATAGCAGAATACTTTTCAACATATGACATACACTGCGCATCATAGCCGCCGAGTACACGGAAGGTATCATATGCCTGCATCATAGCCTGTGAATTCGGATTTACTATTCCTGCCGAAAGACCTGCCTGCATCGCCATTGTAAAGAATGCTGATGTGATGATCTCACGCTGCGGCAGTCCAAAGGAAATGTTTGACACGCCAAGCACAGTACGTCCGCCCTGTGCCTTTATGCGGCGCACAGTTTCAAGTGTAACATTTGCGGAATTACTGTCAGTACTCATAGTCATAGTGAGCGCATCAATTACAATATCTTTTCTTGCAATACCATAGCTCTCACCAGTCTTATAAATCTTCTCTGCAATAGCCAGACGTCCCTCAACAGTATCAGGTATACCGTCCTCGTCGAGTGCTAATCCTACTACGACACCACCATACTTTTTGCCAGTGGGAACACCTGCTTCATGATCTCTTGCTTTCCATTTACGGAGTTGATCATCGGTTTTCCGTTGTATATACGAAGTGCCTGCTCCATTGCCTCCATATTGGTGGTATCAATCTGAAGCGGTGCATCAAGAATACTTTGTAATTGATAAACAGTTTCCTTCATCAATTCAGGCTCATTGATCTCTGGCAGTCCAACGTTAACATCAAGAATCTGTGCACCTGCGTCTGACTGCTTTACGCCCATCTCCAGAATATATTCCATGTTGCGGTCACGAAGTGCCTGCTTAAACTTTGATTTTCCGGTAGGATTTATACGCTCACCGATTAGCATTGGCATCTTTCCAAGCTCAACTGCATGAGAATATGATGAAACAAGTGTCAGGTTCTTATCGGTAAGCGGCTTTGGCATAGCCTCTTTGCAGGCTTCTACAAGTGCCTTAATATGCGCCGGCGTTGTTCCGCAGCAGCCACCCATAAGCCATGCGCCTTCCTTGGCAAATATCTTCATATCCTCGGCAAATTCAGCCGGATCCACGTCAAATACGGTCTTTCCATTTTCACTTCGTGGAAGACCGGCATTAGGATTTATAATTAATGGTATTGATGCGCTTTTTGCCAACGCTCGAAAATTGGCTTCATTTGCTTTGGTCCAAGGCCGCAGTTCATACCAAATGCATCTGCGCCAAGACCCTCAAGCAATGCTGTGACTGCCTCTGGTGTCGCTCCTGTCAGCATCTTGCCATTTTCGCCAAAAATAACAGTTGCCATAACAGGAAGATCACTGTTTTCCTTTGCTGCAAGCATCGCTGCCTTTAATTCATATGTATCGCTCATCGTCTCGATAAGAATAAGATCAGCTCCTGCAGCTGCTCCTGCCTTTATAGTTCTTGCAAATATCGATACTGCATCTTCAAAATCAAGTGTGCCAAGTGGCTTTAAAAGCTTTCCTGTCGGACCTACATCAAGTGCGACGTAGCCATCCTTACCTGTTTCCTCGACTGCCTTTTTCGCATTCTGCACACCTTTTGTTACAATTTCTTCAAGATTATCCGGAAACTTTAACTCATTCGCGCCAAATGTGTTTGCCAAAATGATATCTGCTCCGGCATTTAGATAATCTCGGTGCAATTCTCTTATAATATCAGGATGCTTAAGATTCCAGTTTTCAGGCAGCTCACCAGCTTCAAGCCCGCGTTCCTGCAAAAGCGTACCCATACCGCCATCAAAAAGACAATTCGCTTTCCCAGTTCATTTAATATATTTTTCTTCATAAATTCCTGTCCTTTCAAAAGCACAAGGTTTTTCTAACTATCCCTGTTGTTTCTGTTTGCTGCTTATGCATCACGTCGAAAGCTGCAGTCTTTTTTGCTGCAGGCCTCGCATCCTTCTGTGACGCATCCTGTTCTGATATGGCTTAAGCCCATCAAAGCTGTAACAGATTTTTCAGGCTGCATTACGCCGCCTTCCGAAAGAAATAGACCTATTGTTTTCTGTGCATTAAGTGCCTTCAAAAATGATGACTGTACATCCAAAGACAGATCTCCGTAACCAGGACTATACCTTGGACGCACAAAAAGGCCGTCTTTCGCAGCCTCTTTTTCAATATTCTTTTGACACAAGTTGCAATAGCACTCTATGGCCTCTGCTGCCGTTGACTGAAGTACTGCTGCCTTTGTGATATTTAATCTCAGATAACGTTCCATCAAACGATCTATTTCGTGACCAAGCGTTGCCGCAAAGAAAATGACTTCGCTGCAATCTTTTAAGTTTCGTTCCAGACTGTTGCTTAAAAGCTCCACACCACCTGCCTGCATATGACCTGCAGACAGATGTGTAAGTGCAAAACGCCGATATATATGGCGCGGCTGAGCCGTCCGCGCAACATCTTCCATGCACTGATGAATTAACATCATAACCTGTTCGTCCGGCTGTATCTTTTTGTAGCCGAGATAGCGAATAATCTCGCGTTCTCTCATCTGATTTATATCAATCATTTTAAATCTCCGAAGATTCTTCTGAATAGCCTCTGCAATCTGCGGCTTATTCATAGAATATACGTGAATGTGGTTGATTCCGTTTGCAATCAGATCAATGATCTGATCAGTTGCATAGGCTATACCTGCCTGCTCCATTGCCTTAGGGTTAGAACCAAAACGATCAACCAGATTTAAAAAGCGCTGCGGCATACTGCATCCAGAAAGATCACGTGCAGTCTCCACCTGCTTTGCTCGTGTGATTGGCATGATACCTGGAATCACAGGAACACTTATGCCCTGTTCTCTGACACGATACAAGAAGTTAAAGAAAATATTGTTGTCAAAAAACATCTGCGTTGTCAAAAACTCACATCCGGCATCAACCTTTTTCTTAAGGTTTATAATGTCCTCACTTTTATTTGCTGCCTCCACATGTCCCTCTGGATAGCAGGCTCCTCCTACACAGAAATCGCCATAGGCTTTGATTTCAGATACAAGTTCTGACGCATAATGAAAATCAACAAATGGATCCCCCTCAAAATCTCTCGGACGATCACCGCGCAGAGCCAGCACATTTTCAATTCCTGCTGCCTTCATCTCATCTAATGTGTTATGAATATTTTCCTTTGTTGCGCCTACACATGTTAAATGGGCAATCGTCGTTACGCCAGTTGTATCCTGAATCCCTTTTGCAATTGCAACAGTATTCTTTCTTGTGTTTCCGCCTGCTCCATATGTAACGCTCATGTAGCTTGGCTTTAATGCAGCAACGTCAATCGTTGCCTTACGAACTGACTCAAACTGTGCATCTGTCTTTGGCGGAAATACCTCAAAAGACAGTGTGATTTTTCCATTTGACAATATTTCATTTACTTTCATTATTTCTTAATTCCTCTTTCCTCTATATGGTGTGTTCTGTCGCATCGCTGTTATACTGCAGATGTCTGTTTACTAATGATGCTCTGTTCACTCCCCACTACAGCTTGTTTGTCGAGCTCATTTAACGTAAGTATAGCATGGATTTTACTTCATGAAAAGAAGATTTTCTCAATGGTTTGATATTGATATAAACTATACCAAAAGTACTTGCTGTCCTCTTTATTTTCCACTATGATAAACAAAAAAGAAAGGATCTGGATTATAACAATGAAAAAACAGGCTACTAAAATCAAGATTTGCGGACTTACAAAAGAAAAAGAGGCTAGATTATCTCAATCAAATTCATGCGGATTTTGCAGGCATGGTCGTTTTTTTCCTAAAAGCAAAAGAAATATCTCACTTGATCAGGCAAAAAAAATAAAGTCAGCACTTCTGCCTGAAATAAAAACAGTCGCCGTGACAGTCTCTCCAACACTTGCACAAATAAGCCAGATTGCAGAGGCTGGCTTTGACCTTATTCAAATTCATGATGATCCTGCCGATCTTGATATAAAAACTGCTAAGTCCATCTGCGAATATACAAGTAAGTTTTCTCTTCCTATATTAAAAGCATTTAATGTCTCTGATATTGACAGCTATAACTACTGGCAGTCATGTCCGTCTGTCGCTGGCTTTGTATTTGATGCAGCTAAACCTGGAAGCGGCAAAACTTTTGACTGGACTTTGCTTAAGGATCTTCCGCGATCAAAAAAACTTTTCATGCTGGCCGGCGGGCTGGCACCTGAAAATGTTTCAAATGCGATCTTTTTTTTGCATCCTGATGGTGTGGACGTATCATCTGGTGTGGAATTTTTAGAAAAAGACCGCCCCGGCAAAGATCCTTATCGCATACAGGCCTTTGCCGAAGCGGTACAATTTGCAGATAAATTTACCTCAAAAACACTTATCGATTTGAAGTAATCTTTTCTGCCTTTTCAATTGCTACATCAATATTCGGGCTAAAATTTTCTTTTCCAATTAATGTGTCAAAGCCCGCCTTTCTAATAACACGCATTGGCTGATCGTTTACATGTGAAAGAATGAGCGTTATCTTCTTTTTCTGGCATTTCTCATAAAGAGACGTTAATGAGTTCATTGCTGTACTGTCAAGTGCCGGAACACCTCTCATTCTAAGAATCAGACATTTTGTCTTTTCTGTTACTGAAATTAGACCAATCTGATCTGCTGCACCAAAAAACAATGGACCTGTAATCTCACATACACTGATTGATGATGGAATATTGCGCATACGCGCACGCTCTGCATCGCGAACCTCATCAGAAATCTCATCTATATGACTCCAGTTACGCACACCAGTCTCATCACTCATGCGCTTCATAAACAAAAGACAAGCTAGTACCATGCCGACTTCAATCGCAACAACAAGATCAAATACAACTGTCAGCATAAAGGTAATGACAAGCACTGCAATATCACTTTTTGGCGCTGTCTTTACAAGACGCACAAATGGACGCCACTGACACATGTTGTAAGCAACAATAAATAAAATTGCAGCAATCGTCGGCATAGGAATCCAGCCAGCATATGGCATCAGCACAAGAAGCACTAAAAATAATACAACAGCGTGTACCATTCCAGCTACAGGTGTGCGGCCTCCATTTTTAATGTTTGCTGCAGTACGTGCAATCGCACCTGTTGCCGGGATTCCTCCAAACAGCGCAGATGCAACATTTCCTGCTCCCTGTGCAGCAAGCTCCATGTTAGAACGGTGATTTCCATTAATCATACCGTCTGCCACCACACATGAAAGAAGTGACTCGATTGCTGCCAAAATCGCAATGGTGAATGCATTTGGAAGTGCCTTCTGAATTACTTCAAGGCTAAGATTTGGCAAATGGAATGATGGAAGGCTGCTGTTTATTGTATACAGATCGCCAATTGTATTTACTTGAATCGGCATCAGCTTCACCATTAAAATACCAACTGCAACAGCTGCTAATGACGGCGGAATCTTCGCAAGCACCTTTACCTTTGGCATAAAAATAAGAATTGCCAGGCATACTGCTCCCACAAAAACAGCATGCCAGTTTAGTGTGCCTATTCCCGCAAAAAATCCTTCCAGCTTTTCCATCGTCTCAATTGTAGGCATTCCTGCCGGAATTGTAACACCACAAAAATCCTTAAGCTGTCCAATCGCAATTGTCACAGCAATACCTGCCGTGAAACCAGTCGTAATCGTATATGGAATAAACTTAATCAGTGAACCAAAGCGGCAAAATCCCATTAAAATTAAAATGATTCCTGCCAGAATTGTTGCCACAGCTAAGCCATCCATTCCCTGATCTGCTACGATTCCTCAACAATAGTTGCAAACGCAGCTGTCGGTCCTGCAATTTGTACCTGACTTCCTCCCAAAAAAGAAATCACAAATCCAGCTATAACTGCCGTATAAATTCCGCGCTCTGGCCTACGCCAGATGCAAGCGCTAACGCAATTGACAGCGGCAGCGCAATGATTGCCACAATGATTCCGGCAATCAGATCCTTGATGAACTGTTCCTTCGAATATTTCTTCAGACAGGTAAACAGCATCGGTTTCAGATCTTCCATGAAACTATCCCCCTCATTTTGTGCGCTTTTTCTCGCTTTTACAGCGCACACGGTGGCTATTGTATCATGTATGATTATGAACTGTCTACCCGTTTTTACTCACAATTACGCGATTATTCGCTATGTACGCGATTGTACAAAAATCCTTACTGTACTGCCATACATGTTCCAATTAGTCTGCAGCTGTCCATTCTTCTAAACTTAAGCGCAGTCCCTCTTCCATTGATGGCACTTAATGCATATCCCTTTTCTGAAATATGAAATTGACGAAAATACAGACGGTGATTATATAAAAACAATGCATTTTCTCCCTCAGTTGGAAATTTATCTGATAGCAATAAAACATCATTTTTACAATATCTCGGTGAAAAATGATCGTTTGGAAGACGCACCGCCATATATACGTTTTCACAGGCTGTCTTTACATGTTCTACGTCAAAGCTTGAAAAAGCTGCTCCATCTGATGTTTCCACTGCCGGAATCAGACATGGAATCTCACGTTCCTCGTTTGCATCTACTCCTGCCTGCCACTGCGCTTCAATTTCTGCGATTGCGCGTATAAATTTCTTTCCATGCTCTCCACTTTCACGATACGCAAATAAAAGCTGTTCTTCCTCCTCTCGCGGACTTTCCCCCATCAGACTTTCCATCGATACATCTAATGTACGGCTAAGTGCTAAAAGTGTGTCTACTCTTGGATTTCTCGCTCTCCTGTAAATGATATTACGAATCGTTTCGATTGGGACATTCGACAGCATAGACAGTTTCTCTAGTGTCAATCCCTTTTTGTCCATCATTGCCTTTAGCTGTTTGTCAATCATTTTACAATTCCTCCCATTTCGCTCTTGTTATTTTTTCCCATTTGAAGTATTCTATTACCAGAAGACTAAAAAATACAACGTCTTGGAATGAAACTATCGTATCACATGTAATTTGTAGTATGGTAGCTAAGATTACACTTTTAGTCATTTCTACACATGTACAAAGTACCGAAAACTATACGAAAGAGACTATACAATTTTATGACACAGCAAAAAATTCTATTAAATTTTATTGATAACATTGAAAAAGAACGTGTCAGGCTCAATCTGACACAGGCGCAGATGGCTCAGAAACTTGATATGTCTGTGTCCAATTATAAAAAACTAATTGCCGGTCAGTATAGACGTCCGAACCTTTTTCTGGCTCAGCGCCTGTATGAACTGACCGGCAAGCTGCTATTTGAATTTTTCGATTTTGATTCGCCTAAGCTAAATGCAATTTCAAAGTTTATGAAGCTGTCTGATACTCAACGCTCATTCATAGAGGGCATAATAGATTTTGAGCTTGCATTTTCAATGACAGAAGAAGAAAATACTGACGATTACCTGACTGTTTTGATTCCAACAGGCAATTGCGAGGATGGCATGATATGGGATTCTGCAAACGTCCGTAAAGTAAACATTGCACCTTATCGAAAACGCTATGGTTCACAAATCAATGCCGGAGTTGAAGTCACTTCTAATCATTTAACTCCCGTTTACCATATGGGAGATATTCTGCTCATCTCACGCCGTCCTCCGCGCGATGGCGATACTGCCATCTTTTAAACACTGAAACTGGCCGTGTCTACCTGCGCCGTTTTATTCAGCAGGTTCCCCGTATTCTTCAGCCAATCAACGGATATGGCGAAGCATTCTATATTGATCCATATAATGAAGATGAAGTAAAAAAATGGGTCAAGTATGGCGTTGTTATCACAAAAATGCGTGAATAAATCAGTCTTCTGGAAAACAAATTGCTGTTGCATAGGCATCAAGATATTGTGTACCTGTTGCTGTTACAAGATTTAGCTGTGTAATCTGACATTGGTAGACCTCTTTTGTGCTGACACCATCCTCGGCCATACATGTTGTAAAGTTATGAAGAATCAAATCTTCTCCATTTTCCTGTCCGATATACATGACCACATGGTTTTTCATTACAAGCAACGTTCCAGCTTCATAGCCTTAATTTTTTCCAGCTTTTCTTCCTGTGTCATGCCTTCAAGTGATACAATTTGTGTTCCTGTCTGTGCCATGCTGCCTGTATTTCTTGGCAAAATGATTCCAAAACATCTGTAAATGGCATTCATTGTTGAGGAGCAATCCATATCTCCATTTGAATCTCCCCAGCCATAAGCCATTCCAACTAACTTTTTAGCCTGATCAAGAATATTTTCCTTGGTCATATCAAGATAGCCAAAATGAATGCCATCCTGAGCAGTCTCAACATTGTTATCACAAGCTGGCCTTTGTCATCTTTCTGAGGAATGGATACCATAAGCATGCCTTCAGATTCCTCCTTTGCCGGAAGTGCTGTTCCCATGCGAAGTGTTACATTGGTACCTGCAAGTGTCAGTCTGGCATCTGTCACAACAGCTCGTTTAGTCTCCTGCCATTTTTTTAATTCATCAAGTGTGCAGCATGCGATTTTATCTGTTTCTACCCAGCCTCTATAATTTTGTGCCTGTACAAACTCCAGATTCCGTCTGCAGTCTGATGAACGATCACTGCTGCTTCTCCTGTCATAAGCATACTTTCTTGAAAATAATCAAATGAATGTGCATCTAATGAAGTGGATGCTTTTTTCCATGTTGGAAAAGCTCGAACTGCCGCATTTTGTGTGATAACACCATACTTAAGTGTAATAGGATCCAAGATTCCCTCTAAATTTCTTCTTGCAAGAATCTCATCCTGTGCTTCTTTAGTCACCGGCTCTCCCTCTAGGTACGGCCAGTTTCCATACGTATATGCTTCAATCCAAAGACGCACATCATCTGCTGCGACATCTGTAAGCTGTGTCACATCTGCGACACCTGATTTTGAGTTTGCCATAGTAGCCTCGTTAATCTGCTGATAAGCTAAAGCGTCTGTTGATTCCTCTTCAAGCGTCTGTTCAGCCTTTTGATCTTCTGCTTCCTTATCCTTAATTTCTTCAGCATCCGTTTCATTTGCTGTAAGTGTCTGACTTTCCGATGATGCTGCCGATGGCTTTGCTGCTAGTTCCTGTGTCTTTTTTTGAAGTCCCATCGTATTAACAGCATCCACAATACCTAATCCATGTCCGCTCTCTGGCTCTAGTCGAACACTTCCTAACACTGCCCACAACAACACGCCTCCAAGCAGTACCACACAGGCAGACATTCCTATAATAAGCGGCTTTAGGCTAAGACCTTTTCTTTTATTTTCATGCGGTTCTTTTTTTCTTCTCAATATTCTCCGCCTCCTGTCTAAAACAAAAACAATATATCAGTTATCCTGTTCTTTAATTTATCATACCATTTTTCTCTTTTATTATGTTTTAAAGATTTCTTACAATTCATGTAAAAAATAATTAATGTATCTTATCACGCGTCAACGAAATTTTAAAATTTATAGTATCTATTTTATGGCAATTGATACTATCGGTTTCTTTACCGTGTTCTTTGCAATTTATAGTATATAAATTAACAATCTTGATATCTTAAATCTGTAAACTCCTATTTTTACAGATTTATTTTTGTAGTATTTACATGAATGAAGAAAAAGGAAGAGAAAACTGATATGTCTGAATTTACGTTAATTGTTGGAAAAAGGATCCGAAAAGCAAGAAAGCAAAAAAATTTGACACTTGAAGAGCTTGCTGAATGCTGTGGACTTCATCCTGCATATATTGGTCAGCTTGAGCGCGGTGTAAAAAATGCATCGTTATATACACTTGAAAAGATTGCATGTGCACTTGAGCTTTCTTTAACTGACTTGGTTGGCAACAGTGATATTGTCACAGAAACGGCAAAAACCAACATTCCTGCTGACTGCAGAAGTATCATCTGTACACTCCCGCCACAATCACATGAGCTTGTTTATGAACTGCTAAAGCAGATTATCAACCTTGAGCGCTGATGGTGCTTAAACTCAAATGGTTCGTAGATTCATAAAAAAGCAGTAACTATTCAGAACCCCATTCGCAAAATCGCATCTTCGATGCTTCTATTTTGCTCATGTGGTTACCTCGCCATATAAAATTGCTATTCTGTCTGAATGCAAGCATTCACAGAAAGCAATTTGCATGGCTCTGAATAGTTACAAAAAGCAAAATTAAAAACAAGGAGATTGACTATGTCTGATATTGCCGAAGCTGTTGGAAAACGAATTTATGCCATTCGAACATCAAAGCACATGAGCCGTAAAGATCTTGCCAAGCGCTCTGGGCTTCATCTTACCTATATCGGTCAGCTTGAGCGCGGTGAACGAAATGCGACGATAGCAACACTTGAAAGTGTTTCTTACGCACTTAATGTACCGATTGAGCGTTTTGTTGAATATATTACACCTGGAATGGCTTCACAGGAGACTGCTGCAAATGAATGCTATAACTTGATTTTAGAGCAGACACCGCGCACACAAAAGCGTCTTCTTGCAATTCTCCAAAATATGGCACAGCTGCATCAAATACAATAAATTCTATTTTCAAAAAAAAGAGTCACGCGAAAGTTTAGCGTGACTCTTAATATTACTTGTTTTATTTTTTTTCGCGGTTTAAATATAAAAGCGGAAGTCCGATACAACAAATTCCACCAACTATATTTCCAAGTGTAACCGGAATAAGATTTTTTATCAGAAAGCTTCCCCAGCTTAACTGTGATAACTGTGCTTCTGTGTAGCCATACAGTTCCATTGCTTTATTTACGTAGTCTGGATTCATCTTGCAAAACAGACCTGCTGTTATGTAATACATATTAGCAACGCAGTGCTCAAAGCCTGCTGTTACAAACAGCATGATTACAAAGAAAGATACAAGCAGCTTTCCGCTGATATCTTTTGCGCAATTGCCATCAAAACAGCTGCGCAAACTAAAATATTACAAAGAATGCCAGATGTAAATGCCTTGCCAAATGGCAGTGTTGCCTTTCCATATGCCACCTTAATTGTGTAAGCACCAAGTCCGCCTGCTGAATAATCAAGCTGACCGCTGCAGTAAACTAGTGCTGTAAAAATCAGTGCTCCTGCAAAATTTCCAAGAAATACAAGTACCAAAACACGAATGCAGTCTGCCACAGAAATATGTTTTTCAGCAACACCAAGTGCCATTAAACAGTCACCAGTAAACAGCTCTGCCCCCAGCAGAATTACCATCATCAAACCTACTGGGAATACAACTGCCGCAGTAAGTCTTGCAAGTCCTACATTTGCAACAGAATGTGCTGCCACGCTGCTCGCTGCTGCACCCATTCCAATCATCATTCCAGCTAACATTGCTTTTCCAAACAGCTTGCCAATCGATGTAGCTGCCTTCGCTTTGCACCCCTGTGCATAGCTTTTCGTTGCTTCTTTTACAGATAAAAAGCCTTCCATAGTAAAATATCCACCTGTCTTTTTTATTCCAGTCGGGATTTCCCGACATCTTTTCTATTATATCACAATTTTTTTTTGATTGAACAGCAAATTTTTTAATGACATATCCTTTTCAACTGTGCTATACTGAAGTAAAATGTAGCTATGATTTTCTAAATAGTTACAGAAAAATCAACTTCAAAAGCAGAAAGGTATGGTTTTCACTATGCGTATTGTCATAAAAATTGGTACTTCCACTCTTGCTCATCACACCGGACGACTTAATATACGACGTACAGAGGTGCTCTGCAAGGTAATCAGTGATTTAAAAAATGCCGGACATGAAATTGTCATGGTCTCATCTGGTGCCATCGGTATGGGTGCCGGCAAGCTTTCATTAAAGGAGCGACCATCTGATATGCCAACAAAGCAGGCAGCAGCAGCTGTAGGTCAGTGTGAGCTTATGTATACATATGATAAGCTTTTTGGTGAATATAATCACACAGTTGCCCAAATCCTTTTAACTAGTGAAGATATTGAGCACGATGACAGACGGCAAAATGTGGAAAATACAATGGAGCGTCTGCTCTCTCTTGGCGCAATTCCAATTATCAATGAAAATGATACAATCTCTACTTCTGAAATTGTAATCGGCGACAACGATACGCTTAGCGCAATTGTAGCAAGCACTGTTCACGCTGATTTACTCGTGCTTCTTTCTGATATTGACGGCCTATTTACGGCTGATCCAAGAAAAGATCCTTCTGCCACGCTTATTCCTACTGTTTGTGAAATCACACCTGAAATTAAAGCTATGACCTCTGGTGCAGGCACAAATCTTGGAACTGGCGGCATGACTACAAAAATTCAGGCTGCACAGATTGCAACAGAAAATGGCATTGATATGGTTATTGCAAATGGAGCTGACCCTGTTATCTTATATGATATCGCAGATGGAAAACAAGCTGGAACACGTTTTCTTGCGCAGAAAAAAATGCTTTAAAAGAAAGGACTAAACGCATTATGAAAGAAACAAAATGTATTTTACAGGAAGCCAAGGCAGCTGTTTCTTCTCTGGCGGTTTTGAAAAGTGAAGAAAAAAATAAAGCGCTTCTTGCTATGGCAGATGCACTAATTGCTGACACTTCTTCTATTCTTTGTGAAAATAAAAAAGATATGGACGCAGCAAAGGACACTATATCTTCTGTCATGCTTGACCGACTAAAGCTTGATGAATCACGCATACGCGCTATGGCAGACGGCATCCGTGCTGTCGCTGCACTTCCTGATCCTGTTGGCCGCATTCTTTCTGATGAAACTCGCCCAAACGGACTTCATATTCAAAAAGTCTCTGTACCAATGGGTGTTATCGCTATTATTTACGAAAGCCGCCCAAATGTTACATCGGATGCTGCTGCTCTAGCTTTAAAATCTGGAAATGTCTGCGTACTTCGCACAGGAAAGGAAGCCTTTCACAGTGCTTTTTCAATTGTCACTGCACTTAAAAAAGGGCTTCATAGCTGTGGCATAAATGAACAGGTCATAAACCTGATTGAGGATACAAGCCGAAAAAGTGCACTTGACTTAATGCGTGCCGTTGGTTTTATTGATCTTTTGATTCCACGCGGCGGTGCAGGACTTATAAAGGCATGCGTAGAGCAGGCGCTTGTTCCTTGTATTCAGACAGGCACTGGAATCTGCCATATCTATGTGGACAAGGATGCCGACCTTTCCATGGCAATGCGAATAGTTGAAAATGCAAAAATGAGCCGTCCTTCTGTGTGCAATGCTGCCGAGGTTTGTCTTGTGCACCGTGATGTGGCAAAGAAATTTCTTCCTATGCTGCAAAAAAGCTTGTGTGACCCATCTCGCGAGCATCCTGCTAAGCTTCTCCTTGATAAAGAAGCTCTTTCAATTATTGATGGTACTCCTGCAGATGAGAATGATTTTGATACGGAATTTCTCGACTATATTCTCGCTGTGCATGTCGTAAGTGATGTGAACGAAGCAATTGCACATATTGCTTCCCACTCTACTCATCACAGTGAATCAATCATCACACAGAATGAACAGACTGCTGCTCTATTTACAACACTTGTGGACAGTGCTGCCGTCTATGTCAATGCATCAACTCGCTTTACTGACGGAGGTGAATTTGGTCTTGGCTGTGAAATGGGAATTTCAACACAGAAGCTTCACGCGCGCGGTCCAATGGGGCTTCGTGAGCTGACAGCTTACAAATATGTTATCACTGGAAATGGACAGACCCGTTGACAAAAGCATCACACTATCTTAACATACTTATAGACGGCTGCAGCTATTATCTGATGTCCGTTTAAATAAATCTACTTGGAGGAATTATGGAACACTTAATTATCCCAGAGGGCTATGAACCAGCTTTAAATCTGCATGATACACAGATTGCCATCAAAACAGTCAAAGATTTCTTTCAGGATCTGCTCGCAAAGCAGCTAAATTTACTTCGCGTATCAGCACCGCTATTTGTTGATCCGGCTTCCGGCTTAAATGACAACTTAAATGGTGTTGAGCGCCTGTATCCTTTGACATTAAGGAGCAAAGTGGTTTTAATGCTGAGGTTGTACACTCTCTCGCAAAGTGGAAGCGCTATGCTTTAAAGGAATATGGCTTCTCAAATGGTGAAGGTCTTTACACCGATATGAACGCAATTCGCCGTGATGAGACTACAGATAATATCCACTCCATCTTTGTTGATCAGTGGGACTGGGAAAAAATCATCTCAAAAGAAGATCGAACACTCGACACTTTAAAGTCCGTTGTCCGTGATGTATACAAGACACTTAGAAAGACAGAAATGTACATGGCAATCCAGTATGATTACATAGAAGAAATTCTTCCTAAGGAAATTTTCTTTATTACTTCTCAGGAGCTACTTGACATGTACCCGGACAAGACTCCAAAGGAGCGTGAATATCTAATCACGAAAGAAAAAAAGGCTGTCTGCCTGATGCAGATTGGTGATAAGCTTGGAAATGGCGAGCCGCATGACGGACGTGCACCAGATTATGATGACTGGGCACTCAACGCCGATATTCTTGTCTACTATCCAGTTCTTGATATTGCTCTTGAGCTTTCCTCCATGGGTATTCGTGTTGATGAGAACTCTCTTCGCACTCAGCTTGAGAAGGCTGGCTGCCAGAGCGCGCCAACCTTGCTTTCCAAAAGGCAATACTAAATAAAGAACTTCCTTACACTATTGGCGGCGGTATTGGTCAGTCTCGTATCTGTATGTTCTTCCTTCGCCGTGCCCACATCGGTGAGGTTCAGTCCTCTATCTGGCCGGCTGATATCAGAAAGGAAGCAAAAAAGCACAATATTACATTGCTTTAATGCATATCAAAAAAGTGCCTTGGATATCCATGCACTTTTTTATATTTCTCGTCACTAATATTTATCAGCGTCTCCACGTATCGCGTGACAAAAGAATCAAAATTGGGAAAATTTCCAATCGTCCAGCCAGCATATCAAAAATTAGTACAATTTTTGCCAGCGGACTATAGATTGAGAAGTTACATGTCGGGCCTACTAATTCAAGACCTGGTCCGATATTATTAAAGCAGGCAAGTACGGCTGAAAAATTAGTTCCAACAGAAAAACCATCTATTGAAGTAACTAGCAGACTAAACATAATAATAAGTACATATGCAGCAAGATAGGCGTTTGTATTTTCAAGCACCTTCTCTGATACGACCTGCTTGTTGCTGCGCACTGCCTGGATTCGCTGCGGACGAAGCATTTTCTGGATGTTTCTTCTAAGACTCTTAAAGACGAGCAAAAGTCTTCCGCACTTAAAACCTCCGCCTGTACTTCCTGCACAGGCACCCACTACCATCAGACATAATAGGATTGACTTTGAAAAACCTGGCCACAAATCAAAGTCTGTGGTAGCAAAACCTGTAGTCGTCACAATACTGGCCACCTGAAAGAATGCATGACGTACTGTCTCTTCAAACGTTCCATAAAAGCCTCTCAGGTTAATCACAATCAAAAGCACACTGCCCAGTACCATTCCAACATAAAGACGAAGTTCTTCATCTTTATATACACTCTTTACCTGCTTCATTATCAAAAGATAATAGCAGCTAAAATTCACACCAAACAGCAACATGAACACTGTACATACATTTTGAATATACGGACTGTAGCTTGCCATACTATCATTTTTTACACCAAATCCACCAGTTCCGGCTGTTCCAAATGCTGTACACACAGCCTCTAATACAGGCATTTTTCCAACAATCAAAAGCAGGAAATCTACTACTGTCAATACAATGTACAAAATATATAAAATTCCGGCTGTGCTTCTGATTCTTGGAACAAGCTTTGCAACATTTGGTCCCGGGCTCTCTGCTCGAAGCAGATGCATTGTAAAACCATCATTTCGGCCGCTGACAGGAACAACTGCAAGTAAAAATACAAGAACACCCATACCGCCAACCCAGTGGCTAAAGCTTCTCCAGTAAAGCATTCCATTTGAAAGACCTTCTACATTCGATAAAATAGATGCACCTGTTGTCGTAAAACCAGATACGATCTCAAATAATCCATCAAGATAAGACGGAATTCACGTGAAATCCAAAATGGAAGACAGCCCAAAAGACTCATTACAATCCACGCGAGTCCGACACAAACCATACCTTCTCTTGCATAAAAGCCTTTTTTGGCTTTTCTTGCAAAAACATAAGCACGCCTGCCACTGCTAAAATCACAAGGATACTTAAAGCAAATCCTAAAATTGCCTGACTATCCTGACCAGCCAGACTTATAATCAGTGCCGGCACCATAAATGCCGCCTCCGCCAACAGAATCTGCGCAATCAGCCGCCCCATCATTTTATAGTTCATAATTAAAAAACTCCTTTTTTGCAGAAACTGTATTTGTTATGCTTCAAAAATATCGTCAAGCTTATAGATAATATCATTTCTTGTTGTGACAACAACAACTGTATCACCCTCTCGAATGACAGAATCTCCTCCCGGAAGCTCTGTAACGCCGCCGTGTGTAATACAGGCTACAAGAATATTTTGCTTCACTTTCATGTTCTTTAACGGCTTATCACAATACGGCTTTTTCTCTTCAACATGAAACTCAATTGCCTCTGCCTTTCCATCTGCTATGGAATGAACTGATACAGCTGCTCCTGTCTGATTATGCATTGCACGTATATAACGCACAATACCGTTACAGCAAAGATCCTTCGGCCAGATCGTACTTCCAATCGGAAGCTGATCAATCATGCTGCCATTTTCCATATGACCAAGCTTTGTGATAACCTGAGATACACCATGCTTAGTTCCATACAGAGAAATAATCATATTTAACTCGTCCATACCAGTTGCCGTGACAAGTGCGTCACAGCTTTCAATATTTTCACGCTTCAGCACAAATGTATTGCTCGCATCATCATTGATAATCTCTGTTTTAGGAAGAAGCGCTGCAAGTTCCTCACAATGCTTTGGATCCTTCTCGATCAAACGTACCGTCATGCCATCTTTTTCAAGCTGCTGAGCAAGATAATAGCTTACACGTCCGCCGCCGCAGATCATAACATGATTGACCTTTTTTGTTATAATTCCAAGATTATCAAGAAGTGTCGCCAAGATTTCTGTTGATGCCGTAACAAAGATTCTGTCGCCCTCTCTAAGCACAAAGCTTCCATCCGGTGCTACAACATCACCTCTTCTAAGCACGGCACATACAAGAACACGACACTTTATTACACGATTCAATTCACTAAGAGCAACATTGCACAAACGGCTTCTTTCATCAACACGCAGCTCTACGATCTCTACTCTTCCCTTTGCAAAGCTGTCTCTCTTTAAGAAGCCTGGGAATTTAAGCAGTCGTTCAATCTCGATTGCAGCCTGCTTTTCCGGATTTACTGTCAATGACAGCGCAAATGTTTTCTGCATTTTGTAAACCTGATCTGTATAATCAGGATTACAGATTCTTGCAATTGTATGGATGTTTGGATTGATTCCATGAGCAGTCATGCTGCACAGAAGATTTAACTCATCTGCACCAGTCATTGCAATTAAAAGATCCGCATCTTTTACACCTGCCTGAAGCAATGTCTCCATAGTGGCACAATTTCCTAAAACTGCCATTACATCATATTTTTCTACGTTTGCTTCCAATACCTGCTGCTTTACATCAATAAGCGTAATATCATAACCTGAGGCGCTCAGCTGTCTAGTCAGCGTTGATCCAACCTTTCCGACGCCCGCAATTATTATTTTCATACCCTTCACCTTTCATGTTCGAATAATTACATACAATTAGTCATTATATTATGATAACACAAATATAAAAAAGTGCAAGGATATTCTCTCTATAAATAAAAACGACACCCTTTCGGGTGTCGCCTTACTTTAGTATTCTTTACGGCAAATATGTACGATATCCTATTGGTGTCTTAAAGAATACAGATGTTACATTAATTCCAGTCTCTGGTGAACCTGCATGAACAATTGCACCGTTACCGATGTAAATTGCCACATGGTTCGGATTATTGTAAAATACAAGATCACCTGGTCTAAGCTGATCGTAAGTGATAGCTGAACCACAATTCATCTGTGACATGGAGTGATGCGGAAGGCTTACACCTGCCACTCTGCTGTATACCTGCATAGTAAATCCAGAGCAGTCTACGGAACCGCCAATAGAAAGATCGGTGCCGCCGTATACATAATTGCACTGACCTACCCAGCCTAATGCATAATTAACAATTGAATCACGAAGCGGTGTTGAGTTGTTTGATGGAGTTGTAATTTCCTGTGTGGTAGTAGTCTCTGCCGCTGTAGTTGTTGTTGTCGCTTCAACTGTTGTGGTAGTAGTTTCTGCCGCTGTTGTCGTTGTTGTCTCTGTCTCTGATGATGGAACTGTTTCCTCAACTGTGGTGGTTGTCTCTACCTCTGATGATGGAGCAGTTTCTTCAACTGTAGTGGTTGTCTCATCAGGTACTGTCTCTGATGATGGAACATCTGACGGCTGTGTTTCTGAAGAAGCCTCAACTGTTGCCACATTTAAATCAAATGAAGAAGAGAATCCCTGATAGCTTACAGTAACAGTATTCCATCCTGCACTTAACATCATGCCAACCTGCCCACAGCTTAAGCCTTCTGTTACTGTCTGTGTTGTTCCATCTGTGTAAGTAACAACAATATACAGCTCACTTGCACTGAGTACCTGTCCTTCTGTCTTACTGCCTCCAGTATAAAATGCCTCAATACCCTGAATTGCTTTTACAGTCTCTGAAGGAGTAGTATTATCAGCTGTTGTAGTTGTGGTATCCTCTACTGTAGTCGGCGTTGTCTGCTCAGCTGTCGTAGTCGTGGTATCCTCTACTGTAGTCGGCGTTGTCTGCTCAGCTGTTGTAGTTGTGGTATCCTCTACTGTAGTTGGTGTTGTCTGCTCAGCTGTCGTAGTCGTGGTATCCTCTACTGTAGTTGGTGCTGTCGGCTCTGTCTGATCTGGTTGCGTTTCTTCTGCTTCGCTTGATGAAGTCTGTGCCTGTGAGCTTGTTGTCGTTTCCTCAGCAGACGTAGCTGCCACTGTCGTAGTAGTAGTAGGTACCTCTGTTGACGTCTCTGCAACTGTCTCACCATTTAACGCTGCTGTCGCACGCGCTACCATGTCGGCTGTCTTTTTCTGCTCGCTCTTTGCTGTTGTTACTAAGTCTGTATAACCTGCGTTAGAAGCATCATTTATGTAATATTCCCAAAGCTGATATGCATATGTACTTGCGTTGTAAGCTGCCTGATAATCTGCTGCTGCCATACGCTTTTCAAAAATTGCCTCTGCATCGCGAATATCTACAAGATAGCTGTCCAACTGATTTTTTACCATCTGATCAGTGATTGCTACTGCCTCTGCATGACGTGTGTATAAAGAAACATCCTCTGCTTTAACAAATCCGGCAAATTCTTCGTTAACTGCAATCTTTACAAATCCGTTCTGAATTGCAAGAACCTTATAATCACCATCCTTGTAAACGCTGCCAACACTATCGGCACCGCTTGATGCTGAACTGTAAACAACCGCTGTATTGGCTTTTACCTTTGCATAACGGTTTGTAAGATCCTCATCGCTCGCCTTTGCAGCTGCACCTGTTAATACATAATCAGATGACACATAACCCTCTACATCTCCACTTTTGACCAGATACCAGCTGCCCTCACTGTTATCAACAGTGTCATAAATAGAAACAACACAATTGCTGTATAAATATCCGATCACATTGCTTGATACAGATGGCTTATTTCTAACATTTAAGCTTGCCATTACACTGACAAGTCCTTCTTCCTTTTCGCTGGCATCCTTTGATACCAAGCTAGTTCCAAATACAACGGAACCATCTTCTTTCGTCGTCGCATTTACAGTAAAAACTGGGATGATCTTTTTCTCCTGTGCTGAAGCAACTATATAACGAATATAATCCATAATATCTGCTTCAGGCGTTTG
>ENA-OQCN01000024-OQCN01000024.1-human-gut-metagenome-genome-assembly--contig:-NODE-24-length-59201-cov-9.476115_pt1 | contig 59201 bp, 58 predicted proteins | sample MGYA00242497_ERZ504576 | MGnify/ENA primary metagenome ERZ504576 (study PRJEB26092, sample SAMD00036296) | human gut metagenome | host: Homo sapiens | study: EMG produced TPA metagenomics assembly of...
TGATGAAGTCGATATACCATTGCATCCTACATTCTAACAGTTTAAGTAATGAGATGGATAAATCCTTACTGGAAGTAAGGGGATTACCCATAAATATATTGTAGTAGTGATGAGTTAGACGCGCAAAATTTTTACCAAAAAGAGGAACAAATGTTTGATATATTCCTATGCATATGGTATACTATTTTTATGAAGAAAGATATGTTTACAATTAATAAAAATGGTCTTTCCTATGGTAGAGGATATGTGTACTCTCTGCAGTATCATCTGGTCTGGTGTACAAAGTACAGAAAAAAGGTTTTAAAAGACGGAATTGATGTGGAATGCAAAGAAATGCTGGAAAGTCTTGCACAGGAATATAAATTTCAAATCCTGGCTATGGAGGTTATGCCGGATCATATTCATCTGCTTGTAGATTGCAGACCACAGTTTTATATTTCAGACATGATCAAAATCATGAAGGGGAATCTTGCGCGCAGATGTTCCTTTTGCATCCAGAGCTAAAGAAAGAGTTGTGGGGAGGACATTTGTGGAATCCGTCTTATTGTGCTGTAACGGTCAGTGACCGGAGCCGTGAACAGGTACTTGCTTACATAGAAGGGCAGAAGGAAAAATCCCGTTAAAACCCGGAGGAGAAAGCGAATGAAAATCATATCCAGTTATGGTGTAGAATTACGAAAACAGAATATTCCAATCCGCCAGACACTGGAGATTTACCGTTCTGCTGTCCGCTATCTGGTCGAAGTGTATGAATCTGTATGGGAAGAACTGGTCAAAATTGAGGAAAGTAAGAAACGTTTCAATGCAGCGGAACATCTGGTGCATACAACGAAACGGAATCCGGCCCGGTTTGATTTTGATTTCTGCTTTCCCAAGATGCCATCCTATTTCAGACGGGCGGCAGTCCAGCATGCGCTTGGGAGTGTATCTTCTTATCGGACGCGTCTGGAACAGTGGAAAGCAGAGGGACAGAAAACAGGAAAGCCGTATCTGAAAAGTGAGCAGTATGCCATGCCTGTTTTTTACCACGATGTCATGTACCGTGAAAACACAGAAGAGAAAGATGCGGCCTTTTTAAAACTGTACGATGGCCATGACTGGAAATGGTTTGCTGTGCGGCTGAAACATACGGATATGGAATATTTAAGAAAACACTGGTCGGGCAAAAAAGCTTCGGCGCCAACGTTGGAGAAAAAGCACGACAAATATTTCCTGCGTTTTACGTATGCGGAAGAGGTATCTTTAAACCGGACACCTGTCAAAGAACAAACGATCTGCAGTGTGGATCTCGGCATCAATACGGATGCAGTCTGTACCATCATGCGTCCAGACGGAACTATCCTGGGAAGAAAGTTTATTAACTTTCCCAGTGACAAAGACCGGATGCACCATGTGCTGGGACGGATCCGAAGATTTCAGCGGGAACATGGATCGCGTCAGGTGCAGGGAAGATGGGCATATGCAAAACGTCTGAATACAGAACTTGGTAAAAAGATTGCCAGGGAAATCGTTTTCTATGCATCAGAAAATAGGGCAGATGTGATTGTTTTCGAATATCTGGAAATGAAAGGAAAACTTTCCGGGAAGAAAAAGCAGAAACTGCAGATGTGGAGAAAACGTGATATCCAGAAACGGTGCGGACAGCAGGCACACAGAAAGGGAATCCGAATTTCCCGAATCTGTGCCTGGAACACGAGCAGGCTTGCCTTTGATGGATCAGGAGAGATTGCCCGTGATATACGGGATCATCGTCTGTGTACGTTTCAGACTGGAAAAAGATACAACTGTGATTTGTCGGCATCGTATAATATCGGAGCAAGATATTTTATCCGTGAAAATTTAAAACCCTTACCGGAAACGGAAAGGTCTTTGCTGGAGGCAAAAGTTCCTGCAGTAAAGCGTAGAACCTCATGTGTTTATGCAGATCTGAGAGAACTGATTTCAGAAATGGAACTGCGTAAAGCAGCATAAACACAGGCAGATATGCAGTGGATTACCTGTTATGTGGAAATCTGCCGTATCCGGCATGGAAGAAGCACATATCTGTGCAAAATCTAAATAACAGGCGTATCCGCCGATATTTGGTCTGCCGCTTAAAGCGGCCGGAAGCACGTGGCTTTAGTCATGTGAGGTTCACCTGAGTCCATACTTTGTGGCAATAAAGTTAAAAATTGCCGGAAGGTATGGTGATGCCATGTGGTATCAAAATGTAATTGCGACCGTGGAGATAAAATTGAGAATGTGATCTATTCATACAAGACATTTACGGAGGAGTATAAGGGCTAAATATCCTCATGACAGAAAGACTCCGAGAGTACAGAAAGAGAAAACGGGAGGAACGAAAAATGCAGGTACATTCCGTTCTGGAATCTTTACAGCAGGGAATCCTGATCTGCGATCAGCACAGTAGGATTGTGTTCTTCAATCAAGTCTACAGCGATTTCATCGGCGTTCCGCTTGAAACCGCGAAAGGTCATAAAATCACGGATTACCGCAAATCTGCCATTGCTCCGGAAGTCATTTGGAGCGGCATCCCGGTCGAGGGAATGGTGCGGAGAGAGGGAACGCAGGAATACTTTGCAAGTGTTTATCCGATCTGGGAAGAGCATCAGATCCGCGGAAGCATCTCAATTGTGACGAGTCTCGTACAGTTTGAAAAACGGGAATCAGAGGCTCACATGACGCTGGAAGAGCGGGTGCGCCGCTTTGAACGGCAGGAGATCCAAAATACGTTGTTGCTGTACGGACGGGATATGGAGGGGAAGCAAAAAGCGGCAAAGGAACTCGGAATTTCGCTGGCAACGTTATACAATAAAATCAAAGAATAAGACAGAAGGAGAATGAAATGCCGGAATTTCTGCAGCTTTGGGGCTTTGTGGTATTTTCTGTCTTTGCTGTAACAGAACTCACATAAAAGAGGGATCATGATTTCTAAAATTTTAGAATTACGATCCCTTTTGTAGTATCTGCCCGGATATCGCATTGCAATGATCTCAGATCAAAGAAAGCGAGGCCATAGAACATGAAAAAAATCAGAATCGGAAGCGGAGCAGGCTATGCGGGAGACCGCATTGAGCCGGCAGTGGAGCTGATGGAAAAAGGAAATCTGGACTACATTATTTTCGAGTGTCTGGCGGAACGCACCGTTGCGATCGGGCAGCAGGACAAAGAGAAAGATCCGTCGAAGGGATACAACCAGCTACTCGACTACCGAATGGAAAAAATTCTCCCGCTGATGGCGAAAAACAAAGTAAAAGTTATTACCAATATGGGAGCTGCCAACCCGGTATCTGCTGCAGAACGGACGTGTGAAATTGCCAGAAAACTGGGTGTCAGTGGATTGAAGATTGCCTGTGTGACCGGCGATGATATTACAGACGAACTGGATAAGTATGAAAATGAAAAAGTGCTGGAGGATGGCACGCTGTTAAAAAAGAAAAAAGATGTTCTGATTTCTGCGAACGTCTATATGGGTGCGGAGGGCATCACAAAAGCGTTGGAAGAGGGTGCCAATCTTGTCATTACCGGTCGCGTTTCCGATCCTGCACTGACGATCGGACCGCTGGTATATGAGTTCGGATGGAACATTGACGACAACCCGGATCAGATGGGACAGGCGGTTCTGGCAGGCCATCTGCTGGAGTGTGCCGGACAGGTGACAGGCGGCTATTTTGCGGATCCGGGCTACAAGGATGTGCCGGATCTGTGGAAACTTGGATTCCCGCTCATTGAGATCGACGAGACAGGCGCATTTACCGTGACAAAAGTCGAGGGAAGTGGCGGACTGGTGAGTGTGGATACCTGTAAAGAGCAGATGATCTACGAAATCCACAACCCCAAGCTTACCTGACCCCGGATGCAACAGCGGACTTTTCAAAGGTGACGTTCCGGCAGATCGGGGAAAACCAGGTTCGCGCCGAGCATGCGACAACGCATGGAAGACCGGAAACTTTGAAAGTGAGTGTCGGCTACAAGGACTGCTTCATCGGTGAGGGTGAAATTTCCTACGGCGGAAGCAACTGTATGGCACGGGCGGAGCTGGCGGCGGAGATTCTGGAGAAGCGGATTGAACTGACAGGCATCGAGCTGGAAGAGTACCGTACTGATTTTATCGGATGCAATTCCCTGTATCGTGATGCAATTTCCAAGGAGATCGGAAGTGGAACTCCGTGTGAAGTGCGTCTCCGCGCCGCAGGCAGAACGAAAGACCGGAAAAATGCCGTTCTGCTGGCAAACGAGGTGGAGGCTCTCTATACCAACGGTCCCGCAGGAGGCGGCGGAGCGGTGAAACGGGTGTCCGAGATTGTCTCGGTCTGCTCAATTTTTGTGCCGCGCGATGCAGTAGAAGCAAAAGTTACATTCCGGGAGGTATAAGGCGATGAAATTAAAAGAGATTGCACATGCAAGAACAGGCGATAAAGGCGAGATCTCCAATATTTCGGTGATCCCATATGATGAGAACAATTATGAAATGCTGAAAGAAAAAGTAACAGAAGCACGCGTAGCAGAATACTTCCGCGAAATCTGTCACGGAAAAGTAACCCGCTACGAACTGGACGGAATCCATGCGCTGAACTTTGTCCTCGACAAGACACTCGGCGGCGGTGTCACAAGATCGCTGGCGCTGGACAAACATGGAAAGACACTCGGCATGGCACTGCTGGAAATGGAGGTTTAGGGCAATGGCAGAAGATTTTATGGCGGCAGTGGTAAAACGCGTGGAGGAACAGTTTGCGAAAAGCGGCGTTTCCGAAAGCTGTGCAGCATTTGAAAGAAAAGACAGCCAGATCGAGATGCGCGATGGTGTGAAGCTGCATACAATCTATTATTTTCCAAGGGAAGGCGGATCAGGAGAAAACAAGAAATATCCCGTCATCCTGACTCGTACCTGCTATCCGGGCAACGACCGTATTCACCGTGCCTACGGTGAGGGACTGGCGCGCAGAGGCTATGTGTATGTCTACCAGTATTGCCGCGGCAGAGAGCAGTCGGAAGGAAAATGGGAGCCAAACATCAATGAGCGAAACGATGGCATTGACACCATGGATTACCTTGTGGAGCAGCCATGGTGCGAAATCTTAGGCTACTGGGGCCATTCCTACACAAGCATGACCGGCTGGGCGTTCGCTGATGCCGCGGAGGGGAAAGTTGCCGCAATGTTTCTGGAGGACTATGGAACGGACCGTTTTGTATCAGCCTACGAGAAGGGCTGCTTCCGCCACGATATCCTGACCGCATGGTCGATGGAAAATGCGGAAAAACCAGTGAATGCTGACTATCGTGAAAGCTGCCGTTATCTGCCGCAGATTGAAGTGGACGAGGCGCTGTGGGGACAGCGTGTTCCGTCCTACCGCGAATACATCACAAGCCCGAGCCCGGATGCGGCACTCTGGCAGACGCTGGTGGAAACAGTTGCGGGAAATTCCATCAAAAACGAAGGTTCCGATTTATCTTTTAAGCGCTGGTACGATCATCACCACGGCAGCAGTATGAAAACGTGGGAGCGGCTGAACGAGGAGACGAAACAGCACAGCTGGCTGGAAATCGGTGCATGGAACCACTTTTTCCAGATTTGTCTTGAAGATAAAGAGGTGCTGCACCCGCAGAATGAAGAAATTCCAAAGATGCTGGAATGGTTTGAGCTGACGCTGAAACAAAAAGAAATCCCAACACAGCGGATCCGTGCCTATGAGATCGGCGCAGACCGGTGGATTGACATCGTGTCCGACGGACTGGGAGAAAAAGGAACTGCGGGAAGCATGACGCTGTATCTGGATGAGAAAACACTGCGGACAGACACGCCGGAACAGGAAAAAACGAGAAACTACACGTTTGACCCGGCCACTCCCGTCGAGAGCATCGGAGGAGAAGCCCTTCTGCATACGATGCCGCAGATCGGCAGTCATCTCCAGCCGGAACCGGACTATCGTGAGGATGTCCTGAGTTTTGTATCAGAACCGCTGGAAGAAACTTTCACGCTGAACGGAAAAGCTTCCGTCCGTCTGTTCGTGGAAAGTGATTGCGAGGATACGGCATTCACCGCTAAAATCATGGAGGTAACGCCGGAAGGAAAAGCGTACAACATTCGTTCCTCGATTGCAACATTGGAGCAGGGAAAAACGGAGGCTGGGGCCTATGAACCGGGCAGCGTGGCAGAGGTGCAGATTACTATGTGGAATATTGTATACACGATTCCAAAGGGTTCCCGCATTCGTGTAGATGTTTCCTCCTCCGACTTCCCGCAGTATCATGTTCACAGCAATCAGAAAGGGCTGTGGTCGGAAAAAACGGAAAATAAAATTGCCCATCAGACCATTCATATGGGGGGAGAAGCTGCTTCCTGCGTGATTTTGCCGCTGATGAAAAAACAGTGAGCCGTAACGGTAAAGCGGACATCGGGAAAAATCAAAAAGAAAAAGTAGCATAATCCATTCTTTTGTGATATAGTGGAAACACTATAGGTTTTGCGGTAAACCTAAAGAACGGCCCGCATCATAAAAACAAAATGAACAGGAGAAAAGCAATGGAGAAAAAGTGGTGGCACAAAACGGTTGGATACCAGATTTATCCGAAGAGTTTTCAGGATACCAACGGAGATGGAATCGGGGATCTGAAAGGCGTGATCCGTCATCTTGACAAAATAGAAAAGCTGGGAGCCAATGTCATCTGGCTCTGCCCGGTGTTTGCATCCCCGATGGTAGATAACGGATACGATATTTCCGATTACATGGATATCGACCCGTCGTTTGGAACGATGGAGGACATGAAGGAGCTGATCGCGGAGGCAAAAAAGCGCGGCATCCGCATCCTGATGGATCTTGTCGTGAATCATTCCTCTGACCGGCATGCGTGGTTTCAGGCGGCACTCAAAGATCCGTTTGGAAAGTACGGAAAGTATTATGTGTTCCGGGAAGGAAAAGACGGCAAAGAGCCGAACAACTGGCGGTCGATTTTTGGCGGCAGCGCATGGGAGAAAGTACCGGGATATGATAACCTGTATTACCTCCACATCTTCACAAAAGAGCAGCCGGATCTCAATTGGGAGAATCCCAAATTGCGGGAAGAAATTTATGAGATGATTTTAAAATGGATGGATCTGGGACTTGGCGGATTCCGTCTTGATGCGATCAGCCATCTGAAAAAGAATTATCAGTACACCAACCTTCCGCCGGATGGACCGGACGAGTACAATATGGCGTTCGAGTATTTCAACAATGTAGACGGTCTTGCCGATATCTTGTGTGAAATGAAGGAGCGCACCTTTGCGCCGACCGATGCGCTGACGATCGGAGAGTACGATCACATGGGACCGGAGGATGTGGAGGATGTGATTGGGGAAAACGGCAGTTTCTCGTCCGTTTTCGATTTTTGTCACACCCTCGACAATGTGCGTAATCCGAAATGGGGCAATACCGTGGCGCTGTTTGACGATTATCGCGATCAGCTTTTTGCGGCACAGAAAATCGTGGATGGCCGCGGCATGCTCTGTAATTTCCTTGAAAATCATGACAAACCGCGCAGCATCGACCGGTTCCTGATGCCGGAGGATCAGAACCTCTACAGCGAAAAAATGCTTCCGGTCACTAATTTCTTCCTGCCGGGTATTGTGTTCCTGTATCAGGGACAGGAAATCGGCATGCGCGACGACCCGAAACAGTCCATTCAGGGATTCGTTGATAAACCGACCTTTGCTATTTACGACCGCCTGATTGCCGAAGGAAAAACGGATGCGGAAGCGCTCGAGCAGATCAACTGCGAGAGTCGCGAGCACAGCAGAACTCCGATGCAGTGGGATGCATCTGCCGAGGCGGGATTCACAACAGGTACGCCGTGGTTCCCGGTGAATAAAAACTATACGGAACTGAACTATGAGGCCGAGGAAAAAGATCCTGATTCCCTGCTGTGGTTTTACCGCAAAATGGTGGCAGTAAGACGACGTGAAGATCTGGAAGAAACCTTCCTCTACGGAACGCTGATTCCGGAATACGAGACGGTAAGCGGCGTTCTGGCGTACCGCAGGAAGGATGAGAAGAATAATATTCTGATCCTTACTACTTCTCTTGCGGATGGCATTACATTGCCATTTACAGACACAATCGAAGAAGTACTTCTGAATAACTATGACACCTGCGAGGCAGGCGAGGAAACGATCCGTCTGCAACCGTATCAGTGTCTGGTGCTGAAGGTGAAGGAATAATTGCAAAAACTAAAACAAAAACCGAAAAATTGGTCCCACAAAAGGAGAAGATCTTTTTGCGGGACCTTTTTTTGTGGTACAATACAACAAAAAAATCTATCATGAGGTGTGAAATGGAAAGAGACAACAGAGACGAAGACATGATGCTGAAAGGAACAAAACAGGAAATGCCGGGATTCCGTTTTCGGCTACTCCGGCCGGAGAAGAAACGGGAACTGTGGAATCCGGATTTTGAACTTTTATTTCTGCTTCGTGGGAGTGGAAGAGTCAGCTACGAGGACGGGGAAGTTCACAATCTCCCGATGGGATCTATCTTTGCGATCAACCGGTTTCAGATCTGTGACCTGGATCTGGACGAAGACGGACTTGCTCTGTCGCTCTGCGTTTCAGCGGAGACGATTGATTCATTCACATTAAGCTGCTGAAATGTGAAGTCAAATGTCAGTCGTTTTTTTATATGGAAGATCAGCAGGAAAAATTTGATTTGATCCGGCGGGATATGGCACGGATCTTTCTTGAGATGTACAAGAATAATGAGGAACAACCGATCTATATGAAAAGCCGTGTGACGGCGCTTCTGGAGGATCTGCTTTTTTACTTTACATCCGGGGAAAAGGTGGAACAGGGCCGGGGCGGAAGGGAACGCATTCAGCGGGCATCAGACTATATTCTGCAGCATTGCCGGGAAGAGATTACGCTGGAGGATCTGGCGGATCATCTTTATCTGAGCCGTGCCTATATTTCACGGAGCTTTCCGCAGTATTTCGGTGTATCATTTCGGGAGTACGTGACGCAGGTGCGCCTGGCGCATGCCGTACAGGAAATGCACAGCGGCGCAACGCTGACGGAGATTGCCTATCACAATGGATTTGTCAATGAGACGGCGATGATCCGCGCATTCCGCAAATACCGCGGTATGACACCGAGCGAATACCGGAAGCAGATGGAATATACAGTAAAACAGCGTGAAAAGAAAGGAAAAGAGCGGGAAGAGGCGGCGGGAGACCATGATATTTTCCAGAGTCTCCTGCAGTATGCAGCGGTCACGGAGCAGGAGATTGAGACGATAAATGAGAGTGCCGTTTCCGTGACAGCGGCAGTAAACGGACGGAAACCAAGAGTGGCAGGCCACTGGAAGCGCGTGATCAATGCTGGCTATGCGGCAAGTGTGCTGAACCGCGAGGTGCAGGATGAGCTGGAACAGCTGGTGCAGGAGCTCGGCTATGAGCTGATCCGCGTAAAAGGAATTCTTGATGATGATATGTGCGTACTTCGGCGGAATATGTGGGGCGAGATTCAGTTCTGCTGGAACTATATTGATGAGGTGATCGATTTCATCCTTTCCACGGGAGCGAAGCCGTTGCTGGAATTCGGCCATATGCCGTTGCTGCTGGCAAAAACAGACCCGGGAAGAACGATGCGTCCGGCGCTAAGCAGCTCTCCGCGGGATCTGGCTGAGTGGCGCATGCTGATTAAAAACCTGATGGAACATCTAAGGGAACGGTATGGAATCAACCAGATGCGGCGCTGGATTTTCAACCCGTGGATCAGCGGAGACGTGATCACGATTGATGGAGGAGATGAGTTCTTTGGGACGTGGAAAGCATCGTACGAGGAGATGAAACGTGTGAGCCCGGATCTTGTAACATGTCTTTCCTTTGGTCTTGGACCGGAGGAACATCTCAAAGCCTTTATCGAAACTATGAAGGAAAAGGAATGTGTGCCGGAAATTTTTGCATTCCGCTCGTTTGGCACGGTGATCTATGGAGAGGAAGAGGAGAAAATGAATCTGATCCAGAACAACGAGAGCATCAATATGATTGTGAGCCGCGACCCGGATTTTCTGCGGAACCGCGGGGAGAAGGTAAAAGGTCTGCTGCAGAAGGCTGGGCTTGGTGCACTGCCGGTTCTGGTGGATGAGTGCAGCAGCAACATCTGGCAGAGGGATCTGTGCAACGATACCTGTTATAAAGCGGCATGGCTGTTTAAAAATCTTCTGGAAAATGAAGAGGCGCTGCAGGGAATTGCGTATTTCTCGGTCAATGACCGTTTGGATGAAGTATTTCTGGCGCGGGAAACGTATCATGGAGGTTTTGGGCTGTTCACGATGAACGGCATTCCAAAGGCGGTCTGCACTGCGCTGCGGCTGCTCGGAAGAATGGGATCTCGTCTGGTGAAGCGTGGGGACGGCTATTTTATCAGCACGGAGCCGGAGAAAAACCAAAGCCAGATTTACCTGTACAACTATGTTCACTACGATATGCTGTACCGCTACCGCCATGCCGTGAATATTTCCCGCACGGATCGTTACCGCGTATTCAATATGGGGGAAATCCGGACCTTTTCAGTGAAGCTGACCGGACTGGAACCGGGAAAATATTGCCTGCGGCTGTATAAAGTGACGAAAGAGCACGGCAGCAGCTACGATGCGTGGGTGCGGATGGGAGCTCCGGAGCGGATGAACCGGATGGAGCGCGCGATGCTGTGCCACAGTGCGGACCCGGAATACCGTGTCTGGGAGCAGGAAACCGACCCGGAAGGCAGCCTCACGGTGCAGGAACGCCTGGAGCCGCACGAGACGGCGCTGATTGAGGTGGAGCAGATTCTGTAAAATCTTCAAAAAATTGCACTCGCGGTGGGAGAATACAGAGAAAGAGTGGAAAAAAAGCAACAATATAAGAAGATCTTGCGGCAATTCGAGTAGAAAAGGACGAAAATATTGTTTATACTGAAAACAACATAAATGCTAAATTCTACAGAAAAGAGGTATTTCAAAATGGGGAAAATATTTGATTACGATGGCGTGCCGGTGCTGCATACCACATCCGGCGATTTAAAAGGTTATTTTTATGACGGTGTTTACATTTACAAAGGAATTCCGTATGCATACGCAGACCGTTTCCAGATGCCGGTTCCGTCCAAATGGAATGGCGTAAAAGACGCAACAAACTATGGTTTTGTATGCCCGCTCCAGAATCAGGATACACCGAACGGCGAGCTTATGGTTCCACACCGCTACTGGCCGCAGGATGAGCACTGCCAGTCCTTAAATATCTGGACAAACAAACTCGATCCGGAAGCCAAAAAACCGGTTCTCGTATGGTTCCACGGCGGTGGATACGCAGCGGGATCTTCCATTGAGCAGGTTGCGTATGACGGCGTCAGCATCGCAAAGAAAGGTGATTCGATTCTTGTTTCTGTCAACCACAGACTGAATATTTTAGGATATCTGGATCTGTCTCCGTTTGGGGAAAAATACAAAAACTCCGCAAACGCAGGCCACGCCGATATGGTGGCAGCCCTGCAGTGGGTACATGACAATATCGCCCTGTTCGGCGGCGATCCGGAGAATGTAACCATTTTCGGCCAGTCCGGCGGCGGAATGAAGGTGATTGACCTGATGCAGATTCCATCAGCAGACGGCCTGTTCCAGAAAGGCCTTGTCATGAGCGGTGTGATGGAAGGGGATCCGCTCGGCGCAGGAGAAAAAGACGGAACAGAGATTGTCACGGCAATGATGAAAGAGCTTGGCTTTGATGATGTGGCGCAGCTGGAAACTGTACCGTATCCGCAGCTTGCCGCAGCATATGCAAAGGTATCCCCGGCTATCGCACAGAATGGCGGCTACATCGGCGGCGGCCCGAAAAAGGGCGATTACTTCTGCGGAAATCCATTCGACGCAGGCTTCCGTGAGCATGCACATCAGATTCCGATGATGATCGGAACCGTATACGGCGAGTTCGCAACGTTTGCACCGGCAGCTTATGATAAGAACAAACTGACAGCGGAAGAGATTCTGGAAATCCTCAAAAAGGTTTATGGAGACAATGCCGAAAAGGTTCTGGACGCTTTCAAAGAAGCATATCCGGAGAAGAACGGCGTAGATGTTCTTGCGATCGACCGCGCAATGCGTGAGCCGACCGTAAAACTTGCCAAACTGTTCGCAAAAGGCGGCGGCAAAGCATATCTCTACAACTTCGCCCTGGAATTCCCGTTCCAGAACGGCAAACCGGCATGGCACTGCTCCGACATCCCGTATTTCTTCGGCAATAGCGATCTCGTAGAAATCTGCGGAATCCCGGATGTCAGTGATAAACTGGAAAGCGAAATCTTTGGCGCCCTGCTCGCCTTTGCAAAGAACGGAACCCCGGATCACGAGGGACTCCCGCACTGGCCGGAAACAGAAGCAGAGGATGCGGATACCATGGTATTTGATAAAAAGACCGAAGTAAAACACAACTACGACGATAAAGTCTTTGCAGAGATCAACAAAGTTCTGAAGCCGTGGAGCTTTATGGACATGATGACCGACAATATTCAGCATTAAAAGGAACGGTTCAATGCGGCATAAGCGGAATCTGGATCGGATTGCGAATATCCGCTTTGACAAATAAAATAAAAAAGCCGCCTGTTTGATTTGATAAATAAAATCAAACAGGCGGCTTTTTCTGAAAATTCGGTGCTTTCAATCACATCTAAAGTATTATTCTAACAGGGTCACGGAAGAAAAACCAGTAAAAAACGGATTGTACTGAAAAAAATACAATCTGTTTTGTTGACACACTTGAAAAAACATGATAATCTAGAAAATGCACTATTATGGCAAGATATGCCTAAAACCTTTTGTTCAGGCATGAGCGGTAATAAATATATTATAACACAAGGGGTGACAACGTCAATGGAGAAAAACAGAATACGTCCGATACCTACCGGAAAAAGTATGCGAATGAGTTACCAGAGACAAAAAGAAGTATTGGAAATGCCCAACTTGATTGAAGTCCAGAAGGATTCCTATGACTGGTTCCTGAGAAGCGGACTCAAGGAAGTCTTTGATGACATTTCACCAATCTCCGACTACGGCGGACGGCTGAGCCTTGAATTCGTAGACTTTACACTGTGTGAAGATGACGTAAAATACTCAATCGAAGAGTGTAAACAGCGTGACGCTACTTATGCGGCACCGTTAAAGGTAAAAGTAAGATTATATAATAAGGAAAAAGACGAGATCACAGAGCACGAAATTTTCATGGGTGATCTGCCGTTGATGACAGCAACAGGAACATTCGTTATCAATGGTGCAGAGCGAGTAATCGTCAGCCAGCTGGTACGTTCCCCTGGTATTTATTACGGCATCGCACATGATAAGCTCGGAAAGAGACTGTTCTCCTGTACCGTAATCCCGAACCGTGGAGCATGGCTGGAGTACGAGACCGATTCCAACGACGTCTTCTATGTCCGCGTAGACCGTACCAGAAAAGTTCCGATTACAGTCCTCATCCGTGCACTTGGAGTAAGCTCCAATGCAGAGATCGTAGAGCTGTTCGGTGAAGAGCCGAAGATTCTTGCAAGCTTCACCAAAGATACTTCCACCAACTATCAGGAAGGTCTTCTCGAGCTGTACAAGAAAATTCGTCCGGGCGAGCCTCTCGCAGTAGAAAATGCAGAGAGCCTCATCATGAGCATGTTCTTTGACCCGCGTCGCTATGACCTGGCAAAGGTAGGCCGTTATAAATTCAACAAGAAACTTGCACTGCGCAGCCGTATCCGCAACCAGATCCTCGCTGAGGATGTTGTAGATCCGTCCACCGGTGAAATCCTTGCAGAAAAAGGCACCACCGTTACTCTGGAACTCGCAGACAAGATTCAGAACGCAGCAGTACCGTATGTATGGATTCAGACAGAGGAGAGAAACGTAAAAGTTCTTTCCAACTTAATGGTAGATCTGAAAGCATGGGTAGATGTTGACGAGGAAGAACTTGGCATCAACGAGAAAGTATACTATCCGGTTCTGGAAAAGATCCTGGAGGAAAATACCGATATCGAAGAGATCAAACAGGCGATCAAACGTGACATTCACGACCTGATTCCGAAACATATCACAAAGGAAGATATTTTCGCTTCCATCAACTACAACATGCATCTGGAATACGGCGCAGGAAATGCCGATGATATCGACCACCTGGGCAACCGTAGAATCCGTGCCGTAGGTGAGCTGCTTCAGAACCAGTACCGCATCGGTCTGTCCCGTATGGAGCGTGTGGTACGTGAGCGTATGACAACACAGGACATCGACGGAATTTCTCCGCAGTCCCTGATCAATATCAAACCGGTTACAGCTGCAATCAAAGAGTTCTTCGGATCTTCCCAGCTGTCCCAGTTCATGGATCAGAATAACCCGCTTGGAGAGCTGACGCACAAGAGACGTCTTTCCGCCCTTGGACCTGGCGGTCTGTCCCGTGACCGTGCCGGATTCGAGGTTCGAGACGTACACTACTCCCATTACGGAAGAATGTGCCGATCGAGACTCCTGAGGGACCGAACATCGGTCTGATCAACTCTCTGGCATCGTATGCGCGCATCAACGAGTATGGCTTCGTTGAGGCTCCATACAGAAGAATTGACAAATCAGATCCGAAAAATCCGCGTGTTACCGACGAAGTAGTCTACATGACCGCAGATGAAGAGGATAATTACCATGTAGCACAGGCAAATGAGCCGCTGGATGCAGAAGGACACTTCCTCAACAAGAACGTTTCCGGACGTTATCTGGATGAGACCCAGTCCTACGAGCCGCACATGTTTGATTACATGGACGTGTCTCCGAAGATGGTATTCTCCGTTGCTACGGCGCTGATCCCGTTCCTTCAGAACGACGATGCGAACCGTGCGCTGATGGGATCCAACATGCAGCGTCAGGCCGTACCGCTGATGATCACCGATGCTCCTGTTGTAGGAACCGGTATCGAAGCAAAAGCAGCCGTAGACTCCGGTGTCTGCGTCGTTGCAAAAAAAGCAGGAACCATTTCCTATTCCTGCTCCAACGAGATCCGCATGAACAATGATGACGGAACAAAAGATGTTTACCATCTGACCAAATTCATGCGAAGCAACCAGAGCAACTGCTACAACCAGAAACCGATCGTATTTAAAGGTGACCATGTAGAGGCCGGCGAAGTAATCGCAGACGGTCCGTCTACCTACCAGGGCGAGCTTGCTCTTGGTAAAAACCCGCTGATCGGATTTATGACCTGGGAAGGATATAACTACGAGGACGCCGTTCTTCTTAGCGAGCGTCTGGTACAGGATGATGTTTACACTTCCATCCACATCGAGGAGTACGAGGCAGAGGCCCGTGACACCAAGCTTGGACCGGAAGAGATCACAAAAGACGTTCCGGCGTCGGCGATGAAGCCTTAAAAGACCTGGACGAGCGTGGAATCATCCGCATCGGTGCAGAGGTACGTGCCGGTGATATTCTGGTCGGAAAAGTAACTCCGAAGGGAGAAACCGAGCTGACCGCAGAGGAGCGTCTGCTCCGTGCCATCTTTGGCGAGAAAGCAAGAGAAGTACGTGATACTTCCCTGAAAGTACCGCACGGTGAGTATGGTATCATCGTGGACGCCAAAGTATTTACCCGTGAAAACGGCGACGAACTTTCTCCTGGAGTAAACCAGGCAGTCCGCATCTACATCGCACAGAAGAGAAAAATCTCTGTCGGCGATAAGATGGCTGGTCGTCACGGAAACAAGGGTGTCGTTTCCCGTGTACTTCCGGTAGAGGATATGCCGTTCCTGCCGAACGGACGTCCGCTGGACATCGTGCTGAATCCTCTGGGTGTGCCGTCCCGTATGAACATCGGACAGGTGCTGGAGATCCACCTGAGCCTTGCAGCAGCAGCGCTTGGATTTAACGTATCCACCCCGATTTTCGACGGCGCAAACGAGAAAGATATTCAGGATACCCTGGAACTGGCAAACGATTATGTAAACATGGAATGGGATGCATTCTCCGAGAAATATAAAGATATTCTGCTTCCGGAAGTATATCAGTATCTGGAAGAGCATCTGGATCACAGAGAACTGTGGAAGGGTGTTGATATCGCAAGAGACGGTAAGGTACAGCTCCGCGACGGACGTACCGGTGAGCCGTTCGATGGAAGAACGACAATCGGACACATGCATTACCTGAAACTGCATCACCTGGTAGACGATAAGATTCATGCCCGTTCTACCGGCCCATACTCCCTCGTTACACAGCAGCCTCTGGGTGGTAAAGCTCAGTTCGGTGGACAGCGTTTCGGAGAGATGGAGGTTTGGGCTCTTGAGGCGTACGGTGCATCCTACACGCTGCAGGAGATCCTGACTGTGAAGTCTGACGATGTGGTTGGCCGTGTGAAGACATACGAAGCCATTATCAAGGGCGACAATATTCCGGAGCCTGGTATTCCGGAATCCTTCAAAGTATTGTTGAAAGAGCTGCAGTCCCTGGCACTCGATGTCCGCGTACTGCGTGATGACAATACCGAAGTTAAAATTATGGAATCAGTTGATTACGGTGATACCAACCTGAACCACATCATCGAGGGAGACCGTTACTCTGACAGAGAGGACGAGAGATTTGGTGACTATGGATCTCCAAGAAAGAATTTGACGGAGAAGAAATGGTAGATGTGGAAGAGGATGAAGAAGAAGACTCTTATCTTGATCTGGATGAAAGTTCAGATGATGACATGTAACTTGTAGATCTTGCTTTGCGAGGAAAGGGGTAATCAAATGCCAGAAACAGCAAAAAAAGAAAATTACCAGATGAGCTTTGATGCCATCAAAATAGGACTTGCCTCCCCGGAGAAAATCCGGGAGTGGTCCCATGGCGAGGTAAAAAAACCGGAGACCATCAACTACAGAACGCTGAAACCGGAAAAAGACGGTCTGTTCTGTGAAAGAATCTTCGGACCAAGCAAAGACTGGGAGTGCCATTGCGGTAAATATAAGAAAATTCGCTACAAAGGCGTAATCTGCGACCGATGCGGCGTAGAAGTAACAAAATCCAGTGTGCGCCGTGAGCGTATGGGACACATTGAGCTGGCAGCTCCGGTATCCCACATCTGGTATTTCAAAGGAATTCCGTCCCGTATGGGACTGATCCTGGATCTGTCTCCGAGAACTCTGGAGAAGGTTCTGTATTTCGCAAACTACATCGTTCTTGATGCAGGCGATACCAAATTACAGTACAAACAGGTTCTGACCGAGAAAGAATACCAGGATGCCAGAGAGGAGTTCGGAAACAGCTTCCGTGCAGGCATGGGTGCTGAGTCCATCAAAGAGCTTCTGATGGCAATCGATCTGGAAAAAGAGTCTGCTGAATTAAAGGCAGGTCTCAAAGATTCTACCGGACAGAAGAGAGCCCGCATCATCAAGAGACTTGAGGTTGTTGAGGCATTCCGTGAGTCCGGAAACCGTCCGGAGTGGATGATCCTCGATGCGGTTCCGGTTATTCCGCCGGATCTGCGTCCTATGGTACAGCTTGACGGAGGACGTTTTGCAACATCCGACCTGAATGATCTGTACCGCCGTATCATCAACCGTAACAACCGTCTGAAGAGACTGCTGGAGCTCGGTGCACCGGATATCATCGTGCGCAACGAGAAACGTATGCTTCAGGAGGCAGTTGATGCCTGATCGACAACGGACGCCGTGGCCGTCCGGTTACCGGTCCTGGAAACCGTCCGCTGAAATCTCTGTCTGACATGCTGAAGGGTAAATCCGGCCGTTTCCGTCAGAACCTTCTTGGTAAACGTGTTGACTACTCTGGCCGTTCCGTTATCGTCGTAGGACCGGAACTGAAGATTTACCAGTGCGGTCTGCCGAAAGAAATGGCAATCGAGCTGTTCAAACCGTTCGTTATGAAAGAGCTGGTTTCCAACGGTACTGCACACAACATCAAAAACGCAAAGAAAATGGTCGAGAAACTCGAGCCGCAGGTATGGGACGTTCTCGAGGACGTCATCAAAGAGCATCCGGTTATGCTGAACCGTGCCCCTACCCTGCATCGTCTGGGTATCCAGGCGTTCGAGCCGATTCTGGTAGAAGGTAAAGCGATTAAGCTTCACCCGCTGGTTTGTACCGCATTCAACGCCGACTTCGACGGTGACCAGATGGCTGTCCATCTGCCGCTGTCTGTAGAAGCGCAGGCAGAGTGCCGTTTCATGCTTCTTTCTCCGAACAACCTGCTGAAACCGTCCGATGGTGGTCCGGTAGCCGTTCCTTCCCAGGATATGGTTCTTGGTATCTACTATCTGACACAGGAGCGTCCGGGCGAGAAGGGCGAAGGAAGCTTCTTCCGCGATATGAACGAAGCCATCCTGGCATACGAGAACGGATACATTACCCTGCAGACCAAGATTACCATCCGCTGCGAAAAAGAGATGGAAGATGGTACTGTAATGCAGCAGAACGTAAGCTCCACACTCGGAAGATTCCTCTTCAATGAGATTCTGCCGCAGGATCTGGGATACGTAGACCGTACGGTTCCGGGTAACGAGCTTGCTCTTGAAGTTGATTTCCTCGTTGCCAAGAAACAGCTGAAACAGATTCTGGAAAAAGTCATCAATACACACGGAGCTACCAAGACCGCAGAGGTTCTGGACTATATCAAGCAACCGGATATAAATACTCCACCCGTGCAGCCATGACCGTATCCATTTCCGATATGACCGTGCCGCCGCAGAAACCGCAGATGCTCTCAGAAGCACAGGCAACGGTAGACAAGATTACAAGAAACTTCAAACGTGGTCTTATTACAGACGAAGAGCGTTACAAAGAGGTTGTAGATACCTGGAAGAAGACCGACGATGCGCTGACAAAAGCACTGCTCGACGGACTGGATAAATACAACAACATCTTCATGATGGCTGACTCCGGAGCCGTGGTTCCGATAAGCAGATCAAACAGCTGGCCGGTATGCGAGGACTGATGGCCGATACAACCGGACACACCATCGAGCTGCCGATCAAGTCAAACTTCCGTGAAGGTCTTCAGGTACTGGAATACTTCATGTCCGCACACGGAGCACGAAAAGGTATGTCCGATACCGCGCTTCGTACCGCCGACTCTGGTTACCTGACCCGTCGTCTGGTAGACGTTTCTCAGGACCTGATCATCCGTGAAATCGACTGTGCCGAGGGCAAGGACGAAATTCCGGGTATGTGGGTCAGCGAGTTCACAGACGGAAAAGAGCAGATCGAGAGTCTGCAGGATCGTATCACAGGCCGTTTCTCCTGCGAGACGATCAAAGACAAGGACGGCAACGTCATTGTAAAAGCAAACCATATGATCACCCCGAAACGTGCTGCCCGTGTCATCAAAGACGGCATCAACGAGAACGGTGAGCATTATACAAAAGTAAAAATCCGTACCATTCTTACCTGCCGTTCCGGTAACGGAATCTGCGCAAAATGCTATGGTGCCAACATGGCAACCGGCGAGGCAGTACAGGTTGGTGAGTCTGTCGGAATTATCGCAGCACAGTCGATCGGTGAGCCTGGTACACAGCTGACCATGCGTACCTTCCATACCGGTGGTGTTGCCGGTGGAGATATCACACAGGGTCTTCCTCGTGTCGAGGAGCTTTTCGAGCAAGAAAGCCGAAAGGACTTGCCATCATCACCGAAATCGCCGGTGTTGCACAGATCAAAGACACCAAGAAGAAACGCGAAATCGTTGTTACCAATCCGGAAGACGGCGTATCCAAGACATACCTGATCCCTTACGGATCCCGTATTAAGATCGCAGACGGAACAGTTCTGGAAGCCGGAGACGAGCTGACCGAGGGTTCTGTCAACCCGCATGATATCCTGAAGATCAAAGGTGTACGTGCCGTTCAGGATTACATGATCCGCGAGGTACAGCGAGTTTACCGTCTGCAGGGTGTAGAAATCAACGATAAGCATATCGAGGTTATCGTTCGCCAGATGCTGAAGAAGATCCGCATCGAGGAAAACGGAGATACCGAATTCCTTCCGGGCGACATGGTAGACTTCCTGGATTACGACGAGACCAACAAAGCTCTGATCGCAGAAGGCAAAGAGCCGGCAGAAGGAAAACAGGTACTGCTTGGTATCACCAAAGCATCCCTGGCATCCGATTCCTTCCTGTCCGCAGCATCCTTCCAGGAGACCACCAAGGTTCTGACCGACGCTGCTATCAAGGGTAAGGTTGACCATCTGGTAGGCCTGAAAGAGAACGTTATCATCGGTAAACCGATCCCGGCCGGTACCGGTATGAAGTGCTACAGCAACATTCATCTGAATACCGACAGCATGATCGAGGAAGAAGAGGACGAGGATCTGATTCTGACCGAAGATCTTGAGGACGATGCTCCGGCAGCTCCGATGGCAGAAGCTCCGGTTGAAGAGCCGTCAGCTGAAGAGGAAGAGCCGATGCTCGACTTCGACTTTGAGGAAATGATTCCGTCAAAGGATGATACCGAGGAGTAAACCCTTCAACAAATAATAGCAAGGATTCTCCCACCTCTATAGGTGGTGAGATGAATTGCAAATAAGAAAGTTAACGGCAGTGGCGGGCGGAGAGAAATCGGTATCCCCCACTGACATGAGGCAAACCACAGTCAGCATTCTGCTGACATGTCAGACTCTGTGAAATTACCGACTGTGGATTGAAACAAGGTTAAAAAATAAATATGTCATTTGTGAAAAGCAGAGAATTTTCGGTTCGCCGGGGTCTCTGCTTTCCTTGTGTTTTCGGGAGCATTTTGTTACAATGGAGACAGAAAAGAGGGAAGCCTATGTGGATAAAAAAATTACCTGGCATCGTGGCAAATGCGGCGGTACTGATTCTGGATATATTTGTGATTCTGATGATTGCAGCGCTGTTTCTCCACCAGCAAACGGCGGGAGAGCGTGTGAAAGAGACGATTACGCGTTTTTCCACGACATCGGAGGAGTATTATTCCGAGGGAGAGGCATACAGCCAGAAGAGCGACCGGGTGCATACGTATGCGGTGAAAGAACAGTCTAAATAAGAGGAAAAGATGAGGTAAACTATGCTCCAGAAGTGGAAAAGAAAAGGAAAAAGATTCCGCCATGTGGAAAAAGACGGAGAAGAGACGACGGAGCTTTCTGTGAAAATACAGGCGGCAAAATTTCGTGATCTGCCGATGAGTCTGCGGATTCTGATCGTGAATCTCAGTCTGTTTCTGATTCTGTGCGCCGTATTTTTTATGGCAGGCGCGTATCTGTATGCGCCGCAGGCGGCAGGACGGAATTACGTGGAAGCATGCCTGGCAGGAGACTGGAACAGTGCATACGATGTATGCCAGTTCCCGGACAGCACGTTTCTGTCGCGGAAGAACTACGTCAATGCAATGACCTGGAAAGCAAAACAGGACGGCACTGACGGGCAGGAAACACCGGAGATCAAGAGCTTTTTCATGCGCAGAAACAGAATCTTGAGACCGGGGAAAACAGGATTTATACTGTGCGGTACACGTTAAAAGGCATGAGCGACTCGCAGGAAGAAACATTGGAGATCGCCGCCGGGGATACCGTAAAATGGAACTTCAAAGAGTGGTACGTTGTGCCGAAAGACAGCTGCGTGACGGATGTCGAAATCACCGTCCCGGCGGATGCCTCGTTCTATCTGGACGGCGTGCAGGTCGGGAAAAAGTATTTAAAAGAGACAGCAGATAACGTCAGCATCTACAAAATCCCGTATCTCTTCCTCGGCGGCCACACCATTGAACTGACCGAAAAACAGAAAGACCCATACCGCGAGATCGTCCTCGTGCAGGACAACAGCAGCATGGAATTCCTGCCGGATTTAAAACTCAACGATTCCACCGGCAAAACCATCGCCGACCGCGCAGAAGAGTCCCTGGACAAGGTATTCACAGCCGCAGCCGCCGGAAAATCCTTCAGCACCATCAAAAATGAATTTTCCGCCGACACCGCCGTACAGAAAACCGCCAAAGAACAGTACCAGCAGCTCTGCGATGCCTACCTGAACAGCGACACCAACACCGGAATCACCAGCATCACCGTGAGCAGCGTCTCCACAACCGTAACCAACGAATCCAACCAGATGAAGATCGAAACCAACGTGACCGCTGCGATCGAGCGACGAACCCGTTTCCTCCATTTCTTCCGCAAAACCAAAATAGAGACCGTCACCTGGAAACTCGAGTCCGTTGTGACGCTGGAAAACGAAAAATGGGTGATGGGCAGCGATTTCCTGACTAAAATAGGACATGAGGCATAAGGTGTTTGCTTCCGTTGTTCTGGCAACGTTAAAACTTTGCAGTTACTCTTAAGCAGAGAGGATAATCAGGCTGGACAGGTGAAAGACCTGTGATTTGGTGGCAAAGCACCAGAAAGAAACCAGGTTTTTTAAAAGAGAGTGACAAAGAGTGATTTTGTATCCGCTTTTACCATGGGTGCAGAGTCACTCTTTTTTTGTGACAAGATGTTAAGAAACGATAAACATTAATTTACCAGAAGTGGAAAAATGTAAGAATTTGTGCCTTGCATCTTAGGTCAGATCACGTTATGATAGTAAGTAGAAAAATGTCGAAAAACGTTTGTGTTACGATGGAAGAAAGTTCCGCAAAGGGGCGGGACGATGGAGTATAAACAGATCATATGGAAAGAAAATCATTGAAACAGAGAAGAAAGCAGATGCGCCGCAGACAGATGATGCAGAAAGTATCACGGATTTCCCTGTGTGTGGTAATCGGCCTTCTTTTTCTTGCGCTTATCTGGAAATTTGCGGGAGCGCAGCTTGCGAAAAAAGGAATTGTACTGAGTAATGACACAGCCGCAAAGACGGTGAGCGAGACGGCGCCGGAGGCGGAGGACGGATCGGGAAATGCGGGAATTAAGAAGCTTGCGGAGACCACGCCGCCGAATGAGACGCCGGGATGCAGTACAGCTCGTCGGGCTGGTGGTACGCAACGGATGCCACAACGTACTACGTCAACGGCTGGGCAGATATCGACGGAAACCAGTACCATTTTGATTCCAATGGTTACATGGCGACCGGCTGGAAAGCGATCGGCGGAAAAGGCTGTTACTTTGATGACCAGGGTGTTTACCAGCCAGACCGCAACGGCTCGATGATGGTAGCCCTGACCTTTGATGACGGCCCAGGCGTCTATACCAGCACGCTTCTCGATACGCTGGAGCAGTACGGGGCACAGGCGACGTTCTTTATGCTCGGCAGCAATGTGGAAAAATACGGTGCAGATGTGATCCCGCGCATGGCGGCGATCGGCTGTGAGCTTGGAAACCACTCCTATGCGCATCCGAATATGAAAGAACTGAGCACCGACGACGGCCTTGCCCAGTTCCAGATGACGGATGATCTGATCGCCCAGTACAACAACGGACAGGGTGCAACTGTCATCCGTTTCCCGTATGGAAACAGCACCGATGAACTGCTCGCATCTATCGGCCGCCCGAGCATCATGTGGGATGTCGATACCCTGGACTGGCAGACAAAAAATGTACAGGCAAACATCAGCGCCGTTCTCGACAGTGTAAGCCCGGGAGACATTATCCTGATGCATGATATCCACGAGACGACCGTAGAATCGTGTGCAACGATCGTGCCGGAGCTGATCAACCGCGGGTATGAGCTTGTCACGATTCATACTCTTGCAGCGGCAAACGGCGTGGATCTTGCAGCGGGAGAGACGTATTACGGCTTCCATGGCGGAACGACAAACGAATAGAAAACAGAATAGAAAAACGACAAAGAACCGCCGGTTTACTCTCAAATCAAGAGTGAACCGGCGGTTCTTATGTCATTTTATGAAAATTTATTTCATTGCCGCTCTCTTACGAAGTCTGGAATCCAGCTCTTTCTTACGGATACGTAAGGAAACCGGAGTAACCTCAAGAAGCTCGTCCTTGTCGATGAAGTCCAGAGCCTGCTCCAGGGAAAGGATTCTCGGCGGAGTCAGACGCAGTGCCTCGTCGGAAGAAGAAGTACGGGTGTTGGTCAGGTGCTTCGTCTTGCAGACGTTCAGCTCGATATCCTCGGCCTTACCGTTCTGTCCGATAACCATACCGGCGTAAACCTTCTCGCCAGGTCCGATGAACAGAGTACCGCGCTCCTGTGCGGAGTACAGACCGTAGGTAACGGACTCGCCTGCCTCGAAAGCAATCAGGGAACCCTGTTTGCGGTATTCAATGTCGCCCTTGTACGGTGCGTAATCTTCAAACTCGGTGTTCAGGATACCAGTTCCTTTGGTGGAGGTCATGAAGATTCCACGGAAACCAATCAGGCCTCGTGCCGGGATTTCGAACTCCAGACGGGTGGAACCATCGCTTGCGCGGCTCATGCCGTGAAGCTCGCCTTTACGCTCGCTGAGGAGCTGGATGACAGTACCGGAGAACTCGTCCGGAACGTCAACGTATGCGATTTCCATTGGCTCGAGTTTGCGTCCGCGCTCGTCCTCTTTGTAGATAACCTCTGCCTTACTTACTGCGAACTCATATCCCTCACGGCGCATGTTTTCGATCAGGACGGACAGATGCAGCTCACCACGGCCGGAAACCTTGAAGCAGTCTGCGGAATCAGTCTCCTCGACGCGGAGAGAAACGTCAGTGTTCAGCTCACGCATCAGACGGTCACGCAGGTGGCGGGAAGTTACGTATTTACCTTCTTTACCGGCCAGCGGGCTGTCGTTTACGATGAAGTTCATGGAAATAGTCGGCTCGGAGATTTTCTGGAACGGGATGGAAACCGGGTTGTCCAGATCGCCGCAGAGAGTATCTCCGATGTGGATATCCGGGATACCGGAAACAGCAACGATAGAACCGATGCCTGCCTCAGTAACCTCTACTTTTTTCAGTCCGTCAAATTCATACAGTTTGCTGACCTTTACTTTTTTCTTCTTGGTCAGATCGTGGTGGTTGACCAGCATAACGTCCTGGTTCACGCGGATCGTTCCGTTTTCAACTTTGCCGACACCGATACGTCCAACGTATTCGTTGTAGTCGATGGTACTGATCAGAAGCTGTGTGCCAGCTTCCGGATCGCCGGTCGGAGCCGGGATGTATTTCAGAATGGTCTCGAACAGAGGTGTCATATCCTTCGGGGTGTCGTTCAGATCGAGTACGGCATGACCCAGCTTTGCGGATGCGTACAGGAACGGACAGTCAAGCTGCTCGTCGGATGCGTCGAGATCCATCAGAAGCTCAAGCACTTCGTCGATGACTTCGTCCGGGCGTGCCTCCGGGCGGTCGATTTTGTTGATGCAGACGATAACGGAAAGATTCAGCTCAAGTGCTTTTTTCAGCACGAATTTGGTCTGCGGCATAGCGCCCTCGAATGCGTCTACAACCAGAATAACGCCGTCTACCATTTTCAGAACTCGCTCAACCTCGCCGCCGAAGTCCGCATGGCCTGGGGTGTCGATGATGTTGATTTTCGTTCCTTTGTAGTAAACTGCTGTATTTTTGGAAAGAATGGTGATTCCACGCTCACGCTCGATATCGTTCGAGTCCATGACACGTTCCTGAACCTCCTGATTGGCACGGAAAACGCCGCTCTGTTTCAGAAGCTCGTCTACCAGTGTAGTTTTACCATGATCGACATGGGCGATGATGGCAACGTTTCTTACATCTTCTCTCGTTGTTTTCATTTCTTCATTCCTCTTCCTATGGGTTGACCCTGCCGGGTTCAATTTTTCAAAATTTCAAGCCGGCCGGGAATGTTTATCACAGCACAAAGGCAGGTGCCTTGCCGTTTTGTCTCTGCTGGATGCCTGCCTATCTGAACTATTATAGCACAGAACAGAGAAAAAAAACAGGGAAGATGTGACATTTTTTGTATTGCAATGGTAGAAAATACGAAGCATGTGGTGCGGTTTTTACAGAAACATATACAAAAAATTGGGCAGAATGCTGATTTGAATAGAAATAAAAAAATCTGGAAAAAAGTGGTTCTGAAAAAGAAATGTGGTTCATACATTAGGATTATAGATCAGCAAAGTACCGATCAGAAATCAATATTCAGAAAGAAAAGACAAAGGAAGGGGATTTTCATTATGGCAGACAAGATGATTGAAAACAATCAGGTGGTTATCATGGGAGAGATTGTCTCCCCGTTTACATTCAGCCATCAGGTATTCGGAGAGGGCTTTTACCTCGTCGATGTGATGGTCAAGCGGTTGAGTGAATCGCAGGACATCATTCCGGTGATGGTCTCCGAGCGGCTGGTGGACGTATCACAGGATTACCAGGGTGAGTGGATCTGCATCAGCGGTCAGTTTCGGTCCTACAACCGCCACGAGGAGAAGAAGAACCGTCTGGTACTCTCCGTATTTGCGCGGGAATTAAGCTTCGTGGAGGAAGAGGACGATTCCGTCAAATCCAACCAGATTTACCTCGATGGATACATATGTAAACCGCCGGTCTACCGGAAAACACCTCTGGGAAGAGAGATCGCCGACCTTCTGATCGCGGTCAACCGTCCGTATGGAAAATCAGATTATATCCCGTGCATCTGCTGGGGACGGAATGCGCGGTATGCCTCTGCGTTTGCCGTGGGCGGCCACGTTCTCATCTGGGGACGGATCCAGAGCCGGGAATATATGAAGCGGCTGAGCGAGACGGAAATGGAAAAGCGGACCGCGTATGAGGTTTCGGTGAGCAAGCTGGAATATAGTGAGAGTTAAAGCGCGATCCGCTGTTGACAAGAAAATTTAATGATGCTATAGTAAAAGCAGAACTGAAGTGGATAGAGGTCGCATTACTTCAAGAGTACCTTTTCGGATGCCTCAGCAGCAAAAGAAGAAGAGGAAAAGGGAAGAATGCCGAAGGACATCCGGCGCTGAACCGGTATGCTCCTGGGCGCAGGTTGAAAAAATCTGCGACTGTCATCGAGAGATGGAGAGCTATCTGATCATAGATACTGCGTATGTGTGAATTTGGAGGCGATCTTATCTGGGATGAGGCGCCTCTTTTTTAAACGGAAAGTGAAATTTTCCGTGGGAGATAAGCTCCGGCGACTGATTTCTTATGGTTTTATCTGACACAACATACAGGAGGAAAAGAGAATGTCTATTTTTAAAGGTGCAGCTGTTGCAATTATCACACCGATGACCGAAACACAGGAAGTGAATTACGAAAAACTCGGAGAACTGATTGAGGAGCAGATCGCCGGCGGAACCGACGCCATCGTTATCTGCGGAACCACCGGTGAGGCTTCGACCCTGTCCCATGAGGAGCATCTGGATGCCATCAAATATACCGTGGAAAAAGTAAATCACAGAATCCCGGTAATTGCAGGAACCGGCTCCAACAGCACGGAGACAGCAATTTATCTGTCTCAGGAAGCAGAAAAATACGGCGTGGACGGACTTCTTCTCGTTTCTCCGTATTACAATAAAGCAACACAGAAGGGCCTGATTGCACACTTTACCGCAATCGCAGACAGCGTCAAAGTGCCGGTCATCCTTTACAACATTCAGGGCAGAACCGGCGTAAACATTGCACCGGAAACGATCGTCTATCTGTTCAACAACGTTGAGAATATCGTTGCAGTCAAAGAGGCTTCCGGAAACATTTCCCAGGTCGCAAAAATTATGCAGCTGACCGATGGAAAGATCGATCTGTACTCCGGAAACGACGATCAGGTTGTGCCGATCCTTTCCCTTGGCGGAAGCGGTGTAATCTCCGTTCTTTCCAACGTAGCACCGCGTGAGACCCACGACATGGTACAGAAATTCCTCGACGGCGATGTGGCCGGATCCAGAGAAATCCAGCTGAGAGCACTGCCGCTCATCGATGCGCTGTTCTGCGAAGTAAACCCGATTCCGGTAAAAGCAGCGCTGAACCTGATGGGCAAAGAGGTTGGCCCGCTTCGTCTGCCGCTGACCGAGATGGAGCCGCAGAACCAGGAGCGCCTGGCAAAGGCTATGAAAGATTTTGGAATCAAACTGGCTTAAGTTAAGAATACACGAAGTAAAGAAGGAAAAAGACAATGGTTAAAATTATTATGCATGGCTGCAACGGCCATATGGGACAGGTCATCACCGGCCTGGTAAAAGAAGATGCAAATGCAGAAATCATAGCCGGAATCGATATGAACGACAACGGCCAGAACGATTATCCGGTATTCAAAAGCCTGGCAGAATGCGATGTTCCGGCAGACGTAGTCGTTGACTTTTCTTCCTACAAGGCAGCCGACGCACTGCTCGATGCCTGCAAGGAGAAAAAACTTCCACTCGTCCTCTGCACCACAGGCCTCACCGAGGATCAGCTCAAAAAAGTGCAGGAGACCAGCAAAGAAATCCCGGTTCTCCGCTCTGCAAATATGTCCCTTGGTGTGAATACGCTGATGAAACTGGTACAGGCAGCTGCAAAAGTGCTTGCCGAAGCAGGCTTTGATATGGAGATCGTGGAGAAACACCACAAACTGAAATGCGACGCTCCAAGCGGAACCGCCATCGCCCTGGCTGACAGCCTGAATGAGGCAATGGACAACCAGTACACTATGTTTATGACAGAAGCCAGCGCCACGAGCAGCGTGATCCGAAGGAAATCGGAATCTCTGCCGTACGCGGCGGCACGATCGTCGGAGATCACGATGTCATCTTCGCAGGACCGGACGAGGTTGTTATCCTTTCCCACAGGGCATATTCCAAAGGAGTTTTCGGAAAAGGAGCTGTAGAGGCTGCAAAATTCCTGGCTGGAAAACCGGCTGGCATGTATGACATGCAGGATGTCATTGCTGCGAAATAAGGCAGAAACAGGGAAAAAGTGAATAGAAACCAGAAAGTGCGCAACGAAAATGCGAAACGTTGCGCACTTTTTCTTTTCTTACAACGGGATTTTCGGAATTGAGGAAGTTATTTTGCAGAATATTTGGCAGAATACACAAGAAAAAATACGGAATATCAAAAGAGAACGTGAAAATCGCAAACGGTAATGGAAAAATCAATGCGCAACAAGGTAAAACGCTAAAGTTGCGCATTTTGCACAAAAAATAGTAAAACAGTATATTTCGACAAGAAATATCTTATAAAAACTGCGAATTGTAAACAATATGCCGAAATGATATGATAATGGCACAAAGAAAAATAAAGAGTTGAGCAACAAAAAAGTTGCGCAAACAAGAAAGGGAATGAGAAGATGAAAAAGAATGGTTGGAAAGGGTTTTGCAAAAAGCTCTACAAGTACCGGGTATTTCTTCTGATGCTTGCACCGGCAGTAATTTATACCCTGATTTTTTCCTACTACCCGATGACAGGAATTGTAATGGCATTCAAAAAATACTCCTACGCAGGAGGTATCTGGGGAAGCCCGTGGAACGGATTTGATAACTTCAAGTTCTTCTTTAAATCAGGACAGGCCGGACTCGTTACCAGAAATACCGTGCTGTATAATCTGGCATTTATTGCGATCAACACGACGATGCAGATTGCCGTTGCCGTGCTTCTGACCGAGATCCGCAACAAACATTACCGTAAGATCACACAGTCGCTGATGTTTCTGCCGTATTTCATTTCCTGGGTTATCGTAGGAGTTATGGCATTCAATATTTTCAGTTCCGACTACGGTTTTCTAAACCGACTGATTGAAACCTTCGGTGGAACACCAATCAAGTTTTACACGACACCAAAGGCATGGCCGTTTATCCTTGTCTTCTTTAATGTATGGAAGGGAATCGGATACGGTTCTGTTATGTACCTGGCAGCGATTATGGGAATTGACACTTCGATTTATGAAGCAGCCGCATCGACGGAGCAAACGTGTTCCAGCGAATTTTCAAAGTAACAATCCCGATGATCATGCCGACCACAATCATCCTGCTTCTGCTATCCGTCGGAGGCATCTTCAAAGGAAACTTTGATATGTTCTACAACCTGGTTGGAAGTAACGGTCTTCTGTACAACTACACCGATGTAATTGATACCCTGACGTTCCGTGCCTTAATCAGCAGCAACGACTTCGGAATGTCCGCAGCTGTTGGTCTGTATCAGTCGGTACTGTGCTTTATCACTGTCGTAATCGTAAACAAACTGGTTGGTCTTTATGATAAAGACTACACCTTATTCTAGGAGGGATGAAAAGTGGGATCTTCCAGTCATACAAGTAAAATCAAAAGAGGAAAAGATGCGGTTGCACTTGATATCATCGCGTACGGATTCTGCGGAATCATCGCGCTGGTCTGCCTCGTTCCTTTCATCATGATCGTATCCGGCTCGTTTTCTTCGGAATCGGCCATTATCCAGAACGGTTTCAGCCTTCTGCCGCAGGATTTCAGCCTGGAGGCATACAAAACCGTATTTAAAGATCCTATGGTTGTCTTCCGCGCATACGGCACGACCATCGGTCTGACCATCGTCGGAACGGTACTTGGTCTGCTGCTGCAGACTATGACAGCTTATGTACTGTCACGTAAGGAGTTTGAGTGGAGAAATCAGTTTTCGTTTTTCTTCTACTTTACCACTTTGTTTTCCGGCGGTCTTGTTCCGTACTACGTACTGATGACACAGACCCTGAATCTGCGGGACAGCTACCTTGCACTGCTCCTTCCGCTGCTGTTCAGCGTATACAACCTTCTGATCATGAAGAGTTACATCGTGGGACTTCCGGATTCTCTGATTGAAGCGGCCAAGATTGATGGCTGCGGCGAGTTCCGTATTCTGTTCCGGATTGTAATGCCGCTGATCAAACCGGCACTTGCTACCGTGGGCCTCTTCATTGCACTGGCTTATTGGAATGACTGGTACAATGCGATGCTGTATATCAAAGACACGAACAAGTATCCGCTGCAGTATTTCCTGTATCAGCAGGTTAATGATATTGAGGCATATAAAAAGCTTCTTGCAAACAACGCCGCAGGCTCTGCCGTCAGCGCAATCTCATTGCCGACCCAGTCCCTGAAAATGGCACTTACCATTGTAGTAACCGGCCCGATCGTTCTGGCATATCCGCTGGTACAGAAATACTTTGTACAGGGTATCACAATCGGAGCAGTCAAAGGCTGATACAAATCATGTTAATTTAACTGAATCAAGTAAGTCCCTGTTTCCATTGCGAAAAGCAATAAGCAGGCGGGTGGGGACTTGCTTGTATCAGGAGGAGTGCAAGCTCCTTCTGATAAACTGCGGAGCAGTTATTCGGTTATGAGCAAGTAGCAAAGCGGATTGCGAATATCCGCTTGAATTACACATTATATTTATGAAGGAGGTTCTTTATGAAAAAGAGCACAAAAAAACTGGTATCTGTATTACTTGCATCCGCAATGGCAGCCGGCATGCTGGCAGGATGCGGTTCCGGCAACGGAAAGGGAAGCACGGGCGACAGCAAAAGCAGCTCCGCAGCTTCCGGCACATCGGGAGACAACCTGAGTGCAGACACTTCGGAGCATGTCGATCTGACGATGTATCTGATCGGCGACCGTACCCCGGATTTTGATGAGGTTTACGCCAAAATCAATGAGATTCTGGAAGAGAAGCTGAACTGCTCTCTGAACGTAGAATTCCTTTCCTGGGGCGAGCATGACACGAAATATTCCCTGCTGTTCTCCTCACAGGAAGATTTTGACCTGATCTTTACCGCATCGAGCTGGTGCCATTACGAGCAGACCGTTTCCCTCGGCGGATTTGCACCGCTTTCTGAGGACTTTATCAAAACGTATGCACCGGATATCTGGGAGGTTGTTCCGGAAATGGCATGGGAGCAGGCAAAGATTGACGGACAAATCTACATGGTTCCGAGCTATGCCAACGAGTTTGGTCAGGAAGTTCTGGCAGTGCGCGGTGACCTGATGGAAAAATACGGTATGGATGATATTACATCCTGGGATGACCTGATGAAGTTCTACAAAGCATGTGCAGCAGACGGTATCTATGCAAGTCAGGGCGGACCGTGGTATCCATTCTTCCAGTCCCAGGGCTATTCCACAACGGGCGGAGCACCGAAGGGCGGCGAGCTGATTCTGTATCATACCCAGGATCCGAAAGATCTTGAATTCCAGTACATCGGTGAATGGGATGCGTTCCGTGAGTACTGCCAGGAGATGAAAGACCTGGTAGACGCCGGAGCATGGTCCAGCGACGTATTAAACAGCAGCGATGAGAGACAGACCGGACTTCTGACCGGAAGAACAGCAAGCATGAGCTGGAATCTCGGAACCTGTCTTACCTACGGAAAACAGGCAAATGAGGAACATCCGGATTGGAATGTAACGATGGTAGACCCGAACAAAAACCTGTCGAAAAAAGTAAACTCTTACATCAACAACGGTGTTGCCATCAACGCAAACAGTAAAAACAAAGAGAGAGCCATGATGGTATTAAATGAATTCTACACCAACCCGGATGTTTACGATCTGGCTATGCTCGGTATCGAAGGAAAGCACTGGGAAGCAGTCGGTGATGATCAGTACAAAGTTATTGATGAGAGCGGCTATGGTGTAGCAAGTAACTGCAACTGGGGATGGAACAACTGCACCATCCAGAGAGAGGAATATCTTGAGAACAGAACGGCTCTGGACGACAAGTATGAAAGCATCAAAGATGCCTTCAACAACAACATCAAAGAAGATCATGTTTACGACGGATTTAACTTTGATTCCAGCAATGTAAGTACACAGTTTGCAGCAGTAGAGGCAGCCATCGACAATTATTATAACCCGCTGATCAACGGTCTCGTTGACGATGTGGACGCTTCCATCGATGCCATGAACGCAGCTATGGACAGCGCCGGAATCCAGGATATTCTGGATGAGATGAACCGTCAGGCAGCAGAGTATGTAGCGGAGAAAGAAGAAAAATAAAACAGTAAAATAAAACAGGGAATGGACGCGCTGGTCTGCCAGAAGCTCCGGCGCGGCCGTTCCTTCTTTTAGAGATCAAGTGATGGTTCAAAAAGCTTTGAGGGATGACTTGATTTCTAACAGCATTCGTATTAAATATAAAAATATAGGAATTTTTCAAATTTAACAGAAAGTGACAGGGTATTTTTATGACACTGGAGGAAATTGCAAAAGAGATAGGGGTATCAAAAAGTACCGTTTCCCGTGCACTGTCCGGTAAGGGCAGAATCGGAGAGAAGACCAGAAACCGGATTCTCGAGGTGGCAAAACGGGGAGAAGAGCGGGAGGAGATGGCGCGGACCCGAACGGTGACGCACAACATCGGCGTGGTACTGCCTTCAGACGTTTATTATGGAAGCGGTGTTTATTTCCAGAACTGTCTGCTCGGCGTCTGCGAATCGGCATCGATGCTCGGGTACAATGTGCTGATTACGACGAGCAACGCGCATGATATTTCAGAGCTGCAGTCGCTGGTGGAGTCGAACCGGGTGGATGGTATGCTCCTGACACGTGCGCTTGAGGATGACCGTGCGCTGCAGTATTTAAGTCAGGCAAATTTCCCGACAGCACTGACGGGAACATGCCGGTATGACAACATTATCCAGGTGGATACCGACAATGAGGGTGCGGCAGAGAAAATGACAACGCTGCTGATCGGAAAGGGATTCCGCAGATTTGCGTTTCTTGTCAAGGATATGAGCTATAACGTAGACCGCAAGCGTCACGAAGGTTTCTGCCGGGCGCTGATTAAAAATGGAATTTCCGAGAAGGATCAGCTTTTCTACAATGGTTCGATCCGTATGGAGTTTCTGGATGCGATCATTGAAAATATTATATCCAAAAAAGTGGAATGCATCATCTGTGGCGACGACGAGATTTGTACGATGGTGATGTCCCGGCTCCAGGCGGAAGGCTATCGAATTCCCAAGGACGTCGCGATTGCTTCGCTCTACAACAGCACCAATCTGGACTGCTATTCCCCTGCAGTTACAGCAGTCAGTGTGGCAGCATCCCAGATGGGAGGCACAGCCGTGCGTCAGCTGATCCAGCGGCTCCGAGGGGAAAATTATGAGAAGAAGACGATGCTGGATTACGACATTTTATTCCGAAAATCGACAAACTAACGTAGCAGGGAGGACAGAACAATGGAATTTCAGAAGGGAATGGATCTATCTTTTATACCGGAGCTGGAAGATGCCGGAGTACAGGTGAAGGACTTTGACGGAACTGTTATGGATCCGCTGGATCTCGTTCAGAAATACGGGGTAAATTCCGTACGGCTCCGTATTTGGAATGCGCCGGAGCATGTCAGGGAGTCCGGCGGATACTGCAGCTATGCGCATACACTGGCGATGGCAAAACGGATCCGGGCACATGGCATGAGCTTTATGCTGGATTTCCATTATTCTGATTTCTGGGCGGATCCCGGTCAGCAGAGAAAGCCGAAAGATTGGGAAAACTTAAGCTTTAAAGAATTAAAAGAGGCTGTTTTTTCTTATACAAGAGATACGCTGACGGCATTAAAAGAGGAGGACGTTCTGCCGGATATTGTTCAGATCGGAAATGAGATCCGAAGCGGCCTTCTGTTTCCGGACGGAGAGCTGCCGGATTATACAAAAATGGTACAGCTTGTAAATGCCGGAATCCGCGGTGCGCGGGCTGCAGCCGGAAAAGATGAGATGCAGGTTATGATCCATCTCGACCAGGGCGGACGGTATTTCTATCTGAAAGAGTGGTTTGACTGTTCCTTTGAGGCAGGACTCGAGGATTTTGACCTGATCGGACTTTCCTATTATCCATTCTGGCACGGCACTTTCACGGATCTGAAAGAGACAATGACGAAGCTGATCCAGGATTACAAAAAGCCGATTATGGTCGTTGAGACGGCGCATGCATGGAGAAAGAGTGCGCATGGGTTTATCGATGAACAGCAGGAAAAAATCGCAGGATTTCCGGCGACGCCTGCCGGACAGAAGCAGGTGCTGGATCTGGTTGCCAATATCGTTGCTTCGCTGCCGGATGAAATGGGGCAGGGTATCTATTACTGGGAACCGATCTGTGTTCCGAAAGACGGTGAGGGCGGCTGGTCGGAAAATATGGGTCTGCTGGAGGAGAAGGGAACCATCATGGAGGGCATTCGTTCTTTCCTGTTTACACGGAATGATGCCTGTCCGGAAAAACCGGCCAAGATTTACGAGCCGGAGCCAATGACCGTAGTAAAAGACGAAGCATGCGGTCTGCCGGAGATGCTCCCGGTTTTGCTGTATGACGGAATGGTGGAGCAGCGGCGGGTAAACTGGAACGAAGTGCCGGACACACGCGTGACAGGCGAATATGATGTGACAGGAAATGTGGAAGGTGTTCCGTTTGCTGCACATGCGAAGATCTGCGTGGTGGAAGAGCTGCCGGAGGCGGAGAATCTGTTGCTCGATGTCGGCTGGGAAGACGGCCTGGCGCGCTGGAACGTAGAAAAATCCGAGGATGCCGTTGCAGTACAGCTGTTTCCGGAGTTTGTCGATCCGTTCCCAGCTCCGCCGGTGAATGCGGTACGCGTAGAAGCACCGAAAAACTTTACGTTTTCGATCTGCCAGACGGTAAAGGTACAGGAGGCAGGAACGTATACATTATCTGTTGCCTTTCAGGGAACCGATACAACAAATGTGGATGTGCGGCTGTTCCTCAATACGGAAGAGGGAAAAGAAGAGACTGTGATTCATCCGACAGAACATGCATGGACCGGCTACAAAGTGACATGCGAAATCAGAAAACCGCAGGAAGTCACTGCCGGAATCCGAATTTCATCGCCGCCGATGTACGGCATGATGCGGAATTTCTGTCTGCAGACAGTAAAAAGAGAGGGACAATAAGACGATGAGAGCAGAGTACAGCTATTGCAGGGATTATCTGATTAAAAATGGAAAACCGTGGTTTCCGGTGATGGGCGAAATGCATTACAGTCGGTACCGCAAAGAGTGGTGGGAGGAATCACTGCGCAAAATAAAGGCGGGCGGAGTTTCTGTCGTCTCGGCCTATGTGATCTGGATTCACCACGAGGAAGAGGAAAATGTGTTTGATTTTGAAGGATGCCGGGATATCGGAACGTTTGTAAGACTGTGCCGGAAAGTCGGACTGTCGGTATTCTTGCGTATCGGACCGTTTGTGCACGGGGAAGTGCGGAACGGCGGATTCCCGGACTGGATCATCGAGAGAGAGAAAGAGGGCATGGCGATCCGCTGTAACAACGAGGAATATCTTGGCTATGTCAGACGGTTCTGGAAAAAGGTTTATGCGCAGGTCGATGGATGCATGGAAAAGGACGGCGGTCCGGTGATCGGTATTCAGATCGAGAATGAGTACGGCCACGTCGGCGGTCTGCAGGGACCGGAGGGCGAGGCGCATATCCGCACATTGACAGCAATGGCAAAGGAAATTGGCTTTGATGTGCCGCTGTACACGGCGACCGGTTGGGGCGGAGCTGCATCGGCGATCTGCTTCCGGTCATGGGCGGCTACTGTGAAGCACCATGGATCAGAGAACGTGCGAGATTGAGCCGAACGCAAACTTTGTGTTCAGCCACACAAGGAACGATGCACTGATTGCGTGTGATCATCATGTGGAAAATGCAAACAGTTACAACGAGGAGGATTTTCCGTTTTTGACGGCAGAACTTGGAGGCGGGCTTCAGGTTACCATGCACAGAAGACCGGTGGCGAAGGGATGCGATGTCGGAGCGATGTCTACCGTAAAAATGGGAAGTGGAGCAGGGTTGCTCGGCTACTATATGTACCACGGCGGCAGCAATCCGAAGGGAAAACTGTCCACCCTGCAGGAGAGCCGCGCGACAGGATATCTGAACGACCTGCCGGAGATCAATTACGATTTCAACGCGCCGATCCGGCAGTACGGAACAATCTCGGACAGCTATCGGGAGATCAAGCTGCTGGCGCTGTTTTTGAATGATTTTGGCGAGGATATGGCTTCACTTCGGTCTGAAATTCCAACGATAAGGATTCTGCCGGGAGATATGCACACGGTTCGGACAGCGTGCCGTCACGATGCGGACCATGGATACGTCTTTTTTAACAATTACCAGAGAAGATGGAAGATGGATGATCATCCGCAGGTGAAACTGGAGGGACTCCTGGATGGAAAAGCGAGCGTGGGATTTCCGGCATTTGATCTGAAAGGGGGAATGTATGGATTTTTTCCGTACAATATGAAGCTAAACGATGCGGTTCTTCAAACGGCACTTGCCACACCTCTCTGCGTTTTACATACGAAAGAGGGAGATGCGTTCGTATTTTACGGTGATCTCGACCCGCAGATTCAGTGGGAGGGCGATGCGCGCGCAGAACTCTGCCTGATTTCCCGGCAGGAGGCGCTGAATGCATGGAAGGTGCATCTGGATCAGGATTATCTCGTTCTTTCCGAAAATTATGTCTGGGAAGAAAACGGTGAGCTTGTTGTGACAGGCAGTGGAAAAACCATGATCGCTGTGTATCCGGCAGTGGAAAAAGGCATTGTGGATTTCAAAGAGTGTGGAAAAAGAGGAAACTTTACGCTGTATGAGCGTATTTACAAAGCACAGGAGCCGGAGGCAGAGCTTGTCTGCACAGAGCAGGATAAAGAGAAAGCTGTATACGAATTGAAGCTTGCTTATCCTGGCGAAAAAAATTATCACGATGCGTTTGCTTTTCTGACCTGGTACGGAAACCGTATGGAAGTGTTTGATGGGGAAGAGAAAATCAACGATTATTTCTATACCGGTCAGGAGGCCCTGTTAAGCCTTGGCTATTTTGAGTTTCCGGAGAAACTGAAACTCGTTGTCTATCCGCTGCATCCGGGTGATCCGATTTTTCTGGAAAAGCAGCCGGAGTTTGCGGATGGATGTGCCTGCAAAATTGAGAAGATGCACGTGGAGACGATATTTCGATGAATAGAGAAAGGAAAACGAACATGAACCAGAGTGGATTTATCTATGGAGGGGATTATAACCCGGAGCAGTGGCTTGCGATGCCGGAAATTCTGGAGCAGGATATCGAATATATGAAGGAGGCGCATATCAACGAGGTGACGCTTGGTGTCTTTTCCTGGTCTGTGCTCGAGCCGGAGGAGGGTGTATACCACCTGGAATGGCTGGAAAAGATCATGGATCAGCTGTATAAGAATGAGATTTCAGTAATTCTCTCGACACCGTCTGCAGCACGCCCGAAGTGGCTTGCAGACAAGTACCCGGAGGTACTGCGCGTAAACGCGGACCGCACGAAAAATCTGTTCGGCGGACGCCATAATCACTGTTATACTTCGCCGGTTTACCGGGAAAAGGTGGGGAAAATTGATCGCCTGCTGAGCGAGAAGTTTGGAAAGCACCCGGCGGTAAAAATGTGGCACATTTCGAATGAACTGAGTGGAGAATGCCATTGCCCGCTCTGCCAGAAGGCATTTCAGGGGTGGCTGAAGAAAAAATATCAGACGATTGATGCATTGAATATGTCGTGGAATACAACGTTCTGGAGCCATTCGTATCAGAATTTTGAGCAGATTGAGAGTCCGTCCCCAAAGGGTGAGATGGGGCTTCACGGACTGAATCTTGACTGGAAACGGTTTGTGACAGATCAGACAGCAGACTTTGTTGCCTGGGAAAAAGCAGCGATCCGCGCGGGCGGTTCCGAACTTCCGGTGACAATCAACATGATGTATGATTTCCAGGGACTGAATTATCATAAGTTCAAGGATCTGATTGATGTGGTGTCATGGGATAATTATCCGACCTGGCACAAGGAAGCAGAAGAGGTGACTGCGCTTGACACGGCACTGCAGCACGATTTTATGCGGAGTTTGATGAAAAAACCGTTCCTTCTGATGGAGTCCTGCCCGACAAGCACGAACTGGCAGAGTGTCAGCAAGCTGAAACGGCCTGGGCTTTTAAAGGCGGCATCGCTGCAGGCAGTGGCGCATGGTTCCGACAGTGTCCAGTATTTCCAGATCCGCCAGAGCCGCGGTGCGAGCGAGAAGTTCCACGGGGCGGTCATTGACCACTACGGCGGAAAGGATACGCGCGTGTTCCGTGAGGTGACAGAGACGGGCGAGGCGCTTTTGGATCTGGCGCAGATTGCGGGAAGCACGACGAAGGCACAGGCTGCAATTTTGCATGACTGCGAAAGTCGCTGGGCCATGGAGGATGCGCAGGGACCACGGAATATGGGACTGCAATACATGAATACCGTGAAGAAGGTATATGGCGGTCTTCGGAAACTGGGTGTGAATGTGGATTTCCTCGATATGGAGGAGAATCTTTCCGACTACCGGATTGTCTTTGCACCGATGCTGTATCTGTTTCGGGCCGGAATTGAGGAAAAAATCCGGAAATTTGTGGCAGACGGCGGCACCTTTGTGATGACATACTGGTCGGGAGTTGTGGATGAAAACGACCTCTGTTTCCTCGGCGGAACCCCGCACGGACTGATGGATGTATTCGGCCTGCGGAGCACCGAGCTGGACGCATTGTATGATCAGGATGTGAATGCGGGTGTGGGAGAAGGAAAGACATATGAAATCCGAAATTTCTGCGACCTGGTAAAAACGAACGGTGCCGAAACGCTGCTGGCATACCGTGACGATTTCTATGCGGGATATCCGGCACTGACGAAAAATGTATTTGGAGAGGGCGAGGCGTATTATGTCTGCGCAGATTTTGAACAGGCATTTTACGATGACTTCTGCCGGAAATTGGCAGAAGAAAAAGGCCTGGAACGCGCGGCAGCCGAAATCCCGGAAGGGCTCGATGCTGCAACAAGGGAGGATGAGAAATACAAGTATCTGTTTGTACAGAACTACGGAGCTGAACCGCTGCATTTCCGATGGATACGGAAACATACCAGCGATGACGGGAGAGTATGATGGAGTGGTCAGAAGATTTGAGACGGTTGTGTTTCGAAAAGAAAAATAGAAGTTAGGGAATAGAAACAGACGGCAGGCTGTGTGTGAGTACACAGCCTGCCGTCTTTTGAATGGACGGTTATTTCAGTTCCTGTTCCGCCTTTTTCCAGACCTCTTCGTCCAGATCGGTCAGTGCCAGTGCATCGGCGAGTTCACGCACTCGTTTTACGGTGAGATAAAAATAATTCACGCCGCAGGTCAATGTCCGTTTTAAGGAACGGGCAAGGACACTGCCATGCGTTTCCAGCCCGGCGCGGTCGAATTCGGCGAGGTAGCCTTCGAGATCGTAGGGAATCTGAAAACATTCGATCTGCCATGTGCTGTTTTCCAGCGTCAGAATCGCGAAATGGGCATGGCCGCCGACTCCATCAAGCGCAAGCCCAAGGGAACCGGGATTCAGGTATGTTTTTTCGGCATATTCTCTTTGCTCCTGCTTGTGGCTGTGCCCGCCGAGCAGGATTGCGGCATCGAGATTTTTCAGATGGGACAGCAAAAGCTCCGGATGCAGACCGAAATTCCCACGGAGTTCTCCGGGCGCGCCGTGACAGAGACGAAGTGCCGGGAAGAGAGATTCGCGGCAGGTATCCGGTGTGATTTCTTCCTGCGGAACAAAAACAGGAATCAGCCGGCCTGATTCATTTATTTTTCCGACCAGAACACCGTCTGTCGGCAGATGTTCGAAAAATTCCAGATCCTGTCCGGTAAGATTCCGAAACGTATAATCCAAAAGTCCGCTTGTCGAGGAACCTGCCTTCCAGTTCTGCGGATGCCGGATATTTTCCAGCAGATATTCTTCCCTGTTTCCCCGCACCAGATAGCAGGGAAACTCCTCCTGCATTTCGCGAAGCACTCTCATCATCCGTTGCGGAAAAGGCCCGTCTGTTACAAAATCTCCCAGCCCGATGATACCGTCGATCTCCTGACTGCGAAGAAATGCCAGCACCTTTGCGAGCGCATAATAATTCCCGTGAAGATCACTGATTACTGCTAATTTCATGTGTCGTCCTTTCTGTGATATTGAGTCAAAAGGTGTTTTGTCCCAACATCTCTCTATATCAAAATTATAAAATGCGAGATACTGTTTCGATTTTATCAGATGGAGAGAAAGAACGCAATTTAAAAACCTGCTGACAGAAAAAGCATGTTATGATAAGATCAAAGGCAGAGAGTTTCGAATATCTTTACTGTCGGAGGGAATGTATGATTAATCGGGAAGACATGCTGGAGCTGACGAGGAGGATGACGCCGGCGCGGACTTCGTTTGTGCGGATGGCGGGTTGCTATACGGATTCGGATGGGGAGTATGACGGCAGTTTCAACATTCATTTTCTGAAACTGTCCGGTTCGGAAAAGGCCAGGAATCTGGCGATTGCCAAGAAAATTCCGTTTGCGGAATCGAATGAGAAGCTGCGGGAATACCGTTTTCCGGAAACATCCCAGGGGCCGGGCAGTATCTGGCAGATGCTGATGGCGCTGCGGGAATGCGGACTGAAGAACGATGCGCTGTTGGAAACGTTCTATGATATCCTGATCGAAGGATTGCAGATTCACGGGGCTTATGCCATTTACATGTTTTATGACCGGTATGATATTCCTGCAAAGGCTTCCGATAAAGAGCGCCTGGGGGAATCCGAGGAGATGTTCCCCTATCTGATCTGCGCTGTCTGCCCGTTGGTTGGAGAATACGAGCCGGGAAATCCTATCTGTGGATTTCTGTTCCCTGCCTTTGTGGACCGGAGCGGAGATCTGGAACGGGTTGATATTTATGCAGAGCGTGCAGCGTGGGGCGATCAGATGGCCAGCATTCTTGGCGCGAAGGGCAGAAAATTCAGATGCGGTCTGTAAAAGAAAAAATCAAAAGTGACGGATCAAACCAGGTGCTGATGTGCCTGGCAGTAAAAAACTTCCCGGCGAACCTGCATATATCGTTCGCCAAGGGAAGTTTTTTAGATACGGGAGCAGCAGAAGTGCATATTTACTGTGCCATCCCCGCTCCATTCTGTGTAGTTGCTCCGTTTTCCTGCGGATTCTGCGTCTCATTGTCGCCGCCGCTTACCACATCGTCCACCGCGCGGCCGACATCCTCAACGCCCTCACCGACACCACGGGTCACATCTTCAGCGGCGTCGCCGACATCATCTCCAAGGGTATTTCTATCCCCGGTATTTGTACCGTTCGTACCGTTGGCATTCCCATCGGTGCCCTCCGTCACATCATTTACATTGTCGTTTGACGGCATCTCTGTCGTATTGACATCGTTTCTGTTATCCGTCTGTCCCATGTCGCTCTCCGTGTTGGTATTGCCATTTCCAGTGTCATTCGTGGTGTTGTTTCCACAGGCCGTCATCCCGGCCAGTAATACCGCCAATGCCAGCGTCATACACACTCTTCTGATTTTTCTCATCTTCAAAATCTCCTTTCCCTAACAGTGTCTGGACAGTTGCTAGTATTTGAAAAATGCCGGAAAATATACGGAAAAAAGAGGCTTTTGGAAATCTTGACAAAGGAAGAAAAAAACACTAAAACAAAAAGTACGAAAACGGACTAAAAACGAAAACAGGATATATCGAAATGGAAGTCAATCCGGCAAACCGGCGGGAAAAAATCATCAGTCTGACTGAAACGGGAAAACAGTATGCGAGAGAGCTGGTTCTTCCGCTGTTTCAGTCCGAGGAGGAAGCTGCGGCGCAGTTTACGGAGCAGGAGATGACAGAAGTAATCCGGATGCAGGAAAATTGCCGACGCACTGGCAAAGAGTATGGAGGAAAAGGTATCCATAGTTCAAAATCTGTCCGCTTCGTGATATGATAACAGCAGAATTCGAAAAGGAGAGAAAGAGAATGAAAGAAGAACTGAAGAAATCCCTTCGCACCTACGGCGCCCTGCTGCTGCTCGGTGTGACCGGCGTTCCGCTCGGTGCGGCAGTCGGTCTGATTGAGGCGCTGTTCTGCCGTCTGCTTTTGAAAGTCACGGCTGTTCGCTTGGCACATCTTTTCTGGTGTCTGCCGTTTCTCGCTATGGCAGGTCTTGTGATCGTGGCAGTCAATCAGAAATTCGGTGGCAGGGGAAAAGGAGGCATGAGTCTGATTTTTGATGTAGCGTATGAGGAGGAGACAGAGCTTCCGCTTCGCATGATTCCGCTGGCAATGCTCTCAACGGCGTTGACGCATCTGTTCGGTGGAAGCGCCGGCCGCGAGGGCGTTGCGTTCAGATCGGTGCTGTGTTTTCCTATTTTGCCGGCAAAAATTACCGTTTAAAAACGCGCCCGGTATCTTTCTGGTAACCGGTATGGCCGCCGGCTTTGCGGGCATGTTCGGAACGCCGATTGCAGCTGTGATCTTTGCGGTAGAGGTGCTCGCTGCGGGTGAAATGCGGTACGAGGCACTGCTTCCGGCGTTTACCGCATCTTTCTCTGCGAGCGCTGTAGCTTCCCTGCTTGGAATCCGCAAAGAAAATCTGGCTGTCCACATCAGCGAAAGCCTGACACCGTTCCTGCTGGTGCGTCTGATTACACTTGGTATTATTTTTGGAATCACAGGCGGCCTCTTCGCCTGGTGCTTAAAGCACACGAAAAAATATCTCGGCGAAAAAATCAAAAATCCGCTGGTACGTGTTTTCTCCATCGGTGTTATCCTTAGCATTCTGTTCCTGCTTCTGTACCGAGGACGGTATTGCGGCTTTGGAACGAATCTGGTGGAAGCGGTATTTCATGGGGAAAAGGTATATGCATATGACTGGGCGCTGAAATTTATCCTGACAATTCTGACGCTGTCCGCCGGGTTTCAGGGCGGCGAGGTAACCCCGCTGTTTACCATCGGAGCAACCCTGGGAGCAGTCCTTGGCAATCTGTTCGGTATTCCGGTGGAGCTTTCCGCGGCGCTTGGCTATGCGGCGGTTTTCGGTGGCGGAACCAATACCTTACTGGCGGCTATTTTCATCGGCGGCGAGATTTTTGGCTACGATTATCTGCCATATTTCTTTATTGTCTGCACCGCGGCCTACGTATTCAACCGCAACAGCTCGATCTATTCCCGCCAGAAACTGACGAAATACAGCTGCTGATAACAGAAACGTCACAAAGTTATCACACACCGTTACGTGTTACAGTTCACTGGTGCCCAGCGAACTGTAACATTCGCAACCTTCATTTAAAGTTTGCTTCGCAAAAGGAGGGTTGCTCACACCTGAAACATGTTCTTACGCAGCGAAACAGCAAGTGTTTCACTGCTGAGTGAACAGTAACGGTTACGTTACGATACGGGTTGACGCGTTTCCGGGAATGAGGTTATACTAGAGGTATCATATACGAAAAAGGAGTAACGAATTATGAAAGGTATCGTACTTGCCGGAGGTTCCGGCACACGTCTTTATCCGTTAACTATGGTAACATCGAAACAGCTTCTCCCGATCTATGACAAGCCGATGATCTATTATCCGCTGTCTGTTCTTATGAATGCAGGCATCCGCGACATCCTGATCATCTCCACCCCGCAGGACACCCCGCGTTTCGAGGCACTGCTCGGTGACGGCCATCAGTTCGGTGTACAGCTTTCCTACAAGGTACAGCCAAGCCCGGACGGACTGGCACAGGCCTTCATCATCGGCGAGGAGTTCATCGGGGATGATTCCGTTGCCATGGTGCTCGGCGACAACATCTTCTTCGGACACGGTCTGAACAAACGCCTGAAAGCAGCAGTAGAAAACGCTGAGACCGGAAAAGGCGCAACCGTATTCGGCTATTATGTAGATGATCCGGAGCGTTTCGGAATCGTAGAATTTGACTCCGAGGGAAAAGCCATCTCCATCGAAGAGAAACCGGAGAAACCGAAATCAAACTATTGTGTTACAGGTCTGTATTTCTATGACAACAAAGTCGTAGAGTATGCAAAGAACCTGAAACCGTCACCGCGCGGAGAGCTTGAGATCACCGACCTGAACCGGATCTATCTGGAAGACGGCAGCCTGAACGTTGAGCTTCTCGGACAGGGCTTCACCTGGCTGGATACCGGTACACATGAGAGCCTGGTAGAGGCAACCAACTTCGTAAAAACCATCGAGACCCATCAGCACCGCAAGATTGCGTGCCTCGAGGAGATCGGTTACCTGAACGGCTGGATCGGTAAAGACCAGCTTCTGACCGACATCGAGCCACTGAAGAAAAATCAGTACGGCCAGTATCTGATGGATGTGATGAACGGAAAATATATCGACAAATAAAAGCGAACAGCGTTGAAGAAAACTGCCCCGGAAGAAAAATCCGGGGCAGTTTTTGAAAAAAATGCTTGACCATGACATAACGTCATCCTTTATACTCATGGTACAAACAGAAAATCAGACTGAAAAACAAGAGACAGACAAAACATAACGATAACAAAATCAGAAAAAAGGAGAACCATTATGAGAGTATTTGTAACAGGTGTAAAAGGCCAGCTCGGCCATGACGTCATGAATGAACTTGCAAAACGCGGTCATGAAGGAATCGGCGTTGATATTGAAGAAATGGATATCACCGATGCAGAAAGCGTAAGAAAAGTCATTACCGAAGCAAACCCGGATGTCGTAATCCACTGTGCAGCATGGACGCTGTAGACCTTGCTGAGGATGATGACAAAAAAGAAAAAGTACATCAGGTCAATGCAGTCGGAACCGAGAACATCGCAAAAGTCTGCCATGACCTTGACTGCAAAATGATCTACATCTCCACCGACTACGTATTCGACGGCCAGGGTACCCGCCCGTGGGAGCCGGATGATGAGCGTCATCCGCTGAACGTATACGGCCAGACGAAATACGAGGGAGAGCTCGCGGTAGAGAAATGGGTGAAAAAATTCTACATCGTCCGCATCGCATGGGTATTCGGCGTGAACGGAAAGAACTTCATCAAGACCATGCTGAACCTTGGAAAGACACACGATCATCTGACTGTTGTAGATGATCAGGTAGGAAGCCCGACCTACACCTACGACCTGTCCCGCCTGCTTGTCGACATGGCAGAGAAAGAGAACTACGGCCGCTACCATGCAACAAACGAGGGACTCTGCTCCTGGTATGAGTTCGCCTGCGAGATTTTCAAACAGGCCGCTGAGATCGATCCGGCTTACGGAAAAGTAAGTGTATCACCGGTAAGCTCTGACCAGTACCCGGCAAAAGCAAAACGTCCGTCCAACAGCCGCATGAGCAAAGAGAAACTGACCGAGAACGGATTCGAAAAACTGCCGACCTGGCAGGATGCGCTGCACAGATATCTGCGCGAGATCGAATTCTGATAGCAAACCCCGAAAATAACGCAAGTTTCTGAGATTGCTATAAACATTTCCAATAGGCGGAGCCCCAGGTAAAACGGGGGCTCCTTTTTCTTATGCCAAACTCATGCATTCAACAGGGAGAATGCCCTTTTTTCTTTTGTGAATATTGACAGAAAATGCCGTTGAAATTCTCACATTGGATCCGGGTATTTCTGTTGACATTTGAACATGAAATTGCCATTATGAAAGCAGAATCTTTACGTATCCGGCAGGGGGCAGGAACGTGAAGATGACAAAAGAAGGTATGGGGGATGAAGCAATGAAAAAGAGTCTGTTTTACCGGGCAAAAAAGATGCCGCCATCTGCGCAGATCATGCTGCTGTTTGCCGTCGAGGGTGTATTTCTGCAATATATCACATCGATCAACGGTTTCGGCCTGAATCTGTATGCGACAAACATGGGTGCAACCGACAGTCAGATCGGCATTATCCAGATGGTGCCGAACATTGTAGCGTGTGCAGCACTGCTGCCGCTTGGAATTCTGGCGGATCGTCTGAAGTCGACAAAGACGATACCGATGCTTACGCTTCTTGTGATGTGTGCCGGCTATGCATTTCTTGGAAGTGTACCGGCACTCGGCGAGAGACGTATGGAGCTGTTTTTTGTATCACTGGCATTTACTGCGGGGGCACTTGCTATTTACAATGCGCAGTGGCAGGCAATGTTCGGTGCTGCGGTTTCACTGCGGCAGCGAAACGATGTCTATGCCTTTCGGAATCAGTTCATGTTTGTGATTGGCATTCTTGCACCGGTGATCTGCGGGATTCTGATGGGAAGATGCCACACGGCCGATGGAAAACTTCTGGTACTCCGAAGCTTTTTTTATCTGTGTGCTGTCTGTGTTTTGTTGCAGGCCGCTGCAATCAAAATTCCGGTGGAACAGCAGGAGGAGGGCAAAGCTCCGGCAGAAGCGGGGAAGGCATCCTCACGTTTTTCTGTTTCTGATCTGCTGGAGGCGATCACAAGCGTGGGGAAAAATAAAGCATTGCGCTGGTTTTTCGTGCCGGTGGTCTTTTTCTATATCACCTGGCAGCTTGACTGGAGCATGTGGTATTTAGGACAGGTCAAATATTGCAAAATGTCGGAGATGACACTTTCCATCTGCAACGGTGTTTTCAATATCGGTCAGCTTGCGGCAGTTGGAATGATCGCGAAGGTTGTCCGGAAAAATCGCCGGATTTTGCACTGATTTTCGCCGGGATCGGTCTTTGCTTCTGCCCGGTTATTATGATTTTGGTTCCACATTTACCGTTGGCGTACCGCGGGGTTACTTTTATTGTTCTGATGACGGTTCTGAACGCTCCACAGTGTGCCGTTGCACTCTGCACGGTACAGATTCTTTTAAATGCCGCACCGGAAAAGAACCGTTCGCTTTTGATCAGCCTCTTTACGATGATGACGACGCTGACCAACAGTGTTCTGCCGTTGCTTGGTGTCCGTCTGTATACGGCACTTGGGGCAGATCTTACGGCACTGTATCGGTTCAATCTGATAGATCTTGGGGTGCGCATTTTATCCACACTCGGGCTGATATGGCGTTATCAGAAGGCGAAAAAAGATGGCTTTCTGACAAAGATTTCGGATTGAGACGGGCCGTAAAAGCCGAAAATAACATTTACAACAGGAACGATATCGTGTATGATAAATGTGGTTTTCTTTGCACGTATGGAAAAGAGAAGCGCAAAAAGGAGTTTAAACAATGAAATGGAATAAATTTACATTAAAAACAAGATCGGAAGTGGAAGACATTGTGATCTCCACTCTGGCCGATGTGGGAATCGAAGGCGTGGAAATTCAGGACAAACAGCCTTTGACCGAGAGCGACAAACAGCAGATGTTCGTGGATATCATGCCGGATATTCCGGATGACGACGCATTGCCTACCTGAATTTTTACCTCGATGTGGATGAGGACAAGGAGAAGGTTCTTGCAGATGTCCGCGCGGCACTTGCAGAAATGCAGGAGTTCCTGGACCTTGGAGAGTGCACCATCACAGAGTCTGAGACAGAGGACAAGGACTGGATCAACAACTGGAAACAGTATTTCAAACAGTTCTATGTGGACGACATTCTGATCATCCCGTCCTGGGAGGAAGTAAAGCCGGAAGACCGGGATAAATGATCATCCATATCGATCCGGGCACAGCCTTTGGAACGGGTATGCATGAGACAACACAGCTTTGCATCCGTCAGTTAAAGAAATATGTGACAAAGGATACCGAGCTGCTTGATGTCGGAACCGGAAGCGGTATTCTTTCGATTATTGCACTGAAGCTTGGTGCGCGTCATGCGGTCGGAACAGACCTCGATCCGTGTGCGGTTCCTGCGGTTGAGGAAAACAAAGAAGTCAATGGAATTCCGGTAGAAGCTTTTGATATGATGATCGGAAATATCATTGATGACAAAGAAGTACAGGACAGAGTCGGATACGAGAAATACGATATCGTTACCGCCAATATTCTTGCAGATGTTCTCGTTCCGCTGACGCCGGTAATCGTACACCAGATGAAGCCGGGCGCTGTTTATATCACATCCGGCATTCTCGATGTGAAAGAGGAAGTTGTCAAAGAGGCAGTCGTTGCAGCGGGACTTGAAGTAGTTGAAGTTACACATCAGGGCGAATGGGTTTCTGTTACAGCAAGAAAACCGATGTAAATTAAGAAAAGCGAAACACCAGAAGAGAAAGAGAACAGATTCATGTACCGTTTTTTGTAGAAGAAGTCAGATTTATGACGGCACTGTCCACATCACGGGCAGTGACGTTAATCACATCAAAAATGTGCTCCGCATGCGGCCGGGCGAAAAAATACTGGTCAGTACCGGAGGCGAAAAGGAATATCATTGTGCCGTTTCGGATTTTCCGGAAGGGGAGGTTCTTGCCGCAGTAGAAGAAGTCACAGCAGCAGACAGAGAACTCCCGTCCGGAATTGTACTGTTTCAGGGTCTGCCAAAAGGTGACAAAATGGAATTGATCATCCAAAAAGCAGTGGAACTTGGTGCGACGGAAATTGTTCCGGTGGAGATGAAACGCTGCGTTGTGAAGCTGGACCGGAAAAAGGCGGAAAAGAAAGCAGAGCGTTGGCAGACGATCGCGCTTGGTGCGGCAAAGCAGTCCAAACGGATGCAGATTCCGACGGTACACATGCCTGTTACATTTCAGCAGGCGCTTGCAATGATGGCAGAATCAGACGTTCGCCTGATGCCGTATGAGAACGCAGAGGGGATGGAAGGAACGAGAAGAATTCTGGAATCCATTGAACCGGGTGAATCTATTGCGATCCTGATCGGACCGGAGGGCGGCATCGACGAAGCGGAAGTGGAAATGGCCATGAAGGAAAAGGTAGAGCCGATTACGCTCGGAAAGCGCATTCTGCGCACGGAAACGGCCGGAATGACCGTGCTTTCCATTCTGGTGTATCTTTTAGAAGGAAGGGAACGAACAAGATAATGGAAGCATATCTGGACAATTCCGCAACCACCTGTGTTTATCAGGAAACCGCAGATCTCGTCTGTGATCTGATGGTAAATCATTATGGAAATCCGTCTGCGATGCATCAAAAAGGGGTAGAAGCAGAACAATATATCAGAACCGCCCAGGAAACGCTGGCAAAGATTCTGAAAGTCAAAGAAAAAGAAATTTTCTTTACCTCCGGTGGCACAGAGTCCGACAACTGGGCGCTCGTCGGAACAGCAATGGCAAATAAGAGAACGGGAAACCACATCATCACAAGCGCGATCGAGCACCCGGCCGTGTCGGCACCGCTGGCATTTCTGGAGGAGCAGGGATTCCGTATTACGCGCCTGCCGGTAAATAAAGAAGGCCTTGTGGATGTGAACGAACTCGAAGAAGCGATCACGCCGGAGACGATTCTCGTTTCGATTATGTATGTCAACAATGAGATCGGTGCTGTTGAGCCAATCGGGGAGATCGGACGCAGAATCAAGGCGAAAAATCCGAAAACGTATTTTCATGTCGATGCGATCCAGGCGTTCGGCAAATACCGGATTTATCCGAAACGGATGGGCATCGACATGCTCTCCGTGAGCGGCCACAAGATCCACGGACCGAAGGGAAGCGGCTTTTTATATATTGATGAGAAAGTAAAAATCCGTCCGCTGATCTTAGGCGGCGGCCAGCAGAACGGCATGCGTTCCGGAACCGACAATGTGCCGGGCATCGCAGGCCTTGCGAAATCCGCTGAGATCGTTTACAAGCATTTTGACGAGCAGACCGCGCAGATGCGTGCCTGCAAACACCGTCTGATCGAAGGCTTACGGGAGCTGGACGATGTGGTCATCCATGCATGCCGGAAGAAGAGGGTGCGCCGCAGATTGTCAATGCATCATTCTTAAATGTGCGCAGTGAAGTGCTGTTGCACACGATGGAGGACCGCCAGATCTACGTTTCCGCCGGAAGCGCCTGCTCATCACACAAGAGAGCCGGAAGCCCGACGCTGACTGCCATCGGCGCATCGAAAGCCGAGATGGAGTCTGCCGTGCGGTTCAGCTTCAGCGAATTTACGACACTGGAACAGATTGATTACACCCTGGATACGCTGCGCGAGGTACTGCCGATGCTGCGCAGATTTACCAGGAAATAATAGAAAGAGGAAAATTATGATTACAATACAGCCGGAAATTGAAATCCTGAGCACCGAATCCTACGAGGATATGCTGCGCCGGATCGAGAAAATCGGAAGAGTCTGCTACAAGAGCGAGGAGCGCATTGGAGAAGGCACTGCAGAGAAATTCATCGCAGGCATCATCAAACGCGGCCATGAATCCGTCATTGAGCACGGCTCCATCACCGTAAAAGTAACGTGCGACCGCGGCGTGACCCATGAGATCGTCCGCCACCGTATCGCAAGCTACAGCCAGGAGAGCACCCGCTACTGCAACTATTCGAAAGATAAATTTGGAAACCAGATCACCTGTATCGATCTGGCAACCGGATTTTCCTATGATCTGGACGACGAGAACGACCGTAAAAAATACGAGGTATGGCAGAAAGCAATGGAAGCTGCAGAGCAGTATTACTTCCAGATGCTCGAACTCGGAGCAAAGCCGGAGGAGGCAAGAAGCATTCTTCCGAACTCCCTGAAAACCGAGATCGTCATGACCATGAACTTAAGAGAGTGGCGCCACTTTATCCGGCTTCGAAGCGCCAACGCCGCACATCCGCAGATGCGTCAGGTATCTGACCTGATCCTGAAGAAATTTTCTGAGGAATATCCTCTGTTCTTCCGCGATCTGGCTGAGAAAAAAGGAGAATAAGAAACGATGATGTACAAAGCATTTCTGGTAAAATATGCCGAGATCGGCATTAAAGGAAAGAACCGTCATCTGTTCGAGAAAGCGCTCTGCGTACAGATGGAGCACGCGCTTGCCCCGGTAGACGGAAATTTCCAGGTCACCCGTGAGATGGGACGAATCTATGTCAACACCGAAGGAGACTTTGATTACGAGGGCGCTGTCGATGCGCTGACAAGAGTTTTCGGTATCGCCGAGATCTGCCCGGTTGTCATTTTAGAGGACACCGGCTTTGAAGATCTGGCAGAGGCAGTGGTTTCCTACGTGAAAGAGCTGTACCCGACCGAGGAGAAAACCTTTAAGGTATGCGCACGCCGTGCGAACAAAAACTATCCGATGCACACAATGGAAGTCAACTGCGAGCTGGGCGGCCGCATCCTCGATGTCTGCCCGAACCTCAAAGTAGACGTTCACGAGCCGGATATCTATCTGAACGTCGAGCTGCGTCAGAAGATTTATCTGTACTGCGAGAGCATCGCAGGCCCTGGCGGTATGCCGGTCGGCACAAACGGACAGGCCATGCTGCTGCTTTCCGGCGGTATCGACAGCCCGGTTGCCGGATACATGATCGCAAAACGCGGTGTTAAGATTGATGCCGTTTACTTCCACGCTCCGCCGTACACCAGCGAGAGAGCCAAACAGAAGGTTGTGGATCTTGCAAAACTCGTTGCACGCTACAGCGGCCCGATCCGTCTGCATGTGGTCAACTTCACCGAGATCCAGCTTGCAATCTACGAAAAATGCCCGCACGACGAGCTGACCATCATCATGCGCCGTTATATGATGAAGATCGCAGAAGCGTTTGCACGTCAGGACAAATGCCTTGGCCTGATCACCGGAGAGAGTATCGGACAGGTGGCAAGCCAGACGATGCATTCCCTCGCCGTTACCAACGAAGTCTGCACCATGCCGGTCTTCCGTCCGCTGATCGGTTTCGACAAACAGGAGATCGTCGATATTTCCGAAAAAATCGGTACGTACGAGACATCTGTTCTGCCGTATGAGGACTGCTGCACGATCTTCGTTGCAAAGCATCCGGTGACAAAACCGAACCTGAATGTCATCAAATGCTCCGAGCGCCATCTGGATGACGTGATCGACGAGATGATGGAACGCGCAGTTTCTACCGCAGAGACGATCGAGGTCTGCTAAGGAAAACTTGCTTTAAAGAACAAAAAGGCCGGATCTTGTTTTGGGGGTTCTGAAAAACAAGATCCGGTCCTGATGATAAACAAAGACAAAAAAAGAGCCGCGGCGAGTGCGCGGCCCTTATGTTCTATCGTAATTATACAATGTACGGAGCAAGAACATCAAGTACGGTCTGAAGAGCATCTCCATCAGCATGGACGTTCAGGTCGATCGGTTTGGAAAGGTCGAGGCTGAAGATTCCCATGATGGATTTTGCGTCGATTACGTATCTTCCGGATACCAGATCGAAATCAAAATCGAATTTGGAAATGTCGTTGACGAAAGATTTTACTTTGTCGATAGAATTAAGAGAAATCTGTACTGTTTTCATGTTTGTAATCCTCCCTGTTATTTGGTTAACATTATTTATTACCCTCATTTAACAGCTTTATCTTACCGTCTGGAGGGGAAAAAGTCAATGCGAAAACATACAAAGATAAAGTGGAATCTTCGTGATTTTTAATAATAAAGATGAAGAAGAAAGGAGTATGGCATGAAAAAAACGGTAGCTTTGCATAATCTTGGGTGTAAAGTGAACGCATATGAGCTGGAAGCCATCCAGCAGCTCCTCGAAGACAGAGGGTACGAGATCGTGCCTTTTGCACCGGGAGCGGATGTTTACATTATCAATACGTGTACTGTGACGAACATTGCGGACCGGAAATCGCGGCAGATGCTGCACAAAGCGAAAAAGATGAATCCCGATGCGGTTGTCGTGGCCTGCGGCTGTTATGTGCAGGCGGCTGGGGAAAAACTCGAAGAGGATACGGCGATTGATCTGATCATCGGAAATAATAAGAAGAAAGATCTTGTGGATATTCTGGAAAACTTTCTGGCAGAACGTGAGGATGGTGGAAAACCATCCGACGCGGAGTGTAAGAGCTTCCTCGTGGATATGACACACAACCGTGAGTACGAGACACTCTCGATCAGCAAAACGGCGGAGCACACCCGCGCATTCCTGAAAGTACAGGATGGATGCAATCAGTTCTGTACTTATTGTATTATCCCGTACGCGCGCGGCAGAGTCAGAAGCCGCCGCAGAGTGATGTGTAGAAGAAGTAAAACGTCTGGCAGAGGCCGGTTATCAGGAAGTAGTGCTGACGGGTATCCACCTTTCCTCCTACGGACTCGATTTCCCGGAGGGCGAAAAAGAGACGCTGCTCGACCTCATCCGTGCTGTTGATGCAGTGGACGGCATCAGAAGAATCCGTCTCGGATCCCTGGAGCCGGGCATCATCACCGAAGAGTTTGCAGAGGCGATCGCCGCAATGCCGAAGGTGTGCCCGCATTTCCATCTTTCGCTGCAGAGCGGAAGCAATGGAACACTGAAGCGGATGAACCGGAAATATACCGCAGAAGAATACAAACACAAATGCGATCTTCTGCGTAAGGTATATGGAAATCCGGCGCTGACGACCGATGTGATTGTCGGTTTCCCGCAGGAGAGTGAGGAGGAGTTTGAAGAGTCGCGCGCCTTTGTCGAGGACATTCATTTCTTCGAGACTCACATCTTCAAGTATTCGAGAAGAGAAGGCACCCGCGCCGCAGCGATGGCAGGCCAGATTCCGGAGCAGGAGAAGACGAAGCGCAGCCACGTTCTGCTGGAACTGGACGAGAGACGGAGACAGGAATATATGGAAGGCTTCCTCGGAAAAGAGCTGGAAGTGCTCATGGAAGAAGAAGTCGAGATCGACGGCGTCCATTACTGGACGGGACACACGAGAGAATATCTGCGCGTTGCTGTTCTTTCAGAAGAAAATCTCATGAATCAGATGGTGCTTGTCACCCCGGCGAGAATCCATGGAAAAGACTGTCTGATGTAGGAAATGATACCAATCCGGAAGATCTGATAGAAAAAAGAGCCGGAACGAAAAAGTTCGTTGCACTTTTTGAGGGTTCGTGGTAGAATACCCCGTGAGCCTGCAAAAAGGCGGGCAGACGAAGAAGAAAAACAGCGGCTGGCAGAACGAACGAAGAAGTGAGGGATGTCGGCTGCTTTCGCGTCTAAAAAGTATAATCTGTAATTCGTAGTAATTCGTAATGAAATGTTCGGCCGCAGATGCGGCAAAGGGTAAAAATCGTGATCAAAGAAGAGATTGTCAGAGAACTTTATGCAATTGCAGGGGAAGATGCGGTACAGACCGCAGAACCGATGAAAAATCATACGACCTTCCGTGTGGGCGGTCCGGCAGATTATTTCGTCGCTCCTCATACAGAAGAAGAAATTAGAAAAATCGTGGCTCTCTGCGAAGAAAAAGAGATCCCGTGGTTCGTCACCGGAAACGGCAGCAATCTCGTTGTAAGTGACGAGGGCTACCACGGTGTGATTCTTTCGGTTTACAAAAACTTTCAGGGAATCGAAGTGGAAGGAAACAGAATCCGGGCGAAAGCCGGAAGCATGCTCGTATCCATCAGCCGGGCGGCAAGAGAAGCCGGTCTTTCCGGTATGGAGTTTGCCTCCGGAATCCCTGGAACTTTAGGCGGCGGCGTCCGTATGAACGCGGGAGCTACGGCGGAGAGATGAAGGATATTGTACAGAATGTCACTGTACTCACAAGAGAAGGTGAGATCCGGAAACTGGAAAAAGAAGAGCTCGGCTTCGGCTACCGTGCCAGCGTCATCAAAGACAGAGGCTACGTCGTACTTGGAGCAGAACTTATGCTTGTTCCGGGAGATAAAGAAGAAATTCTTGCCCGCATGCAGGAATTGAAAAACAAGCGGGTAGAGAAACAGCCGCTCGAGTATCCGAGCGCCGGCAGCGCATTCAAGCGGCCGGAAGGCTATTTTGCAGGCAAGCTTGTGATGGATGCCGGATTTTCCGGCTACGCAGTCGGCGGTGCAAAAGTATCGGAAAAACACTGCGGCTTTCTGATCAATGCAGGTGGTGCAACCGCATCGGATGTGATGGAACTGATCCGTCAGATCCAGGCAAAAGTAAAAGAACAGTTTGGCGTACAGCTTGAGCCGGAAATCCAGTTCCTCGGGGAATTCTGATTTTCGTTATCCACCAAAGGAGAAAAAACATGCGTTTTGTAATTGTGACCGGCATGTCCGGTGCGGGAAAAAGTACAGCGTTGAAAATGCTGGAGGACGCGGAATATTTCTGCGTCGATAACCTTCCGATCCCGCTGGTTGAAAAATTTGCACAGCTTACCGCCGACGGTACTTCCGGAGAAATCCAGAAAGTGGCAGTCGGAATCGATATCCGAAGCGGCCAGGCGCTCCCGGACCTGCAGAATGTTCTGGAGTGGATGAGCATCAACGGAATCTGCTATGAGATCCTGTTTCTGGACGCGTCCGATGACGTGCTGGTCAAACGATACAAAGAGACGAGAAGAACGCACCCGCTGGCAGGCCTTGGACGGGTGGATGAGGGAATTAGAAAAGAGCGCAAAGCACTTGAGTTCCTGAAAAAAGATGCGGACTACATTCTCGATACGAGCCAGCTTCTCACAAGAGAGCTGAAAGCGGAGCTCGATAAGATTTTCGTGCAGGATCAGAAATTCAAAAATCTGATGATTACCGTGCTCTCATTTGGATTCAAATACGGAATCCCGGCGGATTCGGACCTTGTTTTCGATGTGCGGTTCCTGCCGAATCCCTACTACGTAGAAGGCATGCGCCCGCTCTCCGGCAACGATGCTCCGGTGCGGGATTATGTGATGGGATTTGAGACAGCGCAGGTGTTTGCGGAAAAATTAGAGGATATGATCCGTTTTCTGATTCCGAATTATATTTCCGAGGGCAAGCATCAGCTCATTATCAGCATCGGCTGTACCGGTGGAAAACACCGTTCCGTAACCCTTGCCAACGAGCTGTACCGGCGTCTTTCCAACGCGAAGGACTATGGAATCCGGATTGAGCACCGGGATCTGGAAAAAGACGCCATCCGAAAAGGAATTTAGAGGTGGAAGGATGTCATTCTCAAGCGAGGTAAAAGAGGAATTATCGAGACATCTTCCGACGGCACGCCACTGCCAGATTGCGGAAACAGCGGCGATCCTGTCACTCTGCGGACAGATTTCCGAGAAGGACGGGACGATACGGATTCAGACAGAGAATGCGTATGTGGCAAGAAAGTACTTTACTTTATTGAAAAAAACATTTAATATAGAGGCAGACTTGCAGTTAAGCTGAATCAGAAGGAAAATACGTATCTGATCCGCGTAAATGACAGGGAAGAAACCCGTCAGATTCTGCAGGCAGTGAAGTTACACGAGACAGACCGGCAGTTAACAATGCCGATTCCGGCTATTGTGGTACAGCGTCAGTGCTGCAAACGGGCATTTCTACGGGGCGCATTTTTAGCGTCCGGTTCCATCAGCGATCCCAACCGGTTTTACCATCTCGAAATTGTCTGCCCCGATGCGCCGAGAGCAGAACAGGTGCAGGAACTTCTGAAAAGCTTTGGAATTGATGCACGGATCGTTCTCCGGAAAAACCACCATGTGGTTTATATGAAAGAAGGCGCACAGATTGTGGAGATGCTTGGCATCATGGAAGCCAACATCGCACTTATGAATCTGGAAAACGTGCGGATCTTAAAAGAAATGCGCGGCAGTGTCAACCGAAAGGTGAACTGTGAAACTGCCAACATCAACAAAACGGTCAGCGCGGCGATCCGCCAGATCGAAGATATCCGGTATATCGAAGAAACCACAGGCTTTTCTTCTCTGCCGGAACCGCTGGAGCAGATGGCAAGGCTCCGCTTACAATACCCGGAAGCATCGCTTCTGGAACTGGGCAAGATGTTAACGCCGGTTGTTGGTAAATCCGGAGTTAATCATAGATTAAGGAAACTAAAAGAGATTGCAGAAGATTTGCGAAGGAAACAAGGAGGAGAAGTATTATGATTAAGAAACCAATCACAATTCGTCTTTCAAGCGGCCTGGAGGCGAGACCAGTTGCCATGCTGGTACAGGTAGCGAGCCAGTACGAAAGTGAAATCTACGTCGAGAGCGGCAGAAAAAAAGTAAATGCGAAGAGCATTATGGGTATGATGACACTTGGTCTGGACAATGGCGAGGAAGTTACCGTGACCGCAAACGGAAAAGACGAGAGCGAAGCCATGGACGGCGTTGAAAAATATTTAAGCAGTCCTTCTGCTGAATAATCTTACTGCACTTATAGCATAAACATAGAGCAAAACGCATGTCAGAAAATTTTGACATGCCGTTTTGCTATGCTTTTTTATGCGAAAACAGACGAAAATCAGACCACGTTCTTCGCGCGGAACCAGTAGGTATAGAGATAGGAAAAACCGAGCGATTCATACAGTGTGATCGCAGGCGTGTTTCCCTCGACAACCTGAAGATACGCTTTCGTTGCACCGAGCCGGATTCCCTCGGAGAGGATTGTGCGGCAGATCGAGGAAGCGTAGTGGCGGTGGCGGTACGCAGGATGCACATGGATGGCATAGACACCGACGTAATCGCGGTCGCGGATGCCAAGGCCGGTGGCAACGATCGTTCCGGTTTCATCCTGGATGGAGGTACAGATGGTTTCTTTTGGAATGGCGCGGTACATCGAAGGAACGACCATGCGGTGCATCACGTTCGTCGTGCTCTTTAAAGCAAAGAGGCTGTCAATCCATTTCGGCGGGATAAAGCTGCTGACGGTCACGGCAATGGCAGGATCCTTTTTGGCAAAGTTCGCCAGATCCATTGTCATGACGTGCGTCGTGTGCTGGACTACATAGCCGCGGTCGGCGAGCATTGCATCAAAGCCGGGATTGACAAGCGGACTGATCTTGAAAATTGCCGGTGTACCCCAGCGACGGTAGATCTCCTCACAGTACTGCACTTTTTCTTCCACCGGAATCGTGGACGGCCCGATCTGCTCGACGCTGTTGGTCCGGTGTGTATAAAAATAAGAAAAACGAAGAATCCATCCGTCGTACAGCTCGATCTGGTGAGACGGCCATGCGTTCAGGGAAAGATCTTCGATGGTTTTGATCAGTGTATTCATATGAAAGTATTCCCCCTTTGGTTATGTATATAGTATAGAAGAAACAGGACGGATCTTCAAGAAAAAATCGAAAAATTCGGCACGCGGAACCGGGCGGCGGGGCACGATGCGTAACGTTTTCTTGCATAATCGAAGAAAAGGGGTTATAATAGGGGGCAAAGACTGAGAATACAAGGAGAATTGAATATGTCAAAATTACTGAAGGTAATTGTGAATACGCTGCTTCTGCTTGCAATCCTGTCAGCAGGCGCACTGGTGATTCCGCCGTTTGCCGGCATCACGACACTTGTCTCAGACGGGATGGGAAATACCAACATTTCCCGCGGCGCTGTCACGTACGCAAAGAAGACAGATACGTCATCGGTTGCGGCGGGAGACAAAATCCTGGTTGATGACAATTCCGGAAAGTATATCTATACGATACAGTCCCTCGACACCGCTGCCGGAACCGCATCCGTAAAAAATGTGATCAGTGGAGACACGACGGAAATTACCGTGAGAGCAACCGTGAGCAAAGTGATCGTCACGATTCCGGTGATCGGCTTTCTGTCGATGGCGGCGCAGAGCAGAGAGGGAATCATGATCATCGGACTTGCCATTCTGTTTCTGGTCATTCTGTTCATCCTTTCCGAGGTATGGAAACGTGATGAAGAAGAGGATGAGG
>ENA-OQCN01000025-OQCN01000025.1-human-gut-metagenome-genome-assembly--contig:-NODE-25-length-58070-cov-5.224462_pt1 | contig 58070 bp, 68 predicted proteins | sample MGYA00242497_ERZ504576 | MGnify/ENA primary metagenome ERZ504576 (study PRJEB26092, sample SAMD00036296) | human gut metagenome | host: Homo sapiens | study: EMG produced TPA metagenomics assembly of...
ATTTTCAGGCATTGTTATAGTAAAAACATTTCCTGTACTCGCCTATCATCAGATTCCCATCCTTGCCTGCCGGAATATACATGGCCTGCAAAGGCTTCTGCATATCAGATCTTCGGGCAACTGCATATGCAATACCAGCAATCAGAACAATTGCTATCAAATCCATATCCATCTTTTTTCATAAACCAGTAATCTCCTCTCTTTACAAACAAACACCTTTTTTCTTACCAGCCTTTAAATACAGAAACCTGATTCTTTATCAGTTTCGCTGCTTTTTCCGGAACATCGGAAGAACATGCTTGCCAAAAACCATCTCACGATCTTCTTACATTTTAATAGAATTCTGCTTGCATATCAATATTATTTCACTATTGAAACCTTTCCATTTTCATGCTAATATATCCCATTAGACAGTGCAGCGGATCTTTTTTGTTCGCTGCACTATTTGACCAATATTTATCAATCACAAAACTGGAGGAAGTATGAGTCAAAAAAGTACATCTGCTCCTATAGCAGAAAACAAAATGGGCACAATGCCCGTAGGAAAACTTGTACTGAACATGTCCCTGCCTATGATGATCTCCATGCTGGTGCAGGCTTTGTACAACATTGTGGACAGCGTCTTTGTAGCCATGCTGTCCGAAAATGCACTGACTGCAGTTTCCATGGCTTTCCCGCTACAGACACTTCTGATTGCAGTAGGTGCCGGAACCGGAGTTGGTATGAACGCGCTGCTTTCCAAATCACTGGGAGAAAAAAATTTCGACAAAGCTAACCATACAGCCAGCAATGCAGCTTTTCTCTATGCTTTAAGCTATCTGGTATTCTGGTTCTTCGGACTTACTGTGGTAAGCCCTTTTTATGCCAGCCAGCTGCACAGTTCCGATCCTGAGATCATGAAATTCGGAATCGAATACTTGAGCACAGTCATGATCTTTTCCTTTGGTCTTTTCGGTCAGTTCTTCTTTGAACGACTGCTTACATCCACTGGAAAAACTATTTTCAGCATGACTTCCCAGCTCTGCGGTGCCATCACAAACATCATTCTTGACCCGATCCTGATCTTCGGTCTTCTCGGTGCTCCGAAAATGGGCGTAACAGGTGCTGCTGTCGCCACAGTGATCGGCCAGTGCGTAGCCTGCATCGTTGCCGGGCTCTGCAACCATAAATTCAATCATGAATCCGTCTCAGCTTCCGTGGATTCCGCCCGGAGCCGCAGATCATCGGACATATTTATGCAGTAGGTATTCCATCCATTATCATGCAATCCATCAGCTCTGTCATGACCTATGCCATGAATCTGATCCTGGTGAACTTTACAGTAACTGCAACTGCTGTATTTGGCGTTTACTTTAAACTGCAGAGCTTTTTCTTCATGCCTGTATTCGGCCTTAACAACGGTATCACACCGATCATCGCCTACAACTACGGCGCACGCCACAGAAAACGTATGCTCCAGACTGTTAAAGTCAGCATGTTCATCGCATTCTGCTTTACTTTCATCGGCTTCCTTGCTTTTGAATTTATCCCCAAAACTCTCCTGGGATTATTCAGCGCATCCGAAGATATGCTTGCTATCGGCATTCCGGCTCTTCGCATCATAGGTATCCATTATCTGATCGCATGGTTCTGCATTATTGCAGGAACTGTTTTCCAGGCTCTTGGAAAGGCTATTTTCAGTATGATCGTATCCATTATGCGTCAGCTGGTCGTTCTCGTACCTGCTGCTTACATTCTGTCTTCCATAGGCGGACTTCATGCAGTTTGGTGGGCATTCCCGATCGCTGAAATCTGTTCACTGATCGTATCTGTTATATTCCTGACAGTTATAAACAGAACAATCATCCAGAAAATCCCGGAAGCATAAAAATATCCGGCTGCGCCAACTCTATTTGGGGCACAACATTTTTCAATTCTACGTCAAAAAGACAGAGGGCAAATCACAACCTTCTGTCTTTTTCTTTAAGTTAAGCAGATAAAAAAGACTGCGCGCTCTCTCCTGGCTGATGAACCATTTATCCTTCATTTTCCGGAACAGACCACTGGCCAGCTTTCTGTTGAAGCCCCTGAAAAAAATATATCCATGCTAACTTTTCACAGTAAAGAAACGTGCAGGTTCTCTTTTTATTCTGATTTCGTATTCTCGTAAATCCGATACCCGTTTCTTCCTCCACGTTTTGTCTGGTACAGGGCAAGATCTGCTTTCTGATATAATTCCATAAATGTATCGCCGTCCTGCGGCGCAAAAGCAATACCTGCGCTTAATGTAAACTGGTTTCCTTCCATCTCATCTACATGAAGCTCTCCGATCTTTTTCTGAATATCTTTTATTCTGGATTCCATATTTTCCCTGGATCCAATATTATAAAGCAATGCAACAAATTCATCACCACCAATACGTCCGATTACATCCTGTTCGCGGAACTGAGCCTTGAGAAAATCGCCAAACATCTGCAGCACTTTATCTCCAACAGCATGGCCGTAAACATCATTCACTTTCTTAAAATGATCCATATCCATGATCAGAAAACCGTGGAAAGCTGAAGGATTTTTTTCTCTTAAGATACTGTCGATCACTTTCTGCGTATTTTCTTTATTATACACCCCTGTCAGAGCATCTCTCTGTGCTGTACGGAGCAATTCAGCTTTTTCCTTGTTATTTCTGAGGATTATATAGATTACCAGCACTGTCACCATAATACAGAAACTCCCCATAAATATCAGTTCATATCTGGGAATAAAATCGTAAGCCTGCTGTGCATTTTTTACAGGAACTGTATAACAGATCATCCAGTCATTATATCCGACAGGCATATACTCCAGATAACAGTCTTCCTCCATTCTCCCTCCAAAACTCAGCTTCACCAGGCCTTTCTCTCCATTCTGGAAATCTGCCTGTACATCCTGAAGAATATGTTTTCTCCTGGGATTCTTCTCTCCATAATAGTTAAAAAGATTGGTTCCATATGTGATCTCTGTGTTGGATGAGGAACCACCGTCAAAAGCAATGATCTCACCATCTCTGGTGGTTATAAGGCTGTTTCCGGCTCCACCAAAAAGATCATCAAACAGCATATGACTTAATGCTGTAACATTGCATGATCCTCCCAGAACACCGATCACTTTATCCTCTTTATACACTGGCACACACAGAACTACCCTCACCTCCTGATCTACACTGCTCTCCAGTGGATCGCTGATGGCCTGCCGGCCGCTGATCGCCTCCTTAAAATATCTTCTGTGAGAAACATTCTTAATTTCTCCGTTATCATAATAAGCATTTCCGTTTTCATCGATCAGTGCAGCTCTTTCCAGGCTTGTCTTCTCATAAATGGATACCAGCCGTTCTTTATTTTCTTCAGAAATAAGCTCTTCCGATTTTCCCATAGCAGAAGCGATCTCATCAAGATACTGGTAATGAATATCCAAAATTGTACGCAGATGTTCACTCTGTCTCTCCACATTCGTCTCAAGCGTCTGCTGAGAATTTGTTCGAACAGAGTTCTGAACACATCCAAAGAAGATCAGAATTCCTGCTACAACTGCCAGGATAAAAACACTGGTCGCAACAACATAATTTTTCAGATGAAAGTGATTCTTTTTCATACGGTTTCCCCTTTACACTTTTCTTCTTTCTCTGTTTTGTTCATTTTATCACAAATTTACTGTTTTCTCACTGGTCTTTTCCTACATTTAAACAATATATTGTATTTTTTAGATTCACCTCCCTCCTCCAATACTTATAGAAAAAACAGTTCCACGAAATTCGCAACGTAATTCCTGTTTTTAAGTTGCATCTTCTTTCAGATTCCTGTATAATTAATATAATAATCACAACAAAAGAGCGTAACGTACAAGGGCGTACAGCACATGTTTTCCGGTGTTTGTACGCCCTTGTGTTATTTCTGCAGTTTCTCTGCTGAAATTTCGCTTTGAGAAAGGGAGGAGATTTCTATGATGAATGCAATCGGAAATATGATAAACCAGATCGACAGTCTGGTGTGGGGCTGGTGGATGATCATTCTGCTTCTGGGAACACATATTTTTATGACCATCCGAACCGGGGTGATCCAGCGAAAGATCGGCACTGCCATCCGTCTTTCTGTCACAAAAGACTCCGATGCAGAGGGTGAAGTCAGCCAGTTTGGTGCCCTGACAACTGCCCTGGCTTCCACTATCGGAACCGGAAATATCATCGGAGTGGGAACTGCCATTGCACTTGGCGCCCTGGTGCGGTATTGTGGTGCTGGCTTACCGGTGTCTTCGGAATCGCCACCAAATACAGTGAATCTCTCATCGCTGTAAAATACCGCGTCAAGACAAAAGATGGTCGTATGCAGGGTGGTGCCATGTATGCTCTGGAACGTGGTCTGAACATGCGCTGGCTTGGCCTTCTCTTTGCATTCTTCGGAAGTTTCGCTTCTTTTGGAATCGGATGTGCCACACAGGTAAATGCTATTGCAACCGTGTGCAATGAAAACTTACATATCCCGCCCGCAGCGATTGGAATTGCCGTGGCAGTTCTCACTGCCCTTGTTATTTTTGGCGGTATCAAATCCATTGCTACTGTCTGTGAACGTCTTGTTCCGTTTATGGCTTTTTTCTATGTGATCGGATGTCTTATCATCCTGGGGATCAATTTTGATTTTATTGTTCCTGCAGTAAAAACCATCTGCAAACTTGCATTTACCCTAGGTGCTGCAGCAGGCGGCCTTGTTGGCCGGGGCATTATGATGGCCATGCAGTATGGAATCGCAAGAGGTCTTTTTTCCAATGAATCTGGTATGGGCTCTGCTCCTATCGCTGCCGCTGCTGCACAGACAAGAAATCCAGTACGTCAGGCACTTGTCTCCAGCACCGGCACTTTCTGGGACACCGTTGTTGTCTGCCTCATGACAGGTCTTGTTCTTGTCACCAGCATTATGAAAAATCCTTCCATTGATATGGGAAATATCACAGATGGCGGTGTCCTCACTACTCTTGCCTTTCAGCAGATCCCGGTACTTGGTCCTGTGATCCTGGTTGTAGGTATCATTTCATTTGCCTACTCAACCGTTCTTGGCTGGGCATATTATGGAGAACGCTGTGTAGAGTATTCCGGAAAAAAGGGCTCATTCCTTACCGTGTGCTGTACATTGTGATAGCTGCCATTGCACCTGTCATTTCTCTGAATCTGGTCTGGACAGTTGCTGATATTCTGAATGCACTGATGGCCATCCCGAACCTGATCGCAGTACTGCTGCTGTCTAATGTAATTGTGAAAGAAACGAAAAAATATATCAATGACCTGGATGCCCGGGATGATACACCGATCGAAATAATTGATAAATAAATAATCTGATAATTATTGGGATTAAACAGATAAAATCATTCACATTCGCTGCCTGAGCCAGCTAAAAACAAAATATAAAAAACAGCTTCAGAATCTCTGATATACAGAAAATCCCTGGAGCTGTTTCACACCATACCTATCATATAAAGTGACTGATCACAAAAGCAATCACGCCGGTATTATTCAATTATTATTGGCATAAATATTATCTTATTCTGCCGCCTAACACTCTACAATACTCCCTGATCTTTCATCTCTTCAGACACAGCAAGATATTCTTTGCTGTTTTCAACGATCCCAAGTTTCTCTTCCCAGGTGAGATTGCGTCTGATCTTTGCCGGACTTCCCATTACAAGAGAACCATCCGGGATGACTGTATTCTTGGTAACAAGGCTTCCTGCACCTATAATACAGTCGCTGCCGATCTTCGCGCCATCAAGGATCACTGCTCCCATTCCGATCAGGGTACGGTCTCCGATGGTGCAGCCATGAACCACTGCATTATGTCCTATTGTGACATTATTTCCGATATGGGTCGGCATGTTGTGGCTGACATGAATAGTGCAATTCTCCTGGATATTTGTTTCCTCGCCGATCACGACCGGAGCATCATCACCACGGATCACTGCATAATACAGCACACAACTGTCACGCCCGATCGTCACATCACCCAGGATCACTGACTGTTTCGCGATTCTGGCACCTTCTGCAATTTTTACATTCTTATAATTCATCTGATTTTCCTCATTTATCGCCAGTTTCGGTTCAGCTCATATTGTACTTTGTCCGGATCACAATGTCTGTATACTGAAATTCTTTTCCGGTGCCTTGCTGTCAAAAAGAAGCTGAAAAAGAATAGTCACTGGAGAATGTCCCTGCACTTCCGCATCCTGACCGATCAGGAAATTGATCGTACCATCCTGAAGCCATTTTTTATTCTCTTCCAGAAAATCGTTGGCGATCACATGCATGGATCTGTCTTTTCCAAGTTTCTTAAGAGTCTGGCAGACACCTTTTACACCATGACCGGTAATATAAATACCGGTAAGTTCCGGATAAAGCTCCAGAAGTTCCTCCACGATTTTGGATGCAACCCACTCATCATCATAAGAATATCGTATATCAACGACTTCAAGCTCAGGAAAATTCTCCTTGATCTCTGTTGTAAAGCCTTTCTGCCTGCTGATAAGTCCAGGGTTTGCAATCTGGCCGGAGATAATAGCAACCTGGCCTTTCCCATCTGTCATCTCATTCATCAGACCTGCCGCTGTCCGGCCAGATTGAAAAGTATCCTGTCCCACAAAACAAAGCCGTTTTGTGTCTTCCAGATCCGCATTAAATGTTACCACAGGAATTCCATATTCTTCACTGTACTGATCGATCCTGGCTTTCAGAAGCTGATCCTCGGACGGAGTCATTGCAATTCCATTGAAACCTGCTTCTCTCAGTTCTTCCATGGCTACCATCACTTTCTCAGGTTCCGCACCTTCGATCTCATAAATTTTTACCGTTCCGCCAAAACTCTCCACTTCTTCTTTGGCTGTCATAACTCCCTTTAAAACCTGCTGCATAAAAGGAGTTTTCATATACTGAAGAATCACACCGATCCTGATCTTTCGTTTAGCCATGGCAAGAGCACGGCCTGCACGGCTGGGCTGGTATCCCATCTCCTGTGAAATCTTCTTGATCCTTTCTTCTACCTCAGGGCGGATGCGGCCACGGTTGTTCAGCGCCCTGTCCACCGTTCCCCTGGAAACACCCGCAGCTTCTGCGATCTGCTGTAACGTAACTGCCATATTCTATCCTCCAGAACACTATCTGTTTTCCTTTGTGTTCACGCGCACACGTTTTAATATCATTATACTCATTTCTTTTGTTGGAGGCAAGCCCTGATTTTTGTTTTATCTGAAAATATTTCATCTATTCCGGTTAATCTCCCCTGTTTATTGATTTTCACACTTTTACAAAGGGTGAGATTTTCTGGTCAGGTGGAACTCCCCTGATTTGGTTAAATATTTTTTATTTCTTAATCAAGAAGATCTCTTACCATCTCCGGTGTAAAAGTGACAGTTTTTACATGATCCACCTCGATCTGGTACAGTGCATTAGCTGCGATATGTTCTGCTGCCTGCTCAAGGTCACGGATTCCTGTTGTATCTGTGAATTTTTCAATCACTGCATCCAGTGTTTCCTCTGTTACAATACATTCTTCCTGTTTCAGGCTCATACGCTTCAGGACTTTCGGAAGTGCAAATTTGGAAAAGATGATCTTTTTTTCCTCCGGTGTGTAATCTGGAATATCAATCACTGCAAAACGCGACATCAGAGGTGCACTGATCCGGGACTTGTCATTGGCTGTTGCGATCGGATATACACCAACTGTCGGAACCATACACTCCATGTAATTATCTGTAAATCCAAGATTATCCAGAAGTGTCAGAAGTACATCTGCCGGATTTCCGTTACCCTTGCCTGATGCCGCCTTATCAAGCTCGTTGATAATAAATACAAGATTGGATTCTCCTGCCATGGAGAAAGCTTCCATAATGATTCCCGGTTTTGCGTTGGCATAAACACGGGAACTTCCTGTTAACTGCTCCGGGTCATTGATAGAACTCATATCCAGAGTTGTCCACGGCATCTTGAGGATTCTTGCAACTGCATAGGCGATCTGAGATTTACCGGTTCCTGCAGGTCCTACAAGAAGAAGCCCGTACGCAGGAAGAGTATGGGTACGGTTGATCTGGATGATCGTCTCAATGATCCTCTGTTTTACACGCTCCATTCCATAAAGTTCTTCGTCCAGTATACGGCGAGCTTCCTTTGGATCAATGGATTCAAAGTAATTATGTTTCCACTGAATGTTCATCATAATGGAAAGTGCACGCTGTGCATGACGTCTCTCCTCCTGGGAAACCTCATGGGAACGGGCAACTGCAAGGTTACGTCTTGCCCAGAGTCGGATGTTGTCAGGCATAGTCTTTCCTGCGCAGGTCATAAAATCTGTGATGCTCTGGATGCTGGTAAGCTTCATGTCATCACCATCTTCTTCCTCGTCATCATCCTTGTTCACTTCTGCGGGTGTACTGCTTGCAAAAAGGCGGTCGATCATAAACTGAAGAAATCCATCCTCAGCAGAAAGCTTGGTGCCGCCGCCAAAAGCGATCTCCCGGATCTTGTAAACTGCATATCCTTCTTCTGTATTCTTTCCGGAAGACGGATGTTGATATGGTTTTCCCCAAGCCATTTGATCAGGCTTGTAAAACGGGAATCGATCTTCAGGATATCTGCCGGAAAAACACCATCTTCTTCCTTAAACTCAAAGGCTGTCTGTTTCGCTGGATTGGAAAAATATCCGCAGGATGATGTTTCCACTCTCTCTTGCTGTTATCCAGGATCAGTACCGGCTTCTCCGGTGTTGCTGTTGTCTCATTGGAATGGAATGTTGTATATGTGCACTGGCTTTTTTTCTCATTATTATCTGCCGGTGCTGCACTGAAATCAAAAACTGGCATGTACTTTACTCCTCTTTCTCTGAAAATATCTTTCGCAAGGCGGATAATTCTGTTCCGCTTCACTGTATGCTCATGAACGTGATCATTTCATGATTTTCATCCAGTGTACCACGGATTGATTTTCTCAACAACCGGTGATGTGATTTTTATGCATTTTTTTGCATAAAATCTTGCTAATACTACCCTGAGCTTTTCTTCGTCATTTTCCCATAAGTAATGTGTGGCTGGATCTCCGGTATATGTTTATCAAAAACAAAGTCCTGTTTGGAGATTTTGTACGGCTTTCCCTGCCAGCCCTTGGCAACGACATTTCATGGAGCGTTGGTTTTTCCATGTATTCCGTGATCCTTGGACATCTTGGCACCGACGCAGTTGCAGCCAATTCCCTGGTCATTGTTGTCCGTAATATCGGAACGGTTTTCTGTTTCGGTATCGCAAGTGCAGGCGGCATCCTGCTTGGAAATGTTATGGGACAGGGAGATCTGGAAAGATCCAAACGATACGCTTCCAAGACGTTGAAGCTGACCGTGATCGCAAGTGCTTTTGGCAGACTGATCATTCTTGGAGCAACAGTATCTGTCTGAGTGACGCAGGAACGAGTTCTGAAATTTCTTTTTTACCTCAAACGCCCCACAAGCTTTTCTGTCACAACCTCCACCGCCATCTGCACCTCCCGGATTTCATCAACATTGATCCCCTCCTTATGAAATCCCCCCGTACAGACAACTCTCCTCTTCAGCTCCCGGGAAATTTTTTCCGCCACATACCGGCAGACAACTTCATCCTTATGTCCCGGATAATTCAAAACTGAAGAAGTCGCACTCACACTGCCATCTCCAGTCAGAGATTCCCTGGGCTCCGTCTGAACAACACATCCAAGATGCGGCCGTTCTCCCCCCTGTAAGCAAACAAGAATATCCTCTCCCACAAAAGCAGCACTGACCTCAAGAGAACATCCTGCTGCCTCCATACATTGTCTTACAAGCCATTCCATCTTCGATACTCCTCCGCTTCAATTCCAAAAGGTTCCAGAAGCTTTGCCGCAATATGGTACACCATATCATCGATCGTCTCCGGCTTATGATAAAAAGTCATCATCGGCGGAATGATCCTCACTCCAGGCAGTATGGAAAGCTCATAAAGATTCCTGAGATGTATCCCGCTTAAAGGTGTCTCCCTGGCAGCCAGAACCAACGTTCTCTGCTCTTTGATCGTCACATCTGCCGCCCGGAGAATCAGATTATCAGCATAGCCACTGTGGATCCCTGCTATGGTTTTCATACTGCAGGGAACGATCAGCATTCCCTCTGTTTTAAAAGAACCGCTGGCAGGTTTTGCCCCTATCTCTTCCGGCTCCAAAATATAGTCTGCCAGTTTCTTTACATCCTCCACAGTGAAGGTTGTCTCCTGACGAAGTGTTAATTCTGCGCTGGAACTCATGATCAGATATGATTCATAATCAGGTTTCTCCCTGATGATCTCCAGGCATTTTATAAGGAGTGGCAGGCCGCTCGCACCTGTCGCACCAACTACAATTCTTTTTTTCATTTTTTCAGCCATTTTTCAGAATCCAACTCCATAAAACGTGCTCTGTGAAAGCTATCTTTCAGATCATACGGCACAGTGCAGTCAAAAATAGTTTTGCATGCGATTCCATGATCCCGAATACTTGGAGAAAATGCAGGATCATTGGAAGGATCAAGAGGATGACATCTGACTCCCGGAATCGTGATCACATCCACATCTCCCTGAAATCTTGTATTCATAGCCCAGAGCACATCGTTCATATCAAAACAGTCTACATCTTCATCAACAAGAAATACATTTTTCAGCTCACTGAATGCGGAAAATGCAAGAAGTGCTGCCTGACGCTGTCTTCCTTCATCGCTGGGGGAAAGCTTCTTAAACTGAAGAACAGCCATGTATTTTCCACCGCCTGCACTGCTACAGTAAACATTCTGAAGTCTTCCTGGCATTGCTTTTTCCACCATACCATAGATGCTGGCTTCTGTTGGAATTCCGGCCATAGATACATGCTCTTCACTTGGTCCGATGCATGTCTGCATAACGGGATGCTCACGATGTGTTACTGCAGTAACTTTTATCAGCCAGCACTGGTCACTTGCAGGACCTGTGTATCCCGGAAATTCCGGCATGGCATAGCCACTGTTGCTGTTCTGGTCTTCTTTTACACGCACACCAGGGATCACCTCTCCCTCGATCACATACTCCGCATTTGCGATTGCTCTCTCATTAACTGTAACGCATTTGCAAAGCTCTACAGGCTCTCCGCGAAGTGCCCCTGCTACAGAAAGCTCATCATATCCAAGAGGTGTTGTAGGCGGCTCAAAACAGGAACCAATCTCGATTGCCGGATCTACTCCGATACTGATGGAAATAGGAAGTTTCTGTCCCAGTTCCTCTGCACGTTCTGCATAGCCCCAATATGCCTGGCTCCTGGTGTAAAGAAAATGGAAAGCTCATCTTTTCCCTGAATGCAAAGACGGTGGATTGTCACATCATGAACTCCTGTATCCGGATGAGTGGCATAGCACATGCCAAGTGTGATGTATGGGCCTGCATCATCCGGTGTGTTGGTTGGCGCAGGTACCAGTTTATAGAGATCAAAATCAGGATCTGTTGCTTTATGTACACCTGCTGGCATGGTGCCTCGCCTGTGAAATCTACAGGTGGAACCGGATTCTCAACGCTTTTACAAAGCATCTTTCCAAGATTTTCAGGTTCAGTGTCCAATAAAGCGGCCACTCGTTTTCTGCTGGCCAGAACACCTATCACTACTTTTGCATCTGGATGTCCTTTTACATTATTGAAGATCATTGCCGGACCTTCTTTTGTAGGACGTCTCACAGTTCCACCTGCTCCTACATAGCGGTATACACCTGCAAGCTCTGCCATTGGATCGACTTCCACATCTGTCTCGATCAGCTGATCAGGCATTTCTTCCAGAAGTGCAAGTGCGCTTCTTAAATCTCTTACTTTATCTGCCATAACAAGCCTCCTGTATTTTATTATATTATTATCAAGCCTGACATTCTCTAACAGTCAGGCGGATATCTGCAATCCGCATTTGTTACGCAGCTTTGCACTGAATATACAAATATTTATCTGCGTTCCATATCAGGTGCTTCATTCCTTCTGCTATTTTATCCCTTTTTCACATGGTAAATCAATTCTTTCTATGCTATAATTGTTTCCAATATGGAATGATTGATGAATGTTTTCTTCACGATCAACAACAGGTGATTATTTTTTTAAGGCAGGTATTTCCTATGACTTTCGAACAGATTGATTACTTTATCTGTGCAGCTCAGTCCCGGACTTTTTTTGATGCTGCGGAGGCGATGCATATTTCCCAGTCTGCACTTTCCAAGCAGATCATGAAACTGGAAAAAGAACTGGATCTCGTTTTATGGGACAGAAGTAAACGTTCTGCTGTCCTTACTCCTGCAGGAGAACTTTTTTATAAAGAAGCCCTGAAGGTTTCCAGGCAGTATCATCGTTCCCTGGAAGTGATATCCCATTTTAAAAACAGTGAATCCCAGACACTTCATATTGGTACACTTCCGTTTCTTTCCCAGTATCATCTTACTTCCAAAATCCATCATTTCTGTTCTGAGTATCCGGAAATTCTTTTTTCCCTGAGGGAAGTGGAAGATCAGGAACTGCTCTTGGGCCTTGAGAACGACCGCTTTGAACTGGTTTTTGCCAGAAAAAACATGCTGAACCCTGCAGTACACACTTTTCATCTTCTCACAGAAGACCGTCTGGTTGCTGTGTTTCCTGCCGGGCATCCTCTTTCTGAAAAAGAATCGCTCACCCTGGACCAGTTAAATGAAGAATCTTTTATCCTGATGCCACCTCATACTTCTATCTACAAACTCTGCATGCGCAGTTTCCATAAAGCCGGCATACATCCTCATATTCTACGCACGGCCCGGGCAGAATCCATTGTCAGTGCCGTGGAGATCGGAGAAGGGATCAGTCTTCTGACAGAAAGCAGCTATCAGCTTTTTCACCAGCAGCCCTCGTTTCTATCCCAATTAACGGACTGGATAAGCTCTCTATCGGAATTGCCCATAAAAAAATATGACTCTCACCTCATCGGCAGAATGTTTTCTGCGATTTGTAGAGAGTCATAAATAATATGTCAGAATCCTAACAGCATTCCAACGCCATGTACTATAAAAGCCACGATCCATGCAGTTGCACACTGTAAAACTGCAATTCCCAGAGCAGCCCGCACAGTTCCCATCTCTCTCCGCACAGTTGCAATGGCAGCAACACATGGAGTATAAAGAAGTGTAAAAATCAGAAATACATACGCTGTAAACGGTGTGAACAAAGTTGTCAGAAGAGCTGTTTTTCCACCAAGGAGAACTGTCAGTGTGGAAACTACGCTTTCTTTTGCCATAAACCCTGTGATCAGTGCCGTGGATACTCTCCAGTCACCAAATCCCAACGGTACAAAAAGAGGAGCCACAATGCTGCCGACTTTTGCCAGAAGACTCTGATCTGCACTGGAAACCAGATGTAATCCTGTATCAAAATTCTGCAGGAACCATACGATCAAAGTTGCCGCAAAAATAATTGTAAACGCTTTCTGGATAAATCCTTTCGCTTTCTCCCAGATCAGCTGTCCGACACTTTTTGCAGAAGGCAGACGATAATTGGGAAGTTCCATAACGAACGGTACGGGTTCACCTTTATATCTGGTCATTTTCAGGATCAACGCATAAAGGATTCCACAGATAATTCCTGCAAAATAAAGGCTGATCATTACAACGCCACGCCACTGTTTTGGAAAAAATGCACTGGTAAGAAGTCCATAAATAGGAAGCTTCGCACTGCAGCTCATAAATGGTGTCAGCAGAATGGTCATCTTACGATCTCTCTCACTGGACAGTGTTCTCGTTGCCATGATCGCCGGAACAGAACATCCGAAGCCAATGAGCATTGGCACAAAGCTTCTTCCGGAAAGTCCGATCTTACGGAGCAGTTTATCCATTACAAAAGCCACTCGAGCCATATATCCGGTATCCTCCAGAATTGACAGAAAGAAAAACAGAGTCACAATCGTTGGAAGGAATCCGATCACGCTCCCAATACCGCTTAAAATTCCATCTACCACAAGAGATTGCAGTACCGTGCTGACCCCTGCTGCACGCAGCCCGTTTCCAATCAATCCGATCACCCAGTCTACAGCTATTGTCATCCCGTCAGACATCCACGCTCCCAGATAATTGAATGTCATTACAAACACCAAAGCCATAATTCCTACAAAACACGGAATCGCCGTATATTTACCGGTAAGAACACGGTCAATGGCCACGCTTCGTTTATGTTCTCTGCTCTCTGCAGGTTTTACCACGGTTTTTACACAGAGCTGCTCAATAAAACTAAATCGCATGTTTGCAAGTGCAGCTTCCCTGTCAAGTCCTCCCTCTTTTTCCATAACAGTTGTCAGTTCATTCAGAACCCGTTTCTCTCCATCCGGTAAAGCCAGCCGCTCTTCGATCAGAGGATCTTTTTCCACAATTTTTGTAGCTGCAAAACGTACCGGAAGTCCGGCATTTTTTGCATAGGGCGCAATAAGATGCACTGCCGCATGGATACACCTGTGAACTGCGCCCACCGGATCCTGGGGTGACTGATTATCTGCACAGAAATCAATCCTGCCAGGTGCTTCTCTGTATCTGGCTACATGTATTGCATGATCGATCAGCTCATCAATTCCTTCATTCTTCACTGCTGAAATAGGAACAACCGGGATTCCCAAAATCTCCTCCAGCTCATTGATCCGCACAGAACCACCATTGGCCCGCACCTCATCCATCATATTTAATGCCAGAACCATAGGAATTCCAAGTTCCATCAGCTGCATGGTCAGATAAAGATTCCTCTCAATGTTGGAGGCGTCTACAATATTGATAATTCCCGTAGGTCTCTCATTCAGCAGAAAATCCCGTGTCACGATTTCCTCACTGGAATAAGGGGAAAGAGAATAAATTCCTGGAAGATCTGTCACCACAGCTTCCGGATGTCGACGGATCGTCCCCTCTTTCTTATCAACTGTCACTCCGGGAAAATTTCCCACATGCTGATTCGATCCTGTCAGCTGGTTAAAAAGTGTCGTCTTACCACAATTTTGATTTCCAGCCAATGCAAAAGTGATCGACTCACCTTTCGCAATCACATCTCCGATCCGATTCTTCCTGTAATCCTTCGCTTTCCCAAGCTCGCCCACTCCAGGATGTGCAATTGAGAAATGTCTCTTATCGTCCCGAGGTGTCACCTTCTCCTTCGTAGTCTCCACGATCTCAATCTTTGCAGCCTCCGCAAGCCGCAACGTCAACTCATATCCACGCAAAACCAGCTGAACCGGATCACCCATAGGAGCCGTTTTCCGAAGCAAAACCTCCGTCCCAGGCGTAAGTCCCATATCCAGGAGATGATGTCTCAACTCCCCCTCACCACAAACACTGATGATTCTGCCACACTCACCAGTCTTCAATTTATCCAGTGTCATTTCATCACCTCATCATAAGTTCAATGTTAAGCGGATAAAAGCATCCGCACTCTCTATATAGCTCTGCACCGAATACGTATTATCCACTTGTATAAATGTAACACAATTCAAGTTGTTTGACAATAACTGAATAATTTATAAAGTTTAGTCAAATTAACAATATTTTAAAAGTTATTTTTTGTTAACATAATAATATTCTGTCATTAATTAATAATTTTCTACACAAAAAAGCACAGACAATAGACCACTCATCTATTGTCTGCACCTTCTTATTGCTTTTTAAACGTGCTCGGAAAAGAATAATCATTCTCCGATCAACCAGTTATACATCTCCTCATACTGTCTTGCAGAATTATTCCAGGAGAAGTCCGCAGCCATTGCGCGGTCAACCAGCTTATTCCACTCACGTTTTTTATCATAATATACGCTCTCCGCATAACGGATCGTAGCGAGCATCTCATGTGCATTATAGTTTACAAATGAGAATCCTGTTCCTGTTCCTTCATATTCATTGTACGGAATAACAGTATCCTTCAACCCGCCTGTCTCACGAACGATCGGAAGTGTTCCGTAACGAAGGCTCATCAACTGGCTTAAGCCACATGGTTCAAACAGTGAAGGCATCAGGAACGCATCAGATGCTGCGTAAATCCTGTGGGACATTGCCTCATCGTAGTAGATCTGCGCGGAAACTTTTCCATGGTATTTCCAGTCGAAATGACGGAACATGTTCTCATAACGTTCTTCACCAGTGCCAAGAGCAACGATCTGTACTGCATCCTGGCAGAGCTCGTCCATGATATAAGCAATCAGGTCAAAGCCCTTCTGGTCTGTCAGACGGGAAACGATACCAATCATCATAGCCTTCGGATCCTGCTCAAGTCCAAGATCTTTCTGAAGCTGGATCTTATTTTTAACTTTCTCTTTGCGGAAGTTTCTTGCGTTGTAGTTTCTTGTAATATTCGGATCTGTCTCCGGATTGAATTCATTATAATCAATACCATTTACAATACCACGGAGGCTGTTGGCTCTGGCATTCAGAAGGCCGTCCAGCTTCTCACCGTAGAATGGTGTCTTGATCTCCTCTGCGTAGGTATTACTTACTGTAGTGATAGCATCTGCAAATACCATACCTCCTTTCAGGAAGTTGGCATCCTTGTATGCTCCAGTTTATCCGGTGCAAAATAGTAATCAGAAAGTCCTGTAATATCCTTGACAGTCTTAACATCCCATACACCCTGGAATTTCAGGTTATGTATTGTCATGATAGTCTTAATTCCGCGGAAGAACTCATTTTCCTGGAAGGAATCATGAAGGTAAACCGGAACAAGACCTGTCTGCCAGTCGTGGCAGTGGATGATATCCGGTCTGAATCCGATCACCGGAAGCACTGATAAAACAGCCTTGGAAAAGAACGCGAATTTCTCAAGATCCCATGGTGCACTGTCATATGGTTTCGGTCCGCTGAAATAATATTCATTGTCAATGAAGTAGAACTGGATTCCATCATACTCCATCCGCATGATTCCTACATAACAATTCTTAAATCCAAGATCCATGTAAAAATGGGTAACATACTCCATTTTATCTTTCCATTCCTGTTTCATGCAGGCATATTTCGGTAAGATCACGCGAATATCAAAATATTTTTTGTCAAAGCACTTAGGCAGTGAGCCGGCAACATCAGCGAGTCCTCCTGTTTTGATAAAAGGTACTGCTTCTGATGCAGCAAACAGAATTTTTTTCATCTGTATTCCCCTCCCTGGGTACACCCGTTTTTATTTATAATTATACTCCAAAATTCACTCAATTAAAAGTCTGATTTTTATATTCAAGTCTGATTTTATCTGCAATTAATGCTATGAATTCTGAATTAGTGGGTTTACCCTTTCCGGTGCTTACAGTATATCCGAATAATTCGTCAATTGTATCCATCTTTCCACGGCTCCACGCTACCTCAATGGCATGGCGAATCGCACGTTCTACTCTGCTCGGTGTTGTCTGATGCCGTTTCGCAATGGTCGGATACAATACTTTCGTAATAGAATTAAGCATCTCCATATCATTGACAGACAGAATGATCGCATCTCTTAAATACTGATATCCTTTGATATGTGCCGGAACTCCGATCTCGTGAATGATATTGGTCACATCGGTTTCCAGATTCCTCTCCGGCTGAGGTTTCCTGTTTTCTGTGATATTGGGTCTTGCAATCTCCCGCACTCTTCTGTCCCCAATCTTCCGGATATGTTTGATCCGGTTTAAAAGTGTGGTGTTGTCGAAAGGCTTCAATACATAGTAATCTGCTCCGAGATTGAATGCATCCTCCGTAATCCGCTCCTGTCCAACTGCAGATAATACGATAAATACCGGGACTTTCTTAACATTTGCATCACGGGCAAATTTCTCCATGACGGAAAGTCCGTCCATCTTCGGCATAATGATATCGAGAACTACCACATCCGGTTCCTTATCTTTGATTATATTACAGATTTCTTCTCCATTGTGTGCTTTTCCGACCAGTTCAAGGTCTTTATCTTCTTCGATCATCTGACCGAGCATGTCTGTCATTTTGGCGTTATCATCAGCAATCGCAACATTTAATTTGTCCATGAGACCCCTCCTAACTTATCTCCTTGGGTTCCAGACATACCCCATTATCACCCGGCAGCAACTAACAAAAAAATCACTACCCTCGCTTTTTAACTCCTATAGCTGGCAACAAAGTTATTATAAATGAAATCCTATGGCGAAATCAAGATGAAAGTGGGTATTTTTCCCCACTTTCGTACGATATTTTTCGACATTTACCTGGAGTAATATGACAAAATTCACTTTATGCATACCATTTCTCCATATTTTCGGGGAAAAATCTTTTTTCTTATTTCCCGTTTCCCATCATATTCTCAATAAAAATCCCGTATCCTCCTGTAGAATCCTGTACAAAAACATGTGTCACTGCCCCGAAAAGTTTTCCGTTCTGGAGCACCGGACTTCCTGACATTCCCTGAACAATGCCTCCTGTTTTTCCCAGAAGTTCCCTGTCTGTCACCTGGATCACAAAACTTTTATTGGAATCTTCATGGTTCATGTCAATCCTTGTGATCTCTGCTTCATATTCTTTCACTTCGCCGTCAGTGCAGCAGAGAATGGATGCCGGCCCTGTTTTCATATCCTGTTTATAGCCTACCGGAATCTTTTTTAAGGTCAGGGCTTCTATCTGTTCTGCCTTCATTGTTCCGAAAATTCCATTTTTACTGTTTTCCGAAATATTTCCCAGGATATTTTTATCTTCGTAACGGATCAGACCGGAAAGTTCTCCGGGATTCCCTCTTTCACCTTTGCGGATTCCAAGAATCTGTGCATTGTAAAGATCTCCGTCTGCAATGTTTAATAATTCTCCTGTATCCACATCACTGATCCCGTGTCCTAATGCTCCGTATCTTCCATCCTGATCTACATAGGTGAGCGTTCCGATTCCCTGGGTGTCATCCCTCACCCAGATCCCAAGTTTATACTTCCCGTTCTCATCTTTTACAGGATCTACAGTCAGAGGAATGGTTTTTTCGCCCCGCCGCACTTTAATAGTTACGGATTTCTCCGAAAGTTCTGCAAGATCGTCCATAAGATCCTGTTTGCACCTGATTTCATCCTGATCAAAAGCTACAATGTAATCTCCTGGCTTTACAATGTTCCTGGCAGGATCTTCTGTTTCTCCGTTTTCCAGACGGATCTCCCCGGTGTCAATGATCAGGACACCCTTTGTCTGCATGTAGATCCCCACAGCATCTCCGCTTACATACACATCATCCAGAGTGGTATTTTTCACTTTCACATCCTTAAAAGGAATTACTCCAAGAATCTCACTGCGAAGAATGTAGCTGTCTTTTCCGGAGACGGTGATCGCATCGTCAAAAGAGACAAAAGGACATTTCAGAAGCTTTGTCACTTCCTTACTGTTTTCATGATCCACCAGAATCTGATCCGGAATCTTCCGATCCAGAAGACGGTATCCCAGCCATCCCATCAGCATCAGATCCAGGGCAAGAAATGTAAGGAGCAGATATCTGTACTTTCTTTTTCTGTTCATCCTACGTCACATCCTTTGTATTTTTTTGATTAAGATACTTCGTGTAAAACGTGTAAAAAAGAGGACGAACCTTTCGGCTGTCCTCTCTTAGTATGTAACGTATGAATTATTTCAGTCTTGTATTTTTTTGGTGCTGTGCCAATTCTTTCATTTCTCTTGCATTTCCCAAAACAGCCGGTGTGATCTCCGCGCCGCCCAGAAGTCTTGCAAGTTCCCTCACAGATTCTTCTCCTTCAAGCGGATGGATCTGGGTAATCGTTTCTGTTTCCACCACATGTTTCTCAATTTCAAAATGCGTATCTGCCATTGCTGCAATCTGCGGCAGATGAGTGATGCACAAGACCTGTCTGTGCTGACCGATCACTGCCATCTTCTCAGAAACTTTCTGTGCTGTGCGGCCGCTGATTCCTGTGTCAATCTCATCGAAGATCAGCGTATCGATCTGATCCTTATCTGCAAGAATCGCCTTTATCGCCAGCATGATCCTGGAAAGCTCACCTCCGGATACGATCTGTCCCAGTGGTTTTCTGCTCTCGCCCGGGTTTGTGGAAATTTCGTATTCCACGATATCATAACCATTATCTGTATAATTTTTTCTGCGATCAAAACGGATAGAAAAATCCACGTCTGCAAAATTCAGTTCTTTTAGACCTTCGATGATTTTTTCATCCAGTTGTTTACTGTATTCTTTCCTGATCTCTGAAAGTTCATGCGACACTTTTTCAAGAATTACTTCTGAACTGGAAAGTTTTTCCTTAAGATGCTGGAAATTTTCTTCAAATTTTTCCAGTTTTTCCAGTTTTTGCTGTTGTTCTTCCTGATAAGACAGAATCTCCTCGATGGTCTGGCCATATTTTGCCTTCAGACCATTGATCAGATCCAGTCTCTTTTCCGTCTCAAAGAAAGTCTCCTCATCAAAAGTCAGGCTGTCAATATAAGAAGAAAGATCTCTGTTAAAATCGCTCAAAAGAGAATCGATCTCTGTCAGCGTTTCCATAAGAGGCATCAGTTCTTTATCATAATCAGATACCCTGGAAAACTCTTTCAAAGCAGTCCCTGTCATGTCTGCTGCGCCACGGTCATACCCGGTCATTCCGTGAACATTCTGAACCGACTCCATGATCTTTCTGGCATTGCTTAACTTCCGGTATTTCTCTTCCAGTTTCTCATCTTCACCCGAAAATAAGAGCTGCTCCTGGATCTCATTAATTTCAAATTCCAGAAATGCTTTTTCCCTGTTACGCTGTTCCTCATCCATATCCAGCGCATTCAGCTGGTTCAGGAATTCCCTGTAATCACGGTACGCACTACGGACTTTTTCCCTTGCAGGAAGGATACGCTCCTTCCCGTACACATCCAGGATGGCAAGCTGTCTGTCTCCGTAGAGAAGGGACTGATGCTCATGCTGTCCGTGAATATCCAGAAGACAGGCTGCTGCTGCTTTCATCTGGCTGACTGTGCTTGTCTCTCCGTTGATCTTGTTGATACTTCTGCCGTCCATGATCTTACGTGACATCAGCACCTGCCCGTCCTCCGGATAGATGTCGAGTGCAGCAAGGGACTCCCTGGCTTTTGTGTTTTCAACCTGAAATAACAGCTCTACCAGGGCATAGGAAGCATTCTCCCGGATCATACTTCTGGAAGTTTTTCCACCCAGGATGAGCTGTATGGATCCTAACAGGATGGATTTTCCGGCTCCGGTCTCACCGGTTAAGATATTAAGTCCCGGACCGAATTCCACCTCTGTTTCCTCTATTAGTGCAAGATTTTTTACATGCAGATGTACTAACATTCGTTTCCTTTCTGTTTTGCTTATACTGTCGATTTTATTTATTTCTGGACAAAATGCCGCTGAGTTTCTGTACGACTCCAGATGCCTGCTCGGAAGTCTTTACCACGCACATGATAGTATCATCTCCTGCAATACAGCCTAAAATCTCCGGCCACTTCATGGCATCAAGAGCCGCTGCTGCTGCCATGGCCATTCCCGGAATGGTTTTTACCACTACGATGTTCTGGCCGACGTTCATGGATATCACTGCATCTTTCAGCACTCTGGAATATTTGTCACTTAACAGATCCGGTGTGTGTTCCTCCAGGATCGCATATCTTGACTTACCGTTGCTTCCTGCAACCTTGGTCATTTTCAGTGCTCGGATATCTCTGGAAACGGTAGCCTGTGTTACCTTGAAGCCGGCTTCATTCAGCCTTGCCGCAAGTTCTTCCTGTGTATCGATCTCGTACTGACGGATCAGTTCGATTATTTTCTCATGTCTTGCTACTTTCAAAATTGAACCTCCTGCATCAGCTGTTGCTCATTTTCTGTCTCAGAACCTCCACAAAACTCAGATGGTTCAGCTTAAGGATCTTCGTTCTGGCTGTGGCCTTGCGGATCACAATCCGGTCTCCTGTCACCATGGAAATCTGGGTATCTCCATCAAAAGAAGCAACTGCATTCTCAATGGTATTATGTCTTCCCTCCCCGATCTCCACAGTAACCGCCTCTTCTCCGGAAAGAATAATGCTTCTGGTGTTCATGGTATGAGGCGCGATCGGGGTCATGATCATCATACTGGCACTTGGAGATACCACCGGACCGCCTGCTGACAGACTGTAGCCTGTAGACCCTGTTGGCGTGGAAATAATGATTCCGTCTGCATTATAGGAATTCATATAGGCATCATTGACATAGTTTTTAAAACGGATGACACGAAGATGCCCTTCTCTTCCAATCACAATGTCATTCAGCGCAATATCTTGTCCGATAAGGTCATCTCCATGATAAATCTTTCCTTCCAGCATCATCCGCTCTTCCAGCTCATAATCATCAGAAAGCAGACGGTCCAGTGCCGGATATACAGAATTCTTGTCAATCTCTGCAAGAAATCCCAGTGTCCCAAGATTGATACCAAGAAGAGGAATATCTTTATGCACTACATCCCTGGCAGCCTGAAGAAGGGTTCCATCACCCCCCAGCACAATAATACACTGCGTATCTTCCGGAATCCCGTCAGGATCTGTATAATGATAAGGCCCCTCCATCTTCTCTGTGATTGGCTGAACATGACATCTGGCCCCTCTCTGTTCCAGATATTTAATGATCATACCTGAAAAAGCCAGCTCCGGATCTTTCGCACTGTTTGGAATTATATAAAATCTGTCCATATTGCTTTAAGTCCTTTCCAAACATCAGTCCAGCTGGCCATGAGCTTCCTCTACCACATCCTGTACAGAAACTTCCAGACTCATAGGTACATCTGTTCCTTCCGGATGTTTCTTCAGATGGAGCAGATATTCGATGTTTCCTTCCGGTCCTTTGATCGGTGAGAAAGAAAGATGGCATGGCTCCAAGAAAATGCTCATGGCATAATCTCTGACTTTCTCGATTACTTCCTCATGAACTTTCGGATCACGGACAACACCTTTCTTTCCGACTTTTTCCCTGCCTGCCTCAAACTGCGGTTTGATAAGGCATACGATCTCTCCGTCCTCTGTGAGAAGATTTCTTACAGGAAGAAGAACTTTTGTCAGGGAAATAAAGGAAACATCAATGGAAGAAAATGCTGCCGGACCTTCCAGATCTTCCGGCACTACGTAACGAATGTTTGTTTTTTCCATGCAGACAACCCTCGGATCGTTGCGCAGTTTCCAATCCAGCTGGCCATATCCAACATCAATGGAATAAACCTTGACCGCTCCGTTCTGAAGCATGCAGTCTGTGAAACCGCCTGTTGATGCACCTACATCCATACATACTTTATCTTTCAGCGTAACGCCAAAATTTTTCATGGCTTTTTCAAGCTTCAGGCCGCCTCTGCTCACATATGGCAGAGTCTTACCTCTCACTTCCAGTTTGACAGTCTCTGCAAACATGGAGCCTGCCTTGTCTTCTTTCTGTCCGTTAACATAAACTTCACCGGACATGATATATGCTTTTGCTTTTTCACGTGACGGTGCAAGTCCCTGTTCCACCATCATGATGTCAAGTCTTTTTTTCATGTTATCCTCCAACAGCCCGGCTCTTGTCGCCGGGCTGTAAAATGTCCTGCAGGTTCCCGTTTCCTGCAAAAGCTGTATCTTTTATTTTCTGTTATGCACAAGATCTGCCCAGCTCTGTTCCACTGCATCTACGATTCCCTGTACATTCAAGCCTGTTTTTACGCGCTGGCTGTCTACAGTTCCATGCTCGATAAAATGATCCCTGATTGCCAGAGACAATACTCTTACTTCCGGATGACAGGCCTCCATATAAGCAGATACATGCTCTCCAAATCCACCGCTTTTTACATTCTCCTCAACAATAACCAGAAGGCTGTGATTCTTGGAAAGCTGATCAAGAAGACCTGTATCCACTGGCTTTACAAAACGTACATTAACAAATGTAGCTCTTGCTATTCTGTCATCTCTCAGTCCCTCACAGACTTTCTGACAGACAGCAACCATACTTCCCACGCCAAGGATTGCAATCTCGCTGCCACGACAGATCACTTCACTTCTGCCTTTCTGCAATGGCTCATCACAGTCTTCCATATCTGTACAGGCCGTTCCTTTCGGATATCGGATCGCACAGGGACCGTCAAGCTCTTCCACTGCAAATTTCAGCATCTCTTCAAGCTCTTTTCCATTCTTTGGTGCCATTACTGTCATATTCGGGATCATAGACAGATAAGATAGGTCGAAACAGCCATGATGAGTCTCACCGTCTGCTCCCACGAAACCAGCCCTGTCAATAGCAAAGATCACATGAAGATTCTGCATACACACATCATGAAGGATCTGATCGAATCCTCTCTGTAAGAATGAGGAATATACCGCAAATACCGGGATCATTCCTCCAAGAGCCAGCCCTGCTGCAAAGGTCACTGCATGTTCTTCCGCGATACCCACATCAAAAAAACGCTCCGGAAATTTCTGCCGGAACTGGTTCAGACCAGTTCCATCCGGCATGGCTGCAGTGATCGCAACCACTTTCGGATTCTTTTCCGCCGCAGAACATATCGCTCCGGAAAAACAGTCTGTATACGTAAGAGCTGTTTTTCTGGCAAGCGGCCTGCCGCTTTGGATCTCAAAAGGCCCTGTACCGTGGAATCTCTCCGGATGGGAAGATGCCGGTTCATAGCCTCTTCCCTTATCCGTAAGCACATGGACAATAACAGGCCCTTCCACTCTCTTGGCTTCGTTAAAAAGCTTCATCATCTGACGCATATTATGACCATCCACAGGACCTAAGTACGTCAGTCCCATATTCTCAAAAAGCATTCCGGGAATGATCAGCTGTTTGATGCTGCTCTTGGTCCTGCGGACAGTATCTACCACTGCTGTTCCCACACACGGGATCTTCTTCAGCGTCTTAGTGACTCCGATCTTCATCCCTGTGTAAGTCTCCGCTGTGCGCAGAGCACTTAAATATGTGGCCATTCCACCTACATTCTTTGAAATAGACATATTATTGTCATTAATGATGATAATAAAATTCGTCTTCAGCTCTGCCGCATTATTCAGGCTTCATAAGCCATACCGCCTGTAAGCGCACCATCTCCGATCACGGAAACAACTGTGTATTTTTCTCCCAGGAGATCACGCGCGCGGACATATCCAAGTCCGGCAGAAATGGAATTGGAACTGTGTCCTGTATCAAAGGCATCGCAGTCACTCTCTTTCCTCTTTGGAAAACCGCTTACTCCTCCTTCTTTACGCAGGTTCTTAAATCCATCCTTCCTGCCTGTAAGGATCTTGTGGGTATAGGCCTGATGTCCTACATCCCAGATCAGCTTATCCTTGGGAAAATCCAGCACATTATGCAGTGCAAGTGTCAGTTCTACCACACCCAGGTTGGACGCCAGATGCCCTCCTGTCTCACTTACTGTCTGGATCAAAAAGCTCCTGATCTCCTCTGCAAGGCAGGGGAAATCTTCCAATGAAACTTTATGAATATCATTTGGCTTTTTTATTTTTTCCAGAATCATTCGTATCCTTCCTTCGTTCTTTCTATTTTCTGCGGCTTACCAGACTCTCCACAAGGAGATCGAGAAATTCATTTTCCCTGTCAAGACTGTTCAGAAGGTCTACCGCATGATCAGAAAGTTCTTTTACCTTGCCCGCTGCTGCCTGGATTCCCATAAGGCTTACGTACGTCACCTTATTATTCTTCTCATCGCTGTGGATCGGTTTTCCCAGTTCTTCCTGGGTACTGGTCACATCCAGAATATCATCCTGGATCTGGAAAGCCAGACCGATATCTTCTGCAGCCTGCTCCACGATCCTGACCGCTTCTTCTGAGGCACCTGCAAGTACTGCTCCTGTCATCATGGAAGCTTCGATCAGTGCGGAAGTCTTGTTCTTATATATATAATCCAGCATTTCACGTTTCAGAGGCTTACCGTCATTCTCCACATCCACACTCTGACCGCCAAGCATTCCGTTTATGCCGGTCTTATCTGCCATGATCTTCATAGCAGATATCACGCGTTCTTTATCTTCTGTAAGATCAAAGGCTTTCAGCATAACTTCATAGGCTCGGTTCAGAAGTGCCACACCACTTAATACGCCCATGGCTTCTCCGTACACCTTATGCGTCGTCAGCCGGCCACGCCTGTAATCATCATTATCCAGTGCCGGAAGATCATCATGGACCAGAGAATGCGTATGTATCATCTCCATGGCGGCCATGAAAGGTTCACAGAGTTCTCCCTCTCCTCCCAAAAGCTGATATGTCTCCCGGATCAGGATCGGGCGCAGTCTCTTTCCACCTGCAGTCATACTGTAATTCATGGCTTCTGCCATTGGCTTTGCAAAACCGATTTCCTCCGGAAGATATTTCCGGATTACACTTTCTGCCTCTTCTGTTCTTTTTTTCAGTTCACTCTTAAAATTCACGAAATGTCCCATCCTCATTCATCTGAAGCATCTTTTTTTCTACTGTATCCAGTCTTCCGCTTAAATCCTTAAGAAGCTCCATTCCCTGTCTGTAGAGACGGAAAGATTCTTCCAGAGGTGTATCCCGATCCTCCAGCTTCTGCGCCAGAATATCAAGCTCGCCAAAGGTCTCTTCTATGGATTTCGCTTCTTTCTTTTCTTCTGTCTCTGCCATTATCGTTCTTCCTTCTGATGCTGTCTGCAACTGCTTCTATGGTTCCATCTGTCACTGCTATGGAAAGACGGTCTCCTTTTTTTACCTGACTGATTTCGGTCACGGCATGTCCGCTTGGTGCGGACACAAAAGCGTAGCCTCCATTTAGCTTCTTAAGAGGAGAAAGCCCCTCAAAACGCTGGATCCACACGGCAAGCTCATGACGTTTCTCTGTAAGCTTATATTCCATAGATGCGCACAGACGTTCTTCCAGATCTGCTGCATACTGTCTCTTCTCACGAAGTATTGACTCCGGACTTAAATATTTAAGTTTCGTCTCATATGCAGTAAGCCTTGCAGCAAAAAGTTCCACCTTGCTGTTCATTCCTCGCTGTATCCGCTCCCTGTATATACGGAAGCTCTCCATCACACTGCAAAAATCATCCACAGCAAGCTCTGCTGCTGCCGAAGGTGTGGGTGCTCTTAAATCTGCCACAAAATCCGCAATGGTAAAATCTGTCTCATGTCCCACTGCTGAGATCACAGGTGTCCTGCATTCAAAAATAGCACGGGCCACGATCTCCTCATTGAAAGCCCAGAGATCCTCAATGGATCCTCCTCCGCGGCCCACAATGATCACGTCCACCCCTGCATCATCCAGCATCTGGATTCCTTTTACAATACTCTCTGCTGCTCCTTCTCCCTGAACAAGTGCCGGATAGAGAATGATCTGCAGATAGGGATTCCTCCGGCCTGCAATGTTGCGAATATCCTGCACTGCCGCACCTGTAGGTGCTGTCACCACACCGAGAGTTCTGATAAAATGAGGGATTGGCTGCTTGTACTCCTGCGCAAACATCCCCATATCCTCGAGTTCCTGTTTCAAAGCCAGGTATCTCTCATAAAGTGCACCTGCACCTTCCAGTGTGATCTCTTTCGCATAGAGCTGATAGCGGCCGTCTCTTTCATAAACATCCACAGTTCCACCTACAACCACCTTGTCACCGTCCTTCATTCGGAAAGCCAGACCACGGCGGTGTCCTGCAAACATCACGCAGCTTATTGTCCCTGTCTCATCTTTCAGGGAGAAATAGATATGTCCGCTTGTGTGATATTTACAGTTGGATACTTCTCCTTTCACATAGACTTTCCGAAGAAAGTAATCCTGGGTAAACATATTCCTGACGTAATGGTTCACCTGACCGACAGAATAAACATTTTTCATGCGTTCTGCTCAGATACTTCTGCTGCTTTCTTTTCTGTGTCAGCAGCATTTTCCTCAGTTTTCTCTTCCTTTTCAGATGCGATCTTACCAAGAACACCGTTTACAAAAGAACCGGAAGCATCACCTCCAAATCTCTTGGCAAGCTCCACAGCCTCGTTAATGGCTACTCCTGTCGGCACATCTTCATCATACTCCATCTCATATACTGCAAGACGAAGTGCTGCAAGATCCACCCGGCTCATACGTTTGGTCTTCCAGCCGTGCTTGCGCCGTTTAAAAGAGCATCGATCTCTTCCAGATGCTCTTTCACATGAGCGTATTTCTTCTTCATATATTCCTGGTCCTGCTCTGAAAGCTCGCCAAGACCTTCAAAATAAAGAGAGAGCTGTTCTGTCATCTCTTCCTCCGAATTAAACTCTGTCATAAACATAAGTTTAAATACATGTTCTCTCTGTTCTCTTCTTCTCATAATTTCCTCCTAAGACGGAAAAAAGGAAAGGTTTACTTTCCTTTTTCGTTCTCCATATCCACGCTGGCAATATGAATGTTCACATCTGCAACCTCAAGTCCTGTCATATTCTCAATAGCGGCCTTAACCTTCTCCTGAACCTTCTTGCTTGTCTCAAGAATGTTTCTTCCATATTCGATGTTCAGTGAAAGATCTACAGTGACAACTCCTTCCAGAATTGTTACCCTTACTCCCTTGGACAGGTTCTTCTTACCAAGCTTGCTTACCAGCTCGTTGGTAATGTTTCCTGCCATGGAAGCAACACCATCCACGTCTGTTGCTGCAAGTCCTGCAACGATTGCAACTACTTCATCTGCAATATGGACTTCACCGATCCCGCCAAGATCCTGTATCTTATATGTTGTTCTTTTTTCTGCCATGGGAAACCCTCCTACGGATATAATTTTTGTTCACAATTTTATCTTATTATACCAAAAAAAACTATGAATTAAAAGGGCTTATTTACTGAATTCTGTCAGTACCAGATCTGGATTTCGATCTTCTACCATGCCTACACTCCATGCGTTGATAAAGAGAAGCAGCGGATTGCCTTTCAGATCTGTAACTCTCTTCATATCAGAAGTTCCCACGATCTTGTCCACCTTGACAGCTTCCTTGTTTGCGATCCAGCGGATATGCTCATATGGAAGTGGCTCCAGGCGGATATCTACATTGTACTCATTCTCCAGACGGTATTTCAGCACATCAAACTGCAGCACACCAACAACGCCCACAATGATTTCCTCCATACCTGTGTTAAATTCCTGGAATATCTGGATAGCACCTTCCTGAGCGATCTGGTTGATACCTTTTACGAACTGTTTTCTCTTCATGGTATCGATCTGGCGTACACGTGCAAAATGCTCCGGTGCGAAAGTCGGGATCCCTTCGAAAGCAAATTTCTTTCCAGGTGCACATATCGTATCTCCGATGGAAAAAATACCCGGATCAAACACACCGATGATATCTCCTGCATAAGCCTCATCTACAACATGGCGGGATTCTGCCATCATCTGCTGCGGCTGGAGAAGACGCATCTTCTTGTCGCCCTGCACATGGTAAACTTCCTTCGTTGCATCGAATTTTCCGGACAGATACGCATAAATGCAATACGGTCTCTGTGAGCTTTGTTCATGTTTGCCTGGATCTTGAATACAAATGCGGAAAAATCATCACTCATCGGATCGATCGGTCCGCAGTCTGCTGTTCTCGGAAGCGGTGATGTAGTCATCTTAAGGAAATGCTCCAGAAATGTTTCCACACCGAAGTTGGTAAGAGCTGAACCAAAGAATACAGGCGTCAGCTGTCCTTTGCTGACTTCTTCCTGTGAAAACTCAGCGCTTGCACCATCCAGAAGCTCGATTTCTTCCATCAGCTGCTCTTTCTGCTCAGGATCCATAACCTCGTCTGCGTGAGGATCGTCAATGTCGATTTCCTCGATAACACCTTCCTTTGTACCCTTCTGTGTATCTGAGAAAGTAAGGATTTTTCTTGTATTACGGTCAAAAACACCTCTGAATTTCTTACCGGAACCGATTGGCCAGTTGATCGGGCAGGTTGCAATGCCAAGCTCTTTTTCGATCTCATCCAGAAGATCAAAAGTATCATTTGCATCTCTGTCCATCTTGTTGATAAAAGTAAAGATCGGTATATGTCGCATTACACAAACCTTAAAAAGCTTTCTGGTCTGGGCCTCAACACCTTTGGAACCATCAATAACCATGACTGCGGAATCTGCTGCCATCAGTGTACGGTAGGTATCCTCAGAGAAATCCTGATGTCCAGGTGTATCCAGAATGTTGATGCAATATCCGTCATAGTGGAACTGAAGGACAGATGATGTAACGGAAATACCTCGCTCCTTCTCAATTTCCATCCAGTCAGATACTGCATGGCGGGCTGTAGCCTTACCTTTAACACTTCCGGCAAGATTGATCGCTCCGCCATACAGCAGGAATTTTTCTGTTAATGTTGTTTTACCGGCATCCGGATGGGAGATGATGGCAAAAGTTCTTCTTTTTTCTATTTCTTTCGTATACTTCGACACGTGAGCCTCCTGTATATTCTCTTATAACTCTTATTTTTATATAACCTTTCCTATTCTAGTATAGACAAGGCTTTGCTGTCAAGGCAATTCAATCGTAAATTCCCTCTGTATCAATGGTGGAATCATCCTGTACGCCAGCTGATGTCTCAGTGTCTTCTTCTGATGCAGCATCACTGTCCGCTGACGCGGAGGTATCCTGGTTTTCGCTGTCTGTATTATCTTCTGCCACCTTACTCTGACTTAAGGGCGTGATCACAATACTCTCTGCTGCCACGCCTGTTTTCCGCTTCACAATATCTTCGATCTGTGCACGTTTGGCGTCTTCGAGGTCAGCATCGGGCACTACCACATCTGCTGTCTCCCCTGTGAGGTTTACGATCACATTCTCGAAGCCTTTTGCTTCCAGAAGTAGTTCTGCTGCTGCTTCTTTTTCCGTAAGTTCTGTCATGGATACCATGGTATTGATGGCATTCTGTTTTTCTTCATCACTGATGTCCTTGTTGCTGATAACAGACTGCAGGTCCGCTTTGTTCCGGGATCTCACCTGTTCCCTGCTTATTTTCGCCTGTGCTGCAAAATCTGATGCACCGGTAAGTACGGCCTCTCCCGGAGATGCAGTATCCATCACCTCCGACTGAGACGTGCCATCTGCCCGTTCTCATCCAGAAGGGCTGTTTCATCTGTCAGATCATAATCCACATCATCCAGGATACTGCTGCTGTCTGTGCTTGCCTCCTTATCCTTAAATCCCAGATCCACATCTGCGAAATTCAGATATCCGGCCACTGCAATAAGGATGGCCAGAGAGGTGATGATTATCTGGTTTTTCTTCATGATCTTTTTCACTTCTACTCTCCTCATTTCATTTTCATTATTCTAATTTTATGGGCATCGATCTGAAATAATGCCATAATTGCCTGCTGAATATTCTGAACTGTTACTGCACTGCCCGCACCTTCTGCCGAAATCAGGACACCTGTCACTGCTGCCTGGCTGTTCATGGAAAAACTGTCTTCTTTTCCATCATCCGCCGTCATAATGATCACTTCTACCTTTCCCACTCCTTCCACACTGGAAAGAAGCTCCTCCAGGCGACTTTCCAGTCTGGTTTTCTCTGCCCCCTGCACCTGGGTGGTTATACTGGTTTTCTCCGATACCGGAAGCCCAGCCACCAGAAGAATGATTCCAAGCAGAAGCAGTATCCCCCATTCCTTCCACCCCATTGCCAGAAGTCTGGATCTGATACTGTTCTTCTTCCAGTCCGCAGATTTTTCTGAGTCCATTTTTTACCGCCTCCCTCTGCTTTTCTGTAACCTCTGTCCGGAGAATTATTTTCACCTGAAGATCTTTTACGGCAGTGATCTTAACTTCCACTTCGGATATTTCTTCCGACATGATCCCTGCATCTGAAAAAATCTTTCGGATCTGTTTTTCCAGTTCTTTCCGATAAGCCTCCCTGAGAAAAGTTTCCTGGATTCCTTCCGCCTCTGTTTCCATTCTTTCCTTTTCTTCCTCGCCGTAATACTTTTGAAATCCGTCCAAAAACTGGCTGCTTTTTCCCACGATTGCAAACACAGGCGTACAGATCAGAAGTATCAGAAGAAGGCCCATAAACAGGCGGATATGCTGTTCATACCGTTTGTCCGGCAGAATATGGAGAACTGCTGTGGTAAGCACATGAAAAAAAGCCAGATTTTTTATCCACTGATAGATTTCTGTCCGCATGTTCACAACCCTCCTGCCATGAGAATAAGAAATGTCAGCATACAAAGCACCTCCGCAGCAAACAGTATCCGTAGCAAAAGAGCACATCCTTCTCCCATAGTGCTGAATGCTTCCACCAGTCTTTTGTCTGACACCGGCTGAGCCACTGCTGCCATAAAACGATAGATAAGAGAAAGAAGCCCATAGCGGATCAAAGGTCCTGCTCCCACTGCCACGATCACAAGAAGAAGGGCAATGCCCAGACTGTTACGAACAAGGACTGCTGTAGTAAGTACCAGCTCTGTCACTGCATTAACTGCATTTCCAACTCCCGGGAGAGCTCCTGCTGTTTTTCCCAGAGCACTTCTTTTCAGGGAATCCATCACAGGAGCCACAAGGCCTCTTACTATCTGCAGTCCTGCCACAATACCAAGAAGAGTTCGCAGTCCCCAGGAGATCAATGTCTCAATAAGCTCTGCCATTTTTCCCAGCATTTCTTCTCTTGAAAGGTGATTAACGAATTTCAGAAGAATATAGAGACTGACTCCCGGAAGCAGCACGCTTTCCAGAAGCCACTGGAACAGCCACACCAGAAGCAGTATGCCCTGATAAAAAACTGCCGCTGTAGATGCCCCGGATGCTGCTGCCACAGCCATAAAATACACAGGTGAAAGCTCTTTCATAAATTCTGTGATCCATCCCAGGACCTGTATCAGAGATTCACTCTGCCTGGAAAAGCTGTTCATCATCAGAGTAAACACAAGAAGATATACTACATAAAAACTGATCTCCCCGATCTGCCCGTTATCAAAAGCTTCTGCAAAACCGGAGAATACAGCTGCAAATAACAGCAGTAACACCAGTTTTACGATCAGGCTTTTTTCCCTCTCAATGCCCGAAAAAAAGAGACTGTGCAGAAATTCCTGCACGCTCTCTTCCGAAAGCACGTCCTCTCCTGAAAGAAGCCTGTGAAAAGTATCTGTGACAGAGAAGTTTTATCTCCTAACATGGCATCCACCATATCCTGTAAATTGGTCAGTTCCAGCTGTCGATGATCTGGGTTTCTGCGGCACTGGATGTTGCCAGTTCAGACTGCGTACCTGTTTTCAATGTCGTCGCCGCACAAACTGTCTGCATTCTGCACAAATCCACCTCATGATCTCGCCTTACAACACTTTCCCACAAAAACAGCACCGCACACAAAAACAATATCTGCCGCCACTTTCCTCGTTTTTTCACCCTCACCTGTTTCTGATCTCTCCTCTTATTTTTCCTCTTACATTTCCTGTCTTCATGTAAGAAACCCCTGTATCGTATCCAGCAAAGCCAGCAGCACCGGCATGCTGAGCACCATCACAGATAGCCTGCAGAACAGTTCTATCTGTGCTCCAGTAGAAGCATAGCCTGCATCTTTACATATTCCCGACGAAAACTGTCCGATGTAAGTGATCCCTATCATTTTTAATAATGTGGTGATATAACTTCCATCTACAGGCAGATTCTCTCTCAGCCGCTCCAGGGATTCAAAAAGATAGCCGATCTTTCCCACAGCAAGTCCCAGGATCACAAGCCCGATCCCCATTGTGATGAGACTTACATATTCAGGAGCCCTCTCTTTCAGAAGAAGCCCGATAAGCACACCTCCCACTCCCAGAACAGAAATCCTCAATATATCCACAGTCTTTCTCCCTCCCTACAGAACAAAAAGCCTCTGAATATCCTCAAAAAGCTGATAAATATACGGCACGATCCAGAACAGCACGATCAATAGCCCGGAAAGGCTTACAAGAAAGGCCTGTTCTTCTCTCCCGCTGTGTTTCAGTATCTGGGAGAGAACAGAGACCAGGATCCCCACTGCTCCGATCTTGAATATGATACTGACCTCCAAACGACCCCTCCCTTTTCATATAATCTGTATGCAGCTATTAAGCCCCGTTACATAGCCGGGCACTGGCGATTTCGTCTCTCTTATATGCTGCAATGCTACACAAGCAGTACTGCAAGAAGCAGTCCTCCGAGAACGCTAACCCCCTGTACAATTTCTTTTTTCCGAAAGCCTCTTCTTTCAGCAACCGGATCTCTCCCTCCAGATTTTTTTCGTACAGGGAAAGCTGTCGCAGCTGCATCTCCCGGTCCAGATATCCAAGATATTTTCCAATAGAAAAAAAGCGTCCTTTTCCCCATGGGTAAGGCAGCTTTTTTTCAGGGATGCTTCTGCGCATTCCCTGCATATCTGTGAGAGTTTTTCTCCGTTTCCCGCTTTCATCCTGTCTGCGGCATTTATGAGAAATTCCCTGTATTTTCCATTCATCCTTCCGGCTGCACCATAAAAGGCATCCGGCAATGATGCGTTCCCACAGCTGATCTCCCCTCTCAGGCAAATCACCAGCTGAAGCAGCATCTCCAACGTACGGATTCTCTCAGAAAACCGGAAGCTTTCCGAAAAGCCCATACCTGCTCCTGCTGCCACAATAAGAATACATCCTACAACTCTGTACATAGACATTTTCCGTTTCCGTCATAAATTCCTTCCACAACGCCTGCACGATCATGTTTCCCCAGAAAAATATACCTCTGGAACACCCGGGCATCCCACAGTTTCCGGAAAAACGGCTGACTCAAAGTCTCTTTCATGGAATCTCCGTGAGCCGTAGCGATCAGGCGGCACCCACAGTGGATCACCGACTCCACAGCTTTGAAATCTTCTTCTTTTCCAAGTTCATCCACAGCTACAACCACCGGAGACATGGAACGGATCAACATCTGCATTCCCTCTGCTTTCGGACATCCATCCAGAATATCCGTGCGCATTCCCAGGTCATTCTGGGGAATCCCCTGATAGCAGCCTGCAAGTTCACTGCGCTCATCTACTACACCTACCGTAACGCCGGAAATATTTCCCCAGCCGTTGCTCATCTGCCGGATGATATCCCGAAGAAGAGTGGTCTTTCCGCATCTGGGCGGTGAAACGATCAGAGTATGCATGATCTGTTCTCTTGTCTGGATATAAGGCATTACTTTTTCCGCACATCCCTGAATTTCGTGAGCCAGACGCACATTGATACAGGAAATATACTTCATTCCCCTGATCCTGTTTCCATCCAGGATCACTTTTCCGGTGACTCCCACACGATGTCCTCCCTGTACACTTAAAAAACCCTGCCGGATCTCATCTTCATAGGCATACAGAGAATAGCCACTGACATACTCCAATGTTTCCTTCAGATCTTCCCTTGTTACCAGATAGGGATCTGTATCCTTCTGTCTGAGAAAACATTCCCCTCCGTCATAAGTCAAAAACAATGGCCTTCCCACACGAAGACGTATCTCATATAATTTATCATAATCAAGATCTGCATCCACCAGAAGCTGGCGGATATTACTGGCAAACAGGTTCTGAATCTGGTTTGCGTCCATTTTTTCACCTCTTACACTTAAATATATTGCAGACGCCCCTGATTTAGTACCCCTTGTCTCAGGGAAAGATTTTTCCCTTATTCCGACATGGAAAATAAACTGTCACTTTCTTCTTCATACGCTTCCATCTTGGGAAGGCTCAGTTTCAGTACTCTGTCCACAATATTTACAGAAGACGCGCGGTATGCGTAGGCACAGGACTCAAACATCACATAGAGATTGTCTCCTTCCACTACGATCTGCTCCAGTCGTTCCGGAAAACGATAAGTCCTGGCTGAATTCTCATTTACATATAAACGCTTGTCAGACTGTTCATAAACCACCAGTCTGGACGGCAGGATACCAAATGAATGGGATATCAGAAGCTTATCATTGTAAAAAGCAATTCCCTGAACCTGTTCCGATATGGTGGAATAATCCAGTGGAACTGCCATCTCAAAATTCATGCCAAGTTCCTCATCCATGGTATTGATCAGATTTCCCGCCGCGTCAACTCCGTATCGTGCAATTACACTTTCGTTATATTTTTCAAAGCAGCCTACATACAAACATCCTTTGTAAAAAGTCATAAAGGAATCTCTTACAATTCCGTAAAGGCTGACTGTCTGCAAAGTATCCACAGGCAGATGGCTTTCATCGTAATCGTAGGCTTCTATTATATCCATTTTTATGCTGACTGCCTGTGCAATTCCATTGATATTGGAAGAATACCACAGAATCTTATGGTCCGGATCATAAGCAAGGCCTCCTGCATGGGGCTGGCCAGGCAGTACCACTTCTTTTATAAAATTATGTGTTTCCTTATCAATCACATAGATCACTGAATTATGCTTATATGTACTGCAATATGCACTGACCAGTACGTAATCTTCCGTAACAGCCAGGCCCTGGGGAGTCATAGACGTGCACATAGCCTGCGTGGCACCCTTCTCCGTAAGCAGTGTTCTTGTATTCTTAAGTCCTGGAATCACATAAGTTCCGTATTCTTTCTCTTTCTCCCGTCCATCAAAAGCAAAATACGAAAATGCTTCCTTCTGGGAAAGCATCTGCATCTGTCCCCGCAGTGTATACACTGCAGCCCCCCTGTTCGTCACCACCGCCTTTGCAGGCAGCTCTGTCCTGGCTCTGTAGACAAACGCATATAAAAAATAACACATAGCCAGCACAAAAACAACCGCCAGAATCTTCAATATGAAGTTCCTGAAGCTGCGTTTCATCTCTTTGTTCATTTCAATCTTTTCTCTGCTTGTTATTTCAATATGATTTCTTCGTATTCAAACCGTAATTCCAGTCTGTCCTTTGACCAGACTGCTCCGCTGTATCCAGGTTCCATCTCCAACATCATATAGTTTCCTTTATCCATCGGTATCGTCCTCAAATCTCTGGACAGACCTTCACCCGTCCATTTGATATAAGCCTCTCTTAATACCCACTGAGCAAAAAAAGCTTTCTCCATATCATCCGATTCCAGGATCTCCCTCACCATATCTGCCGGCACCATTCGTTCCAGGATCCTCTCGTAATTCACTTTCTTGTGAATCTGTATATCAATCCCCACTTCTTCACCTGCAAACAGGCACATCACATATTTTCCGGAGTGGGAAATATTATAATGAATCTTTGGAAGGAGGGTAAAAAACGGTTTCCCATGTTCCCCGGTTGCTCTTGGTTCAAAAGCCAGTTTTTTTTCAAATTCTTTCTTCAGCCCGATCTCCAGAAGCTTCTCTCCGATTATATGCTCCATATTCTTGTTGTCATATTCGTCTCTGATCTTTGTATAATAGATAATTCCGTTCATAATCCAGCCTCCTCTAGGAACCGTGACGGCTCCCGTTCCTTCTCGTACTGTGTCCTTACATAACACAGACAAAGTTTCTTCTTCGCCCGTGTCATCCCAACATAGAAAAGTCTCCGTTCTTCCTCAAGATGTGCTTCCAGAACTGCTTTCCGGTAGGGCATGCTGCCTTCATTGACATTGAGGATGTACACTCTGTCATATTCCAGCCCTTTCACAGCATGAAGTGTGGAGATCACTGCACCTTCCCGCTTCACATCCTGCTTTTTTGCCTGTTCTTCCAGTTTTCTGGTATACTCATCTATATAAGCCAGCCATTCTTCCAGATCCTTCATTCCTCTGGCACTTTCATGGATCCGGTTCAGATTTTCCCAGAGCTCTTCTGGTTTTATTTTACGATACCTTGCGTATTCCTGCAAGTATTCTTCGTATCCCATTCCGTTCCGGATGAAATTAATAGCAGCATAAGGAGCCATGGTTTTTAAGATCCTAAGGTGTGTTTCCATGGTTGTGATACGGTCGCACATCCAGTCCTTATCTTTGTAAAATTCTTCAAGAGCCCGGAAATCCACTGTCTTTTCTGTGAGAGCATCTCTGGCTATATATCGGTTTGGGCGGTTCATGATTTCCAGAAAAGTACTTCTGCTCCTATCACCCTTGGCCATTTTCAGATAGGCGATCATGTTCCTGCAGATCCAGTGCCGGAACATATTGGGCAGTTTTTCTTTCATGGTAAAAGGAACTCCATATTCCATCAGTGCAGCTACCAGACCTTCGGCCTCCTGATTGGTGCGGAAAAGAAATGCTGTATCTTCAATGTTCTCTCCGCTTTCCATTCGTTTCTTCAATGCACCTGCTACTGTCATATATTCTTCTCGGGGATTTCGAAATTCCATCACCTTCACAGGATCTCCAGGCTCATTTGGTGTGAAAAGTTTTTTCGTGTAGCGGTTTTCGTTATTATCGATCACCTTCATAGCCGTGTTCAGAATATTTCCGCTACACCGGTAATTGATATTCAAGAGCACAGTTTCCGCATTCTTAAAATCCTCCGGAAAATTCAGCATGATCTCCGGCCTGGCACCACGGAAATGATAGATAGACTGGTCATCATCCCCTACTACGAACAGATTGTTCTCTGGTGCCGCCAGCATTTTTACGATATCATACTGGAGATGATTGATATCCTGAAACTCATCTACCAAAATATAACGGAATTTCTTCTGCCAGGCTTCCAGGATATCTTTTCTTTTTCGAAGAAGTTCATAGCAACTTAGAAGCATATCATCAAAATCAAGTTTTCTCCGCTCATTAAGAACTTTTCGATACTCTTTAAAAATCTGCCGGAATACTTCGTCCGGGCAACAGGAGGAATAATAATGCTCAAGTGCGATTCTTCCCCCTTTTACAATACTGATCTCTTTTGCCACGTCTTCCACAAAATCCCCCTCCTGGGACTGTTCAGAAGCACAATTTATCACAAGCTCCCGCAGGATCGCATACTTTTCCTCTTCAGACAGGATATTTCCCCCATCCAGTCCATAGGCCTGTTTCAGAATCCCGTAAAACACTCCGTGAAAAGTCCCAAACGTAACTCCTGTCCGCTGTACACCTGTAAATTTCAGGAACCGTTCTTTCATTTCTACTGCCGCCGCCCTGGAAAAAGTCACAACAAGAATAGAGGAAGCTGGTATCTTCCCATCCTGGATCATATGTGCTGTTCTCTCTACAATGACGGAAGTTTTCCCCGAACCGGGGCCTGCCAGAACCATCATTGGTCCTGACAGGTGGCGATCGCCCTTATTTGAGATGGATTTCGTTTCATAACCGGATTATTTTTCAAGTTTTTCAATTGCTGCACGGACACGTTTCAGAGTCTCTTCCTTGCCGATGATCTCCATGATCTCTGTCGCGCCAGCCGGTGTCATCTGCTTGCCGGATACAGCTGTACGAAGCGGCCACATTACATAACCGTTCTTATATCCATGTTCTTTTACAAATGCACTTAAAGAAGCGAACAGCGGATCATTGGTATAATCCTCCTGAGCCTCAAGTACAGGAAGTACCTCTTTGAGGACTGCAAGAGATGTCTCCTCTGTTGTTTTCATTTTTTTATGGCGGTACATTGCGCTGTCGTACTCCGGAACTGCCTCAAAGAAATCTACAAGCTCCGGGATATCCGGGAATACTTCGATTCTTGTCTGGACCATTCCTGCGATCTTCTTAAGATCAAAATCTTTCTTAAGAACTTCCTTCAGATACGGAAGTGCTCTCTCGTAAAACGCTTCCGGGTCCATTTTCTTGATATACTCGCCGTTCATCCATTTCAGCTTGGCAATATCAAATACTGCCGGTGATTTATTGATATGATGGTAATCAAATGCCTCCACAAGCTCCGGAAGTGAAAAATCTCACGATTGTCTGCCGGGCTCCATCCAAGAAGCGCAACGTAGTTGATCACTGCTTCTGTAACAAATCCCTGATCGATCAAATCCTCATAGGAAGAATGACCGCATCTCTTGGAAAGTTTCTGGTGTGTCTCATCTGTGATCAGCGGACAGTGAACGTATGTCGGAATCTCCCATCCAAATGCCTCATAAATACGGTTGTATTTCGGAGAAGATGAAAGATACTCATTACCTCTTACTACGTGTGTAATTCCCATAAGGTGGTCATCAATAACGTTGGCAAAGTTGTATGTCGGATATCCGTCAGATTTAATAAGGATCAGGTCCTCCATCTCCTCATTGTTAACGGTGATATCTCCGTAAATTACATCGTGGAATGTAGTGGTTCCCTCTGTCGGCATATTAAAACGGATCACGTGCGGCTCCCCTGCATCCAGACGACGCTGAACTTCTTCCCTGGAGAGGTGAAGGCATCTCTTATCATAGATGGAAATCTCCTTGCCTGCAACTGTACGTTTCATGCTCTCCAGTTCTTCCTTGCCGCAGAAACAGTAATATGCATCGCCCTGCTCGATCAGCTGTTTGGCATATTTCAGATACATTCCTGTTGCCTGACGCTCGCTCTGTACATACGGTCCAAATCCACCGTCCTTGTCCGGTCCCTCATCATGGAGAAGGCCTGTCTTCTCAAGAGTACGGTAGATGATATCTACAGCTCCCTCAACATAACGTTCCTGGTCTGTATCTTCAATACGGAGGATAAAATCTCCGCCTTCATGTTTTGTGATCAAATAAGCATAAAGAGCTGTTCTTAAGTTACCCACGTGCATTCTGCCTGTAGGGCTCGGTGCAAATCTTGTTCTGATCTTTGTCATTTCTTTTCTCCTCGTTTTTGTTGTTTCTCATTATAGCTGATATTATATACCCAAATCCTTTAAAATGTCCATAGGTTTTCCGACGGAACCCCCTGGTCTTCTCATACACAGAAAAATCCCCTGGAACATCATTGCTCCAGAGGATCCTTATTCCTGCATTTACCTTCAGCGGATCTTATGCTTCTACACCTTTGTTCTTGAGGTACTCGATTACATCTCCAACTGTATTCAGATCTGTAAGTTCCTCTGCCGGGATCTCTACGTTGTACTCATCCTCAAGAGCCATAACCAGCTCAAACAGGTCAAGGGAATCTGCTCCAAGATCATCCTTGAAAGAAGTCTCCGGTGTAATTGTAGATGCTTCACAATTTAACTGCTCTGCAAGCATTTCGCTCATTTTTTCTAACATGTCTTATTTTCTCCTTTAATCATTACAGATCGAATCTGTTTCCTCTTTTTGAGCAAAGTATATAGTCTGTAAATACAGTTGTCAAGAGGATTTTCCCAAAAAATGTCCATCTGGCGAAAATATTTTGATTTTAAAACTATTTTATTCTTGAAATTTTATCTGACGGGCCACACTGAGGGCCAGTGCCATCTCCGACATCAGGAACACAATGGACGTTCCACCATAGCTGATAAATGGCAAAGTGACACCCGTATTGGGCATCAGATTCAGCACAACTGCAATATTTAATATTACCTGTAGTGCAATATGTATAAAAATTCCCGTAACAAGCAGTGAGCCGAACAGATCCGGTGCATTCTGTGCAATAAAGAACAGTCTGTACAGAAGATATCCGAACAGGATCAGCACAAAAATCCCTCCGAAGATTCCAAGCTCTTCGCAGATGATGGAAAAGATCATATCGTTCTGTGCCTCAGGAACACTGCCAAGTTTCTGGATACTGTTTCCCAATCCCCGGCCAAAAAACCTCCGGAACCAATGGCATAAAGTGCCTGCAGAGTCTGATAGCCTCCCTCATCGGAATATTTCTCAGGCTGGAGCCATACAAGAACTCGCATAACACGGAAACTGTCGCTGCTCTTGGTCGTCGCAACCAGAAAAAGTACGCCGATCACGATCAGTACCAGACCTATCACACCAATAATAATAAACGGTCGCACATCCGGATGTGCAACAAAAACCATTCCCACTGTAATTCCAAGAATGATCAATGCTGTACTCAGATTATCCGTCAGCATATACGCAGCAAACGCAAGACCAGCACCTGGAAGTCCCAGGATCATACAACTCTTCAAAGTCTTAACCTTACGTCCCATCTTACAGATCATATATGCCATCATAATGATGACTGCGATCTTGCTATCTCAGCCGGCTGAAAGTTGATCGGTCCAATATACAGCCATCTGGTAGCACCATGGGATGAATGTCCAAGGGGTGTACGTACCAGCCCATGAGGATCAGGGAAAGTACATACAAAGATGTTGTAAACGGCACCAAGATATGATAATCCAATATTTTTGAAACAACCAGTACCACGATCAGACAGGCTGCACTGATCAGTGCCTGTTTTTTAAAATAAAACATGTCGTTGCCATAGTTTACTTCTGCCATATAGGAGCTAGTACTGTAAAGCATTATCAGACCAAAACATACAAGAAGTACAATAACAGCAACCAGACTGTAATCGTAATAATCTGATTTTTTTCTGTATTTTTTTTGCTGTTCGGCATTTTTCCCATTCTATCACCAACGCTTTCTGTATCTGCGAAGTAATCCCTAATAAAAAAAATCCCCGGAAAGCCGCATAAATGCTGTCTTTCCGGGACGTTCCATAAATGGACCTGAGGGGAATCGAACCCCTGTCCGAAAGCCTATCCCTTAAGGCATCTCCCATCACAGTCGCTGTTTTAACATTCCCTCGGCTGCACGCCCACCGACAGGCTTACCGCTTCAGTAGCTTCATGATACATCTACCGGGGCAAAGCTTACCCGGCAAGGTTTCTCACATGGTCGACGCCAGATTCCCGATGTGTGAGTGCAACGGGGCTGACGAGCAGCTTAGGCTGCTAACGCTAACTTTTCGTCTGCGTTTATATTTAGTTCCCGGTTGGTACGCAGTCCAGGAGTCTGCGGATGGCTTCCCTAACTTCAAAGCCCCCGTCGAAACCAGTACAAGCCCTTGTATAAAAAAGACTTCCGATGACTTAATTCTCTTCAAGTAATCTCTGGTGGACAGACGAACTCTAAGCCAGTTGTTTTTTGACTGGATTTAATTATACCAGAATGTTTTTTCGTGTCAAGGATATTTGCAAAAAAGGTTCCGGGCTGTACACGGTTTTTCTTACCCTCACAGCCTGGAACCCAATTCTGAAACTGTCAGCCTTATATGCTCTGCATCATATTCATTCGCCGTCTTTTACTTTCAGACAGATGATATGTTTCTCTTTGTCATATCCGTTAATACGGACCTTCATTCCCTCTTTTGTTTCTTCGCACTGTACATTAAGTGTTGAATCCAGTGTCTCTGCACTTCCTTTTACGCCCGGAATCAGCACTGTATTCTCTTCCTGGGAAAGTCCCTCTATAAATACATAAAGATCTTTTTCTTTTGCTGTAAAGAACAGCTGTACACCATCTCCTGCTGTTTCCGGAAGATGTTCGGAACAACTGGTATCATAAATACCTTCTCCGTTAATCTCCAGCCATTTTCCAAGCGCAAGAAGACGTTTTTCCTGCTCAGCCGGAATAGTTCCGTCTGGTTTCGGACCGATATTGAGAAGCAGGTTTCCGTTATCAGATACTGTTGCAACCAGAAGATGAATCAGATCCGGAACACTGATCAGCTGATCGTCTCCTTCATTTTCATTGTATCCGAAAGAAAGTCCCATACCTCGGCACATTTCCCACTTTTCCTTGCGATTAGCTTCGCCCTGTTTGTATTCTTTTGTGCTGAAGTCATGATACAGTCCATTAAACCGGTCATTGACTACGCCTTCCTCCACCACATTGTAATAATGTGCCAGGAAATACGGCATCATATGCTCACTCTGCTTTGGCCATCCAATATCATTCCAGAATACAGACGGATGATATTTGTCTACCAGCTCTTTCATCTGGTTGTAAGAATAGTCTGCATACTCAAAAGTTGGGCAGGCATTTCCGAAATTGTCCTCTTCTTTGAAAATCGGATCATTGGCAAACTGCCAGTCGATCAGCCGGAATAATAAAGTCCCATTTTCAGTCCTTCACTGCGCACAGCATCTGTCAGCTCTCCTGTGATATCTCTCTTCGGACCAAGTTCTTCACAGTTGAAATCTGTATATTCACTGGGATACAGGCAGAAACCATCATGATGCTTTGTTGTCAGCACAACATATTTTGCCCCTGCTTTGCGGAAAAGTTCCGCCCACTTCTGTGGCTGCCAGTTCTCAGCTTTCCACATTGGCAGGAAATCTTCATAGGAAAAATCCTTGCCGTATTTCTCAATGTGATGTTCATAAGAAGGTCCTTTTCCAACATTTATGGAATTATAATACCACTCCGCATAGGGATTGTTGCAGAACCATTCTTCATTGGTCTCCACTGCGCCAAGCTCCCATGTTCTTGGTGCGAAAGCAGGAACTGAATAGATTCCCCAGTGGATAAAGATTCCGAATTTACAGCCGTCATACCATTTCGGTACTTCATGCTCATTTACAGAATTCCATGTTCCTGTATATTTTTTTGACATTCTTCATATCCTCCTTGATATTATCAGGATCAGCCCTTTACAGCACCGGCTGTCATACCTGCGATCACCCATTTCTGTGCAAAAATGTATACCAGGATTACCGGCAAAGAAACCAGCACAACATCTGCACATACAAGATTCCAGCTTCTGCTGAACTGTCCGTAGAAATTGTATACAGAAAGCGGCAGCGTCCACTTGGAAGAAGAGTTCAGAAGATACATCGGAATCTGAAGCTCATTCCATACCCACATAAAATTCAGAACGCCTGTTGTTGCAAGAACCGGCTTCAGAAGCGGCATGATCACCGTGCAGAACAGTCTTCCGCCTACTGCACCGTCCATAACTGCTGCCTCATCCAGTTCTTTCGGGATTCCTTTAATAAATCCGCTGAACATCATTGTTGTAAACGGCATGTACAGAGAAGAATATACAAGACAGAGACCTATCCTTGATCCATAAATCCCCATTTTCTGCATCAGCTGGATCGTTGGAAGCGCAGCAAAAGGTGCAATGATTCCAAGAGTGATGATCTTATACCCGATCCTGCATCCTTTTGTATCTCTTCGCACAATGATAAAGCTTAAGAATGCAGAAAGAGAAACGATCAGTGCCACTGATATAAAGGTGATAAACACACTGTTCCCGAGAGAACGCATAAAATCTTTTTCCAGAACTGTTATATAGTTTTCCGGATGCCACTCACTTGGCAGGCTGACATTCATATAAGCAGCTTCGCCTTTGTTTTTAAAGGAAGTGAGAAGTACCATCAGCATCGGATAGATCGTCACGATGCTCACAAGCCAGAGAATGATCTCCAGTATCAGATTGATCCTAGTTTTTTTCTTATTCATATTATAACACCGTCTCCCATCTTGATGAAAACTTCTGATATACAACTGAAACAATGACCAGAAGCACTGTGAATACAAGGTTGACAGCTACAGATTGCGAATAACGTCCTGCAGACATTTCATTCATCATCAGCGTTCCGAAACTCTCAGTCGCATTTCCGGGGCCGCCGCCTGTCATAACGTAAATCAGATCGAACATTTTCAATCCATAAATCAGGCTGAACAGAATATTAACGTTTACAGTAGGCATGATCAGCGGAAGTGTGATATGGCGGAAAAGCTGCCATTCAGATGCGCCGTCAAGTTTACCTGCCTCCAGATAATCAGAAGAAACTGACTGCAGACCCGCAAGTGTGATGATGATCGCATATCCCACATTTCTCCATACCTCAGCTACGCAGATAGCAAAAACTGCTGTGCCTCGTTTTCCCAGCCACTGAATATTTGCAATTCCCATAAGGTTCAGGATATTATTAATCGTACCGTGACGTGTCTGGAATACAGCACTGAAGATAAGCCTACAACAAGGCAGGAAAAGATAGACGGGATAAAATAAACCGTTCTCAGAGCAGTCCGTGTTTTGATCTCACGGTTCAGGATATAGCAAATACAAAGCCCAGAAGTGTTACGGTAATGGTTTTTACGCCTGCATAGATCAGGGTATTTACAAAGGCTACCGGCACTTTCGTACTCGTAAGAACTGACATGATATTCTCAAATCCTACAAATTTCAGATTGGTTGTTCTGGCTGCACTCCAGTTGGTAAATGCATAATAATAACCCACAGTGGACGGTACAATAAAAAAGACAAAAAATACTACAGCAGGGATCAGCGCCAGATACAACGGATATATTTTTTTTCGATTCATGAATTTCCTCCTTAAACAATTTCAGGTTTGAAGTTTTACCCTCAAACCTGAAACCATCTTTAAAACGGATGTTTATTTACTGGGCAAAAGACTCAAGTGTTGCAACTCTGTCATCATCGATCAGTTTTACACATTCTTCTACGCTGATGTCTCCGTTCATAAGCTGAAGCAGAGCCTTGCCACCTTCCTGCTGGTTGAAACCAACAATCTTCGGCTGTGCGGAAGATGCACGGATCAGTTTATCTACGCTGTCTTTGTTTCCATCATACTGAGCGGAATTTACATTTGTTGTCTCCTGTTTAAATACTGCTGCTGTGGAAACACCATCAAATGCCTGGTTGTAATTCTCCGGATCTGCCATAAAGTTTACAAAATCGCTGGCAGCCTCTACATTATCACCATTTTTGTTTACAAGCATCAGGTTTACATTTCCACCTTCATAAGTTCCCTCGTCACAGGTTCCCATAAATACCGGCATGATTCCGAAATCATCACCTACATAATCATAAGATTCACTGTCATAATCTGTATCAAACCAGGTATCCCAGCAGAAGAGCATTGCAGCTTCACCTGTTCCAAGAACCTCACTTGTGTAATCCCATGTATCAGATGCAAAGTTCTTTCCAAAATATCCTTTATCTGCTGCTTCTTTAAACCAGGTACACATATCTGTGAATTCCGGGATATCTGCGTAGGACATTTCTCCTGCATTCAGTTTCTCGATATATTCCGGATGCTCCTCAAGTACAGGATCCAGTGCGAACTGATAAAGGATTGGCCATGCATCAGCTGCTGCAAGGTAGATCGGCTGTACTCCGTTCTCCAGAAGTGTATCGCAGGCTGCATTAAATTCTTCCTGTGTTGTAGGCTGCTCAATTCCCAGTTCCTCGAAGATCTTTGTGTTATAGAAACAGCCGGAGTTGGATGCTTCCCAGAACGGAAGTCCGATCACTTTATCATTGTAGGTTGCCTGCGGAAGAACTGAGTCCTGAATATCGGATACCCAGTCAGCATCGGACCAGTCTACAAAATTCTCTTCCGGATTAAAGTTTTTCAGGTTGCTGTTTCCGAAATGAATGTAAGATCCGGGATATCACCTGTTGTAAATTTTGTCAGTGCAATGGTCTCCGCATTATCTGTATCAAGACCCTGCTGATCAATCTTGTTTCCGGAAGACTCCTCCCACAGTGAAATGATCTTCTGCATGTACGGTTTTGCAAGGTCATCTGCATTTCCGTAAAGTGTCAGTGTTACTCCATCTGCTGCGCTGGCTGTTACCACGCTTCCGAATACTGATACTGTCATGCACGCTGCCATAAGTGCTGCAAACATTTTTTTCTTCATTGTAAATTTCCTCCCTTTGTTTATTTTTTCGTTCTTAATATGGTCATATTATATAAAACCGGCTCTGGAAAATCCATGGACTTTCGTTTAATCCAACATGCACTTTTTTCCTTTTTTATATTTTCCCATCTATTTGTACAATTTTTCTTGTTTCTTTTTCGCTGTTCATATAAAATAGATACAAGAAATTTTCCGGAGGAACGATCATGAAATTCCATGAATTTTCTTTTCAAAAAAAGCTGTTCATTTCCTGCATCCTGCTAAATTCCCTTCTGCTTGTCGGTTTTTCGCTGTTTTTCTATTATTATTCGGCAAATTCCTGCGGGAGAACATGCGCAGTACATTAAGCGGCAGTACATCCATGATACAGAACAATCTGGACACCCTTCTCAATGATGCAGATAATACGCTGAAAGAGCTGCAGCTAAACACCGCACTCCTTGATACTGCCAGAAATATCCCTGAGGACGAAAACAACTACCTGCCCACCCATATCGCAGCCAGATCTGCTTTTCAGGACCGGTTCCGTACTACTTTGATGTCTTCAGACCTGGATGTATCCCTTAATTATGTCAGCAAATATTACGACCATCTGGGAATTTCTTCCCCAAACGGTACCAGTTATACAAAAAAAGCTGTTCTGGAGAACAATCCCAATCTTACCGGCGTTATGGACAGCATTAATTATGTTTTATATGTTCCTCCTCACAAGGATTACTGGAAAAACAACCGAACTGTAATTTCTGTTGTACGTTCCATGCGGGATATTTATCATCAGTACGGGCTTCTTATTGCTGATTTTGATATGGATACCCTGACCAGACGACTTCTCTCCGGTTTTGATACTCCTGAAGATTATGATATTACCATTCTGGATGATGCTGATAATCTGGTTTACACAAGTGCATCCACACTGAACCGCCGGGCTTTTCTGGCCAGCTGGCGTTCCGCTTCCGAGATTTCTCCTGACAGTGGCAGCTTTTCCTATGGAAATCTTTCTGTTTCCAGCTATCACCTTTCCGATAAGACCGGATGGACGGTGATCCTCAGTGAGAATTCTTCCATATTTGCAGCCTCCATAAAACGGCTTCTCATAATCAGCACATTGCTTTTTGTAATCATGTTCATAATTATGTCCACCTTTCTTATGGTACTGACGCGAAACCTCACACAGCCACTTCGACAGCTGACAGATAAGCTGACAGTTCTTGAGCCCGGGGAAAATATTTCTGCTATACCCGGAAGCAGCGATAATGAGATCATCTTTCTCACCAATGCGATCCAGGGATATCTTTCTGAGATTTACGACCAGAACCAGCGTCTTACAGAACAACGGAAACGGACGCTGATTGCCCACTATGACGCCATGGAAGCACAGCTGAACCCGCATTTTCTGTACAATACTCTTTCTGTCATCGGAATGACAGGGCTGGCCTCCGGAAATATGGATGTTTCCAACATGTGCACAGAACTTTCCCAGCTTCTTCGCTACTCCCTCTCCTACACAGGACAGTCCGTTATTTTGTCCCAGGAGATCGACAATGCAAGGCATTACCTCTATATTATGAAAATACGCTACGAAGACGATCTGGAATACGAATGGCAGCTTGATGATTCCCTGAATTCCATTACTGTGCCAAAGCTGATTCTTCAGCCTCTTATTGAAAACTGTTTTCAGCATGGCTTCCACCAGGCAGGCGTGGAGATTTCTCCTCCCTAGAAGATTTCCATACGCTCCCACTGTGACGACACCCGGTGGTATCTGTCAATCTCCAACAACGGAGCGCCGTTTCCTGAAGAAAAGTTTGCAGCTCTTCACCAGAAACTCTCAGGCTTCACCTTTACCGGAAACCAGGATATGGATTACGAAAACACCTTCCGCCATCAGGGCTATGGTCTGGAAAATACCATTCTCCGTTTTCATATTTATTACCGCGGCGAAGAATATTTCCATGTTTCCAGAAATGATTCTGACAACCTTACGACCGTCACCATCGGCGGCCCGTTAAAGCCTGAAAAATTATTCAGCCGGAGCACTTCCTGACAGGGAAGCCTCCGGCTTTTTTCCTTAAACTTTATTTACTCCTGATCTGATAGATCGCATCTTTCTCTGTATCAAATACGTATCTTTCTTTTTCATCTCTGATCACAGAAACTTTTATTCCATCTTTTGAGATCTCCAGTTCCTCTCTGCATCTGAGAACTGCTTTTTCCCCATGTTTCGAAAGAAGCCACCCATGAGAAAATCTGCCTTTTTCCCAGGTCATATCCACCTCAAAACCGCCTTCTGCACAAATACCTGTGATGCTTCCCTCCTGCCAGTTTTTCGGAAGAGCCGGAAGCAGGAATATCTCATCCAGATGGCTCTGCAGCAGCATCTGGGCGATTCCGCACGTACCGCCGAAATTTCCATCGATCTGGAATACCCACGGAATACCTGAAATCCGCTCAAGCGGCGGATGCAGATCAAACATATTCGGTGCTGTCAGTTGGTTGAGAAGATAATCGATATATTCCTCTGCTTTATCTCCATTCCGAAGTCTTGCATACAGATTGATCAGCCATGCACAGCTCCAGCCTGTGTGGCCTCCACCAAATTCCATTCGTCTCTCCAGAGATTTCTCACATGCTTTTACCAGCTCCGGATTCTCATATTCATTAATCTGGTTTGCCGGAAACAGGGGATATAAATGAGAAAAATGTCTGTGCCCAAGTTCCCACTCCTCATAATCTTCTCTCCATTCCAACAGCTGACCGTATTTTCCAATCTTATACAAAGGGAGCTTATCAAGAGTTTCACGCACCCAGTCTTCCTGAGATGCTTTTTTCCCAAGGATCTTGTTTCCTTCCAGATAGGCATGAAAAATATCTCTCAGGATTCCGGTATCCATGGTACAGCCTGCGCAGGCACTTCCCGTTGTTCCATCTGCCTGATAATAGGTATTCTCCGGAGAAACAGACGGACAGACGATCATCTCTCCATGATCCTCGATCATAAAATCTCTGAAAAACAGTACACATTCCTCCAGAACCGGCATCATACGATCAAGAAAAGCCTGATCCATCGTATAACGGTAATGTTTCCAGATATGTGCTGCCAGCCATGCGCCGCCCATTACCCAGTATGACGCTGCCAGTGCAGATCCTGAGGTGCAGTATCTGCCCAGATATCTGTGTTATGATGTGCCACAAAACCTCTGCATCCATACATTTCCATGGCTGTTCTTCTGCCATTTTTCACCATACGTTCCAGAAGATCAAAAAGCGGCTCATGACACATGGAAAGATTACAGATTTCTGCAGGCCAGTAATTCATTTCTGTGTTGATATTGATGGTATATTTGGAATCCCAGGTAGCTCCAGCTTCTCACACCAGATTCCCTGAAGATTGGCAGGAAGTCCTCCCGGGCGCTGCTCGCCATAAGAAGATATCTTCCGTATCCATAATAAAGAGCTGCCAGCCTTTGTCTTTTTTACCTTTCCCGGAGTCGTTTCAGACGCTGATCTGTTGGAAGTCCGGACAGACCTTCATCCTCTTTCAGTTTCAGAACAGAACGGTCAAACACCTTGCTGTGTTGCTCCACATGTTCTGCCAGTATCCGGTCAAAATCCTCTGCTGTGTAAGAAGCCAGCTGTTCTTTGAGGTAGCTGTATGGATCCTCGACCTTCTTTTTTCGGTAAGGGAAAGTAGTCACTCCGTTTACATAAAAAATCACCCTGGAGGCATTTTGGATCACCAGATGTTCTCCGATCACCTGCACGCTTCCGCCTTCTGACACCGCGCGAGCCTGAATGCCGAATTCACTTCCGCCCTTTCCCAGATCTCCATCAATATAAACACTGTCCTCGCCGGCTTTTCCTGCACAGTTGTAAAATCGTCCCCTTGTTATCAGAACAGACATTGTAAGACCTTCTTCTCTGTCTGTGGAAAACTCCGCTGCCATCAAATCTTCTTTTTCAGAGATCAGACATCGCATTCTGTACTGTGCTCCATTATGTACAAATGAAGTACTTGCAACACCTTTTTCCAGATCCAGCTCTCTTCTGTAATTCCGGATCTCTCCCTCTTCGTGATCTATGCTGTAATTCACATCACACATGGTCTGATATGGCCGTTCGCTCTGAGGTGTTCCAGATAATGCAAAAAGCTCCAGTTTCTGTGCTTCCCGGATCTTTCCTTCCAGCACCAGTTTCCGGATTTCCGGGAAATACTTCGCCGCGTCCGGATTGATGCGATCAAGCGGTCCTCCATAGACAATACTCTCCTCATTCATCTGGATCTGTCCGCAAAAAGGCTCTCCGGATATCATAGCCCCCAGCCTTCCATTACCAAGAGGCAATGCTTCGATCCAGCTTTTTGCAACTTCTGTATACCATAAACGGTTCATATTCTTCCTCCCTGCTTTTTTCCTATCATATCACACCTTCTGTATATACAACATGAAAAAAAAGCAACTTTCGTATGGACTTTTTTCTTGTTTCCAGGTCTATTCATGCTATAATTAAAATATATGCAAAAAATTTCTTTCACATACAAAGGAGAAATCATGATACACGTACTTATCATTGAAGATGAACCAGCCATTGCCAGAGGTCTCTCGCTTCTCATCACCAAAAACTACCCTGATTTCCAGGTTCTTGGCATCTGCAAAAACGGTAGGGACGGCCTGCAGAAAATCCTGGAGCAGAAACCGGAGCTGGTATTTACTGATATCACCATGCCTGTGATGAACGGTCTCGATATGATCGAAGAAATTCAGAAATCCCAGTTTCATACCCGCTTTGTTATTCTTACCGGATATGCGGATTTCGAATATGCCAGAAAGGCGATCCACCTTGGTGTTTCCGATTATCTTCTCAAACCGATTGACCTTAAAACTCTGGACGATATCCTTCTCTCCTGCCTGGAACTACAAAAATCCGAAACCCGGCTGCTTCAGAAAGAATATCTGCAATGTGCACTGCACAGCGATAATCTGACTGATCCTGCCCCTGTTTTTATGAACGAAGTTCCTGCTCCTTTATCTTCGTTTTTCAGGGTCCATTACGTTCTAATATATACAGCGAGACTATCCCGGATTCCGTTTTCGCGCCGGTCTCTCCCGGATATCTGACTCAGTTGGAAAAAGAATATCAGGTTTCGCTTTTTCTTCTCCATGGAAAACATTTCAATGAGCAGGTATATGCAGTTATCTATCCTTCCTCCAGTCAGCCGGATACGGAAGAACTTGCCAGGAGAATCCACAGTATACTGGATATATCTGATCAGCAGCCTGACTCCTGGATTAACACGGTTCTGTCTCTGCAGTCTCCAGATGCCGGTTCTGTTTCCGACCTTATAAAAGATACCTATCTTTTTGCACTGTTCAAAAACAGATTTGGAGCCAGTTCTTTTCAGACATGTACCACATTATCAGATCAGAAAATCCGTGTTTCCCAGGATGTTCAGCAGCTCTGCGCAGGAATCTCTTCTCATTCTGATCAGGAAAGCCTGTACCATATGATTCATTCCCTGATCACCATACAGAACCAGCCGAATCTTTCCCAGTTTCAGATAACTGCAAACCTGAGATACTATATCTCCACTGTAATCCAGAACTGCCACAAAGACATCATTTATCCGGATGTCGCTGAAATCGTTTCCACCTGTCATTCCTACGAGGAACTGGAACGGGAACTGCAGTATGAAACTTCCAAAATCTGCGGTTTTCACAAAACCACACCTGGAGAAGAACTACCGTCTCTGGCCCGTCAGGTGCGCAATTACCTGGATAAGAATTTCACCCAGCAGATCACAACGAAATCCTTTCAGGATATTTTTGGTTACAATGAAAAATATATCTCCACACTTTTTAAATCAGAATTCGGGATCTCTCCCAGCAAATATATCAGTGAACTGCGCTTGAAAATGGCAAAGACATTAATGCAGAACAATCCTGATATCCTCACCAAAGATGTGGCCGAAATGGTAGGATTCTCCGATGCTTTTTATTTCAGCCGGGTATTTAAATCCCACGAAGGAATGTCACCCAGCCAGTTTCTGAAAAATCTTAAAGAAGGATAAATGTATTAAAAAAAACCCGCTTACGCGGGTTTTTAATGTATCGCATTATACACGTGAGAGATACTCTCCTGTTCTTGTATCGATTTTCAGTTTGTCGCCCTGGTTTACGAACAGCGGAACCTGAACCTGTGCACCTGTCTCAACAGTTGCCGGTTTGGTAGCACCCTGTGCTGTGTTTCCAGCGAATCCTGGCTCTGTCTCGATAACCTCAAGCTCTACGAAGAGTGGCGGCTCGATAGCAAATACTTCGCCATTATGAGAGCAAACCTTAACCATCTCATTATCCTTAACGAATTTCAGAGAATCTCCAACCTGCTCCTCAGTAAGGCCTACCTGGTCATATGTCTCTGTGTTCATGAAGTAGTATAAACCACCATCCTGATACAGATACTGCATATCTACACGCTCAATACGTGCTGCCGGGAATTTCTCTGTAGGACGGAAAGATTTCTCTACTACAGATCCTGTAATGATATTTTTGTATTTTGTTCTTACAAAGGCTGCGCCTTTTCCTGGTTTTACATGCTGGAATTCAACGATCTGACATACGTTTCCATCAATTTCAAGTGTGATACCATTTTTGAAATCACCTGCTGAAATCATAAATATTTCCTCCTTAATATATGCGCTTCTTTTTCGCTATGAATTATTCTATAATACCTTTTGTCATTTTTCAACTGTTTTTTTGTTTATGCCTTTAATTTTTCTTCAATTTCAGCAATTAACTCGTCAAAAGGCAACACTCCTGTGACAACTTTGATGTCCGCAAATTTCTCATAAACAGGATCTCTCTGCTTGAGGAGCTTCTTGATCTTATCCTCTTTGTTCTCAGATCCTCCAGTGTCGGGTTGTTACTTCCCTCCAGTCGCTTGATCAGAGTTGCAGCAGATCCTTTCAGATAGATAATCGTTCCCATTTCTGCAAGATACTTCTGGTTCTGCTCCTGCAGTGGCAGACCTGCACTGACGGAGATCACCTTGCGCTCACTGTCTGTAGACAGTTCTTTTACTGCCATTGTCTCAAGCGCACGGTAAAACGGTTCTCCGAAACGCTCAAATACCTCCTTCACTGACATGTTCATTTTTTTCACGATCAGTCTGTCCACGTCAATAAACGGAAGTCCCAGGTCCTTCGCCAGTCTCTTTCCAACTCGTGTCTTTCCTGAACCCATAAAGCCGATAATTACAATATGGTTCATGAATTCTTTCCCTCCTCTTTCTGGTAAAAATGTAATACTATTTTCTCCAGATAGCGCTTCAGCACGATCTGGATCTCTTCTTTTGGATGAATGGGCTTCACAAGGATCGTCCGGATTCCGGCCCTCTTCGCTCCATAAATATCCGTAAACAGCTGATCCCCTACAAAGATCGTCCTGTCAGGATCTGTTCCGATCATCTGGCAGGCCTTCCTGTAATTCTTCACAGCCGGTTTATGGGCATTTTCTACAAAATCCCCCTCCACAGCACGGGCAAAAGGCTCCACCCGTGGTTTCTGATTATTCGATACAAAACAATAATGAAACCCTATCTTACGAAGCCTCTGAAACAGTTTTTTCGCACGTTCATCTGCCGGTGCACCATGTGGAACAATTGTATTGTCAATATCAAAAAGAAGCCCTCTGTATCCCTCTTTATAAAGCTTCTCAAAATTGATCACATATGCAGAATCCAGATATTCATCTGGAAAAAAACTTCTGAACATCCATTGCACCTCAGTTTTCTCTCTCATTTCGTAATAATGCCAGTTTTTTTATCGCTCTGCAAGAGGAACGTACATCGCTTCCGGAAGAACATTCTTGTATGCAGGACGGATGATCTTATCCACATTGATAAGCTCTTCCATACGGTGTGCGCTCCATCCTACGATACGTGCAATGGCAAACATCGGTGTATACAGCTCCAGCGGCAGATCCAGCATGCTGTAAACAAATCCGCTGTAAAAATCCACGTTTGCGCTGACACCCTTGTAGATCTTGCGTTCCTCTGCGATAACCTGCGGTGCAAGACGCTCCACTGCTTCATACAGCTGATAATCCTTCATCCTGCCTTTTTCTCTGGCAAGCTGCTCCACATAGCCTTTAAATACCTCTGCACGGGGATCGGAAACAGAATAGATCGCATGGCCCATACCATAGATAAGGCCTCTCTTGTCAAAAGCTTCTTTGTGAAGAAGTTTCTGAAGATAATCTCGAATCTCGTCTTCATCACTGTAATCATGAACATGCTTGCGCATATCGTTAAACATCTTCACAACCTTGATATTGGCACCGCATGCTTCGGTCCTTTTAAGGAACCAAGTGCTGCTGCAATGGCTGAATACGTATCTGTTCCGGAGGAAGAAACTACGTGAGTAGTAAAGGTAGAGTTGTTACCACCGCCATGCTCCATATGAAGGATCAGGGCAATATCAAGGATCTCCGCTTCCAGAGCCGTATACTTCTTATCCGGTCTTAAAAGGCGCAGGATATTCTCTGCTGTGGAAAGCTCTCTCTTAGGCTGATGGATATAAAGGCTTTTGCCCTTCTCATAATGGTTGTAGGCCTGATAAGCATAAACAGATAACAGCGGGAAAACACTGATAAGATTAATGCACTGACGAAGCACATTATCAAGCTGGATATTGTCCGGATCCTTATCATAAGAATAAAGTGTAAGGACACTTCTGGACAAAGCATTCATAATATCCCTGGACGGTGCTTTCATAATGACATCTCTCACAAAATTTCTCGGCACTGTCCTCTGATCGGCCAGAATACCGGAAAACTCATTCAGTTCTTCCTGGTTTGGCAGCTTGCCGAAAAGAAGCAGATAAGTCACTTCTTCGAAACCGAACCGTCTGTCATTGATAAATCCCCTGGTCAGATCCTTGATATCATATCCTCTGTAGGAAAGCTTGCCCGCACAGGGAACTTCCTTTCCGTCTACGATCTTCGTAGCCTGTACATTGGAGATCTGGGTCAGTCCTGCAAGAACGCCCTTTCCATTAAGGTCACGCAGGCCTCGTTTGACATCATATTTACCATAAAGGGATAAATCCAGTTTATCATTCTCCAGACAGATCTGGGTCAGTTTCTCAATCTCAGGTGTCACTTTCATGTTAAATCTGCTCATTAATAAATTCCCCTTTCGCTTTCTGTTTATTGCTGTTCGATAGCGGTCCCTCCTCATTCCCCTCTCAAGCAATTCTTATGCTGCTGTTCACTCCATGGACATGAATGGCAGCATTTCTGGTCTTATTCCACATATCCCGGCATAACCGGCCGGGATATTTCATAAATGATTATAACATTTTTTTCGCTATTGGTCTATGATGAAAATTCTATTGATGATCACCTCTGCTTATATGTAGCAAAGAACTCTTTCATCTTTTTCATGGCTTTATCCAGCTGGCGGATATCCGGCAGATATACAATACGGAAATGATCCGGCTGATGCCAGTTGAATCCTTTTCCCGGAACGATAAGAACCTGTTTATCATGCAGGAAATCCAGTGCAAACTGTTCATCATTGAAGATATTGAATTTTTCTGTATCGATCTTCGGGAAGATATAGAATGCCGCACGTGGCTTCACTGCTGAAATTCCCGGAATATCATTAAGAGCCTTGTAAATAAAATCTCTCTGCTCATACACACGTCCGCCCGGCTGGATATATTCATTGACGCTCTGATATCCACCCAGTGCAGTCTGTACGATAGACTGTGCCGGAACATTGGAACACAGACGCATGGAAGAAAGCATGTTGATTCCCTCAATATAACCTTTTGCCTTATTCTTTGCACCACTTAAGATCATCCAGCCGATACGGAATCCCGCAATCATATGGGACTTGGACAGTCCGGAAAAAGTAACACAGAATACATCCGGTGCAAGAGATGCAATAGATGTATGTTTATATCCATCCATAACAAGACGGTCATAGATCTCATCAGAAAAGATGATCAGTTCATGTTCTCTTGCAATATCTGCGATCTGCTCCAGGATCTCCTTCGGATATACTGCACCTGTAGGATTATTCGGGTTAATGATAACGATCGCCTTGGTCCTTGGTGTGATCTTGCTCTTGATATCCTCAATATCCGGATACCAGTCAGACTGTTCATCACAGATATAATGAACTACATTTCCGCCTGCCAGTGTTGCAGTAGCTGTCCACAACGGATAATCGGGCGCCGGAATCAGGATCTCATCCCCGTTATCAAGCAGTGCCTGCATACAAAGGTTGATCAGCTCACTGACACCATTTCCTGTATAAATATCATTAATGGTAACTCCCGGGATCCCGCGAAGCTGTGCATACTGCATGATCGCCTTCCTTGCGGAAAAAATACCCTTGGAATCAGAATATCCCTGGGACGTACGTACATTGCTCAGCATATCAAGAATGACTTCCTGCGGTGCAGAAAATCCAAAAGGATACGGATTACCTATATTAAGCTTCAGGATCTCCATTCCGTCCTCTTCCATTCTGGCCGCCTCATCTACAACCGGTCCTCTCACATCATACAGTACATTATCGAGCTTTGTTGATTTGTCAAATGTTCTCATTTTTTCACTCCTCTCCGTGAATTTTTTATTCATATCGGTCACTGGAATCCTATATTCAGTAACTCGTATTGTACTATAATCTCACATTCCGCCCAATTTCGCAAGGTAAAATTCTCCACAACTCGTATCATAAAATCATATAAATTATTTTTTAGTATGTCTTAAT
>ENA-OQCN01000026-OQCN01000026.1-human-gut-metagenome-genome-assembly--contig:-NODE-26-length-54977-cov-7.943282_pt1 | contig 54977 bp, 67 predicted proteins | sample MGYA00242497_ERZ504576 | MGnify/ENA primary metagenome ERZ504576 (study PRJEB26092, sample SAMD00036296) | human gut metagenome | host: Homo sapiens | study: EMG produced TPA metagenomics assembly of...
GTTTCCAGTCTGAAAGGATGGGAGGCGGCAGATTTTTGCTTTATAAAAAACTTTGTTGAATTTTACTGTAAAGCAAAAGCCTCCGGGCAGGATCGGACTGCGGCTGAGAGAAAGAAAAAGAGTATTTTTGATAAAATTTCGCAAATGAAGCAGCCGTTTTTGGCGGAAAAGTAGAAATTTTTCATTAATCAAAACACCGGTTGAAATTTAGAGAACGCTTGTTATAATAGGGGTGCAGCGAACAGACATCCCGTGTGACGCGTGAATCTCTCTTCCTATTATTAATGAGACGCAGTCACACATGAAATGGAGGAAAAAAGCGATGGATTACGCAAAAGAATCATTAAAAATGCACTATGAATTACGCGGAAAGCTTGAGGTCACTTCCCGGGCGGCCGTAGATACAAAAGATGCCTTGAGTCTTGCCTATACACCGGGTGTGGCGGCGCCGTGCCTGGAAATTCAGAAAGATGTCAACAAGAGCTACGAGCTGACCAGAAGATGGAACACGGTAGCTGTTGTTACAGATGGAACCGCAGTTCTCGGACTTGGAGATATCGGCCCGGAGGCCGGCATGCCGGTCATGGAAGGAAAATGCGTGCTGTTTAAAGAATTCGGTGGTGTCGATGCAATCCCGCTCTGCGTGCGCAGCAAGGATGTGGATGATATTGTCAATACCGTGCGTCTTCTCGCAGGAAGCTTCGGCGGTGTCAACCTGGAGGACATCTCCGCACCGAGATGTTTTGAGATCGAGAAGAAATTAAAGGAATGCTGTGATATTCCGATTTTCCACGATGATCAGCATGGAACAGCCGTGATCACACTGGCCGGTGTCATCAATGCGCTGAAACTGGTTGGAAAGAAACTGGATGAAGTCAAAATTGTTACCTCAGGAGCCGGTGCAGCCGGAATCGCCATTATCCGCCTGCTGATTTCGATGGGTCTCAAAAACGTCATCATGACAGACCGCAAAGGTGCGATTTACGAGGGACGCGACGGCCTCAACCCGATCAAAGAGGAGATGGCGAAGATCACAAACTACAACCATGAGAAGGGCACGCTTGCAGAGGTAATCAAAGGAGCCGATATTTTTATTGGCGTTTCTGCGCCGGGTACGCTCACTCCCGATATGGTACGTACGATGGCAAAAGATCCGATCATCTTTGCTGCGCAAATCCGACGCCGGAGATTTTCCCGGACGAGGCGAAAGCAGCAGGAGCAGCCGTTGTCAGCACAGGAAGAAGCGATTACCCGAACCAGGTCAACAACGTACTCTGCTTCCCGGGCATCTTCCGCGGAGCGCTCGATGTGAGAGCATCTGATATCAACGATGAAATGAAGGTCGCAGCAGCTTACGCAATTGCCGGTCTGGTAAGCGACGAGGAACTGAATGCAGACTATATCCTGCCGGCCGCCTTTGATCCGCGTGTCAAAGATGCGGTGGCAGCAGCCGTTGCAGAGGCAGCAAGAAAGAGCGGCGTAGCGAGAATTTAAACAGAGTTTGATACAAAAGAAAACGACAGAAAAAGGCTTCCCGGACAGCAAGGAAATCCGGGAAGCCTTTTTGCGTATCGTTAAGAAATTATGAAGGAAAGCAGCAGTTACATTCAGCCAGCCAGATCGTCTTCTGCCGGCAGTTCCGGTCCGGTCAGAGCGTACGGATCGAGAATGTCGTCGAGCTGTTTCTGTGTCAGCAGTTCGTCTTTCAGAACCAGAGAAGTAACACTCTCGCCCGTCTTCAGCGATTTCTTTGCAATCGAGGCCGCTTTCTGGTATCCGATATACGGGCAGAGCGCCGTTGTGATGCCGACACTCTTCGAAACGAGATCCTCGCACCGTTTCTCATTTGCGGTAATGCCGAGAATACAGTTCTTCACAAGCGTATTCACAGCGCCTGTCATCGAGGTGATGGAAGAGAACAGGGAGTAGAAGACAACCGGCTCAAACGCGTTCAACTCCATCTGGCCAGCCTCAGCCGCCATCGTGATTGTGGTGTCGTTTCCGATGACATGGAAGGCAACCTGTGTCACAACCTCCGGGATCACCGGGTTGATCTTGCCCGGCATAATCGAGGATCCGTTCTGCATCGGCGGCAGGTTGATCTCGCCGAATCCGGTTCGCGGTCCGCTGGACAGCAGGCGCAGGTCGTTGCACATCTTGGAGAGGTTGACGGCGCAGGTCTTTAACGTGTTGGAGATCGTCACAAATCCGTCGAGGTTCTCCGTCGCGTCAAACAGATCGTCCGCCTGCATCAGCGGATAGCCTGTCACAGCAGCGAGGTCGGCACGATGTGGTGGAGATAGTAATCGGAAGCATTGATCGTCGTACCGATGGCTGTTCCGCCGAGGTTCAGGGTGAACAGCTCTTTTCTGGCGCGTTCGATCCGGCGGATATCACGCTCGATCATCGTTGCGTAAGCGTGGAAGCTCTGGCCGAGACGCATCGGAACAGCGTCCTCAAGCTGGGTTCTTCCCATCTTTAAAATGTGGTCAAATTCCTGGGACTTATCGAGCAGTGCTGCGTGGAGTGACTCGAGCGCATGCAGAAGATCCGGGAGCAGATCGAGCACGGTCAGTTTTCCTGCACTTGGGATAACGTCGTTTGTGGACTGTGCCATGTTGACGTGGTCATTCGGGTGGACAATGGTATAATCACCCTTGGTGCCGCCCAGGATTTCGATGGCGCGGTTTGCGATGACTTCGTTTGCGTTCATATTAGCACTCGTTCCGGCGCCGCCTTGGATGCCGTCAACGATGAACTGGTCTTTTAATTTGCCGGCAATGATTTCATCACAGGCATAGATAATGGCAGCCGCTTTTTCCTCCGGCAGTCTCTGTGCTTCGCGGTTGGAGATGGCAGCTGCCTTTTTAATTTTCGCCAGATTCTGGATCATGACCGGGTGGATCGACGTTCCCGTGATGGGAAAATTCCGTTTTGCCCGCAGGACTGTACCCCGTAGTAGGCGTCGGATGGGACTTCAAGGGAACCAATGGAATCTGCTTCAATTCTTGTTTTCATAATAATCTCCTTCTTTCTGCACGCATTGAGTTGTGTATATTGTCTGAAACAATTCTTGCTTTGCCTTTCGATACCGGAAGAATAACACCAGGGCAGAATTTGTAAATACCGCCGCCGAAGAACTGTGGAATTTTATTTATTTTTGCATTTGATTTTAAATACCAAGGGAAAGAGGCACTTTTACTTATTTTTCGAAAGCAGTTTCCGCGAGGACACGTTTTCGTAGACAAAAAACGGCGAACGTGATATGCTGAACAGTATAAAAGTGAAAAAACAGGAGAGCAGCGTATGAAACATGAAAAAAGCAAGAACGATGCGATGCGCCATGAGCTCGATCACATCGATGCAAAATCCTGAATCTCCTTCGGGAAAACGCCAGGATGCCGCTGAAAGAAATCGCGGAACACGTATTTTTATCTTCCCCGGCAGTTTCCGCCAGAATTGAGCGGCTGGAGAAGGAAGGCTACATTACAGGATATCAGGTCAAATTAAATCCGGCGCTTTTGGGATATCCGATCAAAGCGTTCATCAACCTTGAGGTTGAGCCGGTTCAGAAAAAAGAATTTTATCCCTATATTGAAAAGGTCCACAATGTCGTGGAATGTAATTGCGTTACCGGTGATTACTCCATGCTCATTGAGGGCCTTTTTGTTAGTACCATTGAGCTCGACCAGTTTATCGGCGAGCTGCAGCATTTTGGACGGACGCGGACGCAGATCGTGTTCTCGACCTCCGTGGAGCACCGCCAGGTGACCGCACACGAGGCAGAAGAATAGGCACCGGTCCGCTCCGGCGGCTTTGTGTATCGAAAAAAATGCTTTGCAGGAGAATGCTTTTGTGTTATAGTGATAAAATACACAGAGCATTTTGCGCCCTTTTCGGGGCAGTGCTCCAAACGAAAAGATTCGAGGGAGGCCTGACCTTATTATGGAAGAAAAAGAAGTTGTTTCCAAAAATTTTATCGAGCTTGCGATTGACAAAGATCTGGCAGAGGGCGTTTACGACCATGTCTGCACACGATTCCCGCCGGAGCCAAACGGCTATCTTCATATCGGACATGCAAAATCCATCCTGTTAAACTACGGTTTATCACAGGAGTACAACGGAGAGTTCCACATGCGTTTCGATGATACAAACCCGACGAAAGAGAAAACCGAGTTTGTTGATTCCATCAAAGCCGATATCCAGTGGCTTGGTGCAGACTGGAAAGATCATCTGTACTACGCATCCGATTATTTCCCACAGATGTATGAGGCAGCCGTAAAACTGATCAAAAAAGGAAAAGCATTCGTCTGCGATCTGTCCGCAGAGGAGATCCGTGAGTACCGCGGAACCTTAACCGAGCCTGGAAAAGAGAGCCCGTACCGCAATCGTTCCGTAGAGGAAAACCTGGACCTGTTCGAGCGCATGAAAAACGGCGAATTCGAGGACGGAAGCAAAGTACTCCGTGCGAAAATCGATATGGCATCACCGAACATCAACATGAGAGACCCGGTTATCTACCGTGTAGCCCATATGCATCACCACAGAACCGGCGATACCTGGTGCATCTACCCGATGTACGACTTCGCGCATCCGATCGAGGACGCCATCGAAGGCATTACCCATTCTATCTGTACGCTGGAGTTTGAGGACCACCGTCCGCTGTACGACTGGGTTGTACGCGAGCTGGAATATCCGATGCCGCCGCGCCAGATTGAGTTTGCAAAGCTGTATCTGACTAACGTGGTTACCGGAAAACGTTACATCAAAAAGCTGGTAGAGGACGGCGTGGTAGACGGCTGGGATGACCCGCGTCTCGTATCCATCGCAGCACTCCGCCGCAGAGGCTTTACACCGGAGTCCATCAAGAAATTCGTAGATCTGTGCGGTGTATCAAAAGCAAACAGCTCCGTTGACTATGCGATGCTGGAGTACTGCATCCGCGAGGATCTGAAGCTGAAAAAAGCCCGTACCATGGCAGTCTTAAATCCGGTGAAACTTGTCATCGACAACTACCCGGAAGACCAGATTGAGATGCTGGAAGTACAGAATAACCTCGAGAATCCGGAGCTTGGCAGCCGTCAGGTACCGTTCGGAAGAGAACTGTACATCGAGCGCGAAGACTTCATGGAGGAGCCGGTCCGCAAATACTTCCGTATGTTCCCGGGCAATGAAGTCCGCCTGATGAACGCATACTTCGTCACCTGCACCGGATGCGAGAAAGACGAGAACGGAAATATTACCGTAATCCATGGAACGTACGATCCGGAGTCCAAGGGAGGAAATTCCCCGGACGGAAGAAAAGTAAAAGGAACAATCCACTGGGTAGCAGCAAAGACCGCTGTCAAAGCAGAGTGCCGTCTGTACGAAAACCTGATCGACGAGGAGAAGGGCGTTTACAACGAGGATGGTTCCATGAACCTGAATCCGAATTCCCTGACCGTATTAAAAGAGTGCTATCTGGAGCCGTCTTTAAAAGATGCGAAAGCATATGACAGCTTCCAGTTTGTCAGAAACGGATTCTTCTGTGTAGACGCAAAAGATTCCAAAGAGGATGCGCTGGTGTTCAACCGTATCGTATCTCTGAAGAGCTCTTTCAAGCTGCCGGCAGCGAAATAAATAAGAATTTTGAAATGGAACAGAGCAGCCGCCTGGATGAAACCGACATCCCAAGCGGCTGTTCTTTTTGTCAGGGGAGATGGGAAGATGAATGAATTGACGATTTCGCTGGATCCGCATCGGAAGACACCGCTCTATGAGCAGATTTACGGTTTTATCCGCGAGGAAATCCGCGGCGGACGGATCCGTGCAGGGGAGCGGCTGCCGTCGGCGCGGGCGCTTTCGGGCTATCTGTCGGTGAGCCGGAGTACCGTGGATCTGGCGTATGAGCAGCTGGTATCCGAAGGGTATCTGGAGAGTGTGCCGTGCAAAGGCTACTTTGTCTGTGAGATTGAGGGGCTGTACCGCCTCGATGAAAAGAAAGAGGAGACAAAGGAGGATGATGCCGCGGAACAGACGCCGTTCCACTACGATTTTGCGTGACCGGCACGGCGCCGGGCGGATTTCCGCAGAACAGCTGGAAGAAGATCTCGAAAGAAGTCCTGCTGGACGCAGATGACAGCCTGTTCCAGCTCGGGGATGCGAAGGGCGAGCACGGTCTTCGGGAGGCAATCCGCGACTATCTGCACCACGCACGCGGCGTGAACTGCCGCACAGAGCAGATCATCGTCGGAGCGGGAAATGATTATCTGCTGATGCTGCTTTCGGTGATCTTAGGGCGTGGCCATAAAGTGGCGATGGAAAATCCGACCTACATCAGTGCCTACCGCTGTTTTGCGAAGCTCGGCTATGCGATGTGTACGATTTCGATGGACGAAGCGGGCATGCGGCCGGCGGAGCTGGAAAAAAGCGGGGCGGATCTGGCGTACATCATGCCGTCGCACCAGTTCCCAATGGGCATGGTCATGCCGATGAAGCGGCGGATGCAGCTCCTTGCGTGGGCATCGAGGGAAAATGGGCGGTATCTGATTGAGGATGATTACGACAGTGAATTCCGCTACAAGGGCCGCCCGATCCCGGCACTGCAGGGCAATGACACAGAGGGAAAAGTGATCTATCTTGGAACGTTTTCGCGGGCGATTGCGCCGTCCATCCGCATCAGCTACATGGTGCTGCCGGAGACGCTGCTGCCTGCCTACGAGGAGAACGGAAGATGCTTTTCCGCGACAGTTTCGAAGACGGACCAGAAGATTCTGGAAGAGTTTATGCGGAGCGGCGCGTTCGAGCGCCATCTGAACCGGATGCGTGCACAGTATAAAGGGAAACACGACCTGCTGATCCGGCTTCTGAAGGAGTTTGGGCGGGAGTACACGGTGTCCGGCGAGAATGCGGGAGTCCATGTGCTGGTCCACCTGCCGAGAGGACTTTCCGAAGCGGAGGCGGTGCAGCGGGCAAAAGAGGATGGCGTGCGCGTGTACGGGCTGGAACGGTACTGCATCGGCGCTGCCGCAGATCCCGCACAGGGCGGCACAGTGCTGCTTGGGTACGCCGGGCTTTCTGAGGAGGAGATTGCAGAGGCAGCTGCGATTCTGAAAAAGTGCTGGAATGCGTGAAAAAAGATATGAAAAAAACGGATTGCTTCGCCAGTAACAAAAACTGACGGAACAATCGTTTTTACTGTTTGATAGAGAGTTACAATGCGGACAGGATCAGCAGCCCAGCTCTTCGGTCAGCTCGCAGATCTCATCGATGATCGATCCAATCGTCTCGATCGTATCGAGAAGAGGTGCATCCGTCGAGATATCAACGCCGGCCATTTTTGCCAGCTCTTCCGGTGTCTTCGTGCTTCCGGCGGTCAGTACCTTTTTCCAGTCATCGACAGCGGTCTGGCCTCGGTTTCGATGCGCTTGCAGACCTGTGTGGCAACGGTCAGTCCGGCGCTGTAGGTGTAGGAGTAAAGTCCCATATAGTAATGCGGCTGGCGCATCCAGGTGAGCGCTGCGTCATCGGAAATTTCCACATCATCGCCCCAGAACTTCTGCAGGGTCTCTTTCATAATGCTGCTTAACGTCTCAGCCTGTACGCTGTCGCCGGCATCGATGAGCTTGTAAACCTCGCGCTGGTAAGCAGCCTCCATCAGATGGGTGACGAAGTTATGATAATATGTGTTGCTGATCATACAGCTTAAAACCCAGCGGCGGAACCGTTTGTCCGGGGTCGTTTTCAGCAGATAATGAGCCATAAGAAGCTCGTTCATGGTAGACGGCGCCTCGACAAAATAAGAGGAAACCTCGGTATCGAGAATCGCCTGTGCGCCGTTGCAGAGACGGAAATGGCCGGCGTGGCCGAGTTCATGCGCCAGCGTGAAAACATCTGCCATGCGGTTATTCCAGCTTAAGAGAATAAAGGAACCTTTTCCGTACGGGCTGGCACAGAAGCCGCCGGTGGATTTTCCCTGGTTCTGTGCAAAGTCAACCCAGCGTTTTTTGTAGGCCTCCTGAATCATGGAAACGTAATCATCACCGAGAATGGCAAGGCCTTTTTCGATGTACTGTTTTGATTCCTCGATCGTGACAGACGGATCGTACTCCGGGTCGACGGCGATTTTCAGATCGGCGAAGGTCATGCGGTCAAGGTTGTGAACCTTTTTCAGCAGGCGGGCATATTTGCGCATATGCGGAGCCAGGCGGGTGGTGATGAGATCGATCTGGCGGTTGTACAGCTCACGGCTGACCTGCTGCGGGAACAGCAGAGAATCGATGACGGAATTGAAGCCGCGCAGCGTGGCCATGGTCTTTTCTGTCTGCAGCTGGGCATTGTAAGCAGCTGCCGTTACATTTTCGTACTGTCTGATTTTTGCAGAAAAGGCGGAGAATGCACTGCGGCGGATATCGGTGTCTTTTTCGTATTCGTAATTATCTTCAAACAGGGAGTAGCCGAGCGGATATTCTTTTCCGTTTACGGTGAAAGAATCAATTTCATATCGGCAAGCTTTGCCATGTTGTAGATCTGGTACGGAGCCGAGAAGGTCTGGGACAGAGCGGAAATGGCACGCTCGGTTTCCGGGCTCAGGCGGTGTGCCTTGTTGCGGAGAATCTCGGCGAGATAGCAGCGGTTCGTATCTGACTGCTGCATGGCCTCGTTCAAAACATCCTCGGACTGTTCGGAAAGCTCGCTCTCGATAAAGGTGAGACGGCTGAAAATCTCAGAGATCAGGCTGTTGATGCGGTCGTTGCGCGTCTGGTTTGCACTGTTGTAATAGTCGACAGAAACGGCGAGATCGCAGTAGTTGGCGGTCAGTGTGATCAGACGGTAGACCTCCTGGTAATCGTCGAGGCAGTGGTTGATCGTGGCTGCATCGGTGAGGTTTCCTTTGTAGGATGCTTCCATAGAAAGACTTAATTCTTTCATTTTCTGCGCATCAGCCAGCATGGCCTCCTCGGTTGGATAAATTAAAGACAGGTCCCAGGTAAGTTCTACAGGAACGTCATCGCGTTTTGCAAGTTCCATAACAATCTCCTTTCCATAAAAAAGGGGAGGTTTCCCTCCCCAGGAATTACTTCCTTATGTTTCTATATTCTGTTTTTGGGTTTTATTCTGCGGTTACTTCGCTTTCTTCCTGCGGAGAAACTTCACGATCCGCACAGCTTTCTTTTTCAGCGTCTTCTTCTTCGGACTCTGCGGTTGCGCTTTCAGCTTCTGTATCAGCTGTTTCGGAACCTTTATTGCAAGCTGCAGATTCCGGATCCGGTGCAGCATCCTCCGCACCTTTCGTTTTCGGAAGGGTCGTATAAGTACGTTCAGCAGGAGCAGGCTCTTCCTCTTCAAATTCGTCTTTAAAATCGTCAAAATCTGTTTCAAGATCTGCTTTTCCTTTCCGGATAAAATAGACTGCCGCACCGCAGGCTGCGCCGACAGCGGCAGAAGCCAGAGTAAGCAGAATACGTTTTGATTTTCGTGACATCTCGATTCAAGTCTCCTTTCAAATGCCGTCCTTTGAAACTATTGTAATACAGTTTCAACAAAAAAGAAAGTAAAATCTTACAGAATTCGGAAAAAGTGCCAAAGAAAACAAGAAAAAGAAGGTTTCCTGACACAGAAACAGAATCAGGCAAGGATAAACTTACGAAGAATCTCCGCCACGCCGCTGTGATTGCAGTCGTTTTCCGTGATATAATCGGCACTCGCCTTTACGGCATCGGTCGCATTTTTCATGGCGGCACCGACGGCAGCGGCCTCGATCATCGAAATATCATTTTCCTGATCTCCGGCAGCCACGGTGTTGGCAAGCGGAATCTGAAGAAGCTCGCAGAGTTTTTTCACGGCATGGCCCTTGGAAACGTGTTCCGGGACATGCTCGAGGTAATGCGGGCTGGAGTAGAACATCGAAATTTTTCCTTTTGACCACGGCTCCATGGCAGCGCGGTAAGCGTCCATTTTTGCACGGTCGTGGAGATCAATCACGATCATCTTGCATGGTTCCTCGGCGAGGTGCTCCGGCAGAAGCGGATCTTCCACGACGGGAATGTGGATTGCCTGTGTGTAAACGCGCGTTTCCTCGCCTGCATGGCGGCAGAGAAGGGAGGTGTCGGAGTAGGTGTGGCAGTAGAGGCCTGCCTCCTGCGTTTTTTCAAAGATCACGCGTGCATATTCGAGCGGAATCGTGCGGCGGTACAGCGTTTTCTTTGCCGCGCAGTCGTAAATCAGTCCGCCGTTGAATGCGATGGCATAGCAGCCTTCGCGGTCGAGTCCGAGCTCTTTTAAGATCGGCAGAAAGCCGGAGAGCGGGCGGCCGGTGTTGAACACAATTTTGTGGCCGGCAGCAAGTGCCTCTGAAATGGCATCCATGTTTTCTTTTGTCACCTGCTTTTCGGAATTCAGCAGGGTATCATCCATATCGGTAAAAAATATTTTCACAGTCTGATTCATATTCTCTTTTTTTCCTTTCCAAGAATCTGAAAAACAGATTCATTTTAGCACAAAGTGCCGGAAAAGAAAATATGGTTGCGCAGGGAAAAAATACAGGATATAATGATTGCGGACAAGAAGAGAGAGAAGAAAGAAAATCGAAGAACAAAAGAGAAAAAGAAGGGAAGTCAGAATATGATAAAAGCTTGTATCTTTGACCTGGACGGCACCATCGCAGACACTGTAGAGTCGATTGCGCACGCAGTCAACCGCGTTCTGGAACATTTTGGACTTGTGCCGCGCCCGGTAGAAGCCTTCAACTTTTACGCTGGAGACGGTTTCGATCTGGCAGTGGAGCGCGCTTTAAAAGACGCCGGAGATGCAGAGCTCAACTATCTGCAGGAGGGCATCCGCCTTGGCCGCGCGTGGTTCAACGAGGACCCGCTGTATCACGTAAAACCGTATCCTAATATGCGGGAAACCCTGACCGCGCTGCGGGAAGAAGTTCCGATTGCCGTATGTTCCAACAAGCCGCACGAGGCGGCCATCCACGTCGTGGAGAGCGTGTACGGACCGGGCTTTTTCAACCGGATTCAGGGGCAGACCGCAGAAATCCCGAGAAAGCCGTCTCCGATCGGTGCGCTCGCGATTGCAGACGCACTCGGCGCCAGACCGGAAGAGTGCCTGTACTTTGGCGATACCAATACGGATATGCAGACCGGAAACGCCGCAGGCATGTTTACCGTTGGTGTGACGTGGGGATTCCGCCCGCGCCAGGAGCTGATCGACAACCATGCGATGGAGCTGCTCGACCGGCCGGAGGAAATCTTAACGCTTTTTCACAGAAAGAATCAGGAAAAATAAAACGAACAGAGGAGAAAACCAGAATGGGAGAATATACTGAAGAATGCATCAACACATTTTTAATGAATCAGGGCCAGTTATTCGACGAGCCGGTGGCTGAAAATTACGATGAGGCAGAGGCCTTTCTGGAGGACTGCCTTGCAGTCGTTGCCGACAATCTGGACGACGTGCGCGCCTACATGGAAGAAGAGGGCATGGACGTGGAAGAAATGTCGGATGCAGAATTAGAAGAGCAGAGCGAAGTCTTTGCCCTGCCGGACGGCCAGTATCTGATCGTGATGGGATAAAAAAACGAGAGGAAATTAAAAAAAGAATGAAATATGATGTCATTATTATCGGCGCAGGCCCGTCAGGTATTTTCTGTGCCTATGAACTGCTGAAAGAAAAACCGGATCTGAAGGTGCTGATGATCGAAAAAGGACGTTCGATCGAGAGCCGTCAGTGTCCAAAGAGAAAAACGAAAAAATGCGTGAACTGCAAACCGTGCTCGATCACAACGGGATTTGCCGGAGCAGGCGCATTTTCCGACGGAAAGCTTTCTCTTTCCCCGGATGTCGGTGGAAATCTGCCGGAGATTTTAGGATATGAAAAGACGGTTGAGCTGATCCATGAGTCCGACCAGATCTATCTGGATTTCGGCGCAGACAAGAATGTTTACGGTGTCGATAAAGAAAAAGAGATCCGTGAGATCCGCCGCAGAGCGATCAACGCCAACCTGAAGCTGATCGAATGTCCAATCCGCCATCTCGGAACTGAGGAGGGCTACAAGATTTACAGCCGCCTCGAGGATCACTTAAAAGAGATCGGCGTGGAAATGAAATTCAACACGATGGTCAATGATATTACGATCGAGGACGGCCGTGCGACAGCTGTAACACTTGAGGACGGAACGGTTTACGAGGCAGATGAGATTGTCTCCGCAGTAGGCCGCGAGGGAGCCGACTGGTTCTCACATATCTGCAACGGCCACGGCATCGAGACCGAGGTCGGAACCGTCGATATCGGTGTCCGCGTGGAAGTCCGCGACGAGGTCATGGAGTTCCTGAACAAGAACCTGTACGAGGCAAAACTCGTTTACTATACCCCGACTTTTGACGACAAAGTGCGTACCTTCTGTACGAACCCGTCCGGTGAGGTGGCAACTGAGTATTATGAAAACGGTCTGGCAGTTGTAAACGTCACGCCTACAAATCCCAGGAGTCAAGACAAACAACACGAACTTTGCCCTCCTGGTATCCAAGAACTTTACGAAACCATTTAAAACCCCGATCGAGTACGGCAAACAGATCGCACAGCTTTCCAACATGCTCTGCGACGGCAAGATCCTCGTTCAGACGTACGGCGATTTCAAACGCGGAAGAAGAACGACAGAAGAGCGTCTCTGCCGCAATAACCTGATCCCGACCTTAAAAGATGCCGTTCCGGGCGACCTTTCCCTGGTATTCCCGCACCGTATCATGGTCGACATTGCCGAGATGATCGAAGCCCTCGACAAAGTAACACCGGGTATCGCCAGCGATGAGACACTGCTGTACGGCGTAGAAGTCAAATTCTATTCCAACAAAGTTGTCGTAGACAAAGACTTCTGCACCAGCGTCAAAGGTCTCCGCGCCATCGGCGACGGCGCATCCGTAACCCGCGGCCTCCAGCAGGCAAGCGCAAACGGACTGTCGGTTGCGAGAAGCATTCTGAAAAGCATGAAATAAGAGAGAACGAAAAAAGATCCTTCGTCTGTGAAATGAGACGGAGGATCTTTTTTGGCGCCGGAAAGAGGGGTGTTTCAGATTATATGCCGTACAGCTTCCGGAACTGCTTCGGCGTTGTCCCGGTCTGCTGGCGGAAAACCGAGATAAAGTAGCTGACATCGCGGTAGCCGCAGAGGGCGGCGATGCCGTCGAGCGTAGTGTAGGGACGGCTGATGAGAAGCTCCTTGGCGCGGCTGATGCGCAGAACGCTGATGTACGAGCGGACAGAGCTGCCGACAAAACGCTGGAACAGGCGTGTCAGATACTGCGGCGTGATATGGAGCTGTTCCGCGAGATCATCCACATTGAGCGGGTCGGAAAGATGACTTTCGATTTCCTGCATTGCCGGGCGGACATACTGGAGATACAGCGGATGCTCCGTCCGGGAAAGGCCGGTGCGGAGCTGGGAAAGGCGTGTCAGGAACTCAAAGCATCCGACGGAGAGCGCAGCATCGTCGATGTCATTTTTCAGAAAATGTGAGTCGATTATGCGGTCAATCCATTCCTGAAACCACGCGCCCTCTGAGGCCGGAACGAAAAGATACGGCGAGACGGCACAGATTTTATAGAGATCATCGGAGAGCTTTCCGTCAAAGGTCAGAAAGGATGTAAACCACATCCCGCTGCCGTCGTTTTCGCGGTATTCATGCGGCACATGCGGAGCAATCAGAACACCGTCACCTGGTTTCAGCAAAAGTTTCTGGCCTTCGAGGGTCAGCAGCCCTTCGCCGCGTTCCGTCTGGATCCAGTGATATAAGGGGAATCCGTTCGGGCGCACAACGGGCTCCTGCAGCCAGCGGTTGCCGATGCTGTCAGCGGAGAGGGAAAAATCGGAGGCGGATGGTTTAAAGAAAATAGGCATAACAGTCAGTTCCTTTCTGAAAGAAAAGTCTAAAATAAGATTCCGGAATGAGTTTCGAAAATTCATACTTTTTAGACAAGCATATCATACTTTTCTCACAAAGACCAGTATATAATAGAGCCATCAAAACGAGATATCCAAACACAGGAGGAATCAAAAAAATGCAGCCAAAATTCAAAAAAATGTTATACGGAGGAGACTACAACCCAAACCAGTGGCCAAAAGAGATCTGGGATGAGGATATGAAACTTTTCCATCAGGCCGGCATCAACAGCACCACGATCAACGTATTTTCCTGGGCAAAAATCCAGCCGTCCGAGAATGAGTACGACTTTACAGAGCTCGATGAGATCGTAGACACCCTGACAAAAGAGGACGTCCAGATCGTCATGGCAACATCCACCGGCGCACTCCCGGCATGGATGGTACACCGTTATCCGGAAGTGGCAAGAACCGATTTCGAAGGACGCCATCACAAATTCGGTCATCGCCACAATGCCTGCCCGAACAGCCCGGTTTTCCAGAAATATGCAAAGCGCCTGGCAGAAAAACTGGCAGAGCGTTACGGCGACAACAAAAACATCGTCTGCTGGCACATCAGCAATGAGTACGGCGGCGAGTGCTACTGCGAGAACTGTGCAAAAGCGTTCCGCGTATGGCTGAAAGACAAATACAAAACACTCGATGAAGTCAACAAGGCATGGAACATGGAGTTCTGGGGCCACACCATCTACGACTGGGACGAGATTGTACCGCCGAACGATCTGGGAGACGGAATGCCATGGGGAAGCGGCACTGCATTTGCAGGAATGTCCCTCGACTACATGCGTTTCAACTCCGACGGCATGCTGAACAACTACAAAATGGAGCGTGACGCGATCCGCAAATACGACAAAGAAACACCGATCACCACAAACCTGATGGGAACGTACAAAGGTCTCGACTACTTCAAGTGGGCAAAAGAAATGGATATCGTATCCTGGGACAACTACCCGAGCTACAATACACCATGGAGCCACGTAGCTATGACCCACGACCTGATGCGCGGCCTCAAAGACGCACCGTTCATGCTGATGGAGCAGACTCCGAGCCAGCAGAACTGGCAGCCGTACAACTCCTTAAAGAAACCGGGCCAGATGCGCGCACAGAGCTATCAGACCGTTGCACACGGCGCAGACACGATTCAGTCTTCCAGCTGAGAAGAAGCGTCGGCGGATGCGAGAAATTCCATGGTGCTGTTATCGCACACGCAGGAACCGCAGATACCCGTGTCTTCCGTGAGGTAACCCAGCTCGGAAAAGAACTGGAGAAAATCGGAAGCCGTGTGATGGGCTCCGAGAACCACGCAAAAGTCGGCATCATCTTCGACTGGGAAAACTACTGGGCACTGGAGTACACCAGCGGACCGAACCGCGATTTACGTTACGTAGACCAGATCGAGCAGATGTACAATTACTTCTATAACAAGAACATCGCTGTCGATATGATCCCGATCGACGCGGACTTCTCCAAATATGACCTCGTTGCAGCACCGGTTCTCTACATGGTAAAAGACGGTGTGGCAGAGAGCCTGGAGGCTTATGTACAGGCAGGCGGAACCCTCATCACCACCTACATGAGCGGTATCGTCGGACAGTCGGACAACGTTCATCTCGGCGGATACCCGGGACCGCTCAGAAAAATGGCAGGCGTATGGGTAGAAGAGATCGACGCTCTTGCACCGGAGCAGAGAAACAAGATCCGTTTCGCAGACGGAACCGAGGAAGAGTGCCGTCTCGTATGTGACCTGATGCACCTCGAAGGAGCTGAAGAAATCGCACAGTATGAGAGCGATTTCTATGCAGGCATGACTGCTGTTGCAAAAAATCAGTTCGGAAAAGGAACCGTATATTATGTCGGAACCGACCTTTCTGAGAGCGGCCTTGCAAAAGTTCTTGCTATGGCAGCAGACAGCGCAGCCATCCAGCCGGTGATTGGAGAAGCAACAGCACTCGAGATCACAAAACGCCAGGCAGACGGCGAGGATCTGTACTTTATCATCAACTTCAAAGATGAGGAGATTCCGCTTCCGGCAGTCTTCGACGGAAAAGAAGATATCCTGACCGGCGAGAAAGTACAGGGCGGCGAGATGCTGAAGAAATACGATCTGCGGATTGTCAGCGTTCCGAGAGCATAATATAAAACATATTGTATAGTAGAAAGATAACAAAAAAGACACAGCAGGAGGCAGAAAGATACTTCCAGCTGTGTCTTTTGGATGCTGTGAATTTATGCGGGTGCTTAGTGGGAAAACGAAGCCCGTGCGACGATGTTCTCCATCTCGCCCCATTTCTCCTCCATATCCGCTACAAGCGCGATCTGTGTCCGCGCCCGTACGAGGTTGTGCTCCGGGTAAGCGGTTTTGAAGTAGGTATCGCCCATCAGGTAATCGGTGAGAAAACGGATGCCGCATTCGAGGGTCATTAATTTTGCACCCATCGGCAGCATTTCGACTTCCGCGCGGGTCAAAGAGCCTGCGCAGCCTGCGAGAAAGCCCTTTGTATAGCTCTCAAAGAGAGGAAGGGAAAGAGACACCTTCGAGACATCCTGTTCGTCCTCAGCGGCCGTATTCGCGCCGAAGCGGATCGAATCGCCGAAGTCAAAGATCGACAGTCCCGGCATAATGGTGTCTAGGTCGATGACGCAGATGCCCTCGCCGGTTTTGTCATCAATCATAATGTTGTTCAGCTTCGTATCGTTGTGCGTTACGCGGAGCGGCAGCTCGCCCGAGGCCTTCATGCGCTCGGCTACGCCGTAATCGTCTGCGTGGTCGAGGAAAAACGCCATCTCATCCGAAACGTTTTTCAGCCGTCCTTTCGGATCCGCCTGTGCCGCCTGTAAAAGCGCCTGGTAGCGGAGCGGTGTGTTGTGGAAATCTGGGATCGTCTCGAAAAGAGAGGCGGACGGAAAATCGGAGAGCATCTGCTGGAAGCGGCCGAAAGCATTACCGGTCTCGTAAAACAGCTTTGGATCTGTCACGGCATCATAGCAGGACGCATTGGAAATAAAGAGAAATGCGCGCCAGAATTCTCCGCGCTCATCGACGAAAAACCAGGCATCGTCTGTCGTCGGAATCAGGTTCAGCGTCTCGCGGAATGGATCTCCTCCTGCGGCTGTGATTTTTTTCCGCAGAAATGATGTTACCTGTGCAATATTCTGCATCAGCTCCGTTGGATTGTGGAAAACGGTGCGGTTCATGCGCTGCAGAATCGATTTGCGGAGGACGCCGTTTTCGGTAGAGCGCACCAGAAACGTATCGTTGATATGGCCGTTCCCGTGCGGCGTCCAGTCTGTAATCGTTCCCGGGAAAGCAAATGCGTGGACAATGGAAGAGAGTTCTTCCTGTGTGTATGTAATCATCATGGGTATAAACTCCTTATTTTAATTAGAAAAACCTGATTAAGTAAAGCACACGCAGGGCGAAAAGTCAAGAAAAGGGCGCGAAACGATTGACAACGAGCGGCATTTCCGACTATAATAGACAGTAATTTAAGAAAAAACAAAACCTAAAATGCAGTGACAGGGAGGAGTACCTGGCGGCGCAAAGCAAAGAGAGGAGATGGCTGGTGAGAATCTCCGTGAGCGTGCCTGCGGAAGTAGCCTCGAGCAGTGGACTGAACAGAAAAAGCGGACAGCAATGTTTTCCAAGTAGGCTCCAACGTAGTTCCCACGTTACCGGGATGCCGTATCGGATGAAAAAAGTTAAATCCTGTACGGAATGAGCAGAAGCGTATTCTTCTGGAATTCAGGTGGTACCGTGGATGGAAACATTCTCCCTGAACGTAAGGCACAGAAAAGGTGTTTTATGTTCGGGGATTTTTTATGCAGCAAATTTAGAACAGGAGGTTTTCATATGAAACAGATTACAGGAAACAAACTTCTGGTAAAGGCTCTGAAGGAGGAGGGTGTCGAGTATCTCTTCGGTTATCCGGGAGCCTGCACCATTGATATCAGCGATGAGCTTTACAAACAGGATGAAATCAAAATCGTTCTGCCGCGCCACGAGCAGGCGCTGGTGCATGAGGCGGATGCCTATGCGAGAACGACAGGAAAAGTCGGCGTATGCTCGTTACCAGCGGCCCTGGTGCAACCAACCTGGTCACCGGTCTTGCAACGGCAAACTACGACAGCGTTCCGCTTGTCTGCTTCACCGGACAGGTAGCCCGCCACCTCATCGGAAACGATGCATTCCAGGAGGTTGATATTGTCGGCATCACCCGCAGCATCACGAAATACGGCGTGACGGTAAGAAACCGTGAAGATCTCGGACGCATCATCAAAGAAGCCTTTTACATCGCCCGCACCGGAAAACCGGGCCCGGTGCTCATTGATCTTCCAAAAGATGTCATGGCAGAGCTCGGCAGCGCAGAGTATCCGAAGAACGTCAACATCCGCGGCTACAAACCGAACACCAGCGTACACATCGGCCAGTTAAAACGTGCGCTGAAAATGCTCGCAAAAGCAAAACGCCCGCTGTTTCTTGCCGGAGGCGGCGTCAACATCGCACATGCGCAGGAAGTGTTCCGCGAAGTGGTCGAGAAAACACAGGTGCCGGTTGTCACAACCGTTATGGGACGCGGCGCGATCTCCACGAAACACCCGCTGTTCATCGGAAACCTTGGCATGCACGGCGCGTATGCGGCGAATATGGCAGTCAGCGAGTGCGATCTGCTGTTCTCGATCGGAACACGTTTCAATGACCGTATCACCGGAAAGCTGCATGAATTTGCCCCGCACGCGCAGATTGTCCACATCGACATCGACACAGCTTCGATCTCCCGAAACATCCACGTCGATATTCCGATCGTAGCCGATGCAAAAGAGGCGATCACGAAGATAGCAGAGTACGTAGAGCCATGCTCCACATCGAAATGGCTTGCCCAGATTGATGCCTGGAAGAACGAGCATCCGTTGACGATGCGCCCGAACGGCGTGATGGGACCGCTCGATATTTTCAACGCGATCAACGAGCAGTTTGACGATGCGATTATCGTCACCGACGTCGGACAGCACCAGATGCTGACAAGTCAGTACGTCGACATTACCGAAAACCGCCAGATCATCATGTCCGGCGGCCTTGGAACGATGGGATACGGCCTTCCGGGCGCGATCGGAGCAAAAATCGGCAACCCGGACAAACCGGTCATCGCGATTTCCGGTGACGGCGGTATGCAGATGAATATTCAGGAGCTGGCAACTGCCGTTCTCGAGGAGCTGCCGGTCATCCTGTGTATCTTCAATAATGAATACCTCGGCATGGTACGCCAGTGGCAGAAGCTGTTTTACGGCAAACGGTACAGCATGACAAACCTGCGCGCCGGTGCACTTTCCCGCAGAACAGACGGAGAAGAGTACCCGGAATACACGCCGAATTTTATCAAATTGGCTGAGAGTTACGGCGCAAAAGGCATCCGCGTCATGAAGAAAGAGGATATCGCCGCAGCGTTTGAAGAGGCGAAGAAAAACACCAAGACTCCGACGATCATCGAATTTATCATCGATCCGGAGGAGATGGTTTACCCGATGATCAAGCCGGGCGGAACGCTCGAAGATATGATTATGGACTGTTAGGAGGAGAGCGCGATGAATAAGGGAATGAAAAAAAGATGGATTTCACTGTACGTAGAAAACCAGGTTGGTGTCCTTTCCAAGATTTCCGGGCTTTTTTCCGCAAAAAGCTATAACCTGGACAGCCTGACCGTCGGAACGACCGAGGACCCGACCGTATCGCGTATGACGATCGCCACGGTCAGTGACGATGAGACGTTTGAGCAGATCAAAAAACAGCTGAACCGCATGGTCGAGGTCATCAAAGTCATCGACTTCACCGACGTGTTTGTGCGCATGAAAGAGATTCTGTATATCAAGGTATTCAACTGCAGCGCAGCTGACAAAGTCGAGCTGTTCCAGATCGCTGAGACGTTCAAGGCGAAGGTCATCGACTACGGAAAAGACAGCCTGCTGCTCGAGTTTGTCCAGACGGCGACGAAAAACGATGCAGTTGTGAAGCTGATGAAAGAGGAATTCAGCAAGATCGAAGTCGTGCGCGGCGGAAGCGTCGGTATCGAGTCGATCAATGTGATGGAGCGGTAAAAGAGAGGACGTTTTTGCGTGAACGAAAAGAGTATTACCACAATTACGTTAAAAAAGATTAATAAGAAAAGTGTGTATCAGTACATCTATGAGCACCGCCAGACGGCGAAGCAGCAGATTGTGCAGGATCTGACGATGGGGCTTTCGATGCACAGCGGAACGCTCGAGCATATCTGCATCGACCCGGAAGGGCCGGAGTGCTACTGCGCTTCTTTTTATTGAAGAGTTTCTGCAGTCGGAATTTTAATTTTTAGTTATAGAATTTCAGGGATAGAAAATCCGGGAACGGAAAGTTTTACATTGCTTTCCATTCTCGGATTTTTTCTGTTTTTTATCAGTGTTCGTTTTTAGATAAACATCGCATAAATCGACGCTCCGACCACAGTCAGAATACCTGCAACTGCAATCGAAAGGCTGCTCATCGCGCCCTCGACATCGCCCATCTCCATGGCCTTCGCCGTACCGATCGCATGGGAGGCCGATCCGATACTGATGCCCTTTGCAATCGGCTCCTCAATGTGAAACAGCTTGCAGAGCGTCTCCGCCAGCATATTTCCCAGCACACCCGTGATGATGATAACGGCAACCGTGATCGTCACCGCACCGCCGAGCTCTTCCGAAACACCCATGCCGATGGCCGTTGTGATGGATTTCGGCAGCAGTGTTACATACATTTTATGATTCAGATTGAAGATCAGCGTCAGCGCGAGAACCACGGTAAGGCTCGTCAGCACGCCGGAGAGAATACCGGCGAGGATGGCTTTGATATTCTTTTTCAATGCTCCATCTGCTCATACAGCGGAATCGCAAGGCAGACCGTTGCAGGAGTCAGCAGATAGCTCAAGTATTTTGCACCGTCATTATAATTCTGATAATCGATATCGAAAACAGCAAGGAATACAATGACGACTGCAATGGAAATCAGCAGCGGATTGAAAATCGGAAGCCCAAATTTTTTCTTTAACAGCATGCCGAGCTCATACGCCAGAAGGCTGATGACAACGCCGAAAAATGCAGATTCACAGAGCATATTTGTCATTTTGCGTCCCCTCCTTTGTGTTTCTTTTCCAGCCGGATGACCGCCTGTGTCACGCGTCCGGACACAACCATAACGACGATGGTGCTGACGAGCGTAATCACGAGAACCGGAACGAGAACGGCTTTTAATTCACCCCAGGATTCCATCAGGCCGACGCCCGCCGGAATGAACATGACGGCATGATCTCAATCATAAACTTGCCTGCGTCCTCGACGGCATCAAGTTTTAATGCCCCCGTCATCAGAAGCGCCAGCATCAGCACAAGGCCGTAGATACTTGCCGGAATCGGAAGCGGCAGCACGGCGTGCAGGATTTCTCCGACGAACGAAACCGCCATAATTACAAGGAACTGTCTTAATAATTTCACTTTTTCTGTTGTCCTTTCTCCCCATAACCCACATAACATCACTCCTTCTCAATGTCACGACCCCGATTATACTACCCGCATAAAAGAATTTCAACCGTAAATGTTACTGCAATTTTGGCTATTTTTGCCAAAAAAGCAAAAAAATGCTCGCCAATCAAACGAAAAAGTGAAATCGGTGGGCATTTTAACATAATTTTTTGAGTTGATCCGATACGGAACTTTTTAAGCATTGTTTTCGGCATTTTTCCGATCCGGCAGAACGAAGATAAAGATCAGCGAACTGACAAGCAGCATGCCCGGATAGAAGAGGTTTGCCATGATTTCAAAGGCGGAGAGCTCATATCCCAGTTCATGCACCGCGGAAATCGCCACGAGCATCTGCGCGCCGTATGGCAGGATGCCCTGTGAGATGCAGGAGAAGGTATCGAGGAGCGATGCCGTTTTCCGTGGGGTGATGCCGTAGTCCTCGGACATCTGCTTTGCGATCGGGTTTGCCATGACGATCGCGACGGTGTTGTTTGCGGTCGCAATGTCGAGCAGCGCGACGAGAATGCCGACACCGAGCTGGCCGCCCTTTTTTCCGCGGAAGATTTTGTGAATGGCACGAAGCAGGACAGTAAAGCCGCCGTTTTCCCGGATCAGCGCGCACATCGCAGCGACAAGAATCGCAACCATACATGTCTCAAACATACCCGAAGTGCCGCTTCCCATGCTGGAGAGCATATCCCAGAGCGTCGTCTGTCCCGTACCGAGCATGATAACGGCACCGGAAGCAATACCGATAAGGAGTACGACAAACACCTGAATGCCCGCGATGCCGCCGATCAGCACGAGCAGGTACGGAACCATCTGCAGCAGATGGTATTCGTGGACGATCGGTGTGCCCGGCGCCTGTCGGAAGGAGATTACAAGGATCAGCGCCAGCGCGGCAAGAGCAGCCGGGAGAGCGATCCAGAAGTTTTCGCGGAACTTGTCTTTCATCTCGCAGCCCTGTCCGTTGCAGGCGGCGATTGTCGTGTCGGAGATGAAGGAGAGGTTGTCGCCGAACATGGATCCGCCCATGACGGAGGCGACGCAGAGCGCCAGCGAAAAGCCGGAGGTCTCGGCAACAGCAGCGGCGATCGGCACGAGAAGCGTGATCGTTCCGACGGAGGTTCCCATGGCCGTGGAGACGAAGCAGGCAACGACAAAGAGCACAGCGACGGCATACTTTGCCGGAATCCAGGAGAGCATGAAATAGGCAACGCTCTCTGCACTGCTCCTTCCGACAACGCCGACAAACGTGCCTGCGGCGAGGAAGATCAGCAGCATTGTGATGATGTTTTTGTCCCCGATGCCCTGTCCCATGAGAGCGAGCTTTTCTTCAAACGGGACACTGCGGTTCTGCAGACAGGCGACGAGGATCGCTGTCAGAAACGAGACGACGATGGGGATGTTGTAGAAGCCCATCGGAATTTTTAAAATATACTCGGAATAAATGCCGAACCCCAGATAAAACACCAGAAAAACGGCGATCGGGAGCAGGGCGGATGGCTTTCCTTTTTTCATAGAAATAAATACCAGACCTTTCGTGTGATTTTCCTTATTTTTTAATAGGGCGAATAGAATTATTCTATCATCTGGATCAGAAATCGTAAAGTAAAAAAGCAGGAAAAAACACGCCGGACATCTGGTAAATTCCAGAAATCCGGCGTTTTTTATAAGAGGTGCGTTTTGCTGTGCCTGTGCTTTATTATTTTGCGAGGAGCATCATAATCTGATTACTTCTGCTTACGAATTTTGTCATCTCGTCCGGAGAGAGCGGTTTGTGGCTGATCATTGCCAGATCATACAGCTGCTCGCAGAACAGGGATGTGTTGCCGTTCTCGCCATTCTCCAGAATGTACTGAACGAGCGGATGTTTTGCATTCAGGATCAGGGTTTCCTGTCCGCCGAACATGGACGGATCCATGCCGGTCATGCCGTACATCTTCATCATATCCTGCATCCGGCGGCTCTCCTCGGAAAGCGTTACCATGGAGGATACATTTTCGTCTTTCAGGTTCTCAACTTTGACGGTCAGATCTTTCTTGTCGAGGACTTTGCGGAAGAGATCGGTCAGAGTATTTGTAGCGTCGGTCAGATCCTCACCGGACTCGTCTTTCATATCGTTGGTCAGATCTGCATCGATGCGCTGGAAAGTTACATGCTCGTTGTAACGCTCTGCATGGGTGATGAAAGCGGAGTCGATGTTGTGTTTCAGGATGACAGCATCCATGCCCTGACTGCGGAACATGTTGATGTACTGGCTCTGCTGAACTTCGTCGGTGACGTAGTAAACAGTCGTTTTTTCCGGCTCTTTCTTCTCGTCAGCGTTTTCCGTATTTTCGGTATTCTCCGTAGTTTCAGCCTTCTCTTCGGTGTTCTCTGCAGGAGCTTCTTCTTTCTTATTCTCGTTGATGCAGTCCTCAAGAGTCAGATATTTTCCGTCGATGTTCTTGAACAGAATATAGTCCATCATCTTCTTGGAGAATTTCTCGTCCTTGATGCATCCGTATTTGATGAATGGGTTGATATCATCCCAGTATTTCTCGTAATTCTCGCGGTCGGTTTTGCACATGCCGGAGAGCTTGTCAGCGAATTTCTTGGAGATGTACTCGGAGATCTTCTTGACAAATCCGTCGTTCTGCAGTGCGCTTCGGGATACGTTCAGCGGCAGATCCGGGCAGTCGATGACGCCTTTTAAGAGCATCAGGTATTCCGGAATGACTTCTTTGATGTTGTCGGCAATAAATACCTGGTTGTTGTACAGCTTGATGGTTCCCTCGATGGAATCGTACTCGGTGTTGATACGCGGGAAGTAGAGGATACCTTTGAGGTTGAACGGATAGTCCATGTTCAGGTGGATCCAGAACAGCGGCTCGCGGTAGTCGTTGAAGACTTTGCGGTAGAATTCTTTATAATCCTCATCGCTGCACTCGTTTGGATGTTTGGTCCACAGCGGTGGATATCACTGATGGAAACCGGGCGTTTGTTGATTTTTACTTTCTCTTTGGCCGGGGAAACTTCAACCTGCTCTTTCGTTCCGTCTTCTTTTTCTTTCTCTTCGTATTTTGCGTCCTCGTGGATGTGCTCTACGACAACGTCGTCATCTTTTAATTCGCTTTCATCGATGGTCTCGTATTCCTGCGGCGCATTTGCTTTGGACAGGAAAATTTCAACCGGCATGAAGGAGCAGTATTTTTCCAGAACTTCGCGGACACGGTATTCGTTTGCGAATTCCAGGCAGTCCTCGTTCAGGAACAGAGTGATTTCGGTACCAACAGTTGTCTTGCTGCCCTCGGACATATCGTACTCGGTGCTTCCGTCACAGGTCCAGTGTACCGGGGTGGATCCTTCTTTATAGGAAAGAGAATCGATGTGAACTTCATCTGCTACCATGAAAGCAGAGTAGAAACCAAGACCGAAGTGGCCGATCATCTGATCTGAATTCGTTTTGTCTTTGTATTTCTCCAGGAATTCGGTAGCGCCGGAGAAGGCGATCTGGGTAATATATTCTTCGACTTCGTCTGCGGTCATACCGATACCGTTATCGATGAATTTTAAGGTTTTCTCATCCGGGTTTACAATCACCTGAATGGCTGCTTTGTAGTCATCCGGCAGAGTATATTCGCCCATGCCGTCGAGTTTTTTCAGTTTGGTGATGGCATCGCAGCCGTTGGAAACGAGCTCGCGGACGAAGATATCGTGGTCGGAGTACATCCATTTTTTGATAATCGGGAAAATATTGTCGCTGTTGATTGAAAGATTTCCATGTTTCGCACTCATGAGAAACACACTCCTTTTCTTATAAAAATATTTTGATCCAGCAAAGCGGGGATATCATGCTTTTTTAGATGTCTGCAGCTTTTTTACTGCTCTGATAGTTATAGTAATACTGGCACAGGGAAAAGTCAAGGAAAAATTAGCACTCGAGAAAAAAGAGTGCTAACAGAACAACGGAAAGTATTGAATTTACTGGTATTACGGTACTTTCTAAACTTTTTGTAAAGTCTGATCAGAAGGGCTGCGCAGTTGTTTCTGGAGAATGGATATGCTACAATGAAAAAGCATAGAAGCGTTTCGAACAGAAAGATTCCGAGGGTACATAAAAGAAAAATGGAGGAAATACATGACAAATGCGACAAAGGCGGCGCTGGAAGCGTCATTAAAAAAGCTGCTTTTGAAAAAGCCGCTGGACAAAATTACGATCAACGATCTGACGACAGACTGCGGCATCAGCCGGATGGCGTTTTATTATCATTTTAAGGATATCTACGATCTTGTCGAATGGTCGTGCCTGGAGGATGCGACGCAGGCGCTGCAGGGGAAGAAAACGTATGAGACATGGCAGGAGGGCCTGCAGCAGATTTTTGAGGCAGTGCTCGAGAATAAACCATTTATTATGAATGTCTATCACTCTGTAAGCCGGGAGCAGATCGAAACATATCTCTTTCATCTGACGCACGATCTGCTGTACGGTGTCGTGCAGGAAAAAGCAAAGGGAACCGGCATCTCTGAGGCGGATCAGAGTTTTATCGCAGATTTCTATAAGTATAGCTTTACCGGTGTCATGCTTGACTGGATCAAAGACGGAATGAAAGTGGATTACCATATGATTGCGGAAAAAATGCACCGCACGATGGAAGGAAATGTCGTCAATTCCATCCGAAATTTTGAAAAAAGAAATAAAATATAGTTACACTTTACAAAACAGGGCGGATGATAAAAATTTAATCATCGCCCTGTTTTGTAAATGGAAAAGCGGGGAAAAATGAAGTAAGATTCAAATTGTCAACAGACAATGGCAACACAAATAGAAACTTGTAAAACAAAGAAAGCAGCATAACCTATACGAACCGGAAATTCGAAAAAACATTCCGGCAGTCGTATTTAGAAAAGAAAGGATGAACGTCTATGTCAAAAAAAGGATTAAAATTCGGAATCGCATCAGCAGCAGTCATCGGAGTTGGAGCAGCAGTGCTGCAGGCAAAAAACAAGAGTGAAGCAAAAAAAGCAGCGGAGACAACCACTGTAACATCAGAACCAAAGAATGATTACCGCAACACCGAGCGCGGAAAAGATAAGAAAAACAGCAAAGGCATTTATTACACCAACGGAAACTACGAAGCCTTCGCAAGACCGGAAAAACCGGAAGGCGTCGATGAGAAGAGCGCATACCTCGTAGGAAGCGGCCTCGCAGCCTCGCAGCAGCGTGCTTCCTTGTAAGAGACGGCCAGATGAAAGGCGATCACATCCACATTCTGGAAGCCATGGACATCGCCGGCGGTGCCTGCGACGGTATCTACGATCCGACCCGCGGCTACATCATGAGAGGCGGCCGTGAGATGGAAAACCACTTCGAGTGCCTGTGGGATCTGTTCCACAGCATCCCGTCAATTGAGACACCTGGCGTATCCGTTCTCGACGAGTATTACTGGCTGAACAAAAAAGACCCGAACTACTCCCTGTGCCGTGCAACGAAGAACCGCGGCGAGGATGCCCATACCGACGGAAAGTTCAACCTGAGCCAGAAAGGCTGCATGGAGATCATGAAACTCTTCATGACAAGAGACGAGGATCTGTACGACAAGACGATCGAGGATGTTTTCGATGATGAAGTCTTCAATTCCACCTTCTGGCTGTACTGGAGAACGATGTTCGCATTTGAAAACTGGCATAGTGCACTGGAGATGAAGCTGTACTTCCAGCGGTTCATTCACCACATCGGCGGACTGCCGGACTTCTCCGCACTGAAATTCACGAAGTACAACCAGTATGAATCCCTGATTCTTCCGATGAAGAAATACCTCGAGGATGCCGGCGTAGACTTCCAGTTCAATACCGAAGTAACCAACGTTATCTTTGAAATCAACGATGGAAAGAAAGTAGCAAAAGCCATCGAGTGCAAGGTAAACGGCGTCGAGAAAGGCATCGTTCTCACCGAGAATGACCTCGTCTTCGTTACCAACGGAAGCTGCACCGAAGGCACGATCTACGGCGATCAGAACCATGCACCGAACGGTGATGCAGAGGTCCGCACGAGCGGCTGCTGGAGCCTGTGGAAAAACATTGCAAAACAGGATCCGTCCTTTGGACATCCGGAGAAATTCTGTTCCGATATTGCAAAGACAAACTGGGAATCCGCAACAATTACCACTCTCGACAATAAGATCATTCCGTATATCACCAATATCTGCAAACGTGATCCGAGAACCGGAAAGGTTGTTACCGGCGGTATCGTAAGCTGCCAGGATTCCAAGTGGCTTTTAAGCTGGACCATCAACCGTCAGGGACAGTTCAAAGAGCAGGATAAAGATAAGGTATGCGTATGGGTTTACAGCCTGTTCACCGATGTACCTGGCGACTATGTGAAGAAACCGATGAAAGAGTGCACTGGTAAAGAGATCACCGAAGAGTGGCTGTACCACCTCGGCGTGCCGGTTGACCAGATTCCGGAGCTGGCAGAGAACAGCGCTGTCTGCGTACCGACCATGATGCCGTACATCACCGCATTCTTTATGCCAAGAAGAAAGGCGACCGCCCGGATGTCATCCCGGATGGCTGCGTCAACTTCGCATTCCTCGGACAGTTCGCTGAGACACCAAGAGATACCATCTTCACGACAGAGTATTCCGTTCGTACCGCAATGGAAGCTGTTTACGGACTCCTCGGCGTAGACCGCGGCGTGCCGGAAGTATGGGGCAGCGTTTACGATATCCGCGACCTGCTGGACAGCTCCGTGAAACTGATGGATGGAAAATCCCCGCTGGAAATCGAGCTTCCTGGACCGCTCAACCTGCTGAAAAAACCTCTGCTGAAACTGGTAGATGGAAATGTAGTTGGAGATCTCTTAAAAGAGCATGGAATTATCAAAGAGGATATGGTGAAATAAGAAATAGAAAATAAGTAAGAAATGCAATAAGACCTGCGCTTTCAAACGGCGCAGGTCTTATTGCGTTGCTATGTATGCTCTCAAACAATTAAGCAGATTTCTTCGTGAAAAACAGTGCGGCACAGACGGCGGCGATGCCTCCAGCGAGCTTTGCAACGAGAAGCGGCACGACAAAATCAGGATCGGTGCCGAACGTAAATCCCATATGTGCGGCGATGGTCGATGCGGCGGAGACGAGGAAAGCTGCGTTTACAATCTTTCCGCGCTCGTCCATTTTTTCCATCATTGTGATCGCCGGAACAGGGCTGACAATGCCCATCAGAAGGCCGGCGGCACTGCTGTCGTTCATGCCGGTTCTTCTTCCAATAAAAGAGAGCGGCTTTTTGAGCACCCGCTGTAAAAGCTCCGCCGTCGGAAGGCTGCCGAGCAGTACAATGCCGATGGACGAGACGACCGCCATCGCGTCCTCTAGCGGCGCAAGGTCCGGGAGCAGCGAAAAGCCGGTCATATAGCAGAACGCACCCGCGATGAGGCCGATCGTCGTCAGAAGCCGGATCACATCTGCAAATACCGTGAACGCGCGCACGGTCTGCTCCGGAAAACGCCAGATGCCGAACATCAGCAGAAAGCAGAAGAGGAGCACCGGGAGCGACTGAAGTACGATCTGCAGAAAAGAGAGCCCTGAGAGCAGTCCGCCGACGATCATCGTGACGGGAAGCGTGCCCGTGCCGATCAGCATGCCGCGGGAGAAAAAGAGGCGGTCGCCGCTTTTCAGCATTCCCATGCCGACCGGAATCGTAAAGGTGATGGTACAGCCAAGCGTCGCCGCAATCACAAGTCCTGCGTAGCGCACCATCTCCTGCGATGCCGAAAGCTCTCCGGCGAGCTGGTAGCCGCCCATGTCAATGGCGAGAATGCGGCGAGAAGTCCCGCATCCAGCCCCAAAAAGTTCCAGATGGGAACGAGGGCGAAACGGAGAAAGCGGGAGAGCAGCGGGGTGAGGCAGATGATGCCCGACATGGAAAGTGCCGTCGGTCCAAGCAGCGTAAAGCCCTCCTCAAACCGTTTTCCAAGTCCGAAGCGATTGCCAGCGATCCGGTCGACACCGCCGAGTACCGCGCCGACTGCCATGATCCACATAATAATCTGATTCATAAAAAGAGAACCTTTCTAAATAAGTATTTTGTCTTTATATCTGTTCTTCAAATGCAATTTCATTTTTCAGCAGAAACTGGCGGACTTCCTCATCGAAGACGCGGTCGAGCGACTTGTCCATCGTAAAGATTTTGAGGGAAGTTCCGGTGGTAAGTAAGAGTTTTCCGTCCTTATACTGAAAATTCAGAAAGCATCCAAACACGTTCTCTATTTCCAGCGGCAGCGCATGGTCCGCGATCATTTTTTCGCACGCCGCCTGCGGAAGCTGAAACACAAATTTGAACTGCAGGGGTGTCCGTTTTCCTTTGATGACGGAATAGCAGAACGATTTCACATCTTTCCAGAGAAGCCGCGTCCGCCCTTTTTCTTTTAAGAGCTGCGCGTCATCGGGATCGAAAAAGTCCGTGTGAAGACTGCGTCGATGGAGAACGTCGTAAACGTTGTGATCGACGCCTCGGAGACGGGAAAGCGGTCAAATGTCTCGAGACGGAGCAGAGTGTTCATAAAATTCTTTAACTGTGTAATCTGCAGGATAATCATCCGTAGTTAAAACCAGCCTTTCTTTTTAAAATACCAAATTTCAACAGCAACAATGAGAATACAGACGCCGATCAGGATGAAGTACGCATACGGGGCAGAAAGCTCAGGCATATGCGTAAAATTCATGCCGTACCAGCCGGCGATCAGGGAAAGCGGGAAAAAGATCGTCGAGACGACCGTCAGAATCCGCATCGTATCGTTCTGACGCAGGTCGATCTGCGCCTGCTGCATCTCGCGGATCTGCAGGGCGTACTCCCGCAGCATCTGGGTGTGGTCGTACAAACGGTCCACGCGGTTTCAAGGCGCGAAAACTGACGGGCGCATTCCGGGGGAAGAAAGTGATTTTCGTCCTCGGAGAGTATTTCGCACATGTCGAGAAGCTGCTGGTAATAGGCATGGAACACGAGCAGCTCCCGACGAATCGTGATCAGGGTCCGCTGCAGCTCTTTTGGCAGAGTGTCGAGAAGAGACTCCTCGATTGTCGCGAGGCGCTTCTCAAAATTCTGCAGATAGAGCATATCCTCCTGGATCAGCGATTCCAGAAACGAGAAAAACAGGTGGAAGACATCGGAAGTATCGAGCGGTTCTTCCGGGAAGAGGAGGCTCTGCAAAGCCGGAAGTGTCTGTTCGTCGGCTGCCAGAATAAGCTGCCCCCGGTCGAGATAAAACGCAAGCGAGAATGCAAGGTGAAGCGGATGCGTCTTGTCCGGGACGGCAAGCGATCCGACCAGGCAGTCAGGCAGCAGCTCTGCGCGGCAGTATTCGATGCGCTCCGGCTGCAGACTGCGCCGGAAAAGAGAAAATCCGGGCAGCGCCGCGCAGGCTTTGGAAGCTTCCGAAAACGAAAGCAGGGAAAGCCGGACCGAATCCGAAAAAGTCCATTCCATACGTACCACCTCCTGAAAATAAGCAATGGAAAAATATCCATAAACAAAAAAGCCGTATGACCGTAGTATACCGCAAAAAGGGGAGTGCGACAAGAAAAGGAAAAAACTTTTAACGGAAAAACTTTTATTGGGAAAAAACTTTTTGCAATGGAGCACTAAGTGTGTTATGATAAAATGTAGTTATCAAAACTACATGACAAAATATCAAAAAATTCACTGTGTCGAATTCGTCCCTAGTTCAGGAAGGTTTGAAAAAGAGCGGTGATTGGAAATACGAAACGTCCGCAGTGAGAAAAAGCGGAATCAAGTTTGGAGGGACAAAATATATGAGTTTTCACATTGTTGCAGACAGCTGCTGTGAACTGACAGCAGATATGAAAAAAAGAGGAAATATTGAAATTGCACCGCTGACCCTGGAAGTCGGCGGAGAATCCATTCTGGATGACGAGACATTTGACCAGAAATATTTTTTAAAGAGAGTAGCGGAATGCCCGGAGTGCCCGAAATCCGCCTGCCCGTCGCCGGATTATTTCCGGAAATCTTTTCTGAACGGAGCAGAACGGTGCTACGCGGTCACACTTTCCGCACAGCTCAGCGGTTCCTATAACAGCGCAGTGCTCGGTGCAAACCTGGCGCAGGAGGAGAACGAGGATCTGAAGATTCACGTATTCAATTCCAGAAGCGCATCGATAGGAGAGACCCTGATCGTGAAAAAAATCGTGGAGTGCGAGGAAGCCGGCATGAGCTTTGAGCGCGTCGTAGAGACAGTAGAACTCTATATCAGCACACAGCACACCTATTTCGTGCTGGAAAATCTCGAAACTCTGCGGAAAAACGGCCGTCTTTCCAAGGCGAAAGCACTTGTTGCATCCGCGCTTAAGATCAAACCGGTTATGGGAGCCACATCGGAGGGCGATATCGTACAGCTTGATCAGGCGCGCGGCATCAACAAAGCACTGATGAAAATGGTCGATGCCATTGTAAATGACGCACAGCATGTAGAAAACAAAACGCTTGCCATCTCTCATTGCAACTGCCCGGAGCGCGCCGAGATGGTAAAAGAAGCCCTTCTGGAGCGCCTTGCGGTACAGGATGTCTTCGTACTCGATACCCAGGGCGTCAGCAGTATGTATGCAAATGACGGCGGAATTATCATTGCATTATAACTTTTCTCTTCCCTTTTTGTTGAAAATGTAGTATAATTTTCAACATGTTTGAAAGTGCCGCCGAGCACTTTTTAGAAATCAAAGGAGAAGTAGAACCATGAGTCAGGAAAAAGTTGACCGCTATAAAAAGGAAAAAGCGAACCGTGAGAAAATCATGAGACGTGAAAGATGGATCACGAGACTGGAAGTTACCGCTTTCGTCGTTGTTCTGGCTACCCTGATCGGCTGGTTCTCCGTTGCTGTTTACCAGAACTCGGTAGCAGAGAAAAAGGCGAACCGCACGACAGAAACCACAACGATGAACGTGACGGATATTCAGAATTATCTGAGCGAGACCAACACATCCAGCGACAGCAGTGCAGATGACACCAGCGACAGCTCTGATGTTTCCGATACATCTTCGGACAGCACAGCAGATACGGCAAGTGACAGCACAGCAGATTCCATCAGCGAAAGTACAGCGGAATAAGCAGAATTGTTAAAGAAAGTAAAAGCGCTTACCACAGACGGGAAAATCCCGGAGTGATAAGCGCTTTTGTTATAGAGATTTATAGCAATCCCCGAAAATAATGCAAAAAATTCAGCACCGCAGAGCGTGAATTACTGCGTCACAGATTTTCGTCGTACCCCGGTACGCCTTCAAATCTGTTCCTTGCAATTCGCGCTCTGCAGCACTGCCTTTTTTGCATTATTTTCGGGTCTTGCTATAGAAAAAACTATGAGAAACACGCTCCGCGAGTTTCTTAAGTTATCGCGGCAGTCGCCAAGGTCTCGTGCAGGCACGGACTTTGGCTCGTTGTCCGCGTAAATTAAAAAACCGGAGGACATACATCCTCCGGCCTTTCGCTTATGGTTAATTAGCATTTAACAACGTTGGAAGCCTGCATTCCGCGAGCACCCTCGGTAAGATCGTAAGTAACCGCCTGACCTTCGTCAAGAGTTTTGAATCCTTCACCCTGGATAGCGGAGAAATGTACGAATACATCGTTTCCGTCTTCGCCTGTGATGAAGCCATAGCCCTTCTCTGCGTTAAACCATTTCACTGTTCCCTTGTTCATTGTGAGTTACCTCCATAAAATTAAAAAATAAGCATGATGTGGGAATGCATATGTTCCCCCATAAGCGAGTGAACTTTTGATAAAAAAATTCACTAGCTATTACAGATTATATTGAAGGTGAATGCTAATATAATCTCTAATAGCTAGTGACCACGTATTACATCTCAACATCTTCTCGATTGAGACCATTATAATCTTGCAAATCAAAAAAGTCAAGAAAAAACTCTTTATTTCAGGAAAGATTTCGTGTATTATAAAAAGGAATAAATGGTCGGACGACGGCCAGAAGAAAAGAAAGGATCAGAGAACGTAAGATGAGTATCTTAATCAAAAATGGACAGGTCATCGACCCGGCCACCCAAAAAGACGAAATCAGTGATGTTCTGATCGAAAACGGCGTTATTACACGGGTTGAAAAAGGAATCCGCGTAAAAGATGCGCAGGTAATAGATGCAAAAGGCTGCTATGTAATGCCTGGCATCATCGATATGCATGTACATCTCCGCGACCCGGGGCAGACATATAAAGAAGATATTGAAAGCGGTTCGAAAGCAGCAGCAAAAGGAGGCGTGACAACGCTGGTAGCGATGCCGAATACAAAACCGGTCATCGACAGCCCGGACCGCGTCAACTATGTAACGATCAAAGCAGACCGTTTTTCTCCGATTAATGTACTGCAGGCAGGCGCCATCACAGTAGGACAGAAGGGTGAAGAGCTCGCCGATATCGAGGGCATGGTAAAAGCCGGCATCCCGGCGATCAGCGAGGACGGAAAATCCGTTATGAACGCGCTGCTCTACAAAGAGGCCATGGAGATTGCCGCAGAGAAAAACATTCCGGTGCTGGCTCACTGCGAGGACAAGAACCTCGTAAACGGCGGCTGCATGAATGAGGATGCAAACTCGAGAGAGTGGCATCTGCCGGGCATCACAAACTCCGTAGAGAACACGATTGTTGCAAGAGATATCGTACTTGCCGCAGAGACAGGTGCACACCTGCATCTGTGCCACTGCTCGACCAAAGAGAGCGTGGATATGGTGCGTGAGGCGAGAAAGGCCGGCGTTTCGATTTCCGCCGAGGTCTGCCCGCATCACTTTACCCTCTGCAGCGACGACATCGTAAAGGGCGACACCAACTACAAGATGAATCCGCCGCTCCGTACGAAAGAGGATCTCGAGGCACTGCGCCAGGGTCTGAAAGACGATGTCTTCGATGTCATCAGCACCGATCATGCACCGCATGCGCTGACCGAGAAACAGGAGTCCTTCAAGAAAGCTCCGTTCGGCATCGTCGGACTGGAGACGAGCGTGGCTCTTACCATCACCGAACTTGTGGATACCGAGATCATCACCCCGATGCAGATGGCGGAGAAGATGAGCTATAATCCGGCAAAAATCCTGCACCTGGACAAGAAAGGTTCTCTTGCACCTGGCATGGACGCCGATGTGGTTATCATCGATCCGGAAGCAGAGTATGTGATCGATCCGAAGGAGTTTGTTTCCAAGGGCAAAAACACTCCGTTCGGCGGCAAGAAAGTCAAAGGAAAAGTTATGGCTACCGTATGCGGCGGCAAGATTGTATACGAAGCTGAGTAATTTCTATAAGAAAAAACAGAAGAGGGAGAGTAAGCAGATGATTAACAAACTGATTGCAAACATTAAAAAAACAAATGCACCGATCGTCGTAGGTCTGGACCCGATGCTGAACTATGTGCCGGAGCACGTACAGAAAAAGGCATTTGCCGAGTACGGAGAGACACTCGAAGGAGCTGCAGAGGCCGTTTGGCAGTTCAATAAAGCGATTGTCGACGCAACATACGATCTGATTCCGGCTGTAAAACCGCAGGTTGCCATGTATGAGCAGTTCGGCGTTCCGGGAATGGCAGCATATGAGAAGACCGTTTCCTACTGCCAGGAAAAGGGTCTCGTTGTCATCGGCGATATCAAACGAGGCGATATCGGTTCTACTTCTGAGGCGTATGCAGTCGGCCACCTCGGCCACGTGCAGGTGGGAAGCAAATCCTATGCCGGATTCCATGAGGATTTTGCAACTGTCAATCCGTATCTTGGATCTGACGGCGTAAAACCGTTCATCAAGGTCTGCAAAGAGGAGAAAAAAGGTATCTTTGTTCTGGTAAAAACCTCGAACCCGTCCAGCGGCGAGTTCCAGGACCGCATCATCGACGGACGTCCGCTGTATGAGTGGGTCGGAGAGCAGGTTGCCGCGTGGGGTGAGGAGCACATGGGCGATGATTACAGCTATGTGGGAGCTGTTGTCGGCGCTACGTACCCGGAGATGGGCAAGGTGCTGCGTAAAGTAATGCCGAAATCCTACATCCTGGTACCGGGCTACGGTGCACAGGGCGGAAAAGGAAAAGACCTCGTTCACTTCTTCAATGAGGACGGACTGGGTGCAATCGTAAACTCTTCGAGAGGTATTATCGCTGCTTACAAACAGGAAAAATATGCCGAGTTTGGCACTGAGAACTTTGCGGATGCTTCGAGAGCAGCTGTAAAGGATATGGTTGAGGATATCAGCGGGGCGCTTGCTGCTGCAAAATAAGAATACAGGGTGAAAAGCTCAGAAGGTCTGCCGGGTAGATGTTATGTCCGCCGGAGGATATTTTGGGCTTTTCGCCGATTCAAGAAAATAAAAGGAGTGTTCAGCTTATGAAAATCAAGGAATGCTGTACTGTGGAAAGTCAGGAGTGCATTGCAAAAGGAATTTACAGCATGTGGATTTCCACGAAAGTGATTGCGAAAGAGGCGAAGGCCGGCCAGTTTATTTCTCTGTTTTCGAAAGACGGCAGCCGTCTTCTGCCGCGTCCGATTTCTCTTTGTGAGATCGACCGAGAGGGAGGAAGACTTCGGATTGTCTACCGTGTGGCAGGTGCAGGAACGGAGGAGTTTTCGCATCTGAAAGCGGGGGATGAGGTTGATATTTTAGGGCCGCTTGGAAATGGATTCCCGATCGAGGAAGGTAAGGGAAAACGTGTGATGCTGATGGGCGGCGGTATCGGTGTTCCGCCGATGCTGCAGACGGCGAAGGATCTTGGAACGGACACGATCATCTGCTGTGGTTACCGCGATGAGTTGTTCTTAAATGAGGAGTTTGCTGCGGCAGGCGATCTTCATATTGCAACGGAGGACGGAAGTGCCGGTGTGAAGGGCAATGTGATGGATGCGGTGCGCGAGGATCATCTGGAAGCAGATGTAATTTTTGCCTGCGGTCCGGCTCCGATGCTGCGTGCGATTAAGGCGTACGGTCTGGAAAAGGGAATTCCATGCTGGATTTCGATGGAAGAGAAGATGGCGTGCGGCGTTGGCGCATGTCTTGCGTGTGTCTGCCAGTCGACTGAGGTGGATGGTCATTCACATGTGCACAACAAGCGGATCTGCAAGGACGGACCGGTCTTTTTAAGTACGGAAATTGAGCTGTAAGTGACGCGAGGAGGAGAAAAAGCGATGAAGACAAGTGTGAATCTGGCGGGTGTGGAACTGAAGAATCCGGTTATGACGGCATCTGGTACGTTTGGCTCCGGCGCGGAGTACAGTGAGTTTGTGGATTTGAAGGAGCTTGGCGCGGTTGTGACGAAGGGTGTTGCGAATGTGCCGTGGCCGGGGAATCCGACGCCGCGTATTGCGGAGGTTTACGGCGGAATGCTGAATGCGATCGGACTGCAGAATCCTGGTATTGATGTGTTCTGTGAGAGGGATATTCCGTTTTTGAAACAGTTTGACACGAAGATTGTGGTGAATGTGTGTGGACGAACGACGGAGGATTACTGTGAGGTTGTGGAGCGATTGACTTCGGAGCCGGTGGATCTGCTGGAGATTAATATTTCGTGCCCGAATGTGAAGGAGGGCGGTATTGCGTTTGGACAGGATCCGAAGGCGGTGGAGGCGATCACCAGAGAAGTTAAAAAATATGCGAAGCAGCCGATTATTATGAAATTGAGCCCGAATGTGACGGATATTACGGAGATGGCGCGGGCTGCGGAAGCCGGCGGGGCGGATGTGCTGTCGCTGATCAATACGCTTACTGGGATGAAGATTGATATTGAACGGCAGAAGTTTGCGATTGCGAATAAGACTGGCGGTATGTCGGGGCCGGCGGTGAAGCCGATTGCGGTGCGGATGGTGTATCAGGTGGCGCAGGCAGTGAAAGTGCCGATTATTGGTATGGGCGGTATTGCGTCGGCGGAGGATGCGCTGGAGTTTATTCTGGCGGGGGCTACGGCGGTTTCGATTGGGACGGCGAATTTCTTTAATCCGTATGCGACTGTTGAAACGGTTCGCGGTATCGAAGAGTATATGAGAAGGCATAAGGTTGACGATATTAATTCGCTGATCGGGGCGGTGAGATAAGACGGACGGCCTCGAGCGGCTTCGCATCTGCGGTGCGGCGGGCGAGAAAAAGAGGGCGGAACTGTGGCTCAGAATGGCACAGGGAAACGGGAACCATCCCATTTTCCTGCACCTGTTCCGGGCTCACAGTTTCTGCCCTCTTTTTCTATGCCCGCCACACGGCAGGCGCAAATTCCAGTGAGGTCTGGTTGTGTGGAGCTGAAACGAAGTAGGTCTGGATCCGCCGGGGGCGGATCGGCGTGAGAGTGTTGTGGTGGGTGCATAGTATATAGAAAATGGAAGGTGGTATGTGAGATGAAGTATGGGATCATTAAAGTGAAGCGGGCGTTTTTGTATGAGGAGAATGGGGTGGATGTGGTGGATGAGGTGTTTTTTGGATGGAGCGTGATGTGGGAAGATGAGGGGGAGTGGATTGAGGTTTGGACGCATTATGGGTATCGGGGGTGGATGGAGAGGAATTTGATTGAAGAGAAAAGCCGGGAGTGGATGGAGGAGAGGGAAAAGGCAGGGAATACGTATGTGGTGACACGCGGGTTTGCGGATGTGATGAGGGGAGCGCGGGTGCAGTCGCGGATGTTGGAGACGCTGGGACGGGGGTGTTTTGTGGAGAAAATGGAGGAGACGGAGAATGGGTATTGCAGGGTGAAACTGGCGAATGGGATCAGTGGGTTTGTGCCGGAGGTGGCATTAAGAAAAAGACTGGATTCGGATCGGTTTTTGTGGGGAAAATCGGAAGAGAGGTTTTTTGTGGAGCAGGGGATTCCGGAGGGGTGGTCGGAAGAGAAGTTTCGGAGGAAGGTTGTGGAGTGTGCGAAGGGGTATCTTGGATGCCAGTACCGGTGGGGCGGGAAGGCGGCGGATGGGATTGACTGTTCGGGTGTGGTGTTTATGGTGTATTTGATGAATGGGGTTTTGATTTGGCGGGATGCGGATATCAGGGAAGGGTATCCGATGAAAGCGATCTGGAGAGAAGGGGAGGAGATGTGTCTGGTGGAGGAACGGGCGAAGGCCGGGGATCTGCTGTTCTGGAGGGGGCATGTGGGGATGTATCTGGGGGACGGCAGGTATCTGCACTGTACGGGGCATGAGAGGGTGTTTGGGTGCAGGGTGAATAGTCTGCGGAGAGGGGATGAGGATTTTCGGGAGGATCTGGCGGAGGCGTTGAAAGTGGTTGGGAGTGTTTTTCGTGAAATATCTGGAAGCGGAAAGCTGGAGGAAAAGAGCGATGTACCGTGAAAAACAGGCATTGCATGCGGCACGGGAGTAAATAAGACATATATAATTGACATCAGGAAATATCATTTTTGTATTGGAAATCCCTGAAAAAGTTTGTTATAATAATAACAAAGTCGAAAACAAAAGACAAAAGGCGGCTCAAACAGAGAGTAGGAAAAACAGAAATTCTGCTGATCTGATCTGCCGGAGCTGTCCATCAGAAGCAAAACAAGAAAGGGGTTCTGAACAATGGCAAGATTTACATTACCAAGAGATTTATACCACGGAAAGGGTGCTTTAGAGGCACTGAAAACATTCGAAGGAAAACGTGCAATCGTCTGTGTAGGCGGCGGCTCCATGAAACGTTTCGGTTTCCTGGATCGCGCAGTAGACTACCTGAAAGAAGCCGGCATGGAAGTACAGCTTTTTGAGGGAATCGAGTCTGATCCGTCAGTCGAGACTGTTATGCGCGGAGCAAAAGCGATGGAAGAGTTCCAGCCGGACTGGATCGTAGCAATGGGCGGCGGATCTCCGATCGACGCAGCAAAAGCAATGTGGATCAAATACGAGTATCCAGACATCACCTTCGAAGAAATGTGCAAGGTATTCGGAATGCCGAAACTCCGCAGAAAAGCTCATTTCTGTGCAATTTCTTCTACATCCGGAACAGCAACCGAGGTAACCGCGTTCGCAGTTATCACAGACTATGAAAAAGGTATCAAATACCCGCTGGCAGACTTCGAAATCACGCCGGACGTTGCAATCGTAGATCCGGATCTGGCAGAGACGATGCCGCAAAAGTTAGTTGCTCACACCGGTATGGACGCTATGACCCATGCAATCGAGGCATACGTTTCCACAGCGAACTGTGACTTCACCGATCCGCTGGCACTGTATGCAATCAAGATGATTCAGGCAGACCTGGTAGATTCCTACAACGGAGATATGGCAAAACGTGACAGCATGCACAACGCACAGTGCCTCGCTGGTATGGCATTCTCCAATGCACTTCTTGGTATTGTTCACTCCATGGCACATAAAACAGGCGCAGCATTCGCTGATTACGGCGCTCACCTGATCCACGGCGCAGCAAACGCTATGTACCTGCCGAAGGTTATCGCGTTCAACGCAAAAGACGAGACTGCAGCAAAACGTTATGCAGTGATCGCTGACGAGATGAAACTTGGCGGCGAGACAACGGAAGAGAAAGTAAAACTCCTCATTGACTATCTGCGCGGCATGAACGACAAACTGAACATTCCGCACTGCATCAAGAACTACGGAAAAGACAGCTATCCGACCGAGCAGGGCTTCGTTCCGGAAGACGTATTCCTGGAGAGACTGCACGACATCGCTGTAAATGCCATCGCCGATGCCTGCACCGGATCCAACCCGAGACAGCCATCTGTTGAAGAGATGGAAAAACTGCTGAAATGCTGCTACTATGATACAGAAGTAGATTTCTAAAAAGAAAACATATCAAAATCCCTCCGTTCTCTGGGCGGAGGGATTTTTGCGTCAGAGAATGAAATTTATTTGTGTGGATTTTATGTTTTTTATGCGAAATCCTGTGTCTGGACTGGAAAAACAGAGGCGTTTATGGTAGTATAGAACAGAATAGAAGTAAAAACGGGCGGCATGCGAGAACCGATGCCTTCCCCTGAAAATATGGAGGAAAATAAGATGGAACAGTATAAGAAAGAGTTCATTGAATTCATGGTCGAGAGCCAGGTATTAAAATTTGGAGAGTTCACCCTGAAAAGCGGAAGAAAATCCCCGTTCTTTATGAATGCAGGCGCTTACGTAACCGGCAGCCAGTTAAAACGTCTCGGCGAGTATTACGCAAAAGCAATCCATGACAACTACGGGCTGGATTTTGACGTTCTGTTCGGACCGGCATACAAAGGAATTCCGCTCAGTGTTGTAACAGCAATTGCGATTCATGATCTCTACGGTGTAGAAGTACGCTACTGCTCCAACCGGAAGGAAGCCAAAGACCACGGTGGAGATGCAGGACTGCTGCTTGGAAGCAAGATCAAAGACGGTGACCGCGTTGTCATTATTGAGGATGTAACCACTTCCGGAAAATCCATCGAGGAGACCTTCCCGATCATCCAGGCACAGGGCAATGTGGAGATCAAAGGACTGATGGTATCCTTAAATCGCATGGAGCGCGGAAAAGGCGATAAGAGCGCACTCGAGGAAATCCAGGAAACCTATGGCTTCCCGGCAAATGCCATTGTAACCATGGAGGACGTTATCACGTATCTGTACAACCGTCCATGCCAGGGCAAAATTCAGATCGATGACAAGATGAAGGCTGCCATTGATGCATATTATGAGGAGTACGGCGTGAAATAAGATGCGGTACACCGGGAAAGGGAGTTTTGCGCTATGAATGAAAAGATTTATAAAACCATGGGACGTGTCGGCGGCGGAAATATCGCTATGGGCGCCGTACTGGTTGTTGTTGGCGTGGCAACCGGTGTTCTGATGATCGTAAGCGGGGCAGGCCTGCTGAAACGACGCGGGGAAATCATGTTCTAAAAGCGCCTTTCAAAAAGAAAAAATGCCGGGATATTTCGGAAGCGCGTGCGCCGATGAGGTATGCCGGCGTTTCTGATAGCAGAGGGGAGAACAACGCAGAAAGGGGAAACGAAGATGAAGCAGGAGACGAAAGCCAGAATCCGCGTTGTGGGACGGATTTTATTTCTGGTGTATCTTCTTGCGCTCGTTTATTTTCTGTTTTTTGCAGAAGAATACGGGAGAAGAAACTTTTTTGAACTGGATTACCGTTACAATCTGGTGCCGTTTCAGGAAATCAGACGGTTCTGGATTTACCGCGAAAAGGTGGGATTCCTTGCCGCATTTTTAAATCTGGCGGGCAATGTGATCGGTTTTCTGCCGTTCGGCTTTATCGTTCCGGTGATGCACAAAAAAATGGAGAGTTTCTGGAAAGTATCGCTTCTTGGTTTTATGTTCAGCCTCTGCGTGGAGACGATTCAGCTCATCACGAAGGTGGGCTGCTTTGATGTAGATGATCTGATCCTGAATACGCTTGGAGCCATGATCGGCTGCGGCGCATTCCTGATCTGCAATAAATTCAGGAGATGGAAATATGGCGAGGAAGAAGTATAATTACAATTTTGTCCGGAAGCCGTCGGAAGGCGGAAAGGAAGCTCTCTATATGGCAGGTGCTTCGGTCTTTCTGTTTCTGCTGGCTTCGATCGTATCGTTTGCATTCCGCGGAAACGGAGGCATTTTTCTCGGAGCAGCGGGACTGTTCTCATTCCTTCTGTCGGGATACGGCTTCTATGTGGGAATGAAGAGCTTTAAAGAAGAACAGGTCAGCCACAGAATGTCGGTTCTCGGCTCGATTACGAGCGGCGGCATGCTGGTCGCATGGCTTGCATTGTTTCTGATCGGTGTGAGATAAATGTACTCTCGTAAAATCAAGCACAGAAAGACTCCGGGAGTACATATAAAAGAAAAGGGGAAAAAGATGGATCGCGAACGTTTTGAAAAACAGCTGAATTTTATTCTGGAGATTGATAAAGAAAAACAGATCCTGCGCCAGACGCACATCCGCGGCTATTCGCGCCAGGAGGACGACGCGGAGCACGCATGGCACATGGCGGTGATGGCATTTCTGCTGCAGGAATATTCGAATGAGAAAATCGACATCGGCAGAACGATGCTCATGCTGCTGATCCACGACCTCGTGGAGATTGATGCAGGCGACACGTATGCGTACGACGCGGAGGCAAACAAAACAAAAGACGAGAGAGAACACAAAGCGGCCGAGCGCATCTACGGCCTGCTGCCGGAGGATCAGGGAAAAATGCTGATGGATCTCTGGCTCGAGTTCGAAGCGTATGAGACACCGGAAGCGCGCTTTGCCCATGTGATGGACAATTTCCAGCCGCTGCTTTTAAATCATGAGAACGATGGAAAAGACTGGACCAGCCACAATGTGCGGATTTCCCAGCCGTTAAAACGAAACGAGAAGACGGCGACCGGCTCCGAGGAGATCTGGAGTTATATGGAAGAGATTCTCGAACAGAGTATCCGGGATGGAAAAATTATTGACGACCGGGAAGAAAAACAGGAATAAGTTAAGAAGAATGAGGGGCAGATCTGCCCCTCGTAACAGTTAAAGAGAAACAGAAAGGGATTTTTTTATGACGGATGAATTATTAAACGAGCGGTATGCGCTTGCAATTGAGCGGATCCGCCAGATTCCGGCGGAAAAAAGCGTTCCGCAGCCGTACCGCGATTTTTTTGCACAGATGGCACAGTACCTCTGCAAAATGGACCAGATCCGGAGCAGAATCGCAGAAGGATATCTAAAAACAGCATCCGAGGAAGAGCTGGCTGTTTTTAACCGCGAGCCGTATGAAGATGTGATCGGGGAGCGGTATGAGACCTCCTACGGAAACCCGGCGTTTGCCGTGCGGGCACTTGGTGAAACGCATGGAAGGAGCCTCTGCTGCCTGTACCGGGAGCTGGGAAATGCTGTTGTCTGGGTCTATGAGGACCGCCTGCTGGGGCTGACTGCGGCGATGGAGCTGTATCTCGAGTTGTATGCGATGTTCGAGGAGGAGACGCTGCCGTCCGCGCAGTATGTAAAAGAGAGCATTTACTGGTATGTGAGCGATTACGCCGAGGAGCGCCAGGAATACCAGGTGCGCGAAATCGTCGACCCGTCGCTGCACTTTGTGAAGGATATTGTGATGGAATCTGATCTGACGGATCTGCGGTATCTGTACCAGTACGGCGAATATATCACCGAAAATGAGAAGGGTACAGCCCGCTTTTTAAATACGTTCAGCCAGGAAGAAATCGACGCGATGGCACGCACCTACACAGAAGGCTTCCGCAAGTGCTTTCTCGTGGCGCGAAAAGATCTGTCGAAAAAGAAGACAGTCAGCATCCGCTTCCACATCGGTTTTGAGCGCATGATCCGTGCGGCAATATTACAGTTCCGCGAGATGGGACTCGAGCCGGTGATTTCCCGCGGCGCGCGGAGAACGTGGGTTGCCGGTGCGTCTGCGAATAAGCAGTATGACTACGATCACCGGAACGATGAGGCGCTGTATCTCAACGAGGATCTCGTGAAGAGACGGCTCCGCGCGATGCAGGTGAAATACGACGAGTACAAAGAACTGGCGGACGGCTATGCCGGCCCTGCGTGGTGGAAACCTTCGGCGAAGTTCCGTTTGAGCCAGTAAATAAAAAACAGGCACTGCACTTAAACGAGCGCCAGCAAAAGCTCCGTGTCGGTTTCCAGAACGAGGCGGGCCAGATTGTAAACCGCTATATCAAGGATGACGAGTACGGCTACACGATCATCGCCTACCCGATGCCGGAGATCGATCCGCGCTACGAAAAAATTTTCCGTGAGATCGTAAAGATCAACACGCTCGATTACGAAAAATACCAGCGCATCCAGCAGTACCTGATCGATGCGCTCGACGAGGGTGTTTCCGTGCATGTGCTTGGAAAAGGAGAGAACAGAACGGATCTGCGCGTGATGCTGCATCATCTGAACGATCCTGCGAAAGAGACGAATTTTGAGAACTGTGTTGCCGACTGCAATATTCCGGTCGGAGAGGTCTTTACTTCCCCGAGTCTTACCGGCACGACAGGCGTGCTCCATGTGACGGGGGTCTACCTGAACGAGCTGTATTACCGCGATCTCTGCCTGACGCTGACCGACGGCATGATCACCGCGTATGACTGCGCAAACTTCGAAAAAGAAGAGGACAATCGTACTTATATAGAAGAAAACCTGCTGTATCACCACAGGACGCTGCCGATCGGTGAGTTTGCCATCGGAACGAACACGACGGCGTACGTGATGGCAGAGCAGTACGGCATCGCCGGAAAACTGCCGATCCTGATTGCAGAGAAGATGGGCCCGCATTTTGCGATGGGCGACACCTGCTACGCCTGGGCGGAGGACAGCCCGATGTACAACCCGGACGGAAAAGAAGTAATCGCGCGCGAGAACGAGGTTTCGGCAAAACGGAAAGAAGATCCGTCGAAAGCATACTTCGGATGCCACACGGACATCACGATTCCGTACCGCGAACTGCAGTCGGTTGCGGTCGAAAAAGCAGACGGAACGACGATCCCTCTCATTGAGACGGACGCTTCGTCCTGCCGGGAACGGAAGAATTAAATGAACCTTTTGGCTGATTATGGGTTGACATTTCTGCGCCTGCTTAGTATATTATAAGCAGAACTGAATGATTAAAACATAAATATAAGCATAACTAATGAATAACGCTTAGAACAGTTAATCAGAAAAGGAGAACAACATGGCTAAAGTAGGAATTGTGATGGGCAGCGACTCTGATATGCCGGTAATGAGCAAAGCAGCCGACATGCTGGAAAAATTTGGAATTGAGTACGAGATGAAAATCATCTCCGCACACCGCGAGCCGGATGTATTTTTCGAATATGCAAAAACCGCAGAGGAGAAAGGCTTCAAGGTTATCATTGCAGGCGCAGGTATGGCAGCTCATCTGCCGGGTATGTGCGCAGCTATTTTCCCAATGCCGGTCATCGGAATTCCGATGCATACCACATCGCTTGGAGGTCGTGATTCCCTGTACTCCATCGTACAGATGCCGAGCGGCATTCCGGTAGCAACCGTTGCCATCAATGGCGGTGCCAATGCCGGAATCCTGGCAGCAAAGATTCTTGCAACTTCCGATCCGGAACTGCTTGCAAAACTGAAAGCATATACACAGGAAATGAAAGAGCAGGTTGAGGCAAAAGACGCAAAACTGCAGGAAACAGGATACCGTAACTACAGTAAATAAAAACAAAGGACAAGGGAGGTTCACCATGGATTACAAGAACGCAGGAGTAGATATTGAAGCTGGATACAAATCAGTAGAATTAATGAAAGAGCATGTAAAGAAAACCATGCGCCCGGAGGTATTAGGCGGCCTTGGCGGTTTTTCTGGCGCTTTTTCCCTGGCAAAAATCAAAGAAATGGAAGAGCCGGTGCTGCTTTCCGGTACAGACGGATGCGGAACCAAGGTGAAGCTCGCCATGATTCTTGATAAACACGACACCATCGGCATTGATGCCGTTGCCATGTGTGTGAATGATATCGCATGTGCCGGCGGAGAACCGCTGTTCTTCCTCGACTACATCGCATGCGGAAAGAACTATCCGGAGAAGATCGCTTCGATCGTAAAAGGCGTTGCAGAAGGCTGTCTGCAGTCCGATGCGGCACTGATCGGCGGTGAGACCGCAGAGCATCCGGGCCTGATGCCGGAGGATGAGTACGATCTGGCAGGTTTTGCTGTCGGCGTATGTGACAAGAAAGACATGATTACCGGTGAAAATCTGGCAGCCGGAGACGTACTGATCGGCATGGCTTCCACCGGCGTTCACAGCAACGGATTTTCTCTTGTCCGCAAAGTTTTCGATATGACAAAAGATTCTTTAAATACATACTATGATGAGCTCGGCGCAACCCTCGGCGAGACCCTGCTTGCACCGACCCGTATCTACGTAAAAGCACTCCGCGCCATCAAAGATGCCGGTGTAACCGTAAAAGCATGCAGCCACATCACCGGAGGCGGCTTCTACGAGAACATTCCGCGTATGCTCAAAGACAACACCGTAGCCGTTGTACAGAAAGACAGCTACACCGTACCGCCGATCTTTGATCTGATGGCAAAGAAAGGCAATATCGACGAGCAGATGATGTACAACACCTTCAACATGGGTATCGGTATGGTACTGGCTGTTGATCCGGAAGATGTAGACGCAGCGATGAAAGCCATCCGTTCCACAGGAGATACGCCATATGTGATCGGCCACATTGAAAACGGAGAAAAAGGAGTACAGTTATGCTAAGATTAGCAGTTCTCGTCTCCGGCGGCGGCACGAACCTGCAGGCGATTCTGGATGCGATTGACGAGGGAATCATCACAAACGCGGAGGTTTCTGTTGTCATCAGCAACAATGCAGGAGCGTATGCGCTGGAGCGTGCGAAAAAGAAGGAGATTGATGCGGTATGCCTTTCCCCGAAGACCTTTGCATCGAGAGAAGCATTCAACGAGGCACTGCTGGCGAAACTGCAGTCGTACAACGTCGATCTCGTTGTGCTCGCAGGATGCCTGGTTGTGATCCCGCAGAGCATTGTGGATGCTTATCCGAATAAGATCATCAACATTCATCCGTCCCTCATTCCGTCGTTCTGCGGAACGGGCTATTACGGACTGAAAGTGCACGAGGGCGTATTATCCCGCGGCGTCAAAGTGACGGGAGCGACGGTTCATTTTGTGGACGGCGGAACAGACACCGGCCCGATTATTCTGCAGAAGGCAGTCGAAGTGCACGAGGGCGATACACCGAAGGCACTGCAGCAGCGCGTCATGGAAGAGGCCGAGTGGGTCATCATGCCGCGTGCGATTGATCTGATTGCAAACGGAAAAGTAACGGTAGAAGACGGACACGTAAAGATAAAGGAGTAAGAGCGATGAAAGTACTGATTGTAGGAAGCGGCGGAAGAGAGCATGCGATTGCCTGGAAGGTGGCACAGAGCCCGAAGGTAGACAAGATTTACTGCGCTCCTGGAAATGCAGGAATTGCGGAGTACGCAGAGTGTGTCGATATTGCAGCGATGGAGTTTGACAAGCTCGTTGCTTTTGCGAAAGAAAAAGAGATTGACCTGACCGTCATCGGCATGGATGATCCGCTGGTCGGCGGTGTTGTCGATGCGTTTGAGGCAGAGGGACTGCGCGTATTCGGACCAAGAAAGAATGCGGCAATCCTGGAAGGATCGAAAGCGTTCTCCAAAGACCTGATGAAAAAATACCATATCCCGACGGCGGCATACGAGACATTCTCCGATCCGGAAGCGGCAGAGAAATATCTCGAGACTGCAAAATTCCCGATCGTGCTGAAAGCCGACGGTCTGGCTCTTGGAAAAGGCGTTCTGATCTGCAATACCTTAGAGGAAGCAAAAGAGGGTGTCAAGACGATCATGCTCGACAAGAAATTCGGCAGTGCCGGAAACGAGATGGTCATCGAGGAGTTTATGACGGGACGTGAGGTTTCCGTTCTCTCTTTTGTGGATGGAAAGACGATCAAGACGATGAGTTCCGCACAGGACCACAAGAGAGCAGGAGACGGCGACACCGGCCTGAACACCGGCGGTATGGGCAACTTCTCCCCGAGTCCGTTTTATACCGAAGAAGTGGATAAGTTCTGTAAGAAATATATCTATCAGCCGACCGTAGATGCGATGGCAGCTGAGGGAAGACCGTTTAAGGGAGTTATCTTCTTCGGACTGATGCTGACACCGGACGGACCGAAAGTGCTCGAGTACAATGCCCGCTTCGGCGATCCGGAGGCACAGGTTGTGCTTCCTCGTATGAAGACAGACATCATTGATGTATTTGAAGCCTGCATCGACGGAACTCTCGACCAGATCGACCTGCAGTTTGCAGATAATGCGTGTGTCTGCATCGTACTGGCTTCGAACGGTTATCCGGTTTCCTACGAAAAAGGATTCCCGATCCGCGGACTCGAGACGTTCAAAGAGCATGAGGCTATTACTGCTTCCATGCAGGAACGAAGTTCAAAGACGGCGAGATCGTGACAAACGGAGGCCGTGTCCTCGGCGTGACAGCACTTGGCGATACCCTGAAAGAGGCACGTGCGAATGCATATAAGGCTGTTGACTGGGTTGACTTTGACAATAAATATTACCGCCATGATATTGGAAAAGCGATTGACGAAGCGTAACGTGAATGTGAATTTTAATTTTGAGTAAAATGGAGCCGCCAGAATCCCGGTGAAAGGGAAATCTGGCGGCTTTGTCTTTTTGTTCTGAAAAGGGAATAAAGCGCCGCCGTTCCGGATACAATAGTAAGGAGAACCTTTGCTTTTTAGCAGAATCAGAACAGGAAAGGCGGTCAGAAAAGATGGGAATCGTTTGTCTGGCGGGGATTTTTGCCGTATTTCTTCTGCTTGCATGGACGCTCTGCCGGGCGGCAGGATGGGAGAAAGAACGGGAAGATCTGGAACAGGAGCAGTACCTGAAAGAGTGGCGGGAGAAAAAGTTGAAAAAAATCGAAAAAATTTGAAAATTAGTGTTGACATTTGGCGGGTGGAATGCTATACTAACGAAGTCGGTTGGTGATACAGATAAAAAGCCAACAGATAAAACACTGATGTGGGGTCTTAGCTCAGCTGGGAGAGCATCTGCCTTACAAGCAGAGGGTCATAGGTTCGAGCCCTATAGGCCCCATATTTTATGAAAAACGGTGTTGAAAATGAATATGGCGAGATAGCTCAGTTGGCTAGAGCACGCGGTTCATACCCGCGGTGTCGAGGGTTCGAATCCCCCTCTCGCTACTTATGGAACCCTTGAGAAATCAAGGTTCTTTTGGCTTTATGGACAGTATGATGATATGGCTGTCATGTCAAAATCGTGTCTTGAAATCCACAGGGATTTGTGAGAAAATAAGACTACCTAAGAGCTTGTTTTGGGCTCTGAAAGTAAATAAAACAGTAATGGATAGAAGAAAGATAAGGAAAAAACAATGATAGAGTTTAATAAACCACCTTTTATTGGAACAGAACTGGAATACATCCGCCAGGCGGCAGAGGAAAACAACAAGCTGTGCGGCGACGGTCCTTTTACGAAGAAATGTTCTGCCTGGATGCAGGACAATTTCAACGTAAAACATGCGATGCTTACGACATCCTGCACCCATGCACTGGAAATGGCAGCTTACCTGTCTGAGATTCAGCCGGGCGACGAAGTGATCATGCCGTCCTACACGTTTGTTTCCACTGCAGATGCCTTCGTTCTGCGCGGAGCAAAAATCGTCTACGTGGATATCCGTCCGGATACGATGAACATCGACGAGACCAAGATTGAGGATGCCATCACCGAAAAAACAAAAGCGATTGTTCCGGTTCACTATGCGGCGTTGCCTGTGAAATGAATACCATCATGGATATTGCAAAACGCCATAACCTGAAGGTTGTAGAGGATGCGGCACAGGGCGTGAGCGCGTACTACAAGGGAAAAGCCCTTGGAACGATCGGCGATTTTGGCTGCTACAGCTTCCATGAGACGAAAAACTATACGATGGGAGAGGGCGGCGCGCTGCTGTTCCAGGATGAGAATTATCTGGAAAAAGCAGAGATCCTTCGTGAAAAGGGAACGAACCGCAGCAAGTTTTTCCGCGGACAGATCGACAAATATACCTGGATCGACTACGGTTCCTCCTATCTGCCGAGCGATATGAATGCGGCTTACCTGCTTGCAGAACTCGAGGAACATGAGAAAATCGACAGAAAGCGGATGGCCATCTACAACTATTACCATGAGCAGCTCCGTCCGCTGGCTGAGGCTGGAAAGATCGAGCAGCCGGTTGTGCCGGAAGGCTGTGTACATAATGCACATATGTACTTCATCAAGGCAAGAAATCTGGAAGTGCGTACAAAACTGATCAACTATATGAAAGAGCGCGGTGTGATGTGTGTCTTCCATTACGTTCCGCTCCATACCTCCCCGGCCGGACAGAAGTTCGGTGTTTTCCACGGAGAGGACAAATACACAACAAAAGAGAGCGAGCGCCTGATGCGTCTGCCAATGTTCTACAGCCTGTCTGAACAGGATATGGCATATGTCGTAGAGTGCCTCATGGACTTTAAAGAGTGGTAACATTTCATGTATGAGAAGTTTTTAAACTACTTTACGGACTATATTTTCGTGAAGGATGAGCCGCAGAAAGCCGATGTGATTTTTGTGCCGGGAAACGGATATCCGCAGATGGCGGCGCACGCGGCAGAACTCTGGAAAGAAGGATTTGCGCCGTATGTGCTTCCGTCGGGAAGATACAGTACTGTGCTCGGGCATTTCGCCGGTGTACAGGATCTTGCGGAGCAGTACGGCGGGAACTATGAAACCGAGTGGGAGTTTCTGCGGACGGTACTGCAGAAAAACGGCGTGCCGGAGAAAGCGATTCTGCGCGAAGACCAGGCGACGTATACGTATGAAAATGCACTGCGGTCACGGGAAGTGACAGATGCGGCGGGCATCGAGGTAAAAAAAGCGATCCTCTGCTGCCGGAATCTCCATGCGAGACGGTGTATTCTGTATTACCAGCTTGTCTACCCGGAGACAGAGTTTTTTGTCTGTCCTTCGGATATTGAGTTCACCAGAGAAAACTGGCATACAAAGGGTGAATGGATCGACCAGGTGTTAGGAGAAATGGAGCGCTGCGGCGGTCAGTTCCACAAGATTCTGCGGGAACTGCCGGCGGATTCTGAATTTTAACACCAGTAGACAAGAAGTCCCCCGCTTCTAAAGCGGTGGGATGAATTGTTAAAAGAAACATAACGGCAGTGGTAGGCGGAGAGAAATCGGTATCCTCCACTGACATGAGGAAAGTCACAGTCGAACTATTCTCGACATGTCAGACTCCGTGAAAATACCGATTGTGAGTTGAAACGAAAAGATTTATAAAAAAGAGCGGAAATTGTGGTAAAATTGCGGCTCGTATGGTATACTATCGTTAAGTTAAGTTTCTAATCTAAAGCAAAGGTTGGTGGACAGTATGAATAAGATTGATGAAGTATTAGAGCTTTTAAAACAGAGAGAATGTGAGAACGAAAAACCGAAAAACGTGATTTTATGGGTTCTTGCCATTGTCGGAGCGGTAGCGGCAGTTGCAGGAATCGCATACGCAGTATACCGGTTTGTAACTCCGGATTATCTGGAAGACTTCGAAGATGATTTCGATGACGATTTCGACGATTACTTCGAGGATGAAGACGAAGATAAGTAGGATGGAAAAAAGAAACTCCGGTGCCGGAACGTGGTACCGGAGTTTTTCTGTCCGGAAATCAGTTTGACATAGAAGGAGAAGAGAATGAAAAAAGGAGAAATTTACGAGGGAGTCGTGGAAAGAATCGATTTCCCGAATAAAAGGACGTGTACATGTGGAGGGCGAGACGGTTACCGTGAAAAATGCAATTCCGGGACAGAAGATCCGCTTTCAGATCAACAAAAAAAGAAAGAACCGCATGGAGGGCCGCCTGCTCGAAGTAACAGAAAAATCCCCGATGGAAAAGCGCGATCCGGTCTGCAGTATTTTCCCGTCCTGCGGCGGATGCATGTACCAGACGATGAGTTATGAGGATCAGCTTGCAATGAAGGCCGGTCAGGTGAAAAAACTGCTCGACGATGCCCTCGTGGAGGCCGGCCAGGTCAATGAGGCGGGGGAGGCCGATTATCCGTTCCTTGGAATCAAGGGAAGTCCGAAGGAGTTTGCATACCGGAATAAAATGGAGTTTTCCTTCGGCGATGAATACAAGGACGGCCCGTTGTCTCTCGGACTTCATAAAAAGGGAAGCACCTACGATGTCCTGACCGCGTGCGACTGCAAAATCGTGCATGAGGATTTCACAAAGATTCTGACCTGCGTGCTGGCGTACTTTAAAGAGCGGAACGCAAGTTACTACCACAAGATAAGCCACGAGGGTTACCTGCGCCACCTGCTGGTGCGAAGAGCCGAGAATACCGGAGAAATCCTGGTAAATCTCGTCACCACAAGCCAGGAAGAATGGGATCTGATGCCGCTCGTGCAGGAAGTGCTTGGTCTGCCGCTGGAAGGAAAGGTTGTCGGATTCCTCCATATCATAAATGATTCCCTGGCAGATATTGTAAAGAGCGATGAGACAAAAGTGCTCTACGGACAGGACTACTTCTATGAAGAACTCCTCGGACTGAAATTCAAGATCACCCGTTCTCCTTCTTCCAGACCAATTCCCTTGGCGCGGAAGTTCTCTACAGCACCGCCCGCGAGTTCGTCGGCGAGACGAAAGACCGCACGATCTTCGACCTCTACAGCGGAACCGGAACCATCGCCCAGATCCTTGCACCGGTCGCAAAAGAAGTGATCGGCGTGGAAATCGTGGAAGAAGCTGTTACAGCTGCAAAAGAGAACGCAGAGGCAAACGGCCTTACCAACTGCAGTTTCCTCGCCGGAGACGTGCTGAAGGTGATCGATGAAATCGAAGAAAAACCGGACTTCATCGTTCTTGATCCACCGCGCGAAGGAATCCATCCGAAGGCTCTGCCGAAGATAGTTGATTTATATAGGTGTGAAAAAATGCTTTACATCTCCTGCAAGCCGACTTCTCTTGCGCGGGATCTGGTAGAGTTTGCAAAATATGGATACCGTGTAGAAAAAGTCTGCTGTGTTGATATGTTTCCGGGAACGGTGCACTGCGAGACGGTTGTTTTGCTTTCCAAGGGAGAAATCGACTCAAAGAAGGTGCGGGTGGAGTTCTCGCTGGAAGATATGGATATGTCCGGCTTCCAGAAGGGCGCGACTTATGAGCAGATCAAGGCGTATGTGTTGGAGCATACCGGTTTGAAGGTATCTTCCCTGTACATCTCACAGATAAAGCGCAAGTGCGGGCTGGATGTGGGGCAAAATTATAACCTGTCAAAGAAGGAAGATGCCAAAGTGCCAAAATGTCCGCCGGAGAAGGAAGCGGCGATCAGGGATGCGTTGAAATATTTTCAGATGATTTAAGAGTCTATTGAGCAAAAAAGCAGTAAATCAATTTCAGATTTACTGCTTTTGCTGGCCGGGCCGGTGAGCTACGAGCATTCATGACTTTTTGATAACTTGTTCCATACTGATATATTAAGCGGAAAGTTGTGGCCCTGTATTTTCAGAGGGAAACGAATGCTCCTTGAATATATCCCACAAAATATGCCATCGCTATACTCAGTGCAATGCAACATATACATAGTATTTCAGCAATTACCTTTTTTTCGATTATTTCATTTATGGACTTTCCGTAATCAATAGTAGACCATACCATTGAAAGCAAAAATAGAATTGAAATCCATTGAGTATGAAATGATAGTCCCATGCTAACAAATACATAGTTTGAGATGATGTAAAAAGCGCTTCTGACTACAACTTCTGTCACTTTTACAATCCGATTTCTCATAGAATTCTCCCTCTCTGATAATACTGTGGGCGGCAGCACTCCTTGCTGTCGCCCCTTGATTGCCTATCTGCAAAGGCGGGCGGGGCTGTCAACGGCGGCGCTTGCGCCGTTCATCTTGACCGTTGACTGGCTCGGCTGGCTTTGCTATTCCGTGATCTCTTTCAGTTATTGTCAAAGGAAATGTAGATAGTTAGACTATTGGGTATGTAGCTGACACTTAACCACTTTTCGTCGTTTGATAAAAGTGTCCCGATAGAAACATAGTTTTCTCCCTCGATTTCCTCTGACACATTTTCAATTACGGAAAAGCCTTCTTGGTTCAAAAGCTCCATATACTCGTTATAGTCGTTTTCGCTAATACCGGTAAGGTTGATATTACAATTCTCATGTTCTGTATCAAGTGTAGCCCATGCAACCGTACCAGGCGCAACAGGAAGCCCCTCTGTGTACTCATTCTCAGGCCAAACACCCTCGTCCAATTTTGTAACACTATTAGATTGCGTATTGTTCTCATTGCTTGTCGGTGTAGATGAGGTATTTTGATTAGAACACGCAGCCAAAAAAATCATAATCATGATTGTGAATACAGAAATATATTTCTTCATTGGTTACCTCCTGTTTTTGTGTATGGTTCGGATAATTAACAAAAGAGCAATAGCTGTTGCTGCAAACCCAATAGCCAAAAGGATTTGCGAAATATCAAAGGCAAACGCGCCCTCAATCTGTATATTTGTTGTCGCGTCTGCCTGCCCGATTGCTCCTTCTGGTACTTTTCCTGATTGTGTAACAGCATATACTGAAAAGGCAGCAACCGCGATAACGAGCGCGGCAAGAGTAGAAATAATACCGTTTCTTTTTTTCGATTTGGTGTTATCAATGCCAAACTGTTCTGCGGTGCTGTCTGCAAATTCTTTTGGCGTCCCCAAACGCTGGATAATCTGCTGTTCTGTTTCTCCATGCTCCATAGCAGAAGCAAAAACTTCATTCAAGTCACGCACAACCTCTTTTTTCATTTTGCGTGGTAAAGATAGTTCCTTTTTAACCTGTTTGATATATTGTTCTTTCATTTGGACACCCTCGCTTGTTGATAACTTTCTATAAAGCCGTTTACGCAGTTTCATAGCTTGACCAAAATAAGATTAGTTCATCAAGTACATTCCTGCCTTTATCAGTTAAAGAATAATACTTTTTTGAGCCGCCATTTGCCGCAGCCGGAGCCAACCGGCATTTGATTAGTTCTGC